>Ga0078972_1003825_pt1 | contig 43702 bp, 37 predicted proteins | sample YelNatPaOPGAMG01_FD_67568 | JGI IMG/M metagenome (GOLD analysis project Ga0078972, IMG submission 67568) | Hot spring thermophilic microbial communities from Obsidian Pool, Yellowstone National Park, USA - OP-RAMG-01 (SPADES assembly) (version 2) | ecosystem: Environmental > Aquatic > Thermal...
GAGCGATAACCGGAGAGGTGAAGAAAGTTCACGTCATAGATCAGGAAAAATGTATAAAGTGCGGGAGCTGTTTTGAAGTGTGTAGATTCGACGCTGTCGAGAAGATAGATGCCGTTGATCTCTTCGCAGATGCTTTAGAGAGATAAAACTCTATACTTGTTTAGTAAATAAAGATGCTTGGATCGATTAGTGCGATTGACATTTCAAATTTTGTGTGGTACAATGTTCTCAATTTTAAAGGTGCAAGAAAAGATGATTAATTTGAATTTTTTGATCGATTCTGTAAATTCTATAAACAATAAGAAGTACATCAAGTATCCGCCCGGTGGAGTGGTACTTTGATCGTGCTTTGAATACCTGATCCACCGGGCCACATCTTAAAAAAAGATGTGGTTTTTTTATTTTTGAAAGAAGGTGAAAGTATGAAGATATCTCGTTACACGGCCACAGGTAACTCTTTTGTGATTTGCGATGTTGTAGGAGAGGAGTTGAAGGATGAAGAAAAGAGTCAAATAGTTGTAAAAAATGTCAAAGATCGTGATGGTGCTATTTTCATCGAAAAGCACGACGATTTTTTCATGGATTATTTCAACAGAGATGGTAAAAGGGCAGAATTCTGTGGGAACGGTGCAAGAACTTTTGTGAAGTACCTTTACGATAAAGGATACGTGAAAAGCCAAAGTGTAACCTTCGATTCTTTTTCAGGAAAGATCGAGGGAAAGACGGTAGGCGAAGAGATCATGATAAAGATGCCAGAAGTTAAAATCGATCCTTCGAAAACCGGATCAATTCCAGGATTTTATATAAGTGTTGGTGTACCACATTACGTTATTTTTGTTGAAGATGTGAATGACGTTGACGTTAAAAGATCTGGAGCTACTTTGAGGTGGGAATTGGATGCAAATATCGATTTTGTCGAAATCGTTGAAATTGGAAGTATAAAAATGCGCACTTACGAACGGGGAGTTGAAGGAGAAACGAAAGCATGTGGCACAGGAGCCACTGCAAGTGCATTCATCGTTAATTCTATTAAACGGTGGAACAAAAAGATGGTTCAAGTACACGTACCGGGTGGTGAATTAAAGGTGTTTTTAAACGAGAAAGCACTTTATCTTCAAGGAGGTGTTAGTGATGTTTAGAGGAGTAGGAACGGCTATTGTCACTCCTTTTCTGGATGAAAAGATAGATTTGAAAAGTTATGAAAAACTTGTAAATCTCCAGATCGAAAACGGTGTATCGGCCATATTTGTCCTCGGTACAACGGGAGAATCTCCATCCATCGATCAGGGCGAAAGTGCAAAACTCATAACAAAAACCGTAGAACTCTGCGATGGAAGAGTTGAAATTATAGCGGGCGCCGGGACGAACAGTACAAAAAAGACAGTTGAGCTTGTAAAGAATGCTGAAAAATATGGGGCAAGTGGTGTACTTGTAGTGACACCTTATTACAATAAGCCAACGCAAAAAGGACTTTACGAACATTACAAATACATCTCCGAGCGTACCTCTTCTGAGATCGTCATTTACAACGTTCCTGGAAGAACAGGCGTTAACATCTTACCAGAGACAGTTTATAAAATAGCTTCAGATTGCAAAAATGTAAGGGGATTAAAAGAGGCAAACACAGACATAAATCAGGTTGATAAAGATTTGATATCACTCAAAAGATCTTCACCCGATTTCAGAATTTATTCGGGAAACGATGATTCAGCCTTTCATCTTTTATGTTCGGGTGGTGATGGAATCGTTTCTGTTGCTTCTAACATCATTCCTCAGCAAATGGCAAAGATGTGTGATCTCGTTTTCAAAGATGATATTGAAAGTGCAAGAGAAATTCATTTGAAATTTTTCGACCTTTTCAAGGCTCTCTTCGTAGAGTCAAACCCTATTCCCGTTAAAGCGGCTTTATGGATTAAAGGCCTCATCCATGATGAGCTTAGGCTTCCTCTCGTCCCGGCTTCTGAAAGCACGGTTAACCTTCTGAAAAATGTTATGAAAGAATGCGATTTGATATGATGGACTTCGGACTTGTAGGGTTTTCCGGAAAAATGGGAAAAGTGATAAATGAAACATTTGCCGAAAGAGATTATAGAATGGTTTTGAAGGTTGACGGAAGCACCCGCAGCGTGGACGGTATTCCAAAGGTGATAATTGATTTTTCGAGGCCTGAAGCCCTTCCACAAACTATCGATCTCTGTGTCAGGTACAGCTCGCCGCTGGTCATCGGAACAACAGGGTTAGATGAAGATGAATTTAAAAAGTTGAAAGAACTTTCAAAGGTTGTTCCAATTGTCCAATCTTACAATTTTTCAATCGGTATAACTTTGATGATTAAAATGCTTGAGGAGTTTTCTTCTAAGCTTTCAGACTGGGACGTTGAGATAGTTGAAACACACCACGTCCATAAAAAAGATTCGCCATCAGGTACCGCCATCATGCTGAGAAATGCCATCAAAAATGATGTGAAGATACATTCTATAAGAATTGGAGGCATACCAGGTGATCATGCTGTCATCTTTGCAAACGATGGTGAAGTTTTTGAAATATCGCACAGGGCTATTTCAAGAAGGGCTTTTTCACTTGGTGTCCTGCGTGCTAGTGAATGGATTATCGATAAAAAACCAGATTTTTACAAATTTTCAGATGTCATTTATGGATAAGAAAGGTATGTGATTAATGTGAATGCAGAAGATATCATAAATCTTATCGCCACATCAAAAAAGAAAACACCCGTCGAACTTTTCATAAAGGGAGAACTTGGAGAGATCAACTTTGGCAATCTTCAATTCTTTGGCAATAAAGAGTTCGGTGTTGTCTTCGGTGAGTATGAGGATGTGATGAATATTCTTAAACTTTACGGTAACAAGATAAAAGATAAGAGGATGGAGATAAAAGCATTGAATTCGGCACTTCCACTCGCTGATTTCACAAAATATCATGCTCGTATCGAACCCGGAGCTTTTATCAGGGATATGGTTGAGATAGGTAACGGCGCTATTATCATGATGGGTGCTGTCATAAATATTGGCGCCGTTATAGGAGAAGGAACGATGGTGGATATGAATGCCGTTGTTGGAAGCAGGGCAATCATCGGTAAGAATTGTCATATAGGTGCAGGTGCAGTGATCTCCGGAGTAATTGAACCACCTAATGCGCTACCCGTAAAAGTGGATGATGATGTCATGGTTGGAGCAAATTCAGTTATTCTTGAAGGAATTCACATCGGAAAAGGATGCGTTATCGCCGCCGGTGCTGTGGTTATAGAAGATGTACCAGAGTACAGTGTTGTGGCGGGTGTCCCAGCAAAATTCATAAAAAAAGTGGATGATAGAACAAAGGCAAAAACGCAGATAATAGAAGGATTGAGAGATCTTGGAAGGTGAAGGGATGCAAATAATCGTTCAAAAATATGGTGGTTCTTCCGTTGCAACAACCGAAAGACTTGAAAATGTTGCCCAAAAGATGAAGAGCAAAGTTGAAGAGGGGTACAAAGTTGTCGGTGTTGTTTCTGCCATGGGCAAGACAACGGACGGGCTCATCTCACTCGCAAAGCAACTTAGTCCATCGCCTTTTCCAAGAGAAATGGACATGTTACTTGCAACTGGAGAGCAGGTTTCAGCGGCACTTCTCTCCATAAAGCTCAATGAAATAGGGGTGAGGGCGAAGTCTTTCAATGCTTTTCAAATCAACATTCTAACGACGGCCCAACATACCCGCGCAAGGATCAAAGACTTAGATGATTCGATCATTCTTGAAGAATTAAAAAAATGTGAAATCATAATAGTTACAGGTTTTCAGGGCATTGATGAATCTGGAGATCTCACGACACTCGGTAGAGGCGGATCCGATACAACTGCCGTAGCACTTGCTTCAAAGTTACAATGTCCATGTGAAATATACAGCGATGTCGATGGAATTTACACTTGCGATCCAAAAATTTATCCAAGGGCGAAGAAGATAAATTATGTGACCTACGATGACATGCTTGAAATGGCGTCACTTGGTGCAAAGGTTTTACATTCAAGATCTGTAGAAATAGCTAAAAAGTACAGCGTGCCACTTTATTGCGCTTCTTCATTTACAGATAAGGAGGGAACTTATGTGGTCGATAAATTACCGGAATGGCTTGAAGAACCTGTTGTTACAGGTGCAACTTTAGAAAAAGGGCAGATAAAGATAACGATCTCCGATCTTCCAGAGGATGAATATGTGATATCAAAATGTTTTCAGAAACTTTCGGAGATAAATGTTAATGTTGATATGATCTCACTTTTCTCGAATGGTGGAAACTTTCACCTTTCTTTCACGATTCTCGCAGATCATGAGGATTCGATTGACAACTCTCTGAAAGAAATACTTGGCAGCAACGTTATGATCTCCAACGATGGAGAATACACAAAACTTTCCATAGTTGGTGTTGGCATGAGATCGAGTCCAGGAGTCGCCGCACGATTTTTTTCCATACTTTCAAGGATAAAGATCAAACCTGTGCTCGTTACGACATCCGAGATCAAAATTTCATGTCTCGTTCCCGAAAAACTATCGGAAGAAGCTTTAAGAGAAGTATCAAAAGAATTTGAACTTTAAAGTTATGGAGGCAATTTATGACAAGTGATTTCATTGCACAGGTTTACAAGCCCTTTCCATTCACAGTCTCACGGGCTAAAGGTGTACATGTATGGGATACAACCGGAAAAGAATACATAGATACTTTCGCAGGGATAGGCGTACTTGCACTCGGTCATTCAAATGTAGATGTAACGAAAGCCATCAAGAATAAACTTGATAATTATACACATTTATCGAATTTTTTCTTCGATCCAGATGCGAATGATGTGGCAAAAAGTCTCGTTGAAAAAAGTGGAAGAAATGGCAAAGTTTACTTTGGAAATTCAGGCACCGAATCTAACGAAGCGGCGATCAAAGCCGTAAAAAAAAGAAATGGGAAGATTTTGTCATTCAACGGTAATTTTCACGGCAGAACGATCGGTTCACTTTCGATAACAGGCTTTGAAAGATTGAGAAAACCTTTTGGCTCTTTACTTGGAGAAGTAGTTTTTCTTCCATTCAGCGATCCTCAAGCTTTTAAAGAATTCATGAATATCAATGGTGAAAATATTTCTGCTGTTTTCCTTGAAACAACGCTTGGTAGTGGTGGATTAAAGGTTATAACGGAAGAATTTGCCGATTCAATAATGGAATATAAGGAAAGATTCAATTTCACACTCGTAATTGATGAAGTACAGGCTGGACTCGGAAGAACGGGCAAATTTTATTCTTATCAGCATTTTAAAAAGCTGAAACCTGACATCATAACGACGGCAAAAGCTCTTGGTGGTGGGTTACCACTTTCTGCCACGATATTTCTTGACGATTATTCTAACACTTTTAGTGTCGGAGAACATGGCTCAACTTTTGCACCAAATCCAGTTGCACTTGCGGCTGCCAAAGTAGTTCTTTCCAATCTTACTGAAGAATTCATGAACGATGTCGAACAGAAGGGAAGGTATTTCAGAGAAAAACTTGATGAGAGTTCGGATGAAAGGTTCAAAGAAGTTCGTGGTATGGGGCTTATGATCGGAGTTGAACTCAACGAACGTAATATCGAAGACTGGATTTTAGATGCAGGTTTAAAAAATGGACTTTTACTCAACGTTGTTGGTGGTAATACCGTAAGATTTTTACCTGCATTGAATATAACTTATGATGAAATAGACAAAATAGTCATAAAATTCAAAAAGATCATGGATGGTTTTGCAAGATGAATGCGATTGAATTAAGGCATTTGATCCATGAAAACCCTGAACTTGCTTTCGAAGAGTATAAAACTCAAGAATTAATTGAAAAAGCAACAAAGGAGATCGGACTTAATCCATTGAAAGTTGCAAAAACGGGTCTGATCGTACCGATAGAAAATTATCCTGAAAAGCCATATCTGGTTCTTCGTGCCGATATGGATGCACTTCCGATAAAAGAGAAGACGGGCTGGAAGTATGCTTCAAAGAATGATTACATGCACGCGTGCGGTCATGATGTACATGTATCAATCATGTATGAAGTAATGAAAAAAGTCGTGACTGAAAGATTGAAAGATAATTTTCTGTTCATCTTTCAACCTGCCGAAGAAAGTGGTGGTGGAGCATCGCATGTGCTTGAGAGCATGAAAGAATTTCGTGTAAAAGGTGCGATCGCTATGCATGTCACAGACGAATATAGATTTGGCACCGTTGCAACAAAGTCTGGCATTCTTTTCGCATCTGCAACAGAGATAAATCTTGTCTTCAAAGGTAGAGCAGCACATATAGCCGCTTACAAAGAAGGAATAGATGCTTTAAAAACGGCTAATATCTTTCTCGAAAAATTTTATGGCACCTCTTTCGAAGCATCTGGTCTTGTGGGAATTGGAAAGGCTTACGGAGGAAACGCAAGAAATATAGTGGCAGACACATTTATAATTGAAGGAACGATCAGATCGGATTCTCTCGATAAATCAAAGAATATGATATCAAAGCTTTCTTCACTTGCACAAGAGGCATGTAAAAAAACTGGCGCTGATTTTTCTTTAACTACCGGAAGCATCTATCCTCAGGTGGAAGTTGATCATGACATGTTCAAATCATTCGAAACTTTTGTCAAAAAAAGTAAGTTCAAATTTGAGACGTGCGACATGAAGTATACAGGAGAGGATTTCGGTTTTTTCACTCTGGTATATCCATCACTTATGTTCTGGGCTGGCACAAGGATGTCAGATGAAAAAATAGGTCTTCATAATCCTCTTTTTTTACCTGAAGACAGGATCATACCCGAACTTTCACAACTCATATTTTCTTACATTCATTCCATCATAACAACTTCTTGAAAAGATCGGAGAGATAATTGTGGTATGATCCTATCAAGAAATCATATTTTCGGAGGTAAACAATGGATAATAGTATAGATTTAGAAAAATATACTCAGGCTGTCAATTCTGCCATCTCGAAGGCTTATTTGAGAGCAGATGACAGTATAGAGATCTCGGATATATGGATTATAACTTCCCTTCCTATGGATCTGATAATGGAATGTTTGAACTCTCCTGACGTCAAACTTCCATCGAATGTCAGTAAACTTGTTCTGAATAAAAAAGTGATACTGAAAAATCCTAATTATATTGCCAATCCAGGAAATTCAACGAAGGAGGAATGATTTTGTTGGATACACTTGTTATAAATGGGACTTTTGTTAACAGTTACAATCAGATAATATCAAGTACTTACTTCAAGAAATTATTGAAAGAATACATAGAATCTCTTGAAAATAAGAACTCTCCTCTTTTAAGTACTTTGAAAAATTTTAAGAAAAAAACCTACAAGTACGATGAATTAACAAATTTCTTCTATTCTTTAACCTTTAAACCCGTTGAAGAAACTAACGGGATCTCAAAGGTAGATCTTTACAACTTCATCGAGGGTCTTTACGATTTCTGGCGTGAAAAACATCGCTTCATAGTTAAGCGTGAAAGATTTCCAAAAGATGCCAATGAAAGAAATGGAATTTTGAAATCTACGATATACCTTGGAGAGGAGTTCGAAAATACGGTTAGAAATCTTTACAGAGATCTTGAATTCAATATTTCTCAAAAAACTCAAAAAGTGTTCAGACAATTGCCAAGCGGTGCACAGGTAATCTTTCTCATCGACAAAGTAAGAATTCCGGTTAAAAAGCGGATGAACCATGAATGGATGTATTCTGCTCCTTTCATCTGGAATACCGTGATAGAACCGCCAGTTATCTTCCACACTAAATCAAACAAAAGAACCGGTGTGTTTCCTGTGATCAAATCAAAATTCATCGATGATCTTCAAATTGAACCAATCAGGTGGTACGTTATGCCAATAAATGTTGGAAAACTTTTGATCTACGTTTACTTCAACGTGAAATATTTTGCACATGCGGCCGGACTTGCCAATCTTTTCAACCTTGCCGATCTCAATGAACCTAAGCATCCAGATGGAATAGTTATCTTCGGTCTGCCATTGAATGAAGTTGGGAAGGAGTACAGAGATGGCGTCATATTTCAGGATGAAGTTTACACAGGTGTGATACCTGACATAGATGAAAATGATTATTTCGGATACGCAAAAAAGATGATTTTAACGGTCCATAATCTCATAATGATAGATAGAGGAAAACTTCCAATACACGGATCGCTCGCAACAATTCACCTTAAGAACGGAAAACAAGCGAATGCGATGTTCGTAGGCGATAGCGGTGCGGGTAAATCTGAAACACTCGATGCACTTGGAAGGCTCAATGATGTTGAATCGGTAAATATTCTCATAGATGATATGGGCTCACTTGATGTAGAAAAAGGAAGAGTCGTTGCTTACGGTACAGAAATAGGTGCATTTGTGAGGCTTGACGATCTCCCTCCCGGATACGCTTATTCGACACTTGATAGAAGTATTTTCATGAATCCTGATCAATCGAACGCACGCGTTATCGTCCCGTTTGACAATTATGAAGATATAATTAAACCTACACCTATCGATTTCTTCTTCTACGCCAACAATTACACACCTGTGAATTCTGATGATGAAAGAATAGTAATCTTCAAAGACACCAAAAGTGCACTTGATGTTTTTTCGAAAGGTGCAAGAATGGCAAAAGGTACAACATCTGAAAAAGGACTCTCACATTCATACTTCGCAAATCCATTTGGAGCCGTTCAAAGAAAAGCACTTCATGAAAAGATCGCTGAAACCTTCGTTCAAGAAATGTTTAGAACTAATGTTAAAGTTGGTGAGATAAGGACGATGCTTGGAGTCGAAGGGTACGAAAAAGAAGGAACGTATCTCGCAGCTAAAGCATTGTTAAAATTGATATGAGTGAAAAAATAGCTGTGATTTCTGATACATCATGTGATTTGAACGACGAATTAGTTTCAAAATTCAACATAAAGCTCATTCCTTTCAGGATACTTTCTGACGATGGGCATGATTACAGAGATAGATTAGATATAAGTGCGAGCAATGTCATGGAATTGCTTGAAGAGCATTCGTTGACAACATCTTTGCCAGCGATACAGGATATAACTGCTGTATTCGATTCGGTCAAAGCAGAGGGATATGATAGTGCCATAGTTATAACGATCTCATCTGGCCTGAGTGGAACTTACGGTGCTATAAAGATCGCTGCCCAAAATTACAGAGATCTTAAAATTTATGTTATCGACTCCAAAACACTCTCGATGGCAATGGGTTTTCTCGTTCTTGATGCCTGTGAAATGGTAAAAAATGAAATATATTTCAGTGATCTTGTAAAAGAAATCGAAAAAAGAAGAGAATTCATGAAAGCTTACTTCATTCTTGACACGTTCAAGTATCTTAAAAAAAGTGGGAGAATGCCAAATACGGCTTTGAAATTGACCGAATCGTTGAATATTAAGCCAACTTTTGTCATAAAAAATGGTAAAATAAGTCTGGAATCGATCTCATTAGGTAAGCAGAGAGCAATAAAAGGTTTGGAAAAACATCTTCAAGAAGGTGGAGTGCAGAAATGTGCTGTTGCGTACACTGGAACTATTAAAAGTGCGCTTGACTTTGCATCACATCTCTCGTCCATACTCGATCTTGAAGTGTCGACTTACCATATAGGGCCTGCCCTTTCACTTCATGGCGGTAAAGGTATAATAGGTTTAATATATGCATCTAACCAAGGAGGTATTTATGTCTGATGTTAAGCTCAGTAATCCAGCAGCTGTTGGACTTGCCGGATTTGCTCTAACAACATTTTTACTAAGTTGCCAGAACACAGGATTGCTCCAGCATTCAAGTGGTCTATGGGCAATGGTACCACTTGCAATTTTTTATGGAGGATTGGCTCAATTCATCGCAGGAATAATGGAGTTTAAAACGGGAAACACATTCGGTATGACAGCCTTCATTTCTTACGGTTCATTCTGGATGGCTTTATCTTTTCTGATGATCTTTTTGAAACTTGGCATCGTGCCTTCTGACGCTTTTTCAGGTGCGATGGGTATAACACTCGTTGCATGGACACTTTTCACGGCTTACATGATGCTTTTAACCTATGTTAGCAAGGACAACACATTGATCGCTATATTCACATTTTTGGAGATAACATTCATCCTCCTTGACATAGGAAATTATGCAGGAAGCGATATCGTGACAGCGATCGGAGGATGGGTTGGAATCTTTGTAGCCATTCTCGCATGGTATGGATCATGGAAAGCGATCAGGGCACAGTTCGTAAAAAAGTAGACAATCTGCAAGACACATGCCAGCGCCAACGATATTTCTCAAAGTTGATCAAGTATATGAAAAAAGACGTGTTTCCACGCCTTTTTTCATATTGCTTCCAATACATCCTGATCCAATCCGTCTAAAGATTTTAAAAATTCTTTTCTTTCTTCGCGAAGCGTTTTCATCTTTTCTTCGTATTCAGAGTGTGAATAAAAATTCTTAAGATCGAATTTGCTTATATCCATTCCTTCAATTTTTCTCGGAACTTCAAATCCTATAACGGGATCGTATTCGAATTCTATCTGGTTACGGAGCGCTTTTTCCACAAACGCAAAGGTATCCTGAGGCTTTATTTTTAAAGCGTTCCAGCCACCAATCCATCCAGTGTTAACTATGAAAGCGCTGAATTTTTTCCCTTCCAAAGATTTTTTGAAAGTGTTAACTTCTTTTGCAGGGTTTTCTATTATGAAAGGATTAAATCCCACAGTTCTTATAGGCTGTCCAGCTCTTGCAGGATCATCCGCACTTGTTATCGTTGATTCTCCGAGACCGAAGATCGCTGCAGCCTTTGATATGCTATCCACTTTTAAAATTGGAGGAAGATCGTCCCTTCTCGTGTTGAAAAAGATCACATTTACCTTTCCCATCGCATAAGACTTAGATCTGTAAGGTATTTTCTCTCTTTCAACGATTGCACGTCCGTTTGAACTTACACTTGAATTATCAAAATCTATTTCTCCATTAGAATTAACGTAAACGTTCTCAAGGATTGATCCAGTATCACGTGCTGCTTCCAAAAGTATGGGCTGTGAAGTTATTCCTTCAGTTTTAACGTAGAAATTTTTTTCCGATCCCCATGCGTTGAGCTGCGTATCGATGAAATTTATGTCATCTTGAATTATTTCGATAGATTCAGGTGATTTCAAATCGTGTGTTGCACATACTAAAGTGGTTTTCCCGGTTCCACTCAGTCCGAAGATCAAAACGCCAAAATGCTTCATATTCGATCCAATTTTAAGATTGTAAGCTTTGCTTCCAGCGTGAAGACCGAGGGCACCATGCTTTTCTCTTCCAACGTACATCGCCAATCTCAAAGCAGCCATCTTTGTCTCTCCGTAATAATCACTTCCGAGTATGAGTTGCATGCCTTCTTTTGGAAAGACAAGGATCTTTCTCTCTGGATATTCAGGTATAGTTATAACATCAACAGTTTCTATCTCTTCACCATTTGGCTCAAAAAGGTTCTTTTTGAACATGAAAGCAAGCTGTGGATACTTTGCACTCACGAAAAGTCTTGCCCGGAAAGTGAGTTCAGAACCATCTCCTATCCTTGTATCTACCCTTATCATATCATTTTTGTTCATGAATTCCTGGGCATCTTTAAGATACTTTTGAGCTTCCGGATCATCAATCGTGTAGTTTTTTGTGAATTTTGCACTTCTTGACTTCACCTTTGGGTAAAATAAAGGTAATCCAAGATTGTTACGGATCGAGTATTCTTTAGACATCTCCAAAAGTTCACATATCGATGGGTTATCGATCACATTAACAAAATTAAGCATGAGCCTTCCTCCTTCGTTCTTTGCTCTTTATTTTTGGAAATTTATACACATCACCGTTTATATTTCTATAAGCATTATATACTAAATATCTTTTAAAATGAAGTACAAAGCGCGTGGTAAATTGACAATTGAGAATGAAAATTAAATATATACTTGATCAACTTTAAATATGAAATATCGTTGGCTCCGGCATTCGACTTTCGTGACAGCAAATAAGTATTTGCCATTTACCGCTTACTTCTCACTATTCACTGTTTTTTCTACGCCCCACCTGCCATGAGCCACGTGCTACGTGCTGTTCATTCATTTCACTTTTAAAAGATGTTTTGTATACTCAATTCTTTATGATTTCTTTCACGATCCTTATATCTTCCATATGTTCTTCGTCATTTCCTGGAGTTTCAAGGATCATCGGAATCGATCTAAAAAACTCATTGGAGAAAAAATTTTTAAAACCGTTTATCCCGATGTACCCTTTTCCTATTCTCTCGTGCCTGTCTTTATGAATCCCAAGAGGATACATCGAATCATTTAAATGGCACATCACGAGATTATCTCTTCCTACCGTGGCATCTATCTCATCCATCAATTTTGACAGTCCATAAGGAGTCGTTATATCATAACCGGCATCAAAACCATGACAGGTATCGTACGTGAACTTTGCATCATACCCGCTAAGTTCCGCTATTTTTCTAAGCTGATGGAAATTGTATCCCACATTTCCCCCCTTTGGTGATACGATCTCTATCAAAAGCGTAACATCTTTCGATATGCCTTCTACTATTTCCGCAAGTGAATGAGATATCCTTTCTATTGCAACATCTTCTGAATCACCGAGCCCACTTCCTGGATGGAAATTCACATATTTGATCTTCAAAAGTTCTGCTATTTTTATCTCGTTTTTCAACAGCTTTTTTGACTTTTCGATCACTTCATCTTTCGGACTTGCAAGATTTATAAGATAACTTGCATGAATCATAACCTTGTCACTTTCGATGTTGAATTTTTTCATTCCATCCAAAAAAGTATCTCGCTCAGGATCTTCATTTTTTATATTGACTCCCCACATTCTCGGGCTGTGAGAAAAGATCTGGAAAGTGTTTCCACCTATCAAGCGTGTCCTTTCAGGTACGGTTGAAAGTGGGGCAGTCATGTGAGCTCCTATGTACATTTATGTCGCATCCTTGATTTCAAATTCTACTTTAAGAATATTTCCATCGAAGTACGCGTTGACCTTTTTACCATTCAAATTTATATTGGCTATCTTTCTCGGTGCATTTATGAAATTCATCGTAATCTTTTCATACCTTCCGGCATAACCATGATGTTTTGCCTTGAAGCTCAAGGTGTATCCTTTCATATCACTTCCAACTGCGAATTCGTACAGATTATATCCACCTTTTTTATATTCCAGAGTTTCACCATCATCCTCGTAAAGATAACCCCTACCTTCTTGTCCATAGACATCAACGTAAAGAGTCATTTTTTCCTTTTCAAAGATGTAATTCATCGGATCCGTCCTAAAAATCATGGAATTTTCTTTGACAAAGATTGGTATTTCATCGAGCGGAGCATCTATTTTATACACATGATCTTCTTCATAAATTTTTCCATTCCTCATGTCTATCCATCTTCCCTTAGGTATATAAACGGATCTCCACATTGTATTCGGTTTAGTTATGGGTGCTATGAGAAGAGAATCACCGAAAAGAAATTCGTCATTTATCGAGTAAAGGTCAGGATTATCCTGATCTATGAAAAAAAGCGGTCTCATTATGGGTACTCCATTTTCATGCGCGGAATGGAATGCTGTGTACATGTGTGGGAAAAGTTCATATCTGAGTGTTATGTATTTTTTTATTATTTTTTCGATCTTTTCTCCGAATGCCCATGGTTCCTGATGTACAGTTCCTATCGCACTGTGATTTCTGAAAAATGGGAAAAACACTCCCATTTCGGTCCACCTTGCAAGTAATTCACCATTTGAATTCCCACCAAATCCTCCAACATCCGTGCCTGTAAAACTTACACCGCTCAATCCAAGGCCTATAGATATTGCTATTTCAGCTTCGAGATGTTCCCACCAGCTTGAATTGTCTCCGGTCCATACGGCAGCGTATTTTTGTATTCCAGCAAAGCCAGCTCTTGTGAGTAAAAAAGGTCTTTTCCCAGGTCTATAAAGTTCGAAGGCCCTGCTGGTTGCAATGGCTTCAAGATAAGCATAGATGTTTCTTACCTTGTAATGAGGCCATCTTTCGCCATTTTCATCTTTGTGGATGATCTCATCGCCATGATCTTCCTGTGCAAAAACGGCTTTTGCTTCTCCAAGAAGCTGAAAGTTTATCTCGCCTTTGCCAAGAATATTCTTAACCTTATCCATCTGGGCATCGGTCCACACTATTGCCGGTTCATTCATGTCATTCCATATTCCTTCCACACCAGCATCGAAAAGTACTTTGTGAGATGTTGACCACCATTCCCGCACGTCAGGCCTTAGAAAATCTGGGAATGAGCACTTTCCAGGCCAAACGTACCCTGTAAATTCTTTACCATAACGATCTTTTACAAAGGCATCGATTGATTTGCCTGATTTATAAACAGCGTAATTTTCATCTATTTTAACTCCGGGATCGACTATCGTGACAACTTTGAATCCGATCTCTTTCATTTCAGATACGAATTTTTTGGGATCAGGAAAGTTTTTTCCCCATGTGAAAACTCTGTATCCATCCATGTAATCTATATCAAGATAAAGTACATCACAAGGTATTGAATCTTTTCTCATACGTCTCGCCACATCAAGTGCTTCTTCATCCGTAGAATAACTCCATCTTGACTGTTGATAACCGATCGACCATGCGGGTGGCATTTCCATTCTTCCGACCATTCCTGTGAAGTGAGTTATAACATCATCTATTTTGGGCCCGTATATCGCATAAATTTCGATCCCTTCATCTTTAACTGAAATCGTGTAAGTATCATCGTTGATCTTGAAAAAAGAGTACGATGTTGAATTGATGAAGAATCCTATGGCAGGTTTTTTTGGAGATAAAAGTATGAAGAAAGGAATTGAGATGTACATGGGATCGAGATCCGGTGTATGAAGAGGATTATCTGTATTCACCATCATCATTTCTCTGCCACGCTTGTCCACGTATCCCATCTTTTCTCCAAAACCGAAGAAATGCCCATTTGCTGAATGGAATGTTATCGAAGTGTATCCATCTTTAGCCGAAGATCCGATCTCTTCAGCAAGATCTATTCCCTTACTTTCTATTAACAACTTTTCATTCATTTCAAAACATTTAAAAAGTGTATTTTCATTTTTTTCTTCAATTACATCAACAACGTCAAATGGATTTTTTGGAATACCATAAGTCATTTTAAAAAGCCATTCGTTTACCTTTTCTATCTTTGGCATTTTATCCTCCTTTTCACTTAAGAATGTTCGAAACGCTTAAAGAGGGTGATTTCGTATGCAAAATCGAAGTTTTACCGTTTTGCGCCAAAAGTATGTAAGTTGCTGAAGCATCGCTTGTCGTTATTATGGATGAAGGGGCCAACATTATCGTGTAAGAGGTCTTAACATTCGGATTTCCAGATATGAAAAAAACGTAATCAGACAATCCTGGTTTTAAGTCGGCTTGAAGAAGCGACTGTCCATTGTTAGTCACAGTTATCCAAACATTCGATCTGCCTGCAATGTATACCGTGAGATAAGTTGCGTCCGGGGTTTCGGAAGCAAATGTTAAAAGTTTTTCAAGATCAAGATTTGTATTCGATAAAAAATTGTAAGCATTTATATATTCATCGACAATGCCGCCGGGTTGAATGTTTGATTCAAGTGATGAAATATCTGAATCCATCCTGTTCATTCTGTCATTCATACTTGAAATCGTAAGATTATTCAAAGTTGAGATCTCATTCGAAATAGATCTTATCAGCGCAAAATTAACGATACTCATGAATGTTCCGAAAATTGCTCCAACTATTATCAAGACAACGACGATTTTAAAAAGTACAGATATATTTTCATTTTCGTTCAACTTTTCACATCCTTTCAACTTTGAAAATAAAAGTTCGTATGAGCATGTATTCGTCGAGAACAGGTTTGGCCTTTTGCTTTATCCTTTGAAGCGAATTATCGACATATTTCACATTTTTTCCAATACTTTCTGCCATTTCTTTGTAAGGTACTTTTTGAACGTACATTTCAAGTAACCTTAGCTCTTCATCATCGAGAATTTTTGAAAGATCCATCATAAGTTCATCGTAAAAATATCCATCAAGCAAAGAGGGCTCATAGCCAACATCCACATTTTTATCATCGGACTCTTCATCCGCGAAAAGATCCACCTTCAATGAATCTGTTAATATTCTATGCTTTCTCCTGTTCAAATAAGTCAAAAATGATTTTATCTCAGAATCTATCGATTTCCATGCAAATGTTGAAAAATTACTCTTATCTTCTTTGTAATAATAAATTGCTTTTATAAGACCAACGAGACCGTTTTGAATGAGATCTTCCTGTTCGGACCATTCACCGTAATACTGATTCGATATTTTCACAACCATCGGATAGAATTTCTCTATCACGAAATTGACAGCCTCTTTAACACCACTTTGAGAAAGTTTTATAAGCTCCTGTGTTGATTTGTTTCTGAGCCTGTACTTCAACCTTATCATTTTGATATCATATTTTGATCCGTGTAATATACGGTGTCTACCATCTTTGTATTCGCTCCATAAGATATGGAGATATCGTTGATTTGATTCAAAGAAATAGGCATTGGATAAGAAACGATCAATTCTTCGAACTTCGCTCTATCAACGAAACTCTTAAGATCTTGAATTTCAGAATCCGTTATGAACGTTCCACCGGTCAAGTGAACGAGCATTCTTTCTTTATCCGTTAAAGTTGAAGGACTACCGATGACGTAAAGTGACACATCGTTCAAAATCAATGTACCTTCGTAATTTACAAGTGTAGGCAGGTAATTCTCTTTTATTATGGCTATATTTTTGACATTTTTATTCATTTTAAAAAAGTCTGCCAGAGTTGGGAACTCGTAAACTGATACTCTTTGATCTCCGTACGAAAGTGAAAACGGGACTAAAAAACCATCATTTTTAACTATGAGATCCGGAAGATAGCGAAGAGGTCTTCCAACCGTATTGATGAGTCTAAAATAAACAAAGACTTTTCCATTCCGAAATTTCAAACTGTCTATCACTGGAAAAATTGGATCGCTATTCAACGTTAAATTGTAAATATTCACACGATCTTTAAAAGGATCTGCCGTCAGCAATGTTCTTCCGTTCAGGAATGATGAAAAGACGGACTGTGAACCTTCAAGATTGAAATTAACGCCGCCTATGTTCGCACTTTCAGAGTTAAGAAAGATGAGGTTATTGCCTAACAATTCAAAACTGTAAAATAAAGGGCCGCTGGGAAAAGGTATAGAACTCATTTGTAGGCCAGTCACGACGTCAAATCTCAGAATGGTCTTACTTGTAAGATCCATTAAATAAAAGATCCCATCGCTTACACGACCATAAGAAAATATTTGAACTTGTTTTGAGAAAAGGTCAAAAGTTCTGAACGGAGTTCCATTATTTTCAAAGATATCAACGGCATCTTTCCCGTACTCACCGACGTAAATTCTTCCTGCCGAATCATCACATAAGACAACTGGATAGTACAATGAAGAAAGCAAAAGATGTTTTTCTTTAAAATCAGGAGAATATGTGTACAGATCACCGTTTTGAAATGAAATGTAGAATAGATCATTCAAAGTGGAATATATCATCGCCGTCGGTGTGGAATTCACATCCAGCGAATATACGGATTGATTTTGCCCAAATTCCAAAACATTCCTGTTCGCTGCATCAAGGACGTAATAATCATTTTTGCTTATCGTAACGGATACGGGCGAATAAAATATCTCATTTCCACTGTAAACGCCATAGATAGAATCTGCTTTTTTGATGGAGACTACCGGAGTAAAAGCTGTAAAAGAAGCGTCCATCAAAGAAGTCAAAAGAAAATAATTTTTGGAAGGGCCAAAAATGCTGACGGCATTTTGCAGTGCATCTTTCGCATCAGACATATTCCCGTCCATGATATCCAATCTTGCACGAAAATACCAGAGATCCGAGACATTTGCAACGTTAATGGTTGATGATAATGACATATTGACAAGAGAAAGGGCACCATTCACATCAGAATCATTCCAGGCATTTATCGATGCAGAAAAATTATCCAAATAAGAGCCAAAGACCGATGCGGACAGAAGTAAAAAGAGCACAAAGAATAAAGATAATTTAATTCTCATATAGAAAATCACTTCAATTTTAAAAGAGTTTTGAGATCCATCTTATTTTCTTTCTTTTGAATCAATCTTTTAATATTTTCGTGATGTCTGTAAATACTTAAAATTGTTAAAAAGGTTAAAAATATACCAAAATACCACATACCAGTTGCAAAAGCAGTTATTGAAAGAACGGATAATCCTATCATCGAAGCCAATGAGACGTATTTAGTAGTTAAAGTGAAAAGCAGCCATATCGCGATAACTTCAAGACCCATAAAAGGATTTATGGCAAAGACGAAACCCACGGTGGATGCAACGCCCTTTCCGCCTTTGAATTTCATGTAAATTGGATAGTCATGACCTATAACTGCAGCTACACCGGATGCGTATACCCAAAAAAGGTTGAAACCGAACACGCGCGCCAAGATTACCATTGAAAAAGATTTCAAAATATCTAAAGCCATTGAAAGAATTCCGATCAGAAGGCCGGCAGATCTCAGGGCATTCGTGCCCCCAACATTGCCACTTCCAACCTTTCTTACATCGACACCTTTTAGGGAAGGAAGTATGTAACTGAAAGGTATGCTTCCAACGAAATACGCTAAAATCACCCATAAAATCTCAATGATCATCTTCATCTTCTCGCTTTTACAATTATTTTGATCGGAGAATCTTTAAGTTCATCTATCTGTTTTCTTAGAAAATTCGTGAAAGATCTTTTCAAACCGTCATCAAAGAACTCTGGAGAATTTACAAAAACAGAGATCGTTGGTGGTGCCGTATCAACCTGTGTTGCATAGTATATTTTTAACTTTGATGGTATCGAATGTTCACCGGAAAAAGTGGAAGAGAACTTCGCTATTTTCGACGTTGGAACCTGTGCAGTGTAAGATCTGTAAGATTGAGAAATTGCCTTTAAAAGAGCCTGAATATTCCATATCTTTTGGGCCGAAACGGGAACTTTTGGACTGTAAGAGATGAATGGCAACTCTTTATCAACGATACTTTCAAATTTTGGTATCGCTTTGTCCCACTTGTTGAATGCGCAAACTGAAGCTTTAGAATACTTAAGGATCATCGAAGCAATCTTTTTGTCCTGATCGAATAATCCTTCTGAAGCATCGAGGACGAGTACACATATGTCAGAATTCATTATGGCCCTTATCGTTCTCGCACCGCTAAAAGACTCGATCGTCCCTTTTTCAACTTTACCTCTTTTTCTGAGGCCGGCCGTATCTATGAACATTATCTCAAGATCATCGTAATCGAGAGAAGCATCTATGGTGTCTCTTGTTGTGCCCGGAATATCTGTTACTATCGAAATATATTCGTTAAATATTGCATTCAGAAGTGAGGATTTTCCAACATTCGGTCTGCCTATTATAGAAACCTTTACCGTTGGACGCTTTATTTCAGTTGAATTATCCGGTATTTTTTCCAATATCTTACTTTCAAGAAGATCAAACCCGATATTGTGTTCGGCCGCAACGAAAATAGGTTCACCCATGGAAAGCGCATAAACTTCGGAAATATTCGTGAGATAAGCTTTACTTTCAGCTTTATTGACGATTAGAAGATGCTCTTTTGAATTTTTTCTTATCATCTGGGCTATTTCGATGTCTTCCTGAGTTATGCTTGTTCTCCCATCAACGACAAAAAGAACGAGCGCTGCTTTTGAAAGCCATCTAATAAAAGCAGCGTTCATCTCTTTTTCTATATCATCATGTGGATCAAAGAAATATCCTGGCAGATCGACTATTCTCACGCTTTTACCATTCAATTCCATATCAAAAACAACAGGATCTCTTGTCAATCCTTCATAATCAGCCACAAGAGATCGTCTGTACCCTATGATCCTGTTGAAAATACTCGATTTGCCAACATTTTTACGTCCGGCAATAACTATTGCCGGTAAATCAAAATTATTCTTCACGTTTTTTATTCACCATATCACCTATCGTCGTTCTCATCGGACCTTGAGCTGTGAAATTTTCTTCATGAATTTCATGCGGTTCATGATTTTCTTTCTTTCTGTTCGGAACCTCGGCATTTTCATCTTTTATAGTTACAACCATATCTCTTTCATCTAAAGCTGGATTATAAGAAATTTTATGTATTTTTGCACTGAAAGTATCTCCAGGTTTTATGCCATCATAAAATTGAGATTTTGGCAAAAACCCTTCAACGTTGTAATTGGCAACTCTCACTATCGCTCCAGAATTTTTGATATTGATGATCTCACATTCTACTGGTGTTCCAATCTTAACATTCTTGGAAAGATCTGCCCAGATATCATCGAGGAGTCTTTTAACGCTCAATTTCATCCTGCGTGTTTCTGGACTTATTTCGATTATCTGCGCTTTCACATTCTGATTTTTTTTGAAAAGATCGCCGGGTCTTTTGACAAAATTCCATGAAAGTTCAGAAATATGTGCAAAACCTGAAACTCCTTCTGAAATACCGAGGATAACACCGTTATCAAGGATCTTTTCAACCTTAGTATCTATGACTTCATCAACATGGTAACGATCTTCTATTCCTTCCCATGGATCTCCGTTAACATCTTTTATACTGAACGAAATCCTCTTTTTTGCTTTATCTATTTCTGTAACTTCAACCCTGACATTTTGATCTTCCTGGAAGTAATCTTTAAGATTTCTCTTGTAATTTCCCCAGAATATATCAGAAGATCTAACAAGTCCTTTTATGCCGTTACCAGTTCTTACGAGAATACCGTAAGGTTTTATCGAATCCACAACAGCATCGATAACTGTGCCGATCGGATACTGCTCTTCTATTTTTTCCCATGGATCTTCGCTCAATCTTTTAGAACTTATTGACATCTTTTTGTTGATCGGATCTTTGGATATAACAACGGCTTCGATCTTATCTCCCGGATGAAATTTGTTTTTCAAATTTTGATCTCTTTCCCAGCTTACCTCACTTTTTGGAAGAAGTGCCGTCATCTGACCCACATCCACGAAAATTCCAAAATCAGTTATATCTTTAACCGTACCAGATATTTTTTGACCTACCTGTATTCCTTCAAGGAATTGCTCTGTTTTCTTTCCCATCAGAGAATCAAGTGAGAGTACAATGTTATTCCCGTTGTTTCGTTCCTCAAAATTTATAATTTCGAAATCGAATTCTTTATTCATCATATCCGAAGTAGAAAGATTATTCAAAGCAGAAGCTTGAGATCCAGGCAGAAAGGCAAGCAAAGCACCTTCAATTTCAACACTGTACCCACCACGAACTTTTTTTGTTATATGGCCTTTTACAGGTTTCTTTTCTTCCATACTCGTTTTCAACTCTTTAAGGAGATTTGGTATAACGAATTTTTTCTCTGAAAGGTATGTTCTACCTCCCTCTTCCTCTCCTTTATAATTTATAACAACAGCATTTATAAGATCGCCAGGTCTATAACTCGTTGGATCTCTTACGAGATCTTTTTTTCCTATTATGCCTTCCGTCTTGGCCAAAAGATCGACAACAACAAAATCCGTTCCAGAACTTATAACGGTACACTTTCGTGTTTCACCCACTTCTGGTGTTCCAACATTTTCGCTTTCCAAATATTTTTTCAATTCCTCATTGGTATCCATATTCTCGCCGTTTTCCATATTTCTGCCCCGAAGGGCCACACCTCCTTTAAATTTTGAACGTCCTCAATCGCTCAACGATGTCATTTATTATTCGTTGGGGGGTAGAGGTTCCACTGCAGATTCCAACACTTTGAACTGAATCAAACCATTTTTCGTTTATCTCAGTTGAATCCAGAACAAGATAAGTACGTGTATTCAGCTTTTTCGCTATATCGAATAGTTTTTTTGTGTTAGAACTATTTTTACCGCCCACTATCAAACATAGATCGTCACTTTTTGCTAATCTCTTCACCTCTCTTTCCCTTTGAAGGGTGACATGACAGATACTGTTTTTTATCAAAAGAGTGGAAAGCTTACTTACTTCCTCTCCGAGTTTGCCTGAGATCTTTGAAAATCCATCTATATCCATAGTAGTCTGGGAAAAAAGTGCGATTTTTTTTGAAACATTCTTTATTTCTTCGTAAGATTCTACCACTTTAACTTGCTTGACGACACTTTTAAGATGCTGAACTTCATCATGCTTTTCATGGCCATACAGAAAAATTTCAAATCCATTTTCTTCTGCCGATTTTATAGAATCTGATAGGGTAATAACAACTGGACATGTTGCATCGATGACATTTTGAGCTTCATCTTTCAGCCTTTCGAAAACTTCGATCGGGATTCCATGAGCCCTTATCACAACGGTAGCCGTTGAGAGGTCTGGCCATTTTTCATCGTTGATGTCTATCGAACAAAGTCCTAATTCTGTGAGTCTTTTCATTTCATCCGCGTTGTGAATCAACTCGCCTGTTACGTAAACTTTTGTACCCTTGTAAAGCAGTGATTCAACTATTTTGACAGCTCTGTCCACACCAAAACAAAAACCTATCTCTTCAGCTATTTCTATCTTTAACAAAGCCAATCCTTTCAATGTAAATTTTATAAACTCTCTCCACGACTTCATCTAAAGACAGTCCATCAGTTTTGATTATAACGGCATCTTCGGCAGGTTTGAGCGGTGCAACCTCCCTTGTAGAATCTATTCTGTCCCTTTCCTTTATCTCACCTATTATATCTTCAAAATTAGCTTGAATGCCTTTTGAAATAAGCTCTCTGTACCTCCTGCCAGCACGTTCTTCGACAGAAGCAGTGAGGAATATCTTCAAAAACGCATCCGGTAGTACAATAGTTCCTATATCTCTACCCTCAACGACGAATTGTTTTCCCCTTACGATCTCTCTACATTTTCTCGTAACTATTTCACGTATTTCTGAAACTTCAGCAACTTTTGAAACCACTTTTCCAACTTCAAGAGTCCTTATCTCATCTCCAATAGGTAGATCATTCATGAATATCGTATCATCTTTCATATAGAATCTTATCTTTTCTATTGAATAAATAAAGTCCTTTGAAAAGTTGGGCATTCCTGATCTGATCCATAGAAGTGCCACTGCTCTGTATATAGCACCGGTGTTGAGATGATAGAAACAAATTTTTCTCGCGAGTTCAGATGCAACTGATGACTTACCCGAACCAGCGGGACCATCGATGGTAATATAATTCATGCCGATGCTTCTTCGTACGTGTCAAAAATCTTAAAGATCATGTTCAATTTTGTAAGTTCAAAGATCTTCTTCACGTTATTCCTCATGCCGAAAAATCTTATCTCTTTTGATCCTTCATTGGCACGTTTAAGAAGTGAAACAAGTGCGCCAAGCCCTGCACTGTCTATGTATGAAAGGTTTGTCATGTCTACAAGAATCCTTTTGTTTGTCGCATTTATCGCTTCTTCTATCATACGCTTTTTAAAATCGATGGATTGATAAGCATCAAGTTCACCTTTTAAAATCGCAAGAGAATCATTTCCATTTTTCCTTATTTCCATAGAGAAATCATTTATCATCTTTTACCTCCACCTTAATTCCAAGCTCTTTCAACTGCGATTGAGAAACTTCGGAAGGTGCTTCCATCATAAGATCTGTGCCGCTTGCCGTTTTTGGAAACGCCACTACTTCTCTTAATGAACTTACTCCAAGCATTATTGATACAAGTCTGTCAACACCTATTGCAAATCCGGCATGAGGCGGTGCTCCATATTCAAAAGCTTCCAAAAAAAATCCAAATCTTTTCTTCGCATCTTCTTCCGTAAGATTTATAAGTTTGAAGACTTTTTCTTGAAGAGCCCTCGTATGAATTCGAACACTTCCGCTGCCCATCTCCCATCCATTTATGACAAGATCGTAAGAGTGCGCACGTATCTTACCGAGATCATCTTTATAAGCTTCAAGGTCTTCGAGATAAGGCATGGTGAATGGATGGTGCTGCGCCTGATACATCTGTTTCTCTTCATTCCACTCAAACATTGGGAAATCATTTATCCAGAGTACTTTGAAAGAGTTGGGTGGAATTATGTTGATCTTCTGGGCAATTTCATTTCTCAATCTACCGAGGAAAGTGTTCACAGATGAGCGCTTACCGGTACACAATAGCATAACTTCATCATTTTTCAAAGCGGGGCTCCATCCAGAATTTTTTAAAACTTTTGAGACTCCTCCAGAAAATTCACCGTTATGGACTTTAACCCATCCTAATTTCAAATTCGATGATTTCGCCGTCTCAGAATAACCGTCAAGATCTTTCCTCGATAAGATAGTGTTACCAGGTATAACAATAGATTTCATAGCCTCACCATTTTTAGGTGCTAAAAAGTCCATTTTTGCCGCAAACTCTTCATTACTGAGATCTTCCATTTCCATTCCAAATCTAAGATCTGGTTTGTCCGAACCGTAAAGTTCGATAGCCTGTCTGTACTGCATGAAAGGAATCTCTCCTATATCCATGTTCAACAGCGCTTTATAGAGATACTTTATTAAACCACTGACAGCATTTTGAACATCTGATTGCTCAACGAAAGACATCTCAACATCTATCTGAGTGAATTCAGGCTGTCTATCGGCCCTCAAATCTTCATCACGGAAACACCTTGCTATCTGGTAATACCTATCGAATCCAGCTATCATGAGCAATTGTTTGAAAATTTGAGGCGATTGGGGAAGTGTGTAAAAAGCGCCATGTTTCAATCGTGAAGGTACGAGAAATTCTCTTGCCCCTTCCGGAGTTGACTTTGTAAGGTATGGAGTCTCTATTTCTAAGAAATCAAGAGAATTGAAATATTCTCTTGTTTTTTGAGTAACTTTATGTCGGAAGATCAAATTCGATTGAAGAGACTTTCTCCTAAGATCAAGATACCTATATTTCAGCCTTGCATCTTCATTTCCTTCATCACGATTGGTATATATAGGTGGAGTTTTTGATTCCGCAAGGATTTCAATTTTATTTGCAAGAAGTTCTATATTTCCACTTACAAGTTCAACGTTTTTAGCATCTTTAGGCCTTTCTCTGACCAAGCCGGCGATCCCAACAACGTATTCTCCAGCAAGTGTTTGGGCTACTTCGTAAGGTTCGGTATCAGGTTCGAAGACTACCTGAACCATTCCATATCTATCCCTTACCCATACAAAAATTATGCCTCCTAAGTTTCTTATCCTGTCAACCCATCCGTTGATGATGATTGTCTGACCAATCAGGGACTCGTTTATTTCGTGAAGTCTATGAGTTCTTTTCAACATGATTTATTATAGTTCTCCTTTCGGCACCTTTCAAAAAATTATACCATAGTTATCAATTGAAAAAACAGTTCGAAAGTTCACCACACATCCTTTGATATCGTGATATAATTTTTGTGAGAAAATTTAGGAGGAAAGATATGACAGAAAAAATTTTGATCACAGGAGGAGCTGGATTCATAGGCTCGAACATCACTGATGAACTCATTTCAAAAGGCATGATCCCAATTGTCGTGGATGATCTCTCAAGCGGGAATCGTGTAAATGTCAATAAGTCAGCTATTTTTTACGAATGTGACATCAGAGATCACGATGCAACGGAAAAGATCTTTCAAGAGCAAAAGCCGCGGTACGTGATCCATACGGCAGCACAGATATCCGTTTCAAGATCTGTAAGAGAACCGATCTATGACGCGGGGATCAACATCATCGGTATGATGAATTTACTCGATCTCTGTGCGAAGTACAACGTTGAAAAATTCATCTTTTCATCTTCCGGTGGTGTGATGTACGGTGACGATCCAAAGGTATATCCGACGCCTGAAACTGTCTGCCCGGATCCAGTATCTCCTTATGGAATTGCAAAACTTGCAGGGGAAAAATATCTCAAGTTTTATGAAAGAGAACGAGGTCTACGTTACACAGCATTGAGATATGGTAATGTTTACGGTCCAAGACAAAATCCCGATGGTGAAGCTGGAGTTATAGCTATCTTTGCGAAAAAAATGTTAAAAGGTGAGAGAGTAACGATAAATGGTGATGGAGAATATATTCGAGATTACATTTACGTTATGGATGTAGTTGATGCAAATGTTCAGGCTTTAGATAAAGGCGATGGAGAAGCTTTTAACATCGCTACCGGTGTTGCTAAAAGTGTTAATGACGTTTTCAAAGCCCTTAAAGATAGAATCCATTACGAGCAGGAGCCCGTTCATGGGCCGGCTAGGCCAGGTGATCTGAGAAGAAGTGTGCTTGATAACTCAAAAGCTCTTAAAATTTTGAAGTGGAAGCCAAGATATTCTTTTGAAGAAGGGATATCTAAAACGGTTTCCTATTTCGAAGAAAGAAGATGAACTTTTGCAGGAAGGTTTCTGGAATGATGAACCTTTAGCTTTAAAGGTAAGGCCAAAGAATTTTGATGAATTCATCGGTCAGGATCATATCTTAGCTAAGGGAATGCCTTTGAGAGAGGCAATAGAAAATGATAAGCTTTACAGTTGCATCCTTTACGGTCCCCCAGGGTGCGGTAAAACTTCTCTTGCAGAGGTTATAAAGAACCTTACGAAAAAAGAGTTCAAACATTTCAGCGCTGCAACCCAGGGCGTTGGCGATCTTAAACCTTTGATGGATCATGCTTCGGAACTTTTTCAAAAAACTGGCATTCCCACCGTGATCTTTGTCGATGAGATTCACAGATTCAACAAATCCCAGCAGGACACACTTTTGCAATCCGTCGAATCCGGTGGTGTCATACTTGTTGGTGCAACGACAGAAAATCCAAGTTTTGAAATAAATCCGGCTTTACTTTCAAGATGCAGGGTGTTCATCTTCAAACCGCTCACGAAAAATAGCATAACCGAGATACTTAAAAGGGCTCTTAAAGATGAAAAGATCTTTTTTGATGAATCGGCCATCGAAAGTATCGCAGAACTAAGTGGTGGAGACGCAAGATCGGCTTTGAACATGGCCCAGGAACTTTTAGAACTTTCAAATAATAAAAATATCTCCGAAATAAAAGGTGAAGATGTAGAAAAAATACTTCAAAGGGCAATTCCGAGGTACAGAAAGCATGCAGACGAGCATTACGATTTCATCTCCGCACTTCATAAAAGCATGAGGGGAAGTGATCCCGATGCGGCCGTTTATTACCTTGCGAAGATGCTCGAAGCGGGTGAAGATCCGCTTTACATAGCAAGACGTGTTGTGAGATTTGCTTCCGAAGACGTAGGACTTGCGGATCCAAAGGCACTTTCAATAGCAATAGACGCTTACCAAGCGTCTCATTTCATAGGAATGCCTGAATGTACAACGGCTTTAACTGAAGCGGTGATCTACTGCTCTGTTGCGCCAAAAAGCAATTCACTTTACACAGCTTACATAGAGGCATCCAAAGAAGCTCGAGCCAATCCTTTTGAAGAGGTACCATTTAAGATAAGAAATGCGCCGACTGAATTCATGAAAGAGATGGGATATTCTAAAGGTTACATTTATCCCCACGATGTGAAAGACGCATTTTTAGTTGAAAATTATCTTCCTGATAGACTTAAAGGAAAAGTTTTTTACAATCCAACTTCGCGTGGCCTCGAGATCAAAATAAAAGAAAAGTTGGAAAATCTTTGGAAAGGATTCAAAAGATGGGAGAACAAAAATTGAAAAAAGTACTTTTCTGGTCAATAGTTGCGGCCGTCATAATCGCCATTTATTTTTTTCTAAAAGCAACTTTTTCGGGAAGTTTGATACTCGATCCATACCTGATAAACACCTCTTTCTTACACGTCAAATGGTATGGAGTCATCATAGGTTCATCCGTTATAGTGGCTTATTTACTTGCAAGGAATCAACTTCTTCGTGAAGGCGTAAAAGAAGATGAATTCATAATAGCAATGGTCGTTACAATGCCATTTGCCGTAATAGGAGGTAGACTCTTTTACGTTGCTTTTACCTGGAATGAATACTTCAAATATCATCTGAACCAGATTTTGGAACCATGGACCGGTGGAATGGCGATCTTTGGCGCATTGATAGGCATGTTTTTCGGTGGATGGCTTTACATTAAATTGAACAAAAAAGCTTCTTTCAGTTACTTACAAGCGATGGATGCTGTCGCAATGGTTTTGCCTTTTGCACAGGGTATGGGAAGATGGGGAAATTTTTTCAATCATGAAGCGTATGGAGTTCCAACAACTCTTCCATGGAAGATGTTCGTTCCCCTTCAATATAGAATGCCGGGATATGCCAATTTTGCTTTTTTCACTCCCACTTTTATATATGAAGGAATTGGCGATTTCTTGATCTTTTATATACTCTACGAATTCACAAAAAAGTACAGGATGAAATATGGCCAAACTTTCGCACTTTACCTTTTGCTTTATCCAACTCTTAGAATTTTCGTCGAATCGTTGAGACTTGACAGTTTGTGGTTTTATTCTCTTAGAATAGACCAGGTTGTTCCCGTCATTTTAATAATATCCGGCGGTCTGCTATTTGCGTGGATCAAACGCAAAGGTTCTGAGATCGATGGGAGGATGAAAGTTGACTCTTTACATATTTGATGGAACGGCACTTGTTTACAGAGCATTTTTTGCACTTCCACCACTTTCCACAACTGACGGAAGGCCAACTGGTGCCGTTTTGGGTGTGGCTAAGATGCTTTCGAAATTCATAAAAGACAGAGTTAAAGTTGATGATGAACTGCTCTTTGTCATGGATACGAAGCAACAAACCTTTAGGCATACACTTTTTGAGGGATACAAGGCCAACAGGGTGCCGGCACCGGACGAGATGGTAAAGCAGCTTCCCTACGTTGAAAGATTGATAAATGCCCTCAATATACCTCTTTTGAAGGGCAACGGTTACGAGGCAGATGATGTGATAGCGACCATCGTCAAAAAATATTCGAGCTTCTATGAAGAAATTTATGTTGTAACGGGCGACAAAGATCTCCTCCAGCTCATAGGAGGAAATGTTAAGGTTTTGAGATTTGCATCACTTGGCCTTTCAGATCTCGTTGAGTACGATGAAAATACGGTGATTCAGAAGTACGGAATCACACCATCTCAGATGGGAGATTACCTTTCTTTGGTTGGAGATGCAAGTGATAATATTCCTGGTGTTAAGGGTATTGGAGAAAAAAGTGCCGTTGAACTTTTGAAAAAGTATGGCACAATAGATAGAATTTACAGCAGCATTGATGAGATACCTTCCAGATATTCCAAATTACTGCTGAACGGAATAGAAGAGATGCGACTTTCAAAAGAACTTGTCGCACTTTCGTATGAAGTACCAGTTTTGATCGAACTTCAGCCTTACAAAGGATCTGATAAAGAAAAGCTTTCAGCATTATTCGATGAATTACAGCTTAAATCCCTTAAAGCTGATTTTGAACTTTACGAAAATGTTGATTCAAGGGAAAGAAATTATTTCACGGTCAGATCGATCGAAGAATTCCATCATCTCGCCGAAGAACTCAAAAGCAAAGAACTCTTTTCATTCGATACTGAAACCACATCTCTCGATCCTTTTACCGCAAAACTTGTTGGCGTATCTTTTTCTACCGAAGATAAGAGCTATTATCTTCCGCTTGGGCACAAATCCGGATCTAACCTTCCGACAGATGAAGTTATCAGATCTTTAAAAACTCTTCTGGAAGATAAAAGTAACAGGATCATAGGTCAGAATTTGAAATATGATTTTGAAATTATGGAAAATTATGATGTTGATTTGAAAATGCACTTCGATACGATGATCGCAGCGTATCTACTCGAACCAAATGGGAAAAAGTTTTCGCTGGAAGAACTTTCTGAAAAGTATTTGAATTACAAAGGGATCACGTACGAAGAGGTAACTAAAGGTAAAAATTTTGAAGAACTTTCAATAGAGGAAGCGACAAAATATTCATCTGAAGATTCAGATTTGACTTACAGACTTTACGAGATATTGAATAAGAAATTGTATGAAAAAGATTTGATAGATCTTTTTTATAAAATGGAATTACCGCTCATCGAAGTGCTTGCAAAGATGGAAAGGAATGGAGTTTATGTAGATGGTGAATTTCTTTCCAATTTATCTGAAACATACGGCGTCAAACTGCATGATATAGAAAGACGTATATATGATCTGGCAGGAGGAATGCCATTCAATCTCAATTCGCCAAAGCAGCTTTCAGAAGTGCTTTTTTCAAGGCTTGGGCTTAAGCCCGGCAAAAAGACCTCTACAAAAGCATTTTCGACGAGTGCCGATGTTTTAGAGGAGATGAGTGACGATCATCCCATAATTCCGTTGATATTAGAGTATAGAAAATATTTCAAATTGAAATCTACTTACATGGATGCGCTGCCAAAAATGGTGAATTCAAAAACGGGAAGGGTTCATACTTCGTTCAATCAAACTGGAACATCAACGGGAAGGCTGTCGAGCAGTGAGCCAAATCTTCAGAATATACCTTCAAAAGATGAAGAAGGAAGGGAAATAAGAAAGGCCATAAAGGCTCAGCGAACAGGATGGAAGATAATAAGCTCCGATTATTCTCAAATAGAGCTACGTGTGCTTGCCGATATGAGTGGAGATCCTGCACTTATAGATGCATTTAAAAATGATCTTGATATACATGCGATAACTTCTTCGAAGATATACGGTGTGGAACAAAATGAAGTGACCTATGATATGAGAAGAATTGGTAAAATGGTGAATTTTGCAATAACTTATGGCATAAGCTCTTATGGTCTTTCAAAAAGGCTTAATGTAACGGTAGAAGATGCTAACATGATAATAAACAATTATTTTAAAAATTATCCTTACGTAAAAGAGTACCTTGAAAAAACACTTGAATTTGCCAAAAAAAGAGGTTACGTTGAAACTATCTTCGGCAGGAAAAGAGACATTCCAGAGCTCAAAAGTTCGAACCACAACATCGTTGAAGAAGGAAAAAGAATGGCGATCAATGCTCCAATTCAGGGTAGTGCTGCTGATATAATAAAAATGGCGATGATAGCCATTCAAAAAAAGCTTGACGGTATGAAATCTATGATGATCCTTCAGGTACATGACGAGTTGGTTTTCGAGGTGCCCGTTGAAGAGGTTGAAGAAATCAAGAGTATCGTGAAAGAATCAATGGAGGGAATCATAAAACTTAAAGTCCCTCTCAAAGTTGAAATAGAAGAAGGAGAAAGCTGGTGAGTCGATGTACAGAAAAGTCCTGATAGCTGTTGATGGATCGGAGATATCAAAAACGGTTTTTGACAGAGGAATGGAACTTGCTGAAAAAGAAGGTTCCCAAGCTTCGGTTATAGCGGTTGTCGATACAACTTCCATGTACAATTTTCCCGCCGCAAATGAAATGAGCCCAACGTTTTTAAGTGCCCAGGCTGAAATATCAAAACAACAGGAAAATACTCTTAAAGCATTCATTGCCGATCTTAAGAAAAGGTTTGATTACGGATTTGAGGAGAGGATAAAGTATGGCATTCCACACAGAGAGATAATTTCGTACGCAAAAGAATGGGATGCGAATCTTCTCGTCGTTGGGAGTTACGGTAAAGGTGGATGGATATCTGAATTCCTTTTTGGAACGACATCCGACAAACTTTTAAGACTCGCAAAATGCGATGTTTTAGTCGTCAAATGCAAAGGGGAAAGTGAATGAAGATCTTTTTTAAAACTTATGGATGCCAGATGAATATTCACGATTCCGAGATCATGAAAGGATTGCTCGTTAGAGCCGGCCACGATCTCGTACCGGAAATCAAGAGCGCCGATCTGGTGATCATAAATACTTGTTCGGTAAGAGAAAAATCCCAAAATAAAGTTTACAGTCTTATGGGAAGGCTCAAAAAAAATGGTTATAGAGTTGGTGTAACTGGATGCGTTGCCCAACTTGAAGCAAAGAAATTAAAAGATGATTATGGAGCTGATTTTGTTTTAGGAACAAGAGCGCTCTCTTCAATAGTTAAAGCTGTGGCTGGAGAGAAAGATTTAGATCTCGAAGATCATCTTTCGGATTTGAAGTATTCTGCTGCCATTAGGGATCAGAAACGTCATGCGTGGGTAAATATAATAACTGGATGTGATAAATTCTGCACCTATTGCATCGTTCCTTACACGAGAGGAAGAGAGATTTCGAGGCCAATGAATGATATACTTGAAGAGGTGAATTCACTCGTATCGTCTGGGTACACACAGATAACCTTTCTCGGCCAAAATGTTGATTCTTACGGTAAGGATTTAAAAGATGGGACATCTTTGGCAAAGCTCTTAGAAGCAGCTCAAAGTTTAGCCGGAATATCCCGCCTCTGGTTTTTGACATCTTACCCTTCAGATATAACCGATGAATTGATAGAAACAGTTGCCAAGCATTCGAATATTTCACGTAACTTTCATATTCCTGCGCAATCTGGAAGCGATGAACTTTTGAAAAGGATGAACAGAAGGTACACGAGAGAAAATTATATGGAATTGATAGCAAAAATAAGGTCGAATGTTGAAGGCGTAACGTTCGGTGGAGATATAATCGTCGGTTTTCCGGATGAAAGTGATGAAGATTTTGAAGAAACACTTTCACTTGTGAAAACGGTCAGGTACGTACGTTTGAATGTTGCACCGTACTCGGAGAGACAAGGCACAGTGGCTTCGAAGATTTACAAAGATGATGTCCCCTATCAGGTAAAAAAAAGCAGAATGGCGAAGTTAGTATCGATCCAGCACGGGATAGAAAAAGAGCTTAACGAAAAGATTGTGGGTGATGTTGTCGAAATAATCGTAGAAAATAGTACTGACGATCATTCTTATGGCCGCACGATAGATAACAGGATGGTCTTTGTCGATGAAGAATTACCTGAAGGTGAGATCGTTAAAGCGGAGATCGTCGCTTTCAAAGAAGGAAAGCTTTACGGAAGATTGAGTGGCAGGAAGGTGTCAACCGTTGTCAAATGATCTCACTCCGATGATGATCCAGTATTCTAACATCAAATCAAAGTATCCGGATTGCGTTTTGCTTTTCAGACTTGGAGATTTTTACGAAGCTTTTGACGATGATGCAAGATACGTTTCAAAAGTTCTCGGCCTTGTCCTGACTCACAGAAGCGATCATCCCATGGCAGGCATTCCCCACCATGCGCTTGGAATATACTTGAAAAAGCTCATCGAACAGGGCAATAAAGTCGCAATATGTGATCAGCTCGAGGATCCGGCCACTGCAAAAGGAATAGTAAAAAGAGATGTAACAAGAGTTGTTACCCCCGGTACATTGATAGACGAGGACATTTTAACTGAATCGAACAATTATATAGCGGCTTTTTACAAAGATCAAGTATCATTGATAGATATATCGACGGGCGATTTTTTCTTAGATCATGGATTTGAAGCGATAGAAAGGTATGCACCAAGTCATGTCATCCATCAGGGAGAGCTTGATTCTCTGGAAGGAATCTTAACGGAAAGAGTTGAAGACTGGTACTTCGATCCTAATAACTCTGCCCAGACCATCAAAGATCATTTCAAAATAAGTGATATATCCTTTTTGGAATTGACGAAGGGAGAAGAGATTGCGGCATCAGCGATACTTAAATATCTGGACATAACGCAAAAAAGGACGTTAAAGAACATAAGATACCCGTTGAAAATCGTTGAAAATGAAAGAGTGTTCCTTGATCCTTCAACGATATCCAATCTCGAAATTTTAGAATCAAAAAGCGGTATCTCTCTTTATTCACACATGAAGAGAACCGTTACAGGGATGGGACAGAGGCTTTTAAAAAGAGAGATAATTTCGCCCTTGCTGAAAGTTGAAGAGATCGAAGAAAGATTTGAACTCGTGGAAATGCTCGTGAACAATTCCCGGGCTCTCGAATCGTTGAGGGAGATACTTTCGCGTATTCAGGATATAGAAAGAATTGTTTCGAGAGTTGCATACCCTGCCGCAACGCCATCAGACCTTGTTGCGCTAAGAGAAAGTATTGAATTGTTTGACACACTTAACGGATGGATCATGTCAAATGGAATTTTTAAAGATTCAACGCTTGATACAATGGATACCCTTGAAAAGTTTCTGAAGAAGGCAATAGCCGATGATCCTTCGGGAAATATCGGTGACGGACATGTAATAGCTGAAGGTTTTTCCAAAGAATTGGACGAATCGAGGTCGATCCTTCTCGATGCTGATGGTTACATAAAAAGATATCAAGAAAAAGAAAAAAATAGGCTTGGCAATAAAATCAAAGTTGGATACAGTTCGGTATTCGGTTACTACATTGAAATTTCAAACGGATACAGGGGAGAAATACCTTCTGAGTATGTGCGGAAACAAACACTCGTGAATTGTGAAAGATATACAACACCTGAATTATCAGAAATAGAGCACAAAGTGTTGCACGCAAGCGAAACGATAAAAGCACTTGAAATAAAAGCATTTGATACGGTTTGTGAGGAAATATTGAAATACAAGGATATCCTTACAGCGAATTCATCGAAAATAGCTTTTATTGACATGCTTGCATCTTTTGCACAGATTGCGATCGACGAAGCTTATGTTAGACCGACATTATCGAATACGGTGAAGATAAGGGGTGGACGCCATCCCATCGTTGAAAAACGTGTGAATGACTTTGTACCAAATGATCTTGACATCGATGAAAAAAGGAATTTTGCCATATTAACAGGGCCGAACATGTCAGGCAAATCAACTTTCATCCGTCAAACAGCAATAATTTCTTTGATGGCCCAGATCGGATCTTTTGTTCCGGCAAAAAAAGCCACTTTGAAGGTATTCGATAGAATTTTTACAAGGATAGGTGCTAAAGACGATCTCGCTTCAAACAGGAGCACCTTCCTCGTTGAAATGTCAGAAGTTGCGACAATTCTTCATTCGGCCACATCTAATTCGTTGATAATTCTCGATGAGGTTGGCCGTGGAACGAGCACCTTTGATGGTTTAAGCATCGCGTGGGCCGTGTCTGAATACATATCGCAAAGGATAAAGGCTTTCACCATTTTCGCGACACATTACAACGAACTTTCCGAACTTGAAAAGATCTATTCAAATATCTACAATCTAACGATTGAAGTTGCTGAAAAGGGAGACAGTGTGCTCTTTCTTCACAGGGTTGTACCGGGTATGGCCGATAAAAGTTATGGGATAGAAGTTGCAAGAATTGCCGGTATACCCGTCGAGATCGTCAACAGAGCATATGAAGTTGCTGACGCACTTTCTTCTGCAAGCCAGATAAAAAAAGGTGTAAGATTTTTGACTGCCGGTGAGGTAGAAGCGATAAAAGGCAAATTGAAAAAGATGAACGAAGACCAGATGAAAATTTTTTAGGAGGAATAAAGATGAAAAGAATAGCAGTTATGACAAGTGGTGGAGATGCCCCCGGCATGAATGCCGCGATAAGAGCCGTCGTCAGGTACGGTGTTACAAAAGATCTTGAAGTTTATGGAATAATGAGAGGATACGCCGGCATGCTTGAGGATGACATAAAACAGTTGAACTTTGCCGATGTTGGTGGAATAATGGAACGTGGCGGCACGATACTTAAAACCGCACGGTGTCAGGAATTCAAAGTTGATCGTGGTCGTCAAGAGGCTTACAGGATCCTTAAAAAGCATGAGATAGATGGGCTTGTGGTGATCGGCGGAGATGGAAGCCTTAACGGTGCGGCTCTCGTTGCTGCTGAAAGTGATTTGAAAGTTGTTGGCCTGCCGGGAAGTATAGACAACGATATATCGGGCACCGATATGTGCATAGGTGTTGATACATGTTTGAACACCGTCGTTGAAAATATTCAAAAGCTTAAAGACACGGCATCATCTCACGAACGTGCTTTCATAGTTGAAACGATGGGCAGAAATTGTGGATACATAGCTTTGATCTCCGGTTTAACGACGGGAGCCGAAGCGATCGTTGTGCCTGAAGTGAAAGTCGATTACCAGATACTTGCAGACAAACTGCTTGCAGGTAAGAAAAGAGGAAAGGTTAACAGCATAGTTGTTGTGGCCGAAGGAGCCGCGAGCGCTTACACTGTGGCACGCTATCTTGAGAATAAAACAGGATACGAAACGCGTGTTACAATTCTTGGACACATACAAAGAGGAGGATCTCCCACTGTTTCGGATAGACTGCTCGCTTCAAGAATGGGATCAGCTGCGGTTGAAGCGTTGATAAATGGTGAATCAAATATAATGATCGGAATACAGGGCAACAGTATAGTGCCAGTCGATCTCAACAAAGCATTGCAGACGAGAAAAGAACTCGACATGACTTTGTACGATCTTGCAAATACTCTTTCGTAAGGAGGCATGTGATGAGAAAAACGAAGATAGTATGTACCATAGGACCTGTCACAATGGCAAAGGAGAATCTTGAGGCACTTGTCAGGGCAGGGATGAACGTTGCGAGACTCAACATGTCTCACGGAACGCATCAGGAAAAAGCTCAAACGGTTGACAATGTAAGAGAAATAAGAAAAAGACTGGGTCTTCCTGTCGCAGTGCTCATGGACATAGAAGGACCAAAGTTGAGAACGGGAACACTTAAAACGGAGTATGTAGAGCTAAAAAAAGGTGCGAAGCTTGTTCTAACAACGGATGAAATACTCGGAGACGAGTCTAAAATTTCTGTAAGTTATGAAGGGCTCCCACAAGATGTGAATCCCAAAGATATCATTCTTTTGAATGATGGCCTCATAGCACTTAAAGTTATATCCAAAACGGATAAAGAAATAACAACCGAAATAGTAAACGGTGGGAAGATAACTCATAACAGGGGAATAAATGTTCCGGGTGTTGATCTCGGTATTCCAACTTTGACCGAAAAAGACATGAATGATATAGGGTTGATATCGAAGATCAAACCAGAATATGTTGCACTTTCCTTCGTAAGAAAAGCCCAGGATGTAATTAACCTTCGAAACATTTTAACAGAAAATGGTTTTGAGGACGCAAAAATAATAACAAAAGTGGAAACAAAACAGGCACTGGACAATCTCGAATCCATTCTTGATGTTTCAGACGGTGCGATGGTCGCCCGTGGAGATCTTGGCGTTGAAATAGCATCCGAAGATCTACCAATAGCCCAGAAAAGAATAATAAAGTTATGTAACGAAAGAACTATTCCAGTTATAACCGCAACACAGATGCTTGAATCGATGGTAACAAATCCAAGACCAACGCGTGCAGAGATCACTGATATCGCAAATGCTGTACTCGATGGAACCGATGCGGTCATGCTCTCTGAGGAGACAACGATAGGAAGTTATCCCGTACAGGCTGTACAGTTCATGGACAAGATAACGAGGAAAGCCGAAGAATACTTAAACATTTCTGAAACTTCAAGGGCATCCGAAATACAAAAATTCGTGACGGTTAGCGATGCAATAGCGTATTCTGGATGGCAACTGAGCATTGAGCTTGGAGCGAAAGTTATAGTTGCATCAACTTTTTCAGGTTACACTGCAAGGCATGTTTCAAGGTTCAGACCCTCTGCAATAGTTTTCGCACCGACCCCAAAAGAATCAACGTACCATGGGCTTGCACTGGTCTGGGGTGTCGTTCCAACGATAATAGACAGAGTTGAATCCACAGATGACATGGTTGACAATTCGATGAAAGAATTACTCGCCATGGGACTCGCTGTACCGGGTGAAAATGTCGTCATAACGGCAGGAATTCCATGGGGCTTTTCTGGTACAACCAATTTGATAGAAATTCACAAGATCTAAGGAGGCGGTTTCGATGGAGACCAATGCGAAAAAAGTTTTATGGGATTTGAAAGATCTTTACGACTCAGAAGAAAGATTGAAATCCGATGGTCAAAAAATATTGGATAGAAGTTTGGAATTCAAAAAAAGATATTCTGATACCCAAAAGCTCTTTGAAGATCCTTATTCAGCAAAGGACGCCATCGAAACTTTGGATCATCTTTACGATGAATTCTCAAAGATCTCGGAATACGTGAATCTTAAATTCGCAGAAAATACAGTTTCGGATGAAGCAAAAAAATTGCTGGGCTGGTTTGAATCGTTAGCGGCAGAAGTAGAGTCAAACCTGCTCTTTTTACAGTTAGCGCTTGCCAAGATGTCTGACGAAGAATTCAGAAAAATAATTCCATATCTTGGAGCTTATCGTCATTTCATCGAATCGTCAAGACGGTTTAAAGATCATACTCTATCCGAGGGTGAGGAAAAAATAATAGTTTATAAAAACATCACCGGATCGGATGCCTTCGTAAAATTTTACACACAGCTAACTTCAACTTATAAATTCAGGATAAAGTTCGACGGTAAGATCAAAACACTTAACGGAAGCCAGTTTAGAACTCTAAGAATGCACCCTGATTCAAAAGTGAGAGAAGAAGTAACATCGAAGTTGTTCAAAAGATACGAACAGGACGCACTTGAAATAGAGAGTGCTTACACATCGGTTGCAAAAGATTACGATACCGAGGCAAAATTAAGGGGATATCAAACACCTAACAGCATGAGAAATCTTGAAAATCAAGTCGATGATTCAATAGTTGATGCACTCGTTGAAGTTACGACAAAAAATAATTCACTCGTCAGCAAGTATTACAGAATAAAAGCTCAAATAATGGGCACTAATAAACTCAAACTAAGTGATATATACGCTCCAGTTGGTCAAACCCAAAAGACCTTTTCGTGGGAAGAAGCCAAAGAAATAGTTAAAAAAGCCTTTTACACTTTTGATGAAAAGTTCGGAAAGATAGCAGATGATTTTTTTGAAAAAAAATGGATTCATGCCGCGCCGATGCCAGCAAAAGAGGGTGGCGCTTTCTGTGCTTATTCAACGCCTTCCGTTCATCCTTACGTTTTACTGACTTTCACCGGCCAGATAAAAGATGTTATGACACTTGGTCACGAGCTTGGTCATGGCATTCATGGAAGTCTTTCATCCAAGCAAAATATCTTTCAGTACCATACGCCTCTCACGATGGCAGAAACAGCTTCGACCTTTGCAGAAATGCTTCTCATGGATTATTTTCTCGATACGCTGCCAAAGGATGATATAGTGCCATTCGTTTCTTCAAAGTTAGAAGATCTTTTTGCAACGATGAACAGACAAAATATGTTTACCCGTTTCGAGCGAAGGGCACACGAGAAGATATCGAACGAAGGAGCAACTTTCGAAGAACTTTCAAATATTTATGAAGATGAACTTCATTCGATGTTCGGGGATTCGGTTGAATACAATCCGGAATTCAAATGGGAATGGTCTTCTATACCGCATTTTTTCCATACGCCATTTTACTGTTACGCTTACGATTTTGCACAGCTCATGGTGCTTTCATTGTACGAAAGGTACAAGGAAGGGATGCCGCAGTTCAAAGAAAAATACATCGGGTTGCTCACGGCTGGAGGATCCGATTATCCTCAAAATTTGCTGAGGCCTTTTGACATAGATCTAAGAGATCCTCAATTCTGGCAATATGGTTTTGATTACATGGAAAAAACGCTTCTGAAAAGATTGGAAGATGAGATTGAATGAAAATTCTGGTTGCCCAATCCGGTGGGCCAACGGCCGTCATAAATGCAACTTTAACTGGTGTGATCGAACGTGCGAGAGATCTTGGATACGAAGTGATCGGTGGTCTTCATGGAGTTGAAGGCATACTTGAATCCAAAAGCGTGGATCTCTCAACGCTTTCCGGTAAAATGTTGAACTCCATTTCGCACACACCCGGTGCTTATCTTGGATCATGCAGATATAATCTTCCACAGCCTCCTGACGGAGTTTATGATGTACTTTTCAACTTCTTCAATTCCAATAAAATAGATGCATTTCTCTACATAGGCGGTAATGACTCGATGGACTCAGTTGAAAAGATTTCTAAAGAAGCTCAAAGAAGAAAATATCCTTTACTTGTGGGTGGAATTCCAAAAACTGTGGACAACGATCTCGTTGAAACGGATCATTGTCCTGGCTATCCAAGCGCTGCGAAGTTTTTAAACGTTATCGCATCGGAATTCGTCGTAGATTCTATGGCATACTCCAAGCCAGTGATCTGTATCATTGAAACTATGGGTAGAGACAGTGGCTGGCTTGCATCTTCCTTAAAAATGGTTGAAAAAATAGTTGACGGTCTTAAGGTTATGATCTTGATCCCAGAATTGCCTGTATCTGAAGAAAAACTTCTCGATACCGTTAATGACATGAAAAGTCCTTTACTTATTTCCGTTTCTGAAGGAATAATCAATGAAGAAGGAAAATACCTCTCTGCACTTGAAACCGTTGATAATTTCGGCCACCCAAAGCTTGGAGGTGCAGGAGAGCATGTTGCAACTCTGATCGAGAAAATCGCAAAAGTCAAATTCATGAATCCTGCTTTTTCGCAACGGGCAGCAACTCATATAATTTCCGAAGTTGATTACAGAGAAGCAAAAGGAGTTGGTGCTGCTGCTGTTGATACTTTGGCAGAAGGTAAAAACGCGTTTTTCGTTGGAATAGAGAGAGTGCAAGCGTCGATTGGTTATTCATCTACAATAAGGATAGTATCTATAGATAGGGTTGCAAATGAAGTCAGAAAAGTACCGGAATCACTCTTCGAAAACGAGTTCATAGATTACATAGCACCTTTGATCGGCAAATTACCTAAATACGCTTTCAGGAGGTAAAGTTGAATTTCATCCATCTTATTTTTAACTCCCTGAGTGATTTTTCAATATGGTCGATAAACTCGGCAGGATATTTTGGTATTTTTTTCACGATGATCCTGGAAGGATTTTCGATCCCGATACCGAGTGAGGTCATCTTACCACTTGGTGGATACATAGCGTCAAAGGGAACTCTTAACGTACTCGGCGTGATCCTTGCCGGCAGCGTTGGAGGAACACTGGGTTCTTTAGCCTTGTACTACATTTCCATGCTTTTAGGAAGAGGATTCATAAAGCGATGGGGAAAGTACATACTCATCTCCGATAAGCATCTCGATACGATAGAAAAATGGTTCGGAAAGTACGGAAATCTAACTGTCTTCACGATGAGATTGTTACCGGTAGTAAGGGGATTGATCTCGGTTCCGGCAGGAATTGCCAAGATGAAGGTTTTGAGTTTCACACTTTACACGTTTTTGGGAAGTCTTATATGGTCAGCTGTCCTAACGTATTTTGGCTTTCAACTTGGCCTTTCAGGTGTAAGCATGGACATAATATGGATCGTTGTCTTTTTACTTATTGGTATAACCTTTGGAATATACTTCGGATACAGATACCTGAAAAGATATCTAAAATTTTTCACGATCTTTGTGAGTATCCTTCTTGGATCGTTTTTCGTGTTTTTCATCTTTTACTCACTTTATGAAGCTTATGTACCGATCAAAGTGAAAGATCTCAATTACACGAATCAACAGAAAATTGAAAAGATAGATAGAAATTTCTCGTTTTACGCCGTTGGAAATACCTTTTACAACATAGAATTCTTCGATTCGTTCCTTTCATCTATTTCAACACCATCGAGCAAAAGTTTTGTCGTAGATCTGGGTAATGTAGTTTATTCAGGTGATCTTTCTAAATACAAAATTTTCGTTCACGAAATGACCAAATTCAAATTACCATTTCTTGTAACACCTGGGCCAAGAGATTTTCAGGATGGAGGGTACAAAAATTATTATACCGTTTTTGGAAATTACGATTATACATTTCACGCAGGAGACGCTTTCTTTGTCTCTATAAACAATTCTAACGATCAAATTTCGAAACCCGAGCTTGACTGGATTTCTGACCGATTCTCATCAGCATCAACTTACAAATACAGAATTCTTCTGATGCATTTTCCAGCATCATGGATGGAAAGCACAGGCATTCATCTTGATCGAAATTCGTCCGATAAATTGGAAGAACTTCTGAAATCAAAAAATGTTAATCTTGTAATTTCAACGGGCAAAAATAAGATCTATTCACAAGCTCAAATACCGTATTTGATCGTTGGTGGAAGTAAATATGCGATGATCACGGTAAATAGTTCCGGGATATCTGCTAAAATTGACTCTTTGCCATCTTTGAGATCAAATTTCAATCAGGTAATGCAGGATCTATCAATATACGTGTACACCATTCTCATCATTGAATGGCCGATTATAGGATTGATCGGAATTGGTATACTGATCCTCTGGTTTTTGTGGAAATGGTACAGAATATCGGTAAAAATAGAGAAAAAATGAAATTCAATTCAAAATAATTTACCTGGGTTCATTATATTCTGTGGATCTATATCTTTTTTTATCCTTTTCATAAGGGCATATTCTTCATTCTTCGTTTTTTTCAAGAGTTCTTTCTTTATGAAGCCTATTCCATGCTCACCGCTTACAGATCCACCAAGCTCTGCGGCACGAAGCGCTATCTTATCAAGAACTTCTTCCGAGACATCTTTCCATTCCACCACTGGAAGTGCTTTTGGCTTCATCGGTGCCGGATGGAGATTGCCATCTGCAGCGTGACCGGCAACAGGAATCTCGATTCTATACTCTTTTGATGTGTCAGCTATGAATTGCATTATCTCGGGAATCTTATCAGTCGGTACAACAACGTCTCCAGTTGGAGCGTAAGGATCGAACGCCTTTATGCCTTCAAGCCAGTTTCTTCTTATCCTCCATAATTTTTCAGAATTTGTTCTGTTGTCAGCGATAAAAACATCCATTGCACCTGAATCGATCAAAGCCTTTCCACTTTTTTCATAAACACTTTCTATTTCATCTTTGCTCTGGCCCTCATACTGAATTATGAGATAAGCCGCTGCGCTATCCTGAAAAGGTATCCGTATGTTATTGTATTTCGAGCCTAATTTCACGGAGGTACTATCTATGAATTCAACCGCAGCAGGTAAAACTTTGCTTTCGGTTATAAGCCTTCCAACACTTGAAATAGCTTTCCCAACATCCTTGAAAGGTGCCAGAAGATCAACAGTTTTGCCGGGAAGAGGAATAAGGTTAAGATAGATCTTTGTGAATATTCCAAGTGTCCCTTCAGAGCCTACAAAGAGATGCATGAGATCGTATCCTGCGGAATCCTTTCTTCTCTTTCCACCCATTTGAACTATCTTCCCGTCCGGTAGCACGACGTCAAGTCCAAGTACATGGTGGGCCGTGTTGCCGTACTTTATAACCTTACTTCCTCCAGCATTAGTCGCAACATTTCCACCTATAAAACTTGTCTCAACGCTCATAGGATATCCAGCGTAATACAATCCAGTATCTGCAACTTTCTTGCACAGATCGTTTGTCACGACTCCTGGCTCTACAACAGCGACTAAATTGTTTTTGTCTATTTCAAGAATCCTGTTCATCTTCTCAACGGACAAAACAATTCCTCCATACAAGGGTACATCTGCACCGGCAAGACCACTTCCTGCGCCGCGCGGAGTTACAGGAATATGTTCGGCTTTCGCAAGTTTGACGATCTTGGATATCTGATCTGCATTTTCAACTTTGACAACAACATCTGGCATGTGTGCGTAATATTTCCCTCCTGCCTCATCGTGGGAATAATTTTCAAGTGCTGCTTTATCTTCGTAGATGACAGATGCGTCAGATGTCATCCTTCTTAACTCTTTTACGATTTTTTGATCTACCTGTTTGAATTCATTCATTTTTATCACCAAGCGCTTTCAAAAGTTCTGGCAGAATCTCGGTGGCGTCTCCTATTATTCCAA
>Ga0078972_1003827_pt1 | contig 43690 bp, 42 predicted proteins | sample YelNatPaOPGAMG01_FD_67568 | JGI IMG/M metagenome (GOLD analysis project Ga0078972, IMG submission 67568) | Hot spring thermophilic microbial communities from Obsidian Pool, Yellowstone National Park, USA - OP-RAMG-01 (SPADES assembly) (version 2) | ecosystem: Environmental > Aquatic > Thermal...
GAACCTCGGACCTGGTGGTTACAAGTGCCCTGATATTACTATCAGGCTTGGACTATATCTTCTCCCACGACTTTACGTTACGGGAGGCGGGTGTATAGTCTCTGCACATTTCTCCGAATATCCTAAAATATTCGGAGGTTAGCTCAGGATTACCCCGAAAATTCGGGGCTCCCCTGAATTAGCCCGCTTTGCCGAATGTAGTAAATACTAGTAATCTACCTTCGGCATCCCGAAGTATCGGTATGCCGAAGAGACACTTCTATGGATTTACTACATTCGGCATCCCGATGCTCTACTCTTTTTCGAGTCGCTTCATTCGGGATTTCATCTACGGTTTCCCGTAGAAGCTGCGCTTTTTTGCTCCTCGGGCACAGCCACTCGCTCTACCAGCTGAGCTACGGGGGAATGATTTCTCCTTTTATAAATCTGTCAATGAACAAATGGCTTTTCTGTCTTTTAAGAAAACTTTCTAATTTCTTTGCTTGGCTTCTATTTTCAAATTCTTGCTTGTATATTAAGACTATATTTTTATTTCTTGCTCCAAAACTTGTTTTACCTTTTTGATGTTGAATTAGTCGACGTTCTAAGTTTTTGGTTTCACCTATATAATATTTGTCTGAATCTATACTTTTAAGTATATATAAGTAATGCGTATTCAGCCACTCGCTCTATGCCGAATGTAGTAAATCCATAGAAGTGTTTCTTCGGTGCCGAAGAATCGGCATCCCGAAGCTACACTGCATTTATGAGTCGCTTCATTCGGGACATCCCGAAGCTACACTGCATTTATGAGTCGCTTCATTCGGGACCAGCTGAGCTACGGGGGAATGATTTTTAAAGAACAGAATTTATTTTTATTATAAAAATTTATTTTTGTTTGTCAATTTAAATCTGACGCCGAGACTCTAAAGCATGCGCTAAAGTAGAGGGGTCTATATATTCTAAATTAGAACCGAAAGGAACGCCTATACCAATCCTGGTAATCTTTACTCCTAATGGCTTAAATAGTTTATTAAGATAAAGAGCGGTAGTTTCTCCTTCTGTATCTATATCAGTGGCAATAATTACTTCTTGGATATTTCCCTCTTTTATCCTTTTAAGCAAACCATCTATTTTTAAATCATTTGGACCTTTTCCTTCTAAAGGTGAAATGGAGCCTAAAAGTACATGATAAAGCCCTTTAAAAGAACCGGTTTTTTCAATCGCAATTACATCGCTATGATTTTCTACAACACAGATAACTGAGCGCTGACGGCTATTATCCCGACATATTAAACAGGTCTCTCCTTCGGAAAGGTTATTACAGATCTTACATAATTTTACACTCTCTTTTACTTCCATAATAGAGTTGGCCAAAGATCTTATCTCATCAAAAGAGGCTCCCAATATATACCTTACCATCCGCTCCGCAGAACGCCTACCAATCCCGGGAAGTTTAATCAACCTTTCAATAAGGTTATCAATTACTTTTGGATAAAAACTCATAATTCTCTATTTATAGGTCGGGCGTTAAAAGTCTCCAAGATAGATTTAATGAATGGGTTTTCTTCTTTTTTAGCGGTTTCTTCTTTAGAGACAACCAAATTCAATTTTAACCTTACTTTAAATATAGATTCAATTGCCTTTTCAATGATTTCCCTGTTTTCTTTCTTCTCCAAAAATTCTTTATGAAAGGAGTTATCTTTAGCAAAGGCGATAACTAAAGTATCATTATTTTTTATCTCTTTAAGAATCCCTCCTTGCAAATAGGAAGCCACAGACATCTTTTTCTCTTTTAAAAAATCGATAACTTCAGACCAATGTTCACTTATTTCCTCAAGTTTAATAATACTATCAGTAGAGGCAGACTCTTTAGGATCATTTTCTAACTCTTCTTTATCAGTGGTTACCTTTTTAGTCTCCTCTTTATCAACTGTAGGGGTAGATAATTCTCTTTCTTGAGAAAGCAAAACATTCTCTTTGCTCGTCGATTTTTTCTGATAGCATAACTTAATTAATCCTACTTCCAAAGGGATACTTAAAGAATCTATCTTTTTGGTCATCTCCTGAATATTTACCAATGCGTTAAAAAAACTTATCAATTCCTCTACGCTAAAGGCTTGGCTTTGCTGATATAATCTCTGAGAAACTTCTAAGGGCAAATCTAAAATACTAAAATCCTGTTTAGAAATACGGGCAATCAAAAGATTGCGGAAATGCTCAATCAGATTGCTCAATAGAACCCCTAAGTCTTTACCTTCTTGAATAATTTTATTTAAAAATTTAATTAATCCTTGAGGATCCTTTTGGATAATTAAATCGGTAAGAGAAAAAAGTATCTCTATTTCGACCATACCTAAAACAGAAATTACCTCTTCTGTAGAAAGTTTTTCTCCTTTAAAAGAAATAACCTGGTCTAACAAAGACTCCGCATCCCTTAAAGAACCTTGACTGGCTTTCGCAATAGATAAGAGGATTTCATCGGATAACTGAATATTCTGTTGAGTGATTATCTTTTTTAACTGTTGGATTATTTTATTTAAAGGTATGCGTTTAAAATTGAAACGCTGACAGCGCGAAATTATCGTCGGTATTACCTTATGCGGTTGGGTGGTAGCAAAGATAAATTTTACAAAGGAAGGTGGTTCTTCTAAGGTCTTCAAAAGCGCATTGAATGCTTCGGTAGTCAACATATGGACTTCATCAATAATGTAAATCTTAAAACGGCTTTTCGTAGGGGCAAACTTTACATTTTCTCTTAATGCCCTTATTTCATCGATCCCGCGATTAGAAGCACCATCTATCTCGATTACATCAAGACTGCGCGCTTCAGTAATCTCTATACAGTTAGAACATTTTTGACAGGGTTTTATAGTTGGACCTTGTTGACAATTAAGACTTTTAGCTAAAATTCTTGCCACTGAGGTTTTACCGACACCATGCGGTCCAGAAAATAAAAAGGCATAAGGCAGGCGATTTTTTAAAATAGCATTTTTTAAATTAGTAATGATATGCTCCTGTCCTACTACCTCATCAAAATCCTGCGGTCTCCATTTTAAAGCAAAAACCTGATATTCCATAATTTGTTTAGTTCGTTATTTTCGCTTAATAAGTTAATTCTACCGGTTTACCAGACGAAGCTTACTACTACGATTAAGCTTACCTGCTTAGCGTAGTCTGGTTTACCAGACGAAGCTTGCTTCGTAAGAGTAACTACCTGCTTAGCGTAGTCTGGCGGAGAGGCTGGGATTCGAACCCGTCGTCGCTTTAGCTCCTCCCCATAGGGAAACCTTATGGTTTCCCCTCTGGCAGTCGCTTACGCTCCTTGTCACCCCTTCCTTTATAATTTTAAAGGACAACCTTAAGGGGAAAACGGTCTTTTCCCCTTAATATCCCTTTTTTGGGTTCTCATCCCAAAGATTAAAGTTTAAACGGAGAGGCTGGGATTCGAACCCAGGGGCCCGGTTTCCCAGGCCAATCGCTTAGCAGGCGACTGCTTTCGACCGCTCAGCCACCTCTCCGTATCTCGTTATTTTCGTTAATTTCGTTGGATGCGCTTATTTTTAAAGAACTCTTTCAATAAAGAACTACATTCTTGCTCCAATACCCCAGATTTAACTTTTATCCGATGATTTAATTTTTTATGATTAGCAATATTCAAAACTGAACCACAGGCACCTGCTTTAGAGTCAGAGGCACCAAAGATAATGTTTTTTATGCGTGCCAAAACTAAAGCACCTGCACACATAGAACATGGTTCAATTGTAACATATACAGAACATTCATTCAACCATTTACTATTAAGATAACTTGTGGCAGAAGTCAATGCTAACATCTCTGCATGAGCAGTGGGATCTCTAAGGCGTTCTACTTGATTGTGAGCGCGCGCAATAATCTTTCTCTGATAAACAATCACACAACCTACAGGAACCTCATCTTCCTCAAATGCTTTCTTTGCTTCCTTTATTGCCTCAGACATATAAATCTCATCGATCTTCCCCATAACTGCCTCACTACTTAATTAAAACCTAACTACTATCTGCTAAAATATTCTGTTGGTTTACCAGACGAAGCTTACTTCTCAAGAATATCTTACCTGCTTAGCGTAGTCTGGTGCGCCTGGCTGGAGTCGAACCAGCAACACCTGGTTCCGTAGACCAGTGCTCTATCCAATTGAGCTACAGGCGCAAAATTATCCCTCTAATAATTTTTCGTAATCTAAACCTAACTGTTTAACTGTACCGCGTGGGTCTTTATTAAAAGACCGACAAAATTTTGATACCTCTGCTATATCTTTAATATTTCTTTCCAATAGAATATTGAGTAATTTTGCTCTTAAATTTATCTCATTGATTATCTCTTTGGAAGTCCTACCACTCATCTGGGCAAGTTTATCCCTATAGACACTAGAGACCATCGTCTCACGAAACTCCCGCTTTATTGGATCATAAGACCACAGTTGCGAAAGTAAAACCATTTTTCTTTCCATCCCAGCAGTTTCTACTATCTCACCTAAAGCCCGAAAGACTTCTCCTTTTATATTATACCTTTTCATAATAATAATCACATCGATAAGATTTAACAAAACCTCTGGCACATTCATCGGCTCATTCTCAAGACGCATAATCGTCTCTCTGGCAGTAGAAGCATGTAAAGTACCCATACAGTATTTTCCGATATTCATTGCGGTCATCATATCCTGCGCCTCTTTTCCCCTTACCTCACCGATAATTATTCTATCCGGACGCATCCTCAAAGAATTCTTTACTAAATCCGCTAAAGTTAATTCCTCATCACTTTCCAAACGTGAACAATTCCCTTCGTAATCAGTGTTTAATTCTAATGTATCTTCAATCACTACCAATCTTTCTGATTCAGGGATAAAACTAAAAAGCGCATTAAGCAGAGTAGTTTTCCCTGAACCCGGACCACCGGAAATAAGAATATTTGCTGGTCTTATCCCTAAACCTTCTACATAAAGCCAAAGTTGACCCGCAATCTGCGCATTTAAAGTACGATTCTCTATCAAATGGATAATACTTAAAGGTTTTTCTTTGGCGCGCGTAATAGTAATCTGAGGTCCAAAAGGAGAATAGATAATATTTACCCTTCCCTTTATCTCGCTTAACTCTATATTATTTATTTTTCTCACATTATCTCTTCCAGAAAATATTACTAATTTTTTTATAAAGAGCTCTAACTCATCACGGCTTTCAAATCTTTTATCGGTTTTTACCAAACCTTGGAAAGTTTTATGGATATATATAGGACTTAAGGAATTTATCATTATATCCTCAACCTCAGGGTCTTGCAAAAATTCTTCAATCATCCCATAAGATAAAAATTCCTTAAAGAATGTTTCTAACTCTAACCCTCCTACTCTACTTATAAATCTCTTACAGCGCTCGCTATTATAGACCTCTAAGAATGCCTCAAATATTATTTCTTTTCTTTTATCGTAAGGTTGGGTTAAATAAATCTTACCTTTTAATTTTTCCAAAATCTCATTTTCTATCTCAATCCTTTCTCTATCCACAACTTACTCCTTTCTTAGTTAATATCCAAAATTTTCAAACCAGACGAAGCTTACTACTTTCAGTAAGCTACTTGCTTAGCGTAGTCTGGTTTACCAGACGAAGCTTGCTTCTTAAGAATCACTACCTGCTTAGCGTAGTCTGGCGGAGAGGCTGGGATTCGAACCCAGGAGGCACCTTTTGGGTACCTACACGATTTCCAGTCGTGCCGATTCGACCGCTCTCGCACCTCTCCCATATTCGTTATGTTCGTTGAGTTCGTTATTCTCGTTATCCTACTTCCTAACTCACCTAACTTCCCCTATCACTTAACACCTTAATACCTTAATACCTAAAAACCTAACTCCCTAACCCCTAACTACTGACTACTAACTACTAATTTTTGGCGGAGAGGCTGGGCCTGACTACGCCTTTAGGCTTCGTCAGGTAAAATTCTTTTCTTCAAAAAAGCTCTGCCTGAACCACATTTTCAGTTTCTATATACCTTATTAGCCAGACGAAGCTTGCTTCGTAAGAATCACTACCTGCTTAGCGTAGTCTGGCGGAGAGAGCAGGATTCGAACCTGCGACCCCGAGATTTCGGGATAGACGCTTTCGAGGCGTCCCCGTTCGACCACTCCGGCATCTCTCCCATATTCGTTATGTTCGTTGAGTTCGTTATTCTCGTTATCCTACTTCCTAACTCACCTAACTTCCCCTATCACTTAACACCTTAATACCTAAATACCTTAATACCTAAAAACCTAACTCCCTAACCCCTAACTACTGACTACTAACTACTAATTTTTGGCGGAGGCGAGAGGATTCGAACCCCTGATCCCGATTCCTCGGGATACCTGTTTTCAAGACAGGCCCATTCAACCACTCTGGCACGCCTCCAAATTTTTATCAATTATAAGAAAAGTTGTTTAAAGACTGCTTTATATATCTCTAAACCAAATTTAAAAGTTTGATTAAAGAAATCAACAAAGGAGTATTCTTTAAAAATAAGATTGAAACCAAAAGATAAAATAATAATATTTACCAACCAAACGAAGGAAAAGCCAAAGATATAATTTGCCTTTAAATAATCAGAGGGTTTTGATTTCAAAGATTTTGCACTAAACACAAGATGAAAGGAAATGGTTAATCCAAATAAAAACATAAAACTCTCTAATAGTTGCTGATTTTTAAATATTAATAAAAATAAAAAATAAAGTAAAAACGAAAAGATAGTATATATAGGTAAAAGATACGGTGCAACTTTAATTAAAGGAGAAAAAAATCCAAAGATAATCTGAACAAACCTCTGTCCCTTTTTATAAATCACTGCGGGTTCCCAAATAAAAAGATAAATCAGAAGGAAAAAGGCTATCCCTGAAAAAAACGCATTCTTTGATTCTATATTAAAAAGCTGCTCTAAAAATACCTTAGTAGAACTATATACAAAAGGAAGCAGTAAAATCCCTAAGAATAATTTTAAAACTACCAATAACTTCTGGACTATTTTTTCAATTTTTGAAGGCTGAAAGATTTTTTCTTCAGGGGATAGATTCTTTTCCATCTAAGTATGGTCTTAAAACTTCGGGAATAGTTATTGAGCCGTCCCTATTTTGATAATTCTCTAAAATACAGATTAGAGTTCTTGCCAAAGCCACGCCTGAACCGTTTAAAGTATGCACATAATTTAATTTTTTATCTTTACTACGGTAACGGATATTTGCTCTACGCGCTTGAAAATCTTCAAAATTTGAACAACTGGATACCTCAAGCCATCTATCCAAGCCACAAGCATATGCCTCTAAGTCATAACATTTAGAAGCAGAGAAACTCAAATCCTCAGTGGGAAGCAAAACTACCCGATAGGGAAGTCCCAAAAGTTGTAAAACTTCTTCTGCATCCTTAACCAATTTTTCCAACTCCTCATAGGAACTCTCAGGTTTTACGAATTTTACCAATTCCACCTTATCAAACTGATGCACCCGCACTAAACCTTTAGTCTCTTTACCATAAGAACCCGCTTCTCTTCTGAAACAGGCGGTGTAGGCGGTAAGGTAAATGGGTAAATCCTCTTCCTCTAAAATTTCCTCTCTAAATATATTGGTTACCGGAACCTCTGCAGTAGGAATAAGAAAATAATCATCATCTTTCAATCTATACATATCCTCTTCTAATTTGGGAAGTTGGCCGGTTCCAGTCATAGAAATACGATTCACCAAAAAAGGAGGAAATACTTCTATATAACCATGTTTTTTTGTATGTAAATCTAACATAAAATTAAAAAGCGCTCTCTCTAATTTTGCTCCCCAATTTTTATAAAGCACAAAATTTGAGCCACAGATTTTGCTTGCTCTTTTAAAATCGATAATATCTAAAGCCTCTGCCAGTTCGATATGAGTTAAAGGTTTAAAATCAAAATGACGAATTTTTCCCCAACTGCGAATAATCTCTTTTTTTGTTTGGTCGCCTCTGGGAACTGAAGGGTGGGGAATGTTGGGGATATTTAAAAGAAAATAATCAAGTTCTTCCTGAACCTTTTTTAAATCGTCTTCTAAATGGTCAATCTCTTCTGATAATTTTCTCATCGAATTAATCTTCTCTTGGGGGTCTTTCTTTTCTTTTAACAAAGATGATATCTCATCGTTAATTTTATTTCTCTTTGCCCTTAAGTTTTCTAAATCAAAAAGGATTTTTCTTCTTCGATCATCTAACTGAATTAATTTATCTAAATCCAAATTAAGCCCACGCTCTCGAATAGATTTTTTTACCAAATCTAAATTATTGCGGATAAATTTTAGATCAAGCATTTTGTTTTAATAAATTATATAACTTTCCATAAATACCTAAATCCTTTGCCCAAAATCTTAAATATCTTTTATCAATATCTTTAATATTCTCTTTAATTAAAACCTCCGCATCAACTCTATCAATAGGACGAGCTGATAAAAGTTTATAAAGAATGAGATCTTCGACTCGGATAACTTTCAATCTTCTTCCTAAAACTTCGATTTCTAACGCTCTTTTTAGTGTTTCTTTTTGAAATGGTGTCTGAGCGATAAAAATGTCTATATTAATAGGAAAACCACTCTCCTTGTCTTCAAAAGTTGAAAAAATCAAAATTGCATCACCAATTTTTTTAAAAGCATTTCTTATTTTAAAAGGAGGTTTCCTTAAAATACTCAACAATTCTTCTTTTTTCTCATCAGTTATACTAATCACAATATCTATGTCCTTAGTAACTCTTATCCTTCCCCAAACTTGAAGTGCCATCCCACCCATAAGCGCATAATCAATTCCTAAATCTTTTAAAACACCAGTTACCGCATCTAAACCATCGAAAATAATTTTACTTATTTTTATCTCTTCGGGCATAAAGATTTTTAATAATTTCTAAATCTGCGCATATATGATCTTCTGATGAATTTCTCCAAAGAGAACGCACTCTCTGCCAGGCTTTTTTATGAGAATATCCCTTAACTTTAAGTCCTGCTAAAGTAAAATAAATCGAAGTATCTATTAAAGATTCCCAAATTTTAAAATTACTTTCTAAGCTATTTATCTTTCTCATCCCTTAATTACTCCTAAGGGCTTCATCCTACAGACTCTTTTGGAAATACCCGCATTATGTACAACATCAACTACATCATTTACATCTTTGTAGGCCTGGGGTGCTTCTTCAACAATTGTACCTTTTCCTGAAGCTCTAACCGTAATCCCTTTTGCCTTAAGCTCCTTTAAGAGTTGATTTACATCAATAGATTTAGTGGCAGCGGTGCGGGATTTTACTCTACCTGCACCGTGACAGGTGCTTCCAAAAGTCTCCTCCATCGCTTTTTGAGTTCCTACCAAAAGATAAGAATTCCTTCCCATATCTCCAGGGATAATTACCGGTTGACCTGTTTTTTTGTATCGCTCAGGCAATGCGGGATGCCCAGGGCCAAAGGCACGGGTTGCTCCTTTTCTATGTACGCACAAAGTCATCTCCTTTGCATCTACAATATGTTTTTCTACTTTAGCGATATTATGAGCAACATCATAAATTAAATACATCCCCATCTTCTCCCAACTTATCCCAAAGACCTTCTCAAAACCTTTACGCACTAAATACATCAGACATTGCCGGTTATTCCAGGCATAGTTTGCTGCACACTTCATCGCACTAAAATATGCTTTCCCCTCGGGAGAATTAAAAGGTGCACAGGCAAGTTGCCGATCCGGAACATGGATATTGTATTTAGTTAAACAGTGGATCATACTGCGAGTATAATCATCGCAGATCTGGTATCCAAAGCCACGCGAACCAGAATGAATCATAATGGTAATCTGACCTAAAGTCAAACCAAACTCATCACAAATTTGGCGGTCATAGAGTTGATCGATTACCTGAATCTCCAAAAAATGATTACCTGAACCTAAAGTTCCGGATTGCGCTTTTCCCCTTTCATAGGCACGCGGAGATACTGCGACTGGGTCTGCGCCTTCCATTGCCCCATACTCTTCAGTGCATTCTAAATCCTCTTCAGTACCGTATCCCTTTTCTACCGCCCATTTTGCTCCTTTAATTAAAATCTCTCTTTCCTCTTTTTCCGAAACTCTAATTTCACCTTTTGAACCCACACCTGCAGGAACCATCTCAAATAATACGGTAATTAAATCTTCGATTTTATCCTTTATTTCATCATACTGAAAATTTGTCTTCAATAACCTTACTCCGCAGTTTATATCGAAGCCTACACCTGCAGGAGTAATTATCCCATCTTTACTGATATCCGTAGCAAAGACTGCACCAATAGAAGGACCGTATCCCCAATGAATATCTGGCATTGCCAAAGATGCTTTAACAATTCCAGGCAAAAACGCCACATTGGCAACCTGCTCAGGTGCTTTATCCTGACGGATATCTTTTAATAATTTTTCATCCGCATAGATAATCCCATCTACACGCATCCCCGGTTTATAACTTTTAGGGATACGCCACCGATAATCATCGATCTTCTCTAAAGGACCTTGCCAGATATCAGACATCAAAAATCACCTCCGCCTGCCAAAAATCACCTTTATCTTCAATCTTTAAGGCATGATAAGTTGCTGCTTTAATTTCCATATTTACTTTATAATTTTTAATATCCTCTCCCAATACCTCTGCTTCTAAATTATTCTTATCTAATTTATTTATCTTAAAATCAGAAAAAATCAACTCTTTTGTTGAAGATAAAGAAAGCAGTTCATTTAACCAATTTACAAAAAGTTCTTCCAAATCCTGCGCTTTCTGCTTAATCATAATTCTTTTAACTGGTGACTGGTGTCGGGTGACGGGTGACTTTTCCTCTGCCATTATTTCAAACATTGCTAAAGCGGTATTTTTAAAAAGTTCTTTTAGGTCTTTAGCCTTTAGCCTTATACCGATATCCGCAGTATGTTCTATTAATTCGTAATTCTTCATAGTTAAGTGGGCCGTGCAGGAATCGAACCTGCAACCCCCTGCTTAAGAGGCAGGTGCTACTTCCAATTGAGCTAACGGCCCTATCTTTTTAATTACCAATTATACTAATTGTACTTTTTGCAATAGTAAATTTGATTTTTTCTCTTATTTCTCTATAACTTAAACCTTGCTTTCGTAAATTCCTTACTAACTCTTTTTTCTCCCAATATTTCATACTTAAATTTATACATTATAACTAAACCAAAGTGGCCCAGATTTAAATTATACCTTAAATATATAAAAGGTCAAATAAAGAAATGAAAGGGGAGAAATTAAGAGTTAAGCCAGAAGGCTCGACCATTATTTAACTCAATAAGGGAAAGGACAATATCTACTATCTTAGTGTCGTATCTTTTTCCTTTGCCATCTTTTAATTCCTCAATTGCTTTTTCTAATCCTAATGCCTCCCGGTATGGACGATAAGAAGTCATAGATTCTAATACATCACTTACTGCCAGAATTTTTGCTTCAGGTAAGATTTCCTCTCCCTTTAAATTACGAGGATAACCCGAACCATCAAGCCGTTCATGATGTTGATAGATTATCTCGGCTAAAGAGAAAGGAAAATTTATATCTTTAATTAAATCGTAACAGTTCTTAACATGCTGTTGAATAAGGCTATATTCCAAGTCCGATAACTTTCCCGGTTTATTTAATATCTCTAAAGGTATACTTATCTTTCCTAAATCATGCAATTCACCTGCTAATCTTATGGCTAAAAGACGATTATCATCCCAACCCAAATTTTCTGCTACCTTTAAAGAAATCCGAGCTACATTTTGGGCATGAAGAGAGGTATAAGGATCACGCATCGCTAAGGCTTTATTAAGCACAGTTAAAGCATTCATAAGCATACTCATTCTCTCTTTTTCCAAATTTGCATACTTAGTCATATCACGGGTTATTCCCATTGTTCCGATAATTTTTCCTTTGCGGTCATAAAGGGGAATTTTTGTAGTAATTACCTGATTCCAGGTTCCATTACGCAAAAGCGTTCGCTCAATTTTTCCGACAATAGGTTTTCCCGTATTTAAAACATAGTTATCATCATCAAACATCTCCTTTGCCTGTTCATAAGGAAAGAAATCAAAATCGGTCTTCCCAATAATCTCTTCCTCCTTTAAGCCAGTTCCTTGAATATAGAATTTGTTTACTTTAATGATGCGGTTATGTCTATCTTTAAAATAAATCGCATCAGGAATATTATCTAAAAGATTCTGCAAGAAATCTCTTTCTAAAAGCAGTTTCTCTTCGTTCTCTTTATGTTTAGTTATATCTTCAATTATACCCTCTATATATTGTTGTTTATCTTTTTTAGTATAATAGGCGGTTATCGCTACCCAAACAGTCTTTTTATCTTTGGTTTTAAAAATCGCTTCAAAAAAACGGATATTTTTATCTTTTTTTAAAAGTCCAAAGAATTTCTTTTTTTGGTTCAAATCATAAAATAAATCGGAAAACTTTATCTTTTTAAATTCTTTTAAAGGATAGCCTAATAGGCGGGTCAAATTAGAATTTACACTAATAAATTCTTCCTTTGGAAAAAGATGATATTGAAAAAGCCCAATCCCTAAGTTATCTGCCTTTTTAAAATTTAAAGAGAATGTATTTTTCATATTAAAATTATATTATTTTTTATTAAAAGATCAAATTAAATTTGCGCGCTCGGGGAGAGTCGAACTCCCAACATCCAGTTCCGAAGACTGGCGCTCTATCCAATTGAGCTACGAGCGCAAAATAACTAAACATAATTATATCAAACATTTATAAACCCTTCAACTTTTAGTAATCTTGGGGAGGAAGCTCTTTGAAAAGGAAAGGGCCATAATTAATTAGCCATTAATCTTTTAATCAACATAGTGGCATAACTGCCTCGTGGAAGAGAAAAGTTTAAATAGAGAATACTTTTGCCTCTGTAGATTTCATCATCGGAAATGGAAAAATTCTTTATCTGAGGAACAATAATTGCTTTTCTCTGTGTAGGTTTAAAATAAACTTTTCTAAACTTTCTTAAATTAAAATAACTGGGTTTTATTCCGCGTTCTTTAAGTATTTCTTTGTATATCTTATCGGTTAACTCATCGGGCATTTTTGTTTTTGAAGAAGCAAAAGGTAAAGATAAATCTTTAAGATATAAAAAAGTCTCTTTAGAATCATAAAATATATAACTCCAATAATTCCCTTTATACTCTACTAAATCTCTGCTATAAACTCTGATTAATCTCTCTACAAGAATATTCCAAAGATAGGCCTGATAAGCAGAGAAAAACATACTCATCTCATCTTGGGGGATTAAATTTATTATTTTTAAAAAAGATTCTTTCCGCTCTCTTGAAAGCATCTTGAATGCCTTTTTTTCAAAATTTGTTTTTGTTTTTTCAAGACATTTAGACCAATTCCCCCAATTCTCCCAGAAAAATCTCTTCCTTAATTTTTCTTCCTTTTTATCCTTAAGGTAGATGGCGGTAAGGTAAATTTTTATCGCTCCATTAAATTCTTTTCTTATTAATTTCTCAGCAAAAAACCCCTGTTGTGGGGAATAACTCCCAAATCTCTGGTCATCGAAGTAATTGGGAAAACCATAATTTTTAATAAATTCTAAACTATCTAAAGATTTCTCTATCTCTTTTTTATCCAAATCTCGAATAGTAATTTTAAACTCATTAGAGAGGATTAAATCTGGACCCATCGGTCTTTCCGCGTCTCCTATATATTTAATTTCAAAAGATTTTTCTTTTATATAATCAACCTTTCTCCCTTCTACGGTTATATACTGTGTAGTTAATCCGTACTTATCCTTTCTTCCTCCGTATGAAAATTTACAAAGAGGAACCCTCAATTTTTTAGATAGTTTTATTAAAACATCGACGGTATTAAAATTTCTTTTTGTCAGGAGATAAACTTTATATTTTCCTCTCTTTCTAAAGCTTATCTTTGCTTCTTCATTAACTATAAAATCTTCGGGTTTTACTTTTATTTTCATATTTTAGGGAAAGTTATGAAAGGGTAATTTAACTTAAAAAATTACTTTAAGAAAGAAGAACTATCCTCTGGGGAGATAGGCTTTTGGATTTGGATTGAAAAACTTGTAACTTTTTACTTTATCTCTAAAACAGAATTATGGCTACCTAAGGGATTGGGAACGCGCAATTTACAGTTAGGATCTTCCATCCAATTACCATCCACTACAAATTTATATTCGTATCTTCCTGGTGGAAGACTTACTTTTGCGGTCCAGTTGCCTTTTGAGTCTTTCTTGGCTAATAAAGAATCTGTATCCCAATTATTAAAAGTACCTGCTACCGCTACTTTCTTAGCTGAAGGGGCAAAGAATTTAAAATTAACTATTTTCTTTTTAGCTGCGCATTTTTTCACCTCGCCCTCCTTTTTTTCTTAGTTTACTTCTTTAAATTTATTCTGTCAAGTATTTTTAAAGGGCAACTATACACAACCCCTTATTTTGCGCTAAATTTATTGCCTTATCCTTATCTAAAAATATAGTTTTTTCTGCCTCAATTGCTAAACAGGATGCTTTTACCTTAATCAGATTTTTTATTGTCAGCAATCCCACTACCGGTAAATCAAAACGCATATCCTGATTTGGCCTACTTACTTTTACTATCACTAAACCTTTCCCGGCTAATTTCCCTGCTCTTAAGATAAGGTTATCGGTTCCCTCCAGTGCCTCTACTGCCACAATCGCTTTATTTTTAACCGCAACGGTCTGCCCAATATCCAAAAAAGCGATCCTCTTAGCCAGTTCCCAGCCAAAATAGATATCCTGCCAAAGATTAAAATCAGGTTGTCTTTTAGTCAAAGTAGCCCTTGGCGGTATAAAGTCTTTCATAAAAACACGGGAATCTAAAACATCAAAACCCTCCTCATTAAGTCTTTGCGCAATAAAGCCAAAAATAGTAGTTGCCTTTTTGTCCTGTATCTCTTTAAATAAATTTTTTATATTGGGGTGCTCAATTATCCTTCGGTTAAATAGATAAAAAGGGTTGACCTGGCCCGCCATCACTACCTCTTTTACTGATTCATTTCGAAATATCTCAAATATTTTTTCAAATTCAAAAATATCTATCCAAAAAACCTTAGAAGCATAACGGGAAATTTCTGGCGAGGTATTTTTCTTAATGGCTATAGCAACGATAGAATAACCCTTATCCTTTGCCTGCTTTGACAAAACTAAAGGATAACCACGACTGCCAGCGATTACGCCAATCTTTTTCATTTTACACCACGACAGACCCCACGGGAGGAATTCTTTAAGAAATCAATAAGGTATCTTGCCTCATTAGATAATTTTTCTTTAGATTCTATTTCCGCAATGGCTTTTTTCAGGGAAAGTCCAGAATTAAAAAGAATTTTAAAACAGTGGGAAAGTTCTTTAATTACTTCTGGGTCTATGTTTGCTCGTTTTAATCCTACCAAATTTAAACCGTAAACGCGCGCGGGATGTCCATCACAGGTTGAAAAAGGAGGGATATCCTGGACGACTTTGGAACATCCTCCAATAATTGAAAGCTTTCCTACTCTTACAAATTGATGAATAGCAACTAAACCACCGATTACTGCCTGATCCTCTACAGTTACATGTCCGGCTAAAGTTCCCACATTGGCAATAATACATCTATTTCCTACTACGCAATCATGAGCGATATGGGAATAAGCCATAAAGAGATTCCCATTTCCTACAATAGTTTTACCGCCTTCACCGGTTCCTAAATTAAATGTACAGTACTCCCTAATAATATTATCATCACCGATCTCCAAAAAACTTTTTTCTCCTTTATATTTTAAATCCTGAGGTATGCTTCCAATTACCGCACCGGTAAATATCTTACAGCGCTTACCAATGGTAGTATTTCCCTCAATCACACAGAAAGCACCGATTTTGGTGCCTTCACCTATTTTTACATTATCGCCAATTATACTATAAGGGCCAACTTCTAAATCTTCGGGTACTATTGCTTTTTTAGAGACATAAGCGGTAGGATGAATTTTCATCTTATCTTTCTACTAAAGTAAATACAAGTTCTGCCTCCGCAACCAATTGATTCCCTACATAGGCAGAACCCTTTACTACCCCAGTTTTAGATTTTAATTTTACTGTTTCTGCTTCCAAGATAAGTTCATCACCAGGTAATACGGTTTTGCGAAACTTCACATTATTGCAAGCCAAAAAATAAGCCAATTTTCCTTGATTTTGAGGCAGAGAAAGCATCATCACTCCTCCTACCTGTGCCATTGCTTCAATAATCAAAACACCCGGCATAATCGGATGGCCAGGAAAATGCCCTTTAAAGAAATAATCATCATCCTTTAAATACTTTACTCCCACTGCGCGCTTACCTTTTTCTAAACTCAATATTTTATCTACAAAAAGGAAAGGATCACGATGAGGTAAAATCTCCATAATCTGCTTACGGCTCAACTGACCTTCTTTTTCTTCGGTTTCTTTTTCTTCCTCTAATGAATACCTCTCCATTTGACTTTTAATTTTTTCAATGAGTTTTAAATTCAAACTATGACCACTGCGTAATGCCACAAAATGTCCTTTTATAGGTATTCCTAAAAGATAAAGGTCACCTAAAAGATCAAGTACTTTGTGTCTTGCAGGCTCATCCTCAAAACGCAAACTGTTATTAATCACTCCGGTTTTACCAATTACTAAAGTATTAGAATAATCCGCACCTTTACCAAATCCCATCTCTAACAGGGTCTTTGCTTCTTCTTCTAAACAAAAAGTGCGTGCTTCTACTAACTCTTTGAAACTTTCTGGGTTAATCTCAAAAGAAACAAACTGGGTTTTAAGGAAAGTGCTGGGATAATCCAAAGTATAACTTATCTTTAATTGCCTACAAGGATAGGCAATCAAAATTGCTTTCGCTTCTTCTACTACTATGGGTTCTTTTATAAAATAGCATTTCCGTTGTTGGTCCTGTTCTTTTATATTCGAAGATAATACTTCATAGTAACCCTTTCCACTCCCATCTAAAGCAGGGAGTTCTTCTTGGTCTATCTCAATATAGATATTATCAATTCCTAAACCATTTAAAACCGCCAGAAGATGCTCAACAGTATGGATATGAACTTCCTCTGTACCTAAGGAAGTATGGCGTTTACCTGAATTAGGCAAGAATATAGAGTTAAAATCTACTTTAATTGGGGGTCTGTCTTTTAAATCGGTGCGGATAAAAATTATCCCTGTATTTTCTTTGGCGGGTTTAAATTTTACATTTACCTCTTTTCCCGTATGGATACCTCTGCCGGATAAAGAAACTTCTCTCTCTATTGTCCTTTGTCTTTCCATTTTACTTAGAAATTTTTCCTTCTAATTCCTCTATCCTTTTTTTTAACTCTTCTACGGTTTTATAAAGTAAAGGTAATCTCTGGATACAGGCATTAATCCTTTTTGCCAAAGCAAATGGTTTTGCGGGAGAGCCCCAAACTTCGGTATTGCTGGGTATGGATTTACTTACTCCAGATTGTGCTGCTACCACAACATTATCACCAATCTGAATATGCCCCACTACTCCTACCTGGCCGGCTAATATCACATTATTACCTAAAGTAGTGCTTCCGGAAATGCCCACCTGTGCCACAATGATACAGTTTTCTCCTACCACTACATTATGGGCAATATGTACAAGGTTATCAATTTTTGTCCCTTTACCGATAAAAGTTTTATCGAATCTTGCCCGATCAATAGTTACATTTGCTCCTATTTCCACATCATCCGCAATCTCTACAATACCGACTTGCGGAATTTTATGATGGATATCACCTATCGTTACATAACCAAAACCGTCTGAACCAACCACCGCTCCGCTATGAATAATTACTCTATTACCGATAATTGTGCCTTCACGGATAGAAACATTAGAATAGATTAAACAATCTCTACCTATTCGACTATCCTCACCAATAAAACAGTGAGGATAAATTACTGTATTTTCTCCAATAGAAACTCCATCCTCAATTACGGTATAAGCACCTATGGCTACTCCTTTAGAAATTTTAATGTTTTTGCCTAAAATCGCTGTGGGATGGATTCCACTGATGTGCTTTTTAGGAGGAATAAATAAGTTGATAATTTGCGCGAAAGCCAAGGAAGGATTTTCTACATAGATTAAAGTTTTACCTTCGCATTTTATATCTTCAGTGGTAATTATCGCTGAGGCTTTAGTTGATTCCAATAGAGCTTTATAACGCGGGTTGGCTAAAAAAGTTATCTCGCCTTCTTTTGCCTCTTTTATCCCTGCAAAGCCTGAAATAATAATACCTTTATCACCGACGACTTTACCATTTAAAAGTTCGGCTATTTCGCCAACGGTTTTATTCATTTATAGGGTTATTTCTTTTTCGGATATTTCTTCTGTAAGATTTCTAAGACCTTATCGGTGATATCTAAGGATTTATCTTGGTAGAGTAAGACTCGGTCATTAAATATGAGATTGTAATTTTGACTTTTTGCATACTCATTAATAGCGCTTTCTATATCTTTAAGGATCTCCTTCATCTTCTCGTCTCTTTCTTTGCGTAAATCCTGCTGTTTATTACGGTCAAAATCCTGTAAAGCCTTTATCTTATCTTCCAATTCCTTCTTTTTTGTTTCTTTTTCTTTATCACTTAAAAGATCAAGCTTATCCTGCAGTTGTTTTATCTCGCTTACTTTACTTTCCCTCTCTGATTCATAAGCTTTTGTTTTATCCTCTAAAATTTTATCGTAATCCTGGGTTTTATTGTATTCATCAAAGAGTCTACCTAAATCCACATAACCCAATTTTTGAGCATAAGTAGGAGTAACTATTGCCATTAAAAATAAAACAGCAAATACTATACCTATTAGTTTACGCATATTCCTCCTCCTAGTTTAAGTTGTTAAATTGATGGTTGGTTAAGTTCGTTAATTTCGTTGAGTTCGTTATTTTACTTCCTTAAAACCTTAACACCTAAACACCTTAATACCTAAACACCTAACTCACCTAACTTCCTAAACTCCTAACTCCCTAACTTTTATCTATTTTAAAATAAATTCTATCTCTTTTAAAATCTTAAGTCAATTAAAATCCCTACATACTTACCTAACTTCCTAACTTTACCTAACTTCCTAAACTCTCTCACCCTGACTACTCAATACTTACTACTTACTACTCACTACTTATAATAGCGGATAGCGTATAGCGTTTAGCGTATAGTTTTTATTAAAATTTCTTTTTTTATCCCTTAATACCTAAAAACCTAAATACCTTAACACCTAAAAACCTAACTCCTACCTTTCTTTATCCGGATCAATTGAACTATAAACAATACCTTTTATCTTTTTTAAGATTTGGTCTGCTTCTATTACATATTGCTCTAATTTCTTTAAGATATCGATAATCTGTTGGTTTTTATCTTTAAGTTCTTCTTTAGATAAATTCTCTAAGGCTTTAAACTCTAAATCATCTCGGGTTATCCCTGAAGCGAGGCTTATTTTATTGAGGATATTACTTAAACTATGAAATAATTCTCTGAGGGTTGACATTTTAAGTTAAAGCTAATTTATCAAGCTCTTCTTTAAGATAATTCAATTGTATTGGTTTCTTTAATAAAAGTTTTGCTCCTAAACTAAAAACTTTATCTTTTACATCTTCTTCTTTGCCAAAACCGGTTAAAACCGCAACTTTTAACTGAGGATTAAAAGCCAAAGCCTGTTTTAAGACCTCAATTCCCGTTGGACCTTCTTTTAAGTGAAGGTCTAAGAGCATTAAATCAGGGTTGTGTTCTTTAAGAAGAGAGAGAGCGATTTCTCCTCTTTGAGCGGTAAGCACAGAATATCCTTTTCTTTCTAAATAGAGCTTTAAACTCTCCAGTATTACTTCTTCATCATCTAAGATTAGTAGTTTCATCTTTATTTATTCCTTATATATTCAGATAGCCATCCATCTAAACTTTTAGGTAAATCCTCCTCAATAAATTTCTTTTTATAGAACCTGCAGGTCTCCAGATCCTTCATAGGTAATCTTAATTCCATCTTTACTCTTTTGCCAAATTCAATATCATAATCGAATTCTCCACCCATATTTTCTACCATCTCTTTAACACAGAAGAACTCCTGATTTATCCTCTGAAATCCTAATTCCCAATCCAAACTATAATCCTCACATCCAATTACAAGCCAAACTTTTTCTCCAATTACCTTTTCATCTAAAGTAAAGTTCGTAAAATGATTTTTCTCTGACATTTATTCTGATTTAAAATCAATGGGTAATTTAATAGTAAATTTTGTCCATTTAGTATATTCTGATTCAACGGTAATTTGACCTTTATGCCTTTCAATAAAATCCCTTACTACCCACATACCTAAACCTGCTTTACCATAGACACCTTTCTCAGAGCTTGCCTTTGTGGTAAAGTAAGGTGTAAAGATCTTGTTTAGGTTTTCCGGTGCAATTCCGATTCCGTTGTCATAGATTTCAATGATCACATAGTTATCTTTTTTTGATAAAGTAATGGTGATTATGCCTCTGTATTCACCAAATCTCTTTGTCTTTATCACATAGGCATCACAGGCATTGTCTATGATGTTCTCAATACAATCCTGTATCGGTCCTTCACAGAGCATAAGTAAAGGTAAATCTTTAGGGTGATTGAAGATGATCTCAGGAGGAGGTAAGTTATCCAGAGTCTGGGGGGTTCTTCTTAGCTTGGCAAGAGAGATGGTATTTTCGATTACTTTTACTATATCGGTAGGTGAAAACTCCATCTTTACCTTTGCTTTTTGAAGGATCGCCTCAGTAATTTGACCACCTTTTATTGTCTCATCTACAATCTGTTTTAGTTTTTTAATGGTAAGGGGGATTAGCTCTTTGATTTTTTCTAAAGAAATATTCTCTAAATCTATCTCCTCTAATATGGCTAATAAGGAATCAGCGATTGAACTTATGGCAAAAAGGCGATTATCGAACTGATGGGCAGCACCCGGAGCCATATCCGCTAATGCCTGTCTTCTTGATTGCTCAGCTAAGAAGAGTTTTTCTTTCTGATATAAAAGAGCGTTTTCAATGGCAAGGGCTGCCTGATAGGAAAGAGCCCAGAGAGTAGAGATATCTTCCGCAGAATAAGCTCTTTTTGATTTCTTCTCGGATAAGACTAAGAATCCCAAGAGTTTTTCTTTTGAGATTGCGGGAACTATCAAAGAGGCTTTTAGTTTAAGCATCTGGGATTCAATCTCATGGATGGGAGCTTTAGGGTTATCTTTTTCTTCTTGCGCTTTTAATCTTACCTCTTCATAGACTAAAGGTTGTTTTAGAAGAGATAATCTTTTAACCAAAGCATCATCTCTATTTAGTTTCTCTAAGTAGTAATATTGGCTTTTAAATCTAACTGCGGATAAATTAAAGTCACCTGTGTTTTCATCTAATAAGAATGTGATAGCGTTTTCTATCTTTAGAATCTTACAGACAATATGCACAATAAGATTTAATAACTCCTTTAAACTGCGATACCTGATCATACCTTCTGCCGCCTTCTTTAAGAGTTGGTGGGAATAAAGTTCCTCAGCGCGAATCAAAGATTCCGCTTGCCTGCGTAATTTGTTGTAGATAAAGATACCTAAAGTTGCTAAAATTCCCATTAAAAGAGTGGGAAACCAATAAAGTTTTGTATGGATAAATTTAGGAGCAATCCAGAAGGGAAGAAAGACTACAGGAATGTAAACCAAAACAAATATCCCTGCGCGGGTGAGGGCGATGGTGATGTCCATAAGGCGGTATTTGAGAATGGCATAGGTAACAACCAAAACATAAATTGGAATTGCGTAAGTCCCGTAAGGATAGATAGGAAAAATCTCTAATCCTACGAGAATCATAAAATTTTTAAACCCACCGATGTAACCAATCAATGAAGACCAAAGCAAATATTTTATTTGATTTCTTTTAAATCCAGTCATAATTAGAGACGCCTTGAATAATTTATATAGACCAAAAATTACACAAACAACAAAAAATGCAAAATAAAATGGGTAAATAATACTTGGAGTTGGATAACTATAAGAGGCTTTATTAGTGATCCCTTTTATAAATAATCGCGTAAAGAAATTAAATCCTAAGAATATGCCTGCTGTTAGATAACATGGAAGAATAATCTTCTTGTTCTTTTCTTCTAAAAATTCAAAAACAAAGTGGATAAAGAAAGCGGGAATCAAAATAGCCCCCAAATGAAGAAGCCGACCCCAGATTAAATAAGAATCTTGGAAATCTGGGGTAAACTTTGTTGCACAAAAACTCCACCAGGCGATACTAAAAGAATATAAAGCAAAAATTACGTAAAGAGATCTTCTCCATCTTCCTTTAAATAATACAAATAATCCTAAGACGAAAGTAGTAATTGCTGTAATTAAAGAAGAAAATGTAAAATGATTAAAATAACTCATAATCTCTCAATGACTAAAAATAAATAATTGATTCCACTAATTAGTTCCTCAAATTTTATCTCTCGAACATTTTCAATCCCATTTGTCCATGACAACATTTCATCTTTAGTTCTGTGCACCATATTCCATTCTCCAAGTAATTCATAATAGGCTCTATGAGAACAATTCTCTAAAGAAATATTGCAGATAATAAGCCTACCTCTTTTGCCTAATAATTGATATAGTTCCTTAGTTAGCCTTGAAGCCATTCTATCACTCAAATAATCGAAAATTCCAAAGGAATAAATTAAGTCTTGATCTCTTAATTTTTCCTTTAATTTTCTATCTTTTATGATACTGGTTATGTCTCTACATATATATTCAATAGAAAGTAACTGCCTTTTTTTAAATTCTATTTTTTCTATCTGGTCAGCAATATAATCCAAAGCTTTCTTTTCAAAGTCTAAGCACTTAAATAACAAAGGTTTAATAATCTTTCCATCGTTTAACAACTCTATTAATTCTCTTGCAGGACCACAACCCACGCTTAAGATTTTTGCTCCATTCTTTTTCTCTAAGGTTTCTATAATTTTTTCTTTTAAAAATTCTTTACGTTTAATATTAGAGCAAGAGATGGGAATATTGCAGGTATAGTTATTAATAAGTTTTTCATAAGATGAGTTTCCTAAGTAATTTTCATCACCATTGTAATCATAAATATAGTTCATCATTATGTAATCACCAGGATAACCTAGCGGTTTTCTATAAATATGCCTATTAATTTCTATTATTTCTTCCAATAAAGGATGGAGCTTCTGCTGATAATAATTCTGATGGACAATATATTTATCCCGCTCAAAATCTTTTACGTACTCCCAGGTTTTGGCAAAATAATCATCCAGCTTAGCAAAGATTTCTTTTTTATTAGCCTGAATAAACTCTATCTGTTTTTGTTCATCTTTATTTTCTCTATCAAATTCATCGAATTTATGTTTTACTTCTTGAAGAAATTCTTTCATATTTTTAGTCAACGAGACAAATTCAGGCTCTAGTAATTTATAATCAAGTATAATTTCTTTTGGCTTAATAGGCTTTTCAAGATTTCTCCTTATTATTTGAATAAATTCATCTAGCTCAAAAGGTTTATAGATAAAATCGGTAATCCCTAATTCTGCTGCTCTTTTATAAACATCATCTTCACCAGCATAACCAGTAATAATGATTGCAGGCACTTTATCTTTACTATGTTGTAAACTAGAATCTCTGATTCTTTTTAATGTCTCAATCCCATCCATACCAGGCATTCGAATATCAGAAATAATCAAATCAAAATTTTCTTCTTCAGCCATTACTAAAGCATCTTGACCTTTCTTAGCCACAAAGACTTCAAAGTTGTTCTTCTCAAGTAATTTTTTAAGTGATTTTATAATTATCTCCTCATCATCGACTATCAATATCTTCTTTACCATCTTTAAATTACCTTTTCCTCTATCTCTTTTCTCTCCATTATTGGTTATTTTCGTTAATTTCGTTGAGTTCGTTATTTTACTTCCTTAAAACCTTAACACCTAAACACCTTAATACCTAAACACCTAACTCACCTAACTTCCTAACTACTTACTACTCACTACTCACTACTTTTTTAAAATCCATAACCTACACTAAAATGAAATCTACCATTGGATTTCTTCTCTTCGCCTGGCTCTTTATTTAAAGGGATCCCATAATCTAAACTTATTGGACCTAAAGGAGTTTTAAGTCTTAAACCAAAACCAAAAGAAGATTTAAATCCGCCACTGCCTAAATCAGAAACTTTTTTCCAAACATTTCCTGAATCAAAAAATACCGCGGTTCTTAAAAAATCAAACAAAGGATAAGTATATTCAATATTTCCGATTAAAAGGGAATTTCCTCCTAAAGGATCTTTAGTTACTGAATCAAAAGGACCGATCTTTCTTTCTTCATAACCACGAATGGTATAAGCACCTCCCGCAAAGAACCTCTCGTATATGGGAACCTCCTCCGAATCTCCGTAAGCATCGGCTAAACCTAAACGCATTCTGAGCTCCAAGACAGAATTAAGCCATAAAGGAAAGTATTTTGAAGTTCGACCAAAGAATTTAAAGAAATCTTTATCTCCAGAAAATGCTCCTCCCGCAATTTGAAGAGAACCGGTTAAAAGATAACCTTGCGTAGGCAAAAATCGATTATCCCTTTTATCTTGGGTTAGACTAAACTCCATACTACTGATAGAATTTTTACCCTCTTCTTTCTTTAAATCCTGGGTGGCATCCTCTCTTACTCCGGATATCTCTATAGTATCATATCGATAAGCTAAATCTCCCCTTAAATATTCTGTAAATTCTTTACCAAAACGAATATCTCCACCGGTGCGCCTCTCATCGTAACCATAACCTACATCCGTTTCTCTTTCATGACGCTGTCGATAAGCATCAAAACCAAAAGAAATCGGATAATCCAAAAACCAAGGCTCAGTAAAACTCAATACATAAGAATCAGTTAAAGTTCCAAAACTTGCCCTTAATTTTAAATCCTGCCCATCACCGGTAAAATAGGGGAAATTTTTCCAATCAAAATTCCTCTGCTCTATCTCTACAAAACCCACAAATTCATCAACCGTAGAATATCCACCTCCAAAACTAAATGTACCAGTCTTTGCCTCCTTTACATCAACAATCAAATCTTTTTTATTGGGAAATTCTGTATCTTCGGTATCAAAACTTACCTCCTCAAAAAAACCTAAATTCTGTAGTCTTTCTTTAGAGCGTCTCAATTTTGCTCCATCAAAACGCTCTCCCGGATAAATCCTTAATTCCCTTCTGATTACAATATCTTTAGTCTTGACATTGCCCCTTATTTTTATCTTATTTACATAGCCTACTTCATTTTCTATAATTTTATAAGTTATATCTACTCTGCCTGTATCTGTATCTACGGAAACTGCCTCTTTTACTTGGGCAAAGATATAACCTTTATCAAAATATATCCCCTGAATATTACTTATATCTTCTTTCATCTGTGCTTGGCTAAAAACTTTTCCTTCTAAACATTTTAAAACTTTCCTTATATCGGATTCTGAAACTACAGAGTTTCCTTCAATACTTACTTTTCCCACCAGATATTTTTTACCTTCCTCAATCTGAATATCTATATAGATAAATGGTTTTTTAGGATCCCGCGTTACTTTATAATCAATCTTTACATCCTGAAAACCACCGGACTTATAAAACTCCTCAATCCTTTTTATATCCTCATTTAATACTTCCTCTTTTAAAATCCCGGGATTAAAAAGCCAGGCTTTTTTTGTCTTCATTAACTTAAGCAATCTTTTGGTAGGATAGGTTTTGTTGCCTGAAATATTTATCCTTCTTATCTTAATCCTCTTTGCCTCATAAACTACAAAAGTAACTTCTGCGGTATTTCTTTCTTTATCTATGGATACCTTATAATCTACCTTTGTATCCGAAAAGCCCTTTTTTACATAAAGACTTCTTATTGTTTCAACATCCTCTTTTAATTTCACATAATCTAAATATTCTTTTTCTTTTGATTTAAGTTGTTCTTTTAGTTTCTCTTCTTTTATATAGACCCTCCTCATCCCTTCAAAAGAGATTTTCTCCAAAAGCGGTCTTTCTACTACATTAATAATCACTTTTATCCCTTCTGGTAATTCTTCAGTTTCTACAGAGATATCGCTAAAGAAACCCAAAAGGTATAACCTTTTCACATCATCACTAATTATATTTTCTTGATAAGGTTGACCCACTCTTGTTTTTATTTTAGAAAGGATAGTATTTGTGCTGACCGATTTATTTCCTCTTACCTCGATAACTTTAATTATTTTGGGAGTTTTTTCTTCGGGAGAGACTTGCGAAGGAGTTGTCTCCTGCTCTGATTGGGCAAAGAGATTTACATTTAGATTGAGGATAACTATAAAGATAATAAAAAAAATTTTTCTCATTTTTCCTATTATACTTTATTTTAATAAAAAATCAAACAATTTATTCCTCTAATATAAGATTATCAAAACGCATGTACTCTTTTATAAAAGCCAGTTTCACACTCCCTACCGGTCCATTTCTCTGTTTAGCAATAATTGCCTCAGCGATCCCTTCGTTTTCTTCAGTAGGATTATAGTATTCTTCCCTTAAAAGCAAAATCACCAGATCCGCATCCTGTTCAATTGCTCCGGATTCCCTTAAATCTGAAAGTTGTGGCCGATGGTCAGCGCGTGCCTCTACCGCCCTTGACAGTTGACTGATGGCTACTACTGGGATATTTAGTTCTCTGGCTAATGCTTTTAAAGAACGCGAAATTTCGGAAATTTCCTGTTGACGATTTTCTGCACGCGAACTACCACGCATCAGTTGTAAATAATCTATAATTAAAAGTCCAATATTGTGTTGCATCTTAAGCCTTCTGGCTTTCGCCCGTAATTCAAGCGCAGAAATGGCGGGGGTATCTACAATAAATATAGGTGCTTCGGAAAGTTTTCCTGCTGCTGCGGTTAATTTTGGCCAATCGGAACTGGAAAGATACCCAGTTCTTACTTTATGAGCATCTACCCGCGCATGCGCACAGAGCATCCGTTGAGCAAGTTGTTCTTTTGACATCTCTAAACTAAAAAATGCCAAAGGTATCTTCTCTACAACCCCCACATACTCAGCAATACTTATGGCAAATGCGGATTTTCCCATCGATGGTCTTCCGGCAATTACAATAAAATCTGAAGGCTGGAATCCCGCGGTGCGTCTGTCTAAATCAATAAATCCAGTGGGTATTCCGGTAACCGAGCTTTTCTTCTGATAAAGTTTATCGATAGTTTCAATACTTTCTTTTACTATCTCTTTTAAACTTACCGTGCTGTCTTCTCTCTTATTTTGACTTATCTCAAAGATAAGCATCTCTGATTTATCCAAAATCTCATCTACATTTCCTTCTGGCTCATAACATAGACTCACAATTTGAGTAGCGCTATTGATGAGTTGACGCAGGATACTTTTTTCTTTAACTATCTGTGCGTAATGGGAAACATTAGCAGAGGTAGGTACAGAATTTACCATCTCCGTAAGCGCACTTATTCCACCAATCTCTTCAAGTAAATTTAACCTTTTCAGTTCATCACTTACCGTAATTATATCGACTGCCTTATGATTGTTGTATAGGTTAAGGATTACTTCAAATATCTTTTTATGACTATCCTTATAGAAACAATCCTTATCTAATACATCTAAAACGTAACAGATGGCATTTTCATCGATCAACATAGAACCCAAAACCGCCATCTCCGCCTCTAAATTTTGAGGAGGTATCTTATCTAAAGAGAGATCGTTTTTCATCTTTATTCCTTCACTACCCATACTTTAATTTTAGTCTCCACTTCCGGATGAAGTCTAATTAAACAATCAAATACACCTAAACTCTTTATCGGTTCATCTAAAATAATACACTTCTTATCTATCTTAAAACCCTCCTGCTCCAAAGCCTCAGAGATCTTCTGCGCAGTAACTGAACCGTAGAGTTGATCATTATCGTGCACCTTCATCAAAACATTGATGGATTTTCCTTCTAATTTTTTAGCCAACTCACAAGCTTTTTTCTTTTCAGTTTCCTTTTCTCTTAATATCTTCTTTTTCTGTTCTTCTATGTATTTAAGGTTTTTGTCAGTTAAAGGGATGGCTTTCTTTTGCGGGATAAGATAATTGCGTGCAAATCCATCCTTTACCTCAACAACATCGTAGGTTTTGCCCAGTTTCTCTATATCTTTAAGTAGGATAACCTTCATGTGGAAAAGAATTTTATATTCTCACAAAAGGAAGAAGGGCTAAAATCCTTGCCCTTTTAATCGCCTGAGCAAGACGTCTCTGATGTTTGGCACAATTACCGGAGATGCGCGAGGAAACAATCTTGCCTCTTTCGGTAATAAATTTCTCTAATAAGTGGGTATCTTTATAGTCAATATACTTTATTTTATTTTTACAGAAACGGCAAAACTTTTTTCTCTTTACCGCTTTTTTGGTAGTAGGAGTTTTATTTTTCATCTAAGGAATTATCCTCCTCTAAAGTTTCTTCGAGCGAAGGCTCCTCCGGTTCTATTTCAGGAACCTCGGATTTTATTTCTTCCTCAGTTATTGCTACCGGAGCGCCTAAAAATTGAATCCTTTCTGCGCGCACTTCAATGACACTACGTTTATGACCAGAAGAGTCCTCAAAATCGCGTGATTGAAGTCTTCCTTCTACAAAAACCGTCCTTCCTTTTCTTAAATACTGGTTGCAAGTCTCTGCCTGCTTATTCCAAACTACCACAGTAACGAAACAGGTCTCACTTTTTTCCTCTCCCATACGGTTTACAAATCTGCGATTAACCGCTAACCTTAAATTGACTACCGCTGTACCTTGAGGAGTATAGCGTAATTCAGGATCCCGCGTGAGATTGCCAATAAGAAAAACCCGATTTAAACTAACCATTATTCTTTCCTCCTATTCGTTATTTTCGTTTAACTCAATTAACTAATCACTAATTAACTCCCTAACTTGCCTAACTTCCTGACTACTCAATACTTTTCTCCTAACTATTCTCTCCCGTATCTCTTCTTTATGCTGACATTTTAAATTGAAGCTAATTTATCAAGCTCTTCTTTAAGATAATTCAATTGTATTGGTTTCTTTAATAAAAGTTTTGCTCCTAAACTAAAAACTTTATCTTTTACATCTTCTTCTTTGCCAAAACCGGTTAAAACCGCAACTTTTAACTGAGGATTAAAAGCCAAAGCCTGTTTTAAGACCTCAATTCCCGTTGGACCTTCTTTTAAGTGAAGGTCTAAGAGCATTAAATCAGGGTTGTGTTCTTTAAGAAGAGAGAGAGCGATTTCTCCTCTTTGAGCGGTAAGCACAGAATATCCTTTTCTTTCTAAATAGAGCTTTAAACTCTCCAGTATTACTTCTTCATCATCTAAGATTAGTAGTTTCATCTTTATTTATTCCTTATATATTCAGATAGCCATCCATCTAAACTTTTAGGTAAATCCTCCTCAATAAATTTCTTTTTATAGAACCTGCAGGTCTCCAGATCCTTCATAGGTAATCTTAATTCCATCTTTACTCTTTTGCCAAATTCAATATCATAATCGAATTCTCCACCCATATTTTCTACCATCTCTTTAACACAGAAGAACTCCTGATTTATCCTCTGAAATCCTAATTCCCAATCCAAACTATAATCCTCACATCCAATTACAAGCCAAACTTTTTCTCCAATTACCTTTTCATCTAAAGTAAAGTTCGTAAAATGATTTTTCTCTGACATTTATTCTGATTTAAAATCAATGGGTAATTTAATAGTAAATTTTGTCCATTTAGTATATTCTGATTCAACGGTAATTTGACCTTTATGCCTTTCAATAAAATCCCTTACTACCCACATACCTAAACCTGCTTTACCATAGACACCTTTCTCAGAGCTTGCCTTTGTGGTAAAGTAAGGTGTAAAGATCTTGTTTAGGTTTTCCGGTGCAATTCCGATTCCGTTGTCATAGATTTCAATGATCACATAGTTATCTTTTTTTGATAAAGTAATGGTGATTATGCCTCTGTATTCACCAAATCTCTTTGTCTTTATCACATAGGCATCACAGGCATTGTCTATGATGTTCTCAATACAATCCTGTATCGGTCCTTCACAGAGCATAAGTAAAGGTAAATCTTTAGGGTGATTGAAGATGATCTCAGGAGGAGGTAAGTTATCCAGAGTCTGGGGGGTTCTTCTTAGCTTGGCAAGAGAGATGGTATTTTCGATTACTTTTACTATATCGGTAGGTGAAAACTCCATCTTTACCTTTGCTTTTTGAAGGATCGCCTCAGTAATTTGACCACCTTTTATTGTCTCATCTACAATCTGTTTTAGTTTTTTAATGGTAAGGGGGATTAGCTCTTTGATTTTTTCTAAAGAAATATTCTCTAAATCTATCTCCTCTAATATGGCTAATAAGGAATCAGCGATTGAACTTATGGCAAAAAGGCGATTATCGAACTGATGGGCAGCACCCGGAGCCATATCCGCTAATGCCTGTCTTCTTGATTGCTCAGCTAAGAAGAGTTTTTCTTTCTGATATAAAAGAGCGTTTTCAATGGCAAGGGCTGCCTGATAGGAAAGAGCCCAGAGAGTAGAGATATCTTCCGCAGAATAAGCTCTTTTTGATTTCTTCTCGGATAAGACTAAGAATCCCAAGAGTTTTTCTTTTGAGATTGCGGGAACTATCAAAGAGGCTTTTAGTTTAAGCATCTGGGATTCAATCTCATGGATGGGAGCTTTAGGGTTATCTTTTTCTTCTTGCGCTTTTAATCTTACCTCTTCATAGACTAAAGGTTGTTTTAGAAGAGATAATCTTTTAACCAAAGCATCATCTCTATTTAGTTTCTCTAAGTAGTAATATTGGCTTTTAAATCTAACTGCGGATAAATTAAAGTCACCTGTGTTTTCATCTAATAAGAATGTGATAGCGTTTTCTATCTTTAGAATCTTACAGACAATATGCACAATAAGATTTAATAACTCCTTTAAACTGCGATACCTGATCATACCTTCTGCCGCCTTCTTTAAGAGTTGGTGGGAATAAAGTTCCTCAGCGCGAATCAAAGATTCCGCTTGCCTGCGTAATTTGTTGTAGATAAAGATACCTAAAGTTGCTAAAATTCCCATTAAAAGAGTGGGAAACCAATAAAGTTTTGTATGGATAAATTTTGGTATAATCCAGAAGGGAAGAAAGATTACAGGAAAATAAACCAAAGCAAAAATACCGGCACGGGTGAGGGCAATGGTAATATCGAGAAGGCGATATTTGATAATAGCATAGTAAAGAATCACCGCGGATAAAATAATAGATAAATGTCCCACCGGATATACTTTTATTCCATAATCTGGTAAATAATCAATCGCGCCTAAATAAGCAACAAGAAAACCTAATATCAAATAACGTTCTCTTAATTTTTGAAGTGGTAGAGTTTCTTTTTTAAACTTTAAATATAATAAATATAAACTTAGCCCCATAAGAAAAGTAAAATACAATAAAAATAACGGGTGAATTGCTCCTGCTTTAAACCAGTATCCCCAGGAGTAGCGATATACATCAATAATAAAATACGGTGTCCAACTTAATGGTAAAAAAATAAAAAATCCCAACAAATAATTTAATAATATAAATTTCTTTTGTTTTAATTCTAAAAAAGAAATTGTAAAATGATAAAAAACAATAGGTATAAAAATTGCTCCTATATAAACAAACCTACACCAAAAGAGAGCTACATCAGGTTGCATAGATAAAAGAACTAAAAACGTTCCTATCTGCCAAATAAAAACCACAAAGGTAAGAAAGAAAAAAATGCGATTAACTATCGATCTTCTGTTTCTAAAACAAGAAATTAAACCTATACTGAGACAAAATAAACTGCTGATTAAATTGGGGATCGCATGAAAATTTATTTGATACATTCTGACTCTTTTGTTAAATGAATTTGTCTAATTCGTTGAATATCCTCATCTCTTATATACCCTAAAGAGTTACGAAATTTAGCCAATCGCAACCCTATCTCTTCTGCCCATTTTGAAATCTCCTCTACCTGATGAGGTTTTACTTTTCCTAAAGAGTAATTTCCTTGCCAATTTTTACTTCTCAAAATTAATAGTTCACCAAGACAGCCTAATACCTCTCCTTCCTTTACATCTAAATCAAAATTACAATTTATACCATCTGTCTCAGCTATTCCAGACTCAATAACTAAAACATCTTTTCTAATATTAGGGATATCTTCAGAAACATTTCTTGGTTGTGCTGCATCTATCACTATTGCACCAGGTTTCAAATATTCCGCAGTAACTATAACATGAGGAGCACTGCTTACAGTTATAATAATATCTGCTTCTCTAATCTGCTCTATATAAGAAGAGGCAGTTAAATTTTGATTTATTTCTTTTATAGTATGCGCTAATTTATTTAGTGCTGTTGTATTTATATCTATCATAATTATTTTTTTTACTTCCTTTGATAAAATGATCGAGCAAGCAGACCCCACAGAACCAGCTGCTCCTACTATAGCAACACCGCAGAACTTTAAATTCAAACCTACTAACTCAGCTACCTTTTTTACATTCTGAATTGCGATCGCAGCAGCATAAGTATTTCCTGTAGTCACATCAACTCTTACTTTACCAATCAAATCAAGTCCATCATTAGTAACTATAGAAGTAAAAGCACCTAATCCAACGATTTTTGTTCCTAACTTCTCAGCTAATCGAATAGATTCAATAACTCTTTTTTTTGCTAAATTTCGATTTTTAATCATCCTTTTTGCAGTTAAAGGACAAATAATAATCCAACCTTTAATTTCTCTATTAAGTTTTGTTTTAAATCCTGTTACTTGAGACGCAATTAAAGGCCATTGAAATCTTTCCCAAACTTCCAAGATTTTCTGTGGTAAGAACTTAGCAATAGGAAATTTTTTTGAAGCATCATTAAAATCTCTTGGATGAATCAAAAACCCAAATTCTCCGCTACCAACTAAAAATTTAACTAAACATTGGGGTAAAAATCTTATTATTAAATCTCTAAAAGTCTCAATGGTTAATTTAATTGTCTTTAACATTTTCTTTTCTAAAAAGTTTATAGTATAGATATTCAATTATATCTCCCACAGTTTTCAAATTAGAAACATCTTTTTCAGGAATTTCTAGACCTGTTTTATCTTCTAATTCAAATATCAATGTAATCGAAGTAAATGAATCCATCCCTAAATCCTCAATAAGTCTTTTTTCAGGGGTTATATTTTCTTTTTTTATATTTAATTCCTTTGCCAATATCTCCTTTACCTTCTCCTCTATCTCTTTTCTCTCCATTATTGGTTATTTTCGTTTAGTTCGTTATTTTCATTATCCTGATTAAAAATTCACTTCAATTACCATTTACCAATTACTGATTACCGATTACTAATTTTATCCCTAACTCCTATCTACTAAATAGTTTGCTCTTTTTAAATTATTCTTAAAATCATAAATCTTAATATGTTTTCATTTAATCTATATTCCTCATTTAATTTTTGTAAAATGGAAGGCGAAGCATTAAAATTTACTAAATAGTAAGTGGCATATTTCTGTTTCTTTATAGGATAAGCGAGTTCTCTATTTTCCTGCCATATACTACTCGATAAAAGTTCAACTTTGTTCTTTAACATTATCTCATTTATCTGCTGCATCAGTTGGTTAGTTTTTTCTTTTCCCAGATCTGCCCTTAAAAGAAACATCGCTTCGTATTTATTCATAGAGACTACCTCTTTTTTATTAATTAAATTTATTCATTGCTACTTCAATCCCTTCCAAAAGCCAAACCTTACAGCATTCTATCGCTTTAGACTTTGCCTCTTCGATGATTAATTTTTCTGATTTATTAAACTTAGAAAGCACAAAATCCTTTATTTTTTCTTTATCCGAGAGCCTTCCAATACCGATGCGTAAACGCGCAAAATCATTGTTAGCTAAATTTTCAATTATTGAGCGCAAACCCCGATGCCCTCCATCACCACCTGATGGTTTTATCCTTAAAACCCCTAATTTAAGGTCTAAATCGTCACAAATAACTAAAAGATTTTCTTTATTTATTTTAAATCTATTTATTAAATTTATAACCGCTTCTCCCGAAAGATTCATAAAAACCAAAGGATAACTTAAAATAAAATCCCTTCCCTCAATACTTCCTTTTCCTAAACAAGCAAGAAGTTTTTTATCCTTTTTTAATTTTACTTTATATATTTTTGCCATCTTTTCTACTATATCTCTACCGATATTATGACGCGTATTTCTATATAATAGACCCGGATTGCCTAAACCGACGATCAACTTCATTCTTTATTCTCTTCTTTTTTCTCCTCCTGGGTTTCCTTCTTTTCTCTAATTACCTCGGGCTCTAATTTTTCTTCACCCGCTACCGCCTCTTCAGTTACTACCTCTTCCTTAATGGGTGGGCTTACTGTAAAGACCACTGTATCGGAAGAAGTCAAAATCTTTATCCCTTCTCCTAAAGGAGGGATATCTTTAATCTGAAGAGAATCATTGAGCTTTAAATTACTTACATCCACTTCTATCTTCTCAGGGATATTTGTCGGCAGACACTCTACTTCAATTTCCCAAAGTAATCGCTCTAAAGCTCCGCCTTCCTGCTTTACTCCCAAAGGTTCACCCTTAGGAATAACCGGCACTTTTACCTTAATTAATTTAGTCAAAGAGATATGATTAAAATCTACATGCAAAATCTCATCACTTAAAGGATGGTATTGAATCTCTTTTATCATACAGGTGTACTCTTTTTTACTTTTATCTAAACTATCTTCAATCAAAAGATTAAATACGGTGGTCTCTATACGATGCTCGTGGATGAATTTTAAAAATTCTGAACGCAACAATTTTATATTCAAATTCTCAATCCCTGCTCCGTAGATAACCGCAGGGATAAATCCTTCTCGACGCAATTTTCCTAAACTATTCTTTCCAATCTCTTTTCTTATCTTTGCTTTAAGAATTATCTTTTCCATTTTCCTATTCAAACAATGCGCTTATAGATTCCTCAAAATGTATCCTACGGATCGCTTCTGCTAAAAGCTGCGCTACCGAAACCACTTTAATTTTAGGATGCTTTTTAGAATCGCTTAAAGGGATGGAATCGGTAATCACCAGTTGTTTAAGGTCTTTACAGGAATCGATATTTTGGATAGCATTTCCAGAAAGTACTCCATGGGTAATGGCAGCATAGATATCCTTTGCCCCTGCTTTCTTTAAAGCGGATACCGCTTCCATCAAAGAGCCACCCGTAGCGATCAAATCATCCACAATAATCGCATTTTTATCCTTTACCTCACCCAATATATGGACTGCCTCTGCTTTCTCAGGAGAGATCCTCCTTTTATCAATAATCGCCAAATCCGCACCAAAGCGCTTAGCATAGGCACGTGCCATCTTAATCCCTCCTACATCCGGAGATACTACCACGATATTTTTTAATTTTAACTTTTTAAAATAATCCAGAAAAACTCCTACCGCATAAAGATGGTCTAAAGGGATATCAAAAAAACCTTGGATTTGACCTGCATGTAAATCGATAGTCAAAATTCTGCTTGCTCCTGCTACAGTTAAAAGATTAGCCACTAATTTTGCCGTAATCGGAACACGCGGTTGATCTTTTCTATCCTGTCGGGCATAACCAAAATAGGGAATCACTGCAGTAATCCGCCATGCCGAAGCCCTTTTTAAAGCATCTAACATTATTAAAAGTTCCATCAGATTTTCATTAGGGGGAGGACAGGTCGGTTGAATTAAAAAGACATCCTTTCCCCGTACATTCTCATTAATCTTAACTCTAATCTCACCTTCACTAAACCGAGAAACCAAGGCATCAGAAAGTTTAACCTTAAGACAACTACATATATCCTTGGCTAACTGTGGGTGTGCGTTTCCAGTAAATATCATTAATTTATCCATACTATCTCCTAACTGGTCTTGCCGGAACTCCCATAACTAACTGACCATCCGCTACATCATGATTATGGGCTACTACACTGCCGGCAGCGGTAATTGCGGATTTGCCTACTTTTACCGGTGCAATCAAAATTGTATCTGAACCAATGAATGCCTTATCCTTTATCGTAGTTATATTTTTCTTTTTACCATCAAAATTAGCAGTAACTGTACCTGCACCGATATTTACTCCCTCACCCACCCTTGCATCTCCTAAATAGCAGAAATGTTTAGCTAATGTTTTTTCTCCTATCCTTGAACGCACTACCTCTAAAAAATTTCCCAAAACTACATTATCCTCGATTATAACATTGGGCCTTAAATGGATAAAAGGACCTAAGGAGCAATTCTTTCCAATTTTAACATTTTTCTCAATAATTGTAAAGGGATAAATTACTGTGCCTTCGCCGATTTTACAATCATAGGCAATAAAGGTAGTTTTAGGATCAACTATCTTTACCCCTTTACTGAATAAACTCTGAATTATCCGTTCTTGCATAATCCGATTTGCCCTGGTTAAATCCGCATAGGAATTTATCCCCATCGCCTCATCAACATCTTCAATTTTTATCGCATCAATAAGGGCATTCCTTTTATAAAGTAACTCTACCGCATCGGTAAGGTAGTACTCCTTTTGAGCATTGTTCGGTTTAATATCCTTTAATACTGAAAATAAACTCTCTTTATTAAAACAAAAGATACCCAAATTTATCTCCTTTATCTGTTTCTGGTATTCATTGAGTTTATCTTCTTCCAATACCTTACAGATACAGCCTCTTTTATCCCGAATAATTCTGCCGTAACCAGAAGGTTTTTTAAAATGAGCGCAGAGTAAAGTCAAATCAAGATTATTTCTCTGATGGTGCTCAATAAGTTTTTTTATAGTTTCTTTTCTAAATAAGGGGTGATCTCCGTAAAGGATCAATACATCGCCCTTAAAACCTTTTAGTTTTTCTTCTGTGGCTTTAACTGCATCTGCGGTTCCTTTTGGTATTTTCTGTATAACAATTTCAACCTTTCTTTTTATATGTTTTTTTATTATCTCATAATTTTGACCCAAAACTAAAATCTTTCTTCTTATTTTCAGTTCATCGACTAAATCTAAAACATAATCCAACATCGACCTTTCACATAAAGGATGCAATACTTTAGGAAGCATAGATTTCATCCTTTTTCCCTTTCCCGCTGCCAGAATTATTGCTACTATTTTATCCATCTCCTTAATATAAGTTTGGAATAGGAAATATTATACCCCATAACCTCAAAATATCAACAAAAATTGTAAACTTTGTAAGACCGTTTCTTCAAGCAATCGAAGACCGTTTCTTATAATATTGGTTAATTTCGTTATTTTCGTTTTTTATTTTTTTAAATAATCCTCAATACTCAATACTCACTACTCACTACTTTTTTAAGGTTATTTTCGTTATTTTACTCACCTAACTTCCTAACTCCCTAACTCACCTAACTCCCTAACTTCCTAACCCTCAATACTCACTACTCAATACTTACTACTTAAATTAATAATCGGGGGAGTGGGATTTGAACCCACGACCTCAGCGTCCCGAACGCTGCGCTCTAAAACCAAGCTGAGCCATCCCCCGTTATTTCTCTAATAAAAGTTCTTTAAATCTTAAAGCATTCTTTACCGCGTTGCCAAAAGCATCATTATTAAAAAAAGCGAATATATCCTTTTTAGTACTTTTGGCAAAATTAGCCCATTCTTTTAATTCTTTATCAGAATAACTACCACTGTAAAGATTTTCCTTACCATGAAAACGCAGGTATATAAAATCCGCAGTAATTACTTTTATTCTTGGCCATAAAGGAGAATCCGCTATACATAGACAGGCATTATAATCTTTAAGTAAATTATAGGTATCCTCATCAAACCAAGTTTTATTTCTAAATTCAAAGATATTCCTTATCTTAAATTCTTTTAATTTTTTCAAAAAATCTTCCAACCTCTTTAAATTTTTTTTAAAACCTTCAGGCAGTTGCCACAAAATTGCACTGAGTTTATTCTTCAATTCCAAACAATTATCAAAAAATCTATCTATCGATTCATCTGTATTTAATCTTTTTAGATGAGTGATAAAGCGGTTCCCTTTAATCACAAAATAAAAATCTTTGGGACTCCTTTTAAACCAACTTCTATAGGTCTGTTTCTTTAAGTTGCGATAGAAAGTCACATTTAACTCTATGGAATTAAAAAATTGAGTATAATACTCAAACCATCTATTTATAGGAAGAGTTTCGGGATAAAAAACTCCCTGCCAATGGGGATAGTTAAAACCACTTGTTCCTACCAAAACCATCACTTTAAATTATACCACTAAGTAATAATTTGGAAGGAAAATTATTTTACCGGTTTCTTCTCTTCCTTTTTCTGCATCGTCTGTTTCACACCCAAAGAGATAGTAAATTGGGTAGAGAGTTTTTTAGGTTCGATGGTGATAATACAGGATTCATTTTCTTTTTCAAAATTGAGTAATCTGGTTCCGTATTCTATAGTATTTAGAAGGTTCCATCCATAAATGGGCATCTGTTCTTTAAAAAATAAAAATACTCTCTCGGCATCTGGTCTTCCGCTATATTTAAGTACCGCTACCCTTATATTATTTGTCTGAAATGCATAGGATTCCTGATGAAGGAATTTGAAACCATTTGGTATAGGGATATCCGCAAATTTTATATTAGAAGATGGTTCAAGTATTTTTGGCGAAGAAACATCTCCTTCTTTAGGAAAAGAACTACACCCTACAAAAAATAACGCTATCAAAAAGACAAATAAAAAAAATCTTCTCATTCTTCACCTCCCATTAACTTGTTATTTTTTTCTAACTTCCTAACCCCTGACTACTCAATACTCACTACTTATTAATAGCGTATAGCGTTTAGCGTATAGTTTTTTAATTCCTTAACACCTAAAATACCTTAAAACCTAAACACCTGAATAACTACCTGCTTAGCGTAGTCTGGTGCCCCTGGGAGGAATCGAACCCCCAACACAGGGCTTAGGAAGCCCCTGCTCTATCCTATTGAGCTACAGGGGCAAAAATCAAAATTTAATCAAAGAAAAAACTGGGTAATCCTTTAATTTTTCTCTTCCTTTTAAATCAACCAACTCAATCAAAAAAGCAATCCCCACAATTTTTGCTTTAAATTTTTCTACTAATTCCGCTACCGCTTTAGCGGTTCCACCGGTGGCTAAAAGGTCATCTAATATTAGCACTTTTGCTTTTTCAAATAAAGCATCTTCGTGTATCTCTAAGGTATCGGTTCCGTATTCTAATTCATAAGTTACGGAAATCGTCTTATAAGGAAGTTTCCCCTTTTTTCTTACCGGCACAAACCCTGCGCCCAATTTATAAGCAACCGCTCCTCCTAAGATAAATCCTCTTGATTCTACCGCTACTACATAATCTATCTTCTTATTTTTAAAATTATTTGCCAATAAATCTATCGCCTTTTTAAATATTTTCTTCTCTTTAAGGAGAGTGGTGATATCCCTAAAAAGGATTCCTTTTTTGGGAAAATCCGGAATACTGCGAATATAATCCTTGAGATTTAATTTCTCCATAAGACCTCCCCGTTTAATTGTTAAATTAATAATTCGTTAATTTCGTTATTTTCGTTTTTTTACTTCCTTAAAACCTTAATACCTAAATACCTTAATACCTAAACACTAACTCCCTAAACTTCCTCACTACTTTTTTATCTTAATTTATTCAATTCTTGTTCCCTTATAAAATTTCTTAATTTCTTTAAAGCCTGCTCTTCAATTTGACGAACTCTCTCACGGGAAATACCGAATTTTTTAGCAATTTGAGCTAAAGTGTGTATTTTACCATCCGTAATCCCAAATCGCATATCTAAAATCTTTTTTTCGCGTGGAGACATCATCTCTAAGAGGGTAGCGATCCTTTGTTTATCAATTAAACGAGAAAAACCTGAATCCGGAGAAACTACTTTTTCATCTTCCAATACATCCTTAAGTTCACCCTCATCTTCCTCTCCCACCGGAGTCTCTAAAGAAAGCGTAGTTGCAGAAAGCCAATTAGTAACCTCTTCAATTTTCTCTTTACTAAGCCCCAATTTTTTGCCGATCTCCTGAGGAGTGGGTGGGCGTTTTAATTTATGGGTTAATTCCTCTTGGGCTTTTTTCCATTTAGTTAATAATTCATTCATATATACAGGCAAACGTACTGTCTTCTGCTGTTGGGCTATAGCACGGGTAATATTCTGTTTTATCCACCAAGCAGCATAAGTAGAAAAACGGAAGCCCTTACGTGGATCAAATTTATCTACCGCATGCATCAAACCGATATTTCCTTCGGCAATTAAATCCATCAAAGGCATACTTCCCAAATGAGCGTATTTTTTGGCAATATTGATTACTAAACGCAAGTTTGAACGGATAATCTTATCGCGGGCTTCCTTATCTCCTTTTTTTGCTCGCTTAGCAAGCTCTATCTCTTCTTGGGCAGTTAAAAGGGGAATATTTTTTATCTCTTTTAGATACGCCCTTAACGGCTCCATCTATTTTTTATTTTTTTTTATTCTTTATTACTGCCTGGGCAGAAGATAATCTGGCAATCGGGACACGGAAAGGCGAACAACTTACATAATCAAGTCCTAACTGATGGCATAGTTCTACAGAACGTGGTTCTCCTCCGTGTTCTCCGCATATACCTATTTCTAAATTAGGCCTCCTCTTTCTGCCCTTTTCAATACCGATCCGCATCAGCTCCCCTATACCTTTTGGTTCAATGGTCTGAAAAGGATCATCAGTAAGGATCCCTTGATTAAGATAATGGGGTAAGAAACTCCCTATATCATCGCGTGAAAAACCAAATCCCATCTGGGTAAGATCATTGGTTCCGAAAGAGAAAAATTCTGCATACTCTGCCAATTCATCTGCGACTAAACAGGCACGGGGAATCTCAATCATTGTACCAAACATATATTTAATCTTCTTTAAGTTATATTTCTTCAAAACCTCCTGATAAACCTCATCTACAATCTGTTTTTGAATTTTAAGTTCCTTTACATCGCATACCACCGGAATCATTATCTCCGGATAAGGTTTTTTTCCTTCTTTAATTAGTTCAGCAGATGCTTCAAAGATAGCGCGTATCTGGGTGCGACTGATTTCCGGATAAGTAATCCCTAAACGCACTCCCCGATGCCCCATCATCGGATTTGCCTCATGAAGGACTTCTGTTCTTTTCTTTAACTCCTCCAAAGTTATCCCTAAATCCTGGGCTAAATTTTTAAGTTTTTCCTCATCTTTAGGAACAAATTCATGCAGAGGTGGGTCTAAAAGTCTGATTACTACCCCAAGACCATCCATAGCCTCTAAAGTCTTTTTTATATCTTCCTTCATATAAGGGAAAAGTTCATCCAGAGCTTTTTGGCGTTCTTCTTTAGTAGAAGAGCAGATCATCTTACGCAAAAGATACAGGGGTTTTTCAGAGCCTTTGCCATAAAACATATGCTCCGTTCTAAAAAGTCCAATACCTTCTGCACCAAATTGCCTTGCGCGTAAAGCATCTTCAGGGGTATCCGCATTGGTGCGTACTCCCAATCTTTTAACTGAATCCGTTAGTTTTAAAAACTCCAACAACAATTTATTTTCCTCACCTACATCCATCATTGGAAGTTTTCCTGCATAGACATTCCCTTTAGTTCCATTAAGGGTAATAAAGTCTCCTTCTTTTAAAATCTTTCCATCCGCGGTAGAAAGCTCTTTCTTCTCTAAATCAATAACTAAACTACCTGCTCCTACTACACAACACTTTCCCCATCCCCGTGCTACTAAGGCAGCATGCGAAGTCATACCTCCGCGTAAAGTAAGGATCCCTTCTGCTGAACGCATACCTTCCACATCTTCGGGGTTGGTTTCTTCTCTTACTAAGATTACTTTTTTACCCTGCTTTGTCCATTCCACCGCATCTTTGGCGGTAAAAACGATCTGTCCGGTTGCTCCACCCGGACCAGCAGGCAAACCTTTAGCAATAGGTTTAGAACCTGCCTCTGCTTTTGGATCGATAATGGGATGAAGTAATTCATCTAATTGGGAAGGAGTCACCCGCATAATTGCCTCTTCTTTAGTAATAAGTTTTTCTTTATACATATCCAAAGCCATCCTTACCGCTGCGGGACCGTTGCGCTTTCCTACTCGACACTGAAGCATAAAGAGTCTTCCCTTCTCAATCGTAAACTCAATATCCATCATATCCCGATAGTGTTTTTCTAAGCGCCTCTGATATTCAAAAAGTTCTCTATATACCTTAGGCATTGCCTTCTCTAAGGTAATTAAATCTTTATTGTATTCTGATTTTGAGTATTCATTTATCGGTGCAGGGGTGCGGATCCCTGCTACCACATCTTCTCCTTGGGCATTGATCAGATATTCACCATAGAATTTTTTCTCACCCGTTCCGGGATTGCGGGTAAAGGCAACACCCGTAGCGGAAGTCTCACCCATATTTCCAAAAACCATGGTCTGCACATTACAAGCGGTTCCCCAATCATCAGGGATTCCTTCAATCCTTCGGTAACTTACCGCACGTTTCCCCTGCCAGGAAGCAAATACCGCACCGATTCCTTCCCAGAGTTGTTGATTATGATCATCGGGAAATTCTCTTCCTAAAACCTCTTTGATCTTCTTTTTGAATAAATCACACAATTTCTTTAGGTCCTCAACGGTAAGGTCGGTATCGGATTTATAGCCCTTTTGTTTTTTCATCTCCTCCATTATCTTTTCTAATTGTCTGCGAATCCCTGATTCCTCATCCTTAGGTTCAATCCCCGCTGCTTTTTCCATCACCACATCCGAATACATCATTAAAAGTCTACGATAAGCATCATAAACAAACCTCTCATCACCACTCTGTTTTATTAATCCCGGAATAGTTTTAGTAGTTAAACCGATATTTAAAACTGTTTCCATCATCCCCGGCATTGACCGACGTGCTCCCGAACGCACAGAAACCAAAAGAGGATTTTCCGGATCCCCAAATTTTCTTCCCATAATTTTTTCTACTCTTCTTAATGCTTTTTCTACCTGTTCCTTTAATCCGGGAGGATACTTTTTATTATGTTTATAATAATAGGTACAAACCTCCGTAGTAATAGTAAATCCAGGAGGAACCGGAAGTCTTAAATCCTTATGCCCAGCCATCTCTGCCAAATTTGCACCTTTTCCTCCTAAAAGGTCCTTCATCTTTTCATTACCTTCGGCGAAACCCGCTCCAAAGAAATAAACATACTTCTTCGCCATCTTTAAACTCCCTCCTTTCTTTTATATCTCGTTATTATCGTTAATTTCGTTAATTTCGTTTAGTTCGTTATTTTCGTTAATTTCGTTTGTCACTAAACAAGCATTGCTTCTTTTGTGACATTACACTTTTATCCCCTTAATCACTTTAATTACCATTTACCAATTACTGATTACTGATTACTAATTTTAAACTACTGAATTAGTTTTTCTCTTAAATAATCCTTCAAATTATCCATCCCAATTCTTTCCTGTAACATCGTATCCCTATCTCTTACAGTTACCTTTTTATCACTTAAAGATTCTACATCTACAGTTACACAAAAGGGAGTGCCTACCTCATCTTGCCTGCGATAAAGTTTTCCGATGGCTGCGGTATCATCATAAACGGTAAAAAAACTTTTCTTTAAATCTTTAGCGATTTTTTTGGCTAATTCTACTAATTCCGCTCTAT
>Ga0078972_1003828_pt1 | contig 43680 bp, 40 predicted proteins | sample YelNatPaOPGAMG01_FD_67568 | JGI IMG/M metagenome (GOLD analysis project Ga0078972, IMG submission 67568) | Hot spring thermophilic microbial communities from Obsidian Pool, Yellowstone National Park, USA - OP-RAMG-01 (SPADES assembly) (version 2) | ecosystem: Environmental > Aquatic > Thermal...
CCCTCCTGCAGCAGGGCCGCATCCAACTGCGCCCCCTCATCTCAAGCGTCCTGCCCCTGGCGCAGTGGGAAGAGGGGTTCAGCCTGTCGCGCAGCAAGTCGGGGCTCAAGGTGTTGCTCAAGCCCTGAGGGCGACATTCAGATGGCCGGCGAGCCGCCGGCGCGGTTGGCGGCGAAAAAGCGCTCCACGGGGAAGGGGGGTGAAGCCGCGGTGATGTAGGTCAGGTCCTCATCACCGGGGTTGGAGATGCTGTGCGGCACTCCGGGGGGCACAAAGACCAGGGTGCCGGCGGAGACGAGCTGATGCTCCTCGCGCACCTGCATGCGGCCCATGCCGGCAATGACGATGTAGGCCTGCTCCGTGCCCGAGTGGGTGTGACTGTGCTGCTCGCCGCCGGGGGCGATGGTCGTCCAGCTGATCAAGAGATTGCGGGCCTCGAACGAGCCCCAGCGCAACAGGATATTGCTGATCACGCCATCGGATCTGAAAGACTGCACCTGCCCCACGCGCGCAACGTTCATCCCCGCCCCCTTCTGAGCTTGCTCTCGGGAACCTGTCAGCAAACAGCATGCCAGAGAACGGAAGTGGGGGGGATATCATGGGGGCGCCCCCATGATATCCCCCCCACTTCCGTTCTCTACAACCGCGACCAGGCAAGCTCCCAGGTACGCCGGGTGCCGGCAATCACCAGCTCGGGATCGCCGCCGGGCAGCGGCTTGACCTCAAAGGTCACAACCGGGCGCCCGGTGGGGAACTTTTTATCGAAAAAGCCAATCTCAAAGGCGACACGCAGGAACTCGACCAGCTCGTCGGCGCCGTTGGCACTGCCGGGGCAGCCGAAGGGCGGGTGATAGTCGCCATAGGCCGGGTGGCTCTTGTCGGTGAGCAGGCAGTTGCCCACATGCAGGTGCACCAGGTAATCGCGCACCGGCTCCAGCGACTGGCGCGCCGTCTCGCCCAGCTGCGGGATGTGGCTCAGATCCACCGTCACCCCGAAATTGTCGCAGCCGGCGGTGCGGACCTCGGCGGCCACATCGGCCACCAGGGGGGCCGGGCCCAGCAACGAGCGCTTTTCGATGGCCCGGTCAAAGACCTCCAGCGAGAGGACGAGGGTATAGTCCGTGGCCTTGGCCCTGGCATAGGCGCAGAGCTCCTGCACGCTCTTGACCAACTGCGCCCGCGCCTGGGCTTCCTTCTCCGGCCCGGGGTACGAGTTCTTGCCGTCAAAGAAGGCCATCAGGCGGGCGCCCACGGCATAGGCCCGGTCGATGCTGGCCTTGACATTCGCTACCGCCGCCAAACGGCCGGCCTCATCGAGGTTGGCCAGGTTGCCGCCGGTCGTCAGCAGGCCAGGCTGCCCACCCACGCCCAGGGTAAGCTGCGACTCCTCTGCCATGGCCTTGAGCTGCGGCAACACGGCGGGATCATTCACCAGGCCGATCTCCAGCGCCTCAAAAAAAGGATCGGCGGCGATACGCCTGGCCGTCTCGAGGATCGGCCCATCGCCCCGCAAAAGCTGCGGGTAGATCATAAAGTGCACGATACCGAGCTGCATGTACTTTTGCCAGGGAGCGTCCATAGAGAAAACCCCTCCTCTGCAAGTCACTTCTTCGGCCGGCGGGCCGCGATGCGATCGACAAACTTGTCATAGGCATTGCAGAACTCGTTCAGCGTGGCGGCCACCGGCGGCCAAGCGGCCGTGCCCGCCTCATCCTCCAGGGTCAGCACCTTGTCGGGCCGGAAGCGCGCATCATCGCCCGGCAGCCAGTACGACTGCTTGAAGATTTCGCTCTTCTCCAACACCTTCATGGCCGCCTCAGGCACAGGCGCATCGAGTTGGTTGCCATTGAAGGGCAGGCCGGGCGTGATATCCAGCGCGTGGCGGATGTTCGGGAAAATGGTGATGACCGTGGTGCCCATACAATCGATCACGTCGGGGCAGGGATCGGGCAGGTTCTCATAGCCCGCGCCCACGTACCAGCGCAGCGAGGCGACCAGCACTCGCACCTTGTTCAGGTCATAGCCCTGCTGCTTGAGCAGGCGCAGGAGCTTTTTCTGCACCGCCGCACCCGACCAGGCAGCGGCTTCGCGGGCCTGCTGCTCGGTGATGCCTAAAGAAGCAGCCTTGGCCAGCAGCTCATCGCGGATGGGAAAGGCCAGGCGGCCATTCATCTCAGTCAAATAGGCCGTGAGGGCCTGGCCTGCAGCCGTCGTCTCGGCAAAAGGCATCTCCTGGAACAGACCAAAGTTGACCGTGGCGTTGGTGCCCATCCCGTTGGCATTCAGTACCCGGCAGGCCTCGAGCCCCGCCTTGGTGGCCGGGAGCTTAAAGACCACGTTGGGCACGCCGCCATCGAGTTTCTTCTCCAGGTCGCGGTAGAGGGCGGTGGCATCGGCAATCATCGTGGCCGAGTCGTCGTGCTTCTTCGGGTTGACCTGCAGGCTCACCAGGCCAAAACGCCCCTCGCTGAGCAGGAAAATAGGCCGCAGGAAGCGCATATTGACCAGCACTACCTCCAGCGTCATGCTGCGGGCCAGCTCGGCGTCGCTGGCCGAGGGGTTCTCGGCGATGAGGCGGTCGATCACGGCATTCCAGCGCTCCGGCTCACCCACCCAGGCCAGATCCACCAGAGGCGGGTTGGTGGTAGCAAAGGAGCAGCCCAGGTACATGGCATAGTCGAGAAAGGCGGCATAGTCGTTGCCCAACTCGGTAATGGTCTCGCCCCGATAGCGGGCCTCCGACACACGGCGCAGGTAGCCGCTGGAAACGGCGGCCCCCATCTGCGCCAGGTAGTGACCAACCGAATCGCCGACCAGCGAAGCAGCCATGCCGACGGGGTCAGCGGCCTTTTCCACCTCCAGGCGCGCCCGGGCATAGGCCTGCCACGCCGCCAACAGATCCGTCGTGACGCCGGGGGCAGCCGCCGCAGCCAGGCGGACGGTCAGGGCCTCTGTCGCCTTGGCCTCGGCCTCGATCTGCGCTTCACCCATACCGGCGCGCAGGTTCCAGGCCGGCAGGAAAGAGTGCAGGCTGATCGACATGTCGGCCAGAAAGCGCAGGGTCGCCTCCTGCTCAGCGCGGCCGGCGCGTGCAAAGCCTGCCTCCAACGCCTTGCGCAGGGCGCCCAGGCGGCGAGGAAACTCGGCGCCGGGGGTAAAGAAGAGCAGGTTGTCGCGCGCAGCCAGCAACGAACCCTGCGCTATGGCTGCGGCGAGCTTTTCCGTCGCCCAGGGTTGCTGGGCGGCGCGCTCCTGGCGGATCCTCTGACGGGCTTCTTCAGGTGTGGGCATGGGTCTTTTTCTCCTTGCGTATAGAACCAGATTACGAGTTATGGCAACCTCAGGCATCACACCTACCATCCCACTGCTTGCACATGCCTGCGCATGTGCGCTTCGAGGGCTTGGTAGTGCTCCGCTTCATGCTGCTGCAGAGCGCCATAGATCGCCCGGCGCAGGTGGCACTCGCCGCTCTCATCACACGCGGTCAGAACAGAGCCGAAGGTGACGTGCAGCACCTGGCGGGCATGAAAATCATCCAGGAGCGCCGGCAGGTCGCTATCACGGAGGCCAGCCGGGTCGGACACGCGCGACAGCTCGGCCGAGACATGGTAGCTGGCCCGGTCCTGCAGGTAGCGCTCGCGCGCCAGGGCCAGCACCACGCGGAAGAGGCCGGGCTCCACCCGGGCGAGGGCGCGCAGGGCCTCCAGGTAGCTGGTGCCCGCCGTCTTGAGGTGCATCATGCCGCCCGTATGCCGGGCAAAGAGCGGGTAGATGCTGAACTTGTCGGAGCCTGAGTGCAGGCTGAGTCGATAGTTGCCGAACTGGCGCGCCACCGCCGCGTGCTGCACCAGCTCGCGCTCAAAGGCCCCCAGGTCGCCGATATAGTCGACGCCCTTTTCAAAACGCCCGCTAAAGCGCGGGGCCAGGCTCACCCAACGCACGCCCAGCCGCATCAGCTCCGAGGCGACAAACCAGTGGGCGGCGACACTGGTGGGGGTGGCCGTCTCATCCACCGACATTTCGAGCTCAAAGGCCCCCGCTCCCAGCCGCTCCACCAGGCGACGATAGAGGCCCACCGTATGGGCAATGGCGCGGCCATATTTGGCGGCGGCGCGCAGGAAATCCTCTTCGCTGAACGTCAGGGACAGGCCGGCCTCCAGGGAAAAGGTGCGGCCGGCATAGCCGGCGCGCAGACTGCGGGGCGAGCTTTCCAGCTCGCGCCAGGGCAGGGCCTCGACCTTGGCTGCGAGGGCAGCGGTGCCATCGGTGTCGGCATCATTGTCCACGTGCTCGCCCGGGTCAATCGTGTAAAAAGTATAGCCCGCCGCCGTGCAGAGGTCCACGTCGGCAGCCGTCTTCAGATGGTCGGCATCGGCGCCAAAACCACCCCGCCATCCTTCCTGGAAAACGCCCCAGGTGGCGTCATCGAGCACCTGCTCTGGCGTGCGGCGCGTGCGGATCATCTCACGGATCGACTGCTGGGCGAAAATCGGCGCGCAGGCGTGGCCCCGCACGCCGCGGATATGCCCCGGCGTGGCCAGCCCCAGCCGGTCACCACTGCCGAAGGAAGGCACGAGCCCCAGCAGGCGCGGCGCGGTGAAAGGGAGGGCTGCCCGTAGCGCCACGGCATTGCCGTGCTCGGGCAGGCAGCGGCGCAGCGCCAGTTCTTGCCCGGCGAGTGACACACGCTCATCGCCGCCGGTGAACCCCGCCGGCAGATGGCCAGCCCGGGCCAGGATCCCAAGGCGCCGCTCACCGGCCAGGTTGGCCAGGAAATAGAGCGCGCCATTCTGCGCCACGATAGAGGAGGGATAGACAGAGCCACCGCCAAGGGCATCCAACGTCGCTGCTGCGGCGGCTGCCTCGTCACCGGGGAGGGGAGGAGACATCTCAACGCTATCGAGCAGAGCGAGCAGATCGGCCATAAACAGGACCCCCTACCGTTCCCCCTGCGAGGGGGAATGAGAAAATGCTCGCACAGCAGCGAGGGCCGCACGCACAAGACCGATCCTACCTTTTCCCCCTCGCGGGGGGAACGGTAGGGGGGCTCTCACAATTGACAGCGGCCCAATGCCTGTGTATACTGTGTATATACAGTATAGCCTCCGTCCGGTGTGTTGTCAAGAAGAGAGGTACCCCTACCCATGCACTTCTTTGACTGCAACTGTTACTTTGGCCGGCCCATACGGGGCTCCGCGGCTCCCGTCCCTACGGCAGAGGGTCTGCTGGCCGAGATGGACCGCGCCGGGGTAGAGCGGGCACTCGTCTGGCATATCGCTCAGCTCGACGCCTCTCCCCTCACCGGCAACCCGCTCCTCACCGAGGGCATCCGCCCGCATCCCAGGCTCATCGGCTGCTGGAGCCTGCTGCCCACCCAGACCCATGAGTTCCCTGCCCCCACCGAGCTTTTCCGCCAGATGCGCGAGCATCGCATCGGCGCCCTGCGCGCTTTTCCCCAGGCCGACGGCTACCTGCTCAATGCCATCACCATAGGCGACCTGCTAGAGGCCATCCAGGCGCGGCGCATCCCCCTGCTCCTCTCGGTGACGCGCAGCGTGCGCTGGCACGAGGTCCATGCGCTCCTGGCCGAGTTCCCCCAGCTCACCCTGGTCATCTGCGACCACGGCTCCTGGGGCATGGACCGCTACTTCCGGCCGCTGCTGGCGCGCTACCCCAACGTTTACATCGATACAGCCCAGTACCTGCTCGACGGCGGCATCGAATCGCTGGTAGCAGACTATGGCGCCGGGCGCCTGCTCTACGGCAGCGGGTTCCCCGAATCGTATTTCGGCACCATGATGCTCACCCTGCAGCGCTCGCGGATCCCCGAGGAGGCCAAAGAGGCCATCGCCGGCGGCAACCTGGAGCGCATCCTGGCGGAGGCGCAGCTATGATCGGTCCTTCGGCTCTATCGCGCGAGTTCTGGGAGACGGGCCAGAGCGCCGCCTGCCCCATCTATGATATGCACGGGCATATGGGGCCCTGGTCGGCCATCTACTTTCCCCGCGGCGAGACGGATCAGATGATCCGCACCATGGACGAGTGCGGCGTGCGCATGCTCTGCTTCACGCACCACTCGGCTCTGCGCTGCCCCGACCTGGGCAATGCGCCCAGCATCGAGGCCGTGCGCCGCTACCCCGATCGCTTGCGCGCCTATTGCCTGATCAACGGCAACCATCCCGACCTGGTCGAGCGCGACGTGGCCGCCTTTGCGCAGTACCGCGATGTGTACGTCGGGTTCAAGTTCCTCTCCGACTATTTCGCGGTGCCCCTCTCGGACCCGCGCAACCGCCCGGCCTGGGAATATGCCGACCAGCACAAGCTGCTGGTGCTCTGCCACACCTGGGGCGGCAGCCCTTACGATGGCCCTGCAGAGGTGCGGCGCATGGCCGAGCGCTACCCCAACCTGCGCCTGCTCATGGGCCATTCCTGCCATGGAGAGTGGGACGAGGCTATCAAGCTCGCACGCGACCTGCCGAACGTCTACCTGGAGCTGACGGCCGTGTTCGATGACCGGGGCATCCTGGAGAAATTTGTGCGCGGCGTCGGCTCGGAGCGCATGCTCTTCGGCACCGATCTGCCCTGGTTCGACCCGCACCACGCCGTTGGCGCCCTGCTCTCGGCCGATATCAGTGACGAGGACCGGCACAACATCATGCACCGCAACGCAGAAAAGCTGTTGGCGCCATTCTTGGGCAAGGAATAGGGTTGCCATCCGCAAGGGCGCCGGTGAATGCCGGGTTTCCAGCGCTGCATGCACCCGGCACCCAGGGTCAACGGTAGGGTAATGCCATGCGCAATACTGGAAGAGCGAGGCAGGGATAATGCCTATGCAGCGCGGAGTGGGAGGCCCGCTCTATCAGCAACTGAAAGAGACCCTGGAGCGCCAGATCGACAGCGGCGAACTGCAGCCTGGGGATATGTTGCCCTCGCTGCGCGCCCTCTGTCGCGTGCATGGGGTCAGCTCCATCACCGTCCGCCGTGCACTGCAGGAACTGGTCGCCGAAGGCCGTCTGCAGAGCCAGCAGGGCGTCGGTACCTTTGTGACAGGGCGCGCGCGGCAGGCCCGGGTCGCCCTGCTGACCTTTGGCTTTCACGAGCAAGCGTGGCGGCGCAACTCGAGCATCTTTGGCGACCTGGTCGCTGGCGCCGCCACCATCGCCTGGGAGCAGGAGGCGCTCTTTTCCCTCGTCCGCGTGGATCCCGGTCGCCCGACGCGCGCGTTCCTGCAGTCGGTGCTGGAGGAGCGCTTTTTCGATGGGCTGCTGATCCGCATCCTGCCCGACATCACGGAAGATGACCTGCAGCCGGCGCTGAGCGCGGGCATCCCCTACGTGGTCATCAAGCGCTACATTCCGGGGCGGCCGATCAACTGCGTGGTCGTCGATGACGCCGAAGCTGCCTGCAGCGCCACCCGCCACCTGCTGCACCGCGGCTACCGGCGGATCGCCTTTATCTGCCCCCTGGGCTCCATCGTGGGCCGCGACCGGCACCTGGGCTATCAGCGCGCCCTGGCCGAGGCAGGCCTGCCCTATGATCCGCAATTGGTCCAGCCGGTGACCGATTGGTTCGAGGAATCGGGGAGCCGGGCGCTGCGCACACTTTTGTCGCTGCCCCGCCCGCCGCAGGCCGTCTTTGCGGCGGGCGACCAACTGGCCATCGGCGTCTACCGCGCCGCGGCGGAGCTGGGCCTGCGCATCCCCCAGGACCTGGCCGTCGCCGGCTATGACGACCTCCCCGCCGCCGCCTCATTGCAGCCGCCCCTCACGACCGTGCGCACCTCCTACTATGACTTTGGCGCCCGGGCCACCGCCCTTCTGCTAGACCTCATCGCCGGGCGCGTCGCCCCGCCGCAGCGTGTGGTGCTCGATGCGCCGCTCATTGTGCGTTCGTCGTGTGGTGAGGCTGTCAACGGATGATGACACGGATTACACAGATTGCCGGATGGCGGCGAAGCAGACTGGCCGGCCCTCACCCCACCCCCGGCGCACGCCGGGCCACGAGCAGGCCCTGCTCGCGCGCCACGGCGATGGCCAGGTCAATCGAGTCGATCTGCAGGGCGATCTCGGCGTCGCGCGGGTGAAAGTAGGGGCGCTCGGGATCGCTGAACTTGGCCGTTTCGGCCCCCACCAGCACCAACTGGCGGACGCATTCCCGGTCGGGCTGGCGGCCGCCGAGGAGGTTGCGCAGGTAGAGGGCGCACTGCTCATCCTCGTCGCTGCGCACCCGGGCGCCGGAGCCCATGGCGACGAGGGTGATGAGGGGCGGGGCCGTGCGCCGCAGGGCTTCGGCCGTGGCCCGGGCCACCACGAACGAGGCGGCATAGAGCGCCTCGGCGTGCTCGGCGGCACAGACGCCCACGGTGCCCGCCCGCGTCGACTGGATCAGCACCTTGCCAGCCACGTCAGCCTGCGATAGCTCATAGGGCGAGTTCCCCAGGTCGAAACCCGGCGGCCGCTGCCCGCCGACCTCCCCCATGCACAAGTCCCCCACGCCCCGGCGGCGCAGGTCCAGGGCCTCCTCGGGCTCAGCCACCAGGATAATGCGTTCGGCGCCCCGGGCCAGGGCGACGGCGGCTGTGGTAAAGGCGCGGAAGACGTCGATGATCACAACGGTGCCCTCGGCGCGGCGCGCGCCCTCCAGCAGGCTCTCGATGCGTACGTCCATGAGACTCCCCTCCAATGAACGGGCTGGAGGGGAGTATAGGCCAGGCGGGGCCTCCGTCGCAACCTTGACTCGTGACATGCCCTGTTCGTCCTGGCACCGGCCCAGTCCACGCCGGGTCTCAAGCTTCGCCTCTGCCGGCCTCAATTTGGGCAAAGAGATGGCCGTCAGCGCCATCCAGTCCCCCACTTCCCTATCCTTGGGCTGGACCGGGCGGCAACCCTGCAAAGACGGGTCGGCGGCCCAGGTTGCCCGGCTATCTCTCAGGCCGCCTGCTCTATGAATGTGAGATAGCCAGACACCCGCCAAATGGCCCGCCTGGCTTTGCGCAGTTGGCCCTTAACAGCGGGGCCGGCCGGTGCTATGCTGAGCGAGAATCCTTGCCCCAGGCCGCACGCAGGCCCGGAGCCGGTCGCTCATGCCCCTGGCACAAAACAGGGCGCCGCAGACAAATGGGGTGTCAATGGAAAAGACTCTCACACTCGCCATTACCGGTATGCACTGCCCTGCCTGTGAAGTGTTGATCAAGATGGACGTGAGTGATCTGCCGGGCGTGCACGATGTGCAGGTCAGTTGGCCAAAAGGGCGTGGCAGTCTGATCTACGATCCGTCACAGACCCCTCTGCAGACGATCCTCGATACGATCGTAGCCGACGGCTACGGGGCTACAGTGACGGCAGAGGAGGACTTGGCCCCAACCGAGGCCTGCCCCATCGGGCTGGTGGAGCCCGAGGCCCCGCCCGCCCACGCAGAGTCCATCCGCGGCGGCGATGCGAATGCGCGCGTTTACCTCTCCCTTTCGGGCATGCACTGTGCCTCGTGCGCGGCCCTCATTGAGCGTAGCTTGCGCAAGGTGCCCGGCGTCAAGCAGGCCAGCGTGAACTTTGCCGCGGAAAAGGCCTCGGTTATCTACGACGGCCGCATGGCGACAGTGCCGGACCTGATCGCCATGGTCAAGCGCGCCGGCTATGGCGCCGTGGCGGTGGACCCGGGCGACGGCGAATATGACCGGCGCAAGCGCACGCAGGAGATCGCCGCCCTGCAGCACAAGTTCATCCTCAGTCTCTGCTTCAGCCTGCCCATGCTATACTTTATGCTGCTGGATTTCTTTCCTTCGTTGCCGGGGGGCCGCACACTGCCGCCCTACGCCGGCCTGATCTCGTTCCTGGTGACGCTGCCCGTGCTGGTGTTCGTCGGCGGCGGGTTCTACCGCGGCATGTGGTCCAGCCTGAAGATGAAGACCTTCAACATGGATTCGCTGATCGCCATCGGCACGGCGACCGCCTTTATCTATAGCCTGGTCAACTATGCCGGCTATATCCACACCACCGGATCCGTTTTGGGCGTGTACGGCGGCAAGGTGCCCGATCTCTACTTTGAGACGGCAGCCTTTCTGCTGACCTTTGTCGTCCTGGGCAAGTGGCTGGAAGCCCGGGCCAAGGGCCGCACCTCCGATGCTATCCGCAAGCTGATGGGGCTGCAATCCAAAACAGCGCGCGTGATCCGCAACGGCGAGCCCGTCGATATCCCGATAGAGCAAGTGAAAAAGGGTGACACCGTGTTGGTGCGCCCTGGTGAAAAGGTGCCGGTGGATGGGGTGGTTACCCGTGGCTCGTCGGCGGTGGACGAGTCGATGATCACCGGCGAGAGCCTGCCCGTCGAGAAGAGGGGGGGTGACAGGGTTATCGGCGCCACGATCAACAAGACGGGCTCCTTCGAGTTGACGGTGACCCACACCGGCAACGAGACCGTCCTGGCGCAGATCATCCGCTTTGTCGAGGAAGCCCAGGGTTCCAAGGCGCCCATCCAGGCCTTTGCCGACCGCATCGCCGCCGTGTTCGTGCCGGCGGTAATCGGCGTCGCACTGCTCACCTTCCTGGTGTGGCTGGCGCTGCTGCAGGCGCCGCTCTCTTTCGCCCTGATGGCCTTTACCTCGGTGATCGTCATCGCCTGCCCCTGCGCCCTGGGCCTGGCCACGCCGACAGCCATCATGGTCGGCACGGGCAAGGGCGCTGAGTATGGCGTGCTCATCAAGGGCGGCGAGCCACTGGAGATGGCTCACACCATTGATACGGTCGTGTTCGACAAGACGGGCACCCTCACCCATGGCAAGCCGGCCGTAACCGATGTGGTGGCCCTGGGCGCCTTGGGCGAAGCGCAGATTCTGGCCCTCGCCGGCAGCCTGGAGAAATCCTCCGAGCACCCCCTGGCCGAGGCGATCTTCCGCCACGCTCAAGAGCAAAGCGCGCCCCTGCGTACCGTGCAGGGCTTCCGCGCCCTCCCCGGCCAGGGCGTCGAGGCTGAAATCGACGGCCAGCGCTACTTCTTGGGCAACCGCAAGCTCATGACCGAGGTCGCCCGGCTGGATATGGCCCCGGCCGAGCAACAAGTAGCGGCGCTGGAGGAGCAGGGCAAGACGGTCATGCTCCTGGCCAACGAGCGCCAGCTCCTTGCGGCCATCGCCGTCGCCGATACGATCAAGCCCACCTCGCCAGAGGCAGTACAGCGGCTCAGTCGCCTGGGCATCCAGGTCTACATGATCACCGGCGACAATGCGCGCACGGCGCAGGCCATTGCCGGGCGGATCGGGCTCGACGCCACCCACGCACTGGCCGAGGTACTGCCGGAGCAGAAAGCCGGCGAGGTCAAAAAGCTGCAGGCGGCCGGCCGCAAGGTCGCCATGGTGGGCGATGGCATTAACGACGCCCCCGCCCTGGCGCAGGCCGACCTGGGCATCGCCATGGGCTCGGGCGCCGACGTGGCCATGGAAACCGGCGGCATCGTCATCATCAAGAACGACCTGAACGACGTGCTCACCGCCATCGAGCTATCGCGCCAGACGTACAACAAGGTGCGGCAGAACATGTTCTTCGCCCTGTTCTACAACATCATTGGCATCCCCATCGCAGCGCGCGCCCTGGTGGGCTTGGGCCTGGTGCTCAAGCCCGAGCTGGCTGGCCTGGCCATGGCGCTCTCTTCCATCTCGGTCACCACCAACTCGCTCCTGCTGCGCTACTTCCGCCCACGTCGGCGAAACTATGCCTCGCTGTTGGCCCCGGTGGTCATGGTGGCGGCTTTCAGCCTGATCTTTGTCCAGTTCGCCCACCTGAGCATGACGATGACCAATATGGATGGCATGACACAGTCGCCGCCCATCGCCCAATGGGTGGCTGCGGGCCGCAGCCGGGTGGGCTTTGATAACGGCAAGGCGCGCCTGTTGCTGGGTGTGGACAGCCTGAGCCTGCCCCAGCTCCACGCTGCCGAGGGGACGTTGAGCTTGCAGGAGAACGAGGTCGTGCTCGGCGCCATGGCCGCCGCCAGGCTGCGCTCTGAGGGCCGCTTCCGGCGCGTGGGCGATACGCTCAGCAGCTACCTGGGGCTCCCTTCACTGCGCGTGGTGGGCGTGCTCGCCCGCACCGGCACAGCTATCGATCACTATCATGTCGTGCGCCCGGCCACCCTGGCAGCGATGAAAACCCAGGCCGACGTGCAAGCCGTGGCCGACGGGGGTTTGGTTAAGCTCTTCTACCGCCTGACCCCTGACGACATCCCGCCGGCCTTCCAGGGCGCCATCCCCCAGGGCGGCTACGGCCCCACCGACATCGGCGGCCAGGCCTATATCCCCGTGTACCTGGGGCAGTCCGAAGCGCGCATGATGGCCACCAGCGGCCTCTTCCGCGTGCCCGGGGACCGCATCGAGAACCTGTTCGGCAACCGGGTGGTCATCGCCGGGGTACTGCCGCTCACCTCAGGCCCGCTCGACGACATGCACTTTGTCGGGCCGGATATGAAGCTGCCATAGGAGATGCCTGTGAGAACACTGCGCACCCTGCCGCCCTGGCTGGCCTTCATGCTGGTCGCGCTGATCCTGGGCCTGGCGCTGATCACGGGCACGGGGCTCGTGTGCCCAGCCCCTGCTTGAGCAGCGGGCGTGTTGACGCCATGGCGACAATGCGGTATGCTGGAGATATCCCTGGTATCGCCACCGCTGTGTGCCCGGCGAAGGCAGGAATCCAACCACAAAGAGGTCACCATGATCCACCTGGTTACCGACACGACGGCCAGCATGCCCCCCGAGCTGCAGCAGCAGTACAGCGTGCACACCGTTCCGCTCAAGATCACCATGGGTGATTGGACGGTCGATGAGGACAAAGCGCCCCTCGAAGAGTTCTATGCCCGGCTCAAGAGGGTCGAGACGACGCCGACCACCAGCCAACCGGCGCCGGGCGAGTTCAGCGCCCTCTTTGAGGAGCTGGCCCGGGGCGGGGATGAGGTGCTCGCCATCCACATTTCAGGGGAGCTGAGCGGCACAGTGCAGGCCGCCGCCAGCGTCGCCCAGGCCATGGCCCCCGACCGCATCACGGTGGTCGATTCACGCTCTACTACCTGCGGCCTGACCATGATGGTCATTGCCGCGGCACAGGCCATCGCCCGGGGCGCCAGCCGCGAGGAGGCGGCCAGCCTGGTGCGCAAGATGAGCCGTGCCTATGCCGCCCTCTTTGTTCTGCAGTCGCTGGATTATGTCGCCAAGGGTGGACGCATCAGCGGCGCCGCCCGCTTCCTGGGCGCCGCGCTGCGTCTGCAGCCAATCCTCTGCATCAACGATGGGCGCGTTGACGGTCAGGGCCTGGCGCGCACCCGCAAGCGCGGGCTGGAGCAGATCCTGAGCGAGATGCACAAGAGGGTCGGCGACGGCCCCGTGTATGCGGGTGTCACCCACATCCTCTGCCCCGATGAGGCTGCGGCCTTTGCCGAACAGGTGCAGCAGCGGTTCCAGTGCGTAAACTTTTTCGTCAACCAGTCGGGCCCCGTCCTCGGCTGCCATACCGGCCCGGGGTTCCTCGGCTTTGCCGCTTGCCCTGTGGATCTGAGCAGTATACCAGGCTGAACCAACCGCAGGCAACCGGTGACCTCGATCGCAGGCTCATAACGTAGGGGCAGGTCTGAGACCTGCCCTTATTGCATTCAAACCAGCCCCCCATGCCCGATTGGGCACAACGCACGATGAGAACGTCCTTCGGCTTCCGGGTACCATGCTCCGCGCGCGCCCGGAACAGGCCTTCTTATACGGTGTGGGTCTGTGGCGCGGCCGCACAGCGGTTGCGCCACAGACCCACACCCTCTGGGATAAGGCCGGGCTTGGGCGGAGCGGACCAGCCGGCAATTGCCCGGAAGGGCACCGGCACTATTTCCAGATCAGCAAGCTCAACCTCGAAGGAGACCGGGCGCCCGCAGCGACGCAAAAGCAAGAACGAGCAGCGCTCAAGGTGCCGTGGGGGTCGCCGCCAACTGGGGCCAGGCCAGTAGCGCACGGTGCGCGGGCACTGCGCAGTATGCTCTCAGCGGTCGTCCGGGCGCCGGCGTGCCCCAGGCGCCTCGACCGGCTCCAGAGCAAAGGGCAGGAATCCCCAAGAAGCTGCCCTGCCGATGCACCCGCCAAATAGCCTACGGCCCCCGCGCCGGACGGCGCTACTTGTGTGGTGAGCGACGTGCTATGCTATCGTCAGGATTGGATCGCCACGATAGAAAGGCACATCCGTGTCGCACCAAACGGTCTTCGCCAAAGAACGTCTGGACGAAAAGCCTGGCCGCATCAGGGGCCCTCAGCCCGAGCTCCTGATTCCCCTGATCCTCATTTTTCTGGCCCTGCTTGCCCTGTTGGGAGCGGCGGCAATCATCCTGCAGCCGCCCCTTACCACGCAGAGTACCCAATGGCTTGCACACGCAAGGCATCTCGTGCCGCACGTGCCGTTACTGGGATTTCAGCGCTTCGCCGCTTCGCAGTTGCCGCTACAGTTCTAATCCTGGGAGGGAAAACATGGCTACCCGGCGAGTTCTCCTGAGCATTTACGGTATGCACGGCCAGCCCTGTGCTGAGCGTGTGAGGAATGCCTTGCGGCAGGTCAACGGGGTCACTCATGTGGATGTGGATGTGGATTTCGAGCAGGCCGTCGTTTCGTACCTGCCCAACGCCGCGAGCGAGGAAAAGCTCAAAGAGGCCGTGCGTCAGATCGGGTACCAGGTGCCTGATTGAGCTTACATAGTCTTATTGTAGCAGCATCGTGGCGCTGCCAGGGCAGCGCCACGATGCTGCTACAATAAGACTATGTAAGCTCGTTTCTGCTAGCTCTTCTTCTTGACCTCGGTCCTGGCCAAATCCTCCAGGACGGTGATCACCCCGGAATGATCCAATTCGCCGCGGCCGGCAGCCATGGCGGCGCCAAAGAGCTCGTGGGCCAGCGCCGAGGCCGGCAACGGCACGCCATAGGCGCGGCCAGCTTCGCGGATAATGTTCAGGTCCTTGTAGTGCAGCCGGATGCGAAAGCCGGGGGCAAAATCGCGCTCGGTGACGCGCTTGCCACGGTTCTCGAGCACGCCGCAACGCGCCAGGCCGCCGCTCAGCACCTGCACGATCTTAGCCGGGTCCACGCCCGCCTTGCTGCCGAGCACCAGCGCCTCCGACATGCCAACCAGCGTCACAGCCACCAGGATCTGATTGCAGGCCTTGACCACCTGGCCGGCGCCGCTCTCGCCGCAGAGCACGGCCTTGCCCATCGGCGCAAAGATCGGCTCCATGCGAGCAAAGGTCTCCTCGTCACCCCCAACCATAATGGAGAGGGTGCCCTTTTGCGCGCCCACATCGCCGCCGCTCACCGGGGCATCGAGCATGGGGCAGCCCTTGGCCGCGGCTGCCTGCGCCACCTTTTGCGCCATGGTGGGCGCAATGGTGCTCATATCCACCAGTACCGTGCCCGGCCGCACGCCCTCCAACACACCCTGGGGGCCCAGATAGGCCTTCTCTACATCGGGGGAGTCGGGCAACATGGTAATGACCACATCGGCCTGCGCCGCCACATCGGCCGCAGACGCACCCGCCAGCGCCCCCGCCTGCACAATCTCCTCCATCGCCGCCGGAACGATATCGTAAACCCGGAGCGTGTACCCTGCCTTGAGCAGATTCCGGGTCATGGGCCGCCCCATGATGCCCAGGCCGATAAAGCCGATCGTCGGTTTCACCGCATCCACGATTCCTCCTCCTTGTGCCCTGTTGCCGGCCATGGTATCTCTGGTAGCCGGCGCATGACGCTTCGTGCCAATAGGTATGCAGCGCACTATCGCACATTCCCAGGCTGCTGTCAAAATGCTAGAATGCTGGCGGCCCGGTCCTTGCTCATTCTGAGTGGCCCAGGACTCTCACGAGAGTCCTGTCAGCGTTCAGAGCTTTGGCCTGGATATGGAGCGCCGGCGGCCCGCGCCGGCCCCTGGCCGCCTGGCAGCGCGACAGGCTGCGGCCTGCGCTAGTGGCGGCGCCCCTCTCGGGCAGCCAAGTCTTTGAGCAGCCAAACCTATCCTGAGGAGGATGAGATGCCGGACCGGTTTGCTATATGCGAATGGGAGGGTGATCTGCTGGCAGGGGAAGGGGTCGTCTCTACGGCCAGCGGCGCTCTGCAACACGCGCTGGTGACCTTTGCGACACGCTTTCAGAATGCCCCCGGCACCAACCCCGAAGAACTGATCGCCGCCGCTCACGCGACCTGCTTCAACATGGCACTGGCCGAAGCCCTGGCAGAGCGCAAGCTGCGCCCCAGAAAGCTGACCACGCGCGCCACCGTCAGCATCGTCCGCGAGGAGGCAGGCTGGCGCATCACCCGCTCGCACCTCCAGGTCGAGGGGCAGGTGCCGGACCTGGAGAGCACCATCTTTACGGACATCGCCCGCACAGCCAAGGAGCGCTGCCCCGTGTCGAAGGCACTCCACGGCAACGTCGAGATCACGCTCGAAGCGGCGCTGGAAACGATGCCGATGCCTTCCTGATGTGGAAAAGAGGGGAAACTGAGGAAACGAACGGAATTGCAGGAGCTCTTGGGAACTGAGAGGAACCCCGTGATCACTCAGCAGAGGCGCGGCAAGGGGCCCTGCCAGTTCCTTCAGTTCCCCTCAGCTCCCCCTACGCCTCTTCTCGTTCGGGGCTGTCGAAGCGGAAAAAGTTGCTCGGTGTACCGTCGCGCTTGGTCTCCTGGAAGACAAAGACCAGCCGGCGCAGGTCAAAGGCTTTGAACCAATCCTGCCAGGAGACGTGCTCCAGCGAACGGCCGCCATAGCCGGGGAAATCAAAACGCAGCACCCCCAAGTGCCCATCATGCTCGGTGCCGGGCACGGTCGAGGGAATCGCGCCACGCTGCTCAGCCCAGTGCCGGATGACCTCGTGGTTGCGGGTCAGCAAGGTAGCGCCGGGCTTCTTCTCCCCCGTTTTGTTGGCCACCACCACCCCCTGGGCAAGCTGTTTCTCCTGCTCCGGCGACCCCGTCAGATAGCGCGATTTGGGCTTGGCTGCCTCTTTCATCTTTGTGGCCATAGTCAACGTCCCTCCGCCGCGGCACGCAGGCCGTGCATTTCTTCCATGGGTACAGCACGTTGCGTGCCAGGCGTGAAAAAGCAAGTCTTGGCGACCCTGAAAGCCTTTTTCACGCCTGGCTCAGGGGCGCTGCTTATGCCTGCAGACGCTGGGCCATCTCTTCCAGCTGCTTACGCAGGCGGGCGGGCAGCCGGTTGCCAAACTTGGCGAAGAACCTGTCGATATCCGTCACCTCGTCCTGCCAGGCAGCCGGATCGACCTTGAGCAGCTCGGGCACATTGGCCAGGTATTTGGGCTCGATGCCGCTCACATCAAGATCGCCTTCATAGGGCACATAACCAATGGGCGTGGCCTTGGCGCCGACCTTGCCCTCGATGCGCTCGCACATCCACTTGAGAACGCGGCTGTTATCGCCAAAGCCCGGCCACATGAACTTGCCGTCGCCGGTTTTGCGGAACCAGTTCACGTAAAAGATGCGCGGGGCCTTGCTGCCCAGGCGATCGCCCATGTTGAGCCAATGCTGGAAATAGTCGGCCATGTTATAGCCGCAGAAGGGCGTCATGGCAAAGGGGTCACGCCGCAGGTTGCCCACCGCGCCGATGTTGGCTGCGGTCGTCTCAGAGGCGGCGGTCGCGCCCATAAAGACGCCGTGGTCCCAACTGTAGGCCTCGGTCACCAGGGGCACGACCCCGGCACGCCGCCCACCAAAGATAAAAATGTCGATGGGCACACCCTCGGGCTTTTCCCAGTCGGGACAGATGACAGGGCACTGCCGTGCCGGGGCGGTAAAGCGGGCATTGGGGTGCGCCGCCGGATCTTTGCTCTCCGGGGTCCAGTCGCGGCCCTTCCAGTCGATAGCGTGCGCGGGGGCGCCATTCATCCCTTCCCACCAGACATCGCCATCATCGGTCAGGGCGCAGTTGGTAAAGATAGTGTTCTCACGAATTGTATCCATGGCCATGGCGTTGGACTGGTACGAGGTGCCGGGGGCCACGCCGAAAAAGCCTGCCTCCGGATTGATGGCATAGAGGCGGCCATCGGGGCCAATCTTCATCCAGGCGATATCGTCGCCGATGGTTTCGCACTTCCAGCCCTCAATAGTGGGCACCATCATGGCCAGGTTGGTCTTGCCGCAGGCCGAGGGGAAAGCAGCGGCCACATGGTACTGCTTGCCCTCCGGGCTGATGAGCCGCAGGATGAGCATATGCTCGGCCATCCAGCCCTCGCGCCGGGCCATGGCCGAGGCAATGCGCAGCGCCAGGCACTTTTTGCCCAGCAGGGCATTGCCGCCATAGCCGGAGCCGTAGGACCAGATCAGGTTCTCATCGGGAAAATGGCTGATGTATTTCTTCTCCATCGGAGCGCAGGGCCAGGCGACATCCTGCTGCCCGGGCTCGAGCGGGGCGCCGATAGAATGCAGGCAAGGGATAAACTCGCCGTCAGCGCCGAGGGCTTCGATCACCCTGGTGCCGACGCGGGTCATGATGTGCATGTTGCAGACCACATAGGGGCTATCGGTGATCTCGACCCCAATCTTGGCGATGGGCGAGCCAATCGGCCCCATGGAGAAGGGAATGACGTACAGAGTGCGGCCCTTCATGCAGCCCTTGTACAGTTCCCGCATGGTCTTTTTGAGCTCGTCTGTAGCGATCCAATTGTTGGTCGGTCCGGCGTCATCCTGGTTGGGATAGCTGATATATGTGCGCGCCTCGACCCGCGCCACGTCGCTGGGGTCGGAGCGGAAAAGAGTGCAGTTGGGGCGCTTTTTGAGCGGTGTAGCGGCGCCGCTGGCCACCATCTGGGCCATCAAGCGATCATACTCGGCCTGAGAGCCATCGCACCAATGGACGGCGTCGGGCTGGCACAATTCGGTCGCCTCGCGGACCCAGGCCAGCAGCTTTTTATTCCTCACTTCATAGGGCATAGACATAGTGGGGGCCTCCGTGCTCATATGTTTCCTGCAATAAAACACCGGCATCCGTCTCTCGATCCGCGTCACGAGACGAATGCCGGCCTACCATGCGGCCCATCTCCGATACCGCCACTTGTGCAGCATAGGCTATCGGCCGCCCCGTCTGCCGGGCACGCTTTACCAATATCGCTGATGGATAATAGCAGGGGGGCTTGACTCTGTCAAGCAAGCCATTTGCTGACGTCGTCGGCCATGGTCAAGACGATAATGCGCTCTCCCGTCTTGGTGCTGATATCGGTAAAGAGGTTCACAACCCGGCTACCCGTGATCTCCTCGATCATCGCTTCTAGAATAGATCGCGAGGCTTGCACCAGCTCGCGGCGCAGGTCCTTGAGCAGGGTCCTGCCCTCCTCCGTCGCTGCCAGCTGGCGCTCGGCGGGCATGAGCATCCCTTTCAGACGTACAAAGATGGCATCACCAATCACATAGGTGCGCACATCGGCGGGCCCACGCCCCATCTGTTCCACTTCGAACTGAACGACAGCCTTGCTGATGGCTGCCTCAATTTGACCCCTGGTGCGCCTGACCATGGCAGGCATGTTTCTCCCTTGAGCAAATGACGAGTCTCTACTCAGAGTGTATTATAGCACAAGCCCGCTGCACCCCAAAGTTGACGCAGCGGGCCACGTGTGGTAGACTCCCATTCGCAGCAGGCACCCTGCTGCAGACCTTTTCTGTGCCCCTGTAGCTCAGTGGACAGAGCGAGGGCGTCCTAAGCCCTGTCGTCGGGGGTTCAAATCCCTCCAGGGGCACCAGCACTGAGTGTCGCATAAAAAGCGCTGGCCTCTCTCACTGCAGGTGAGAGGACGGTGCTTTTTGTTTGCCTCGGGGCGGCCTGCCGCCCGTAGCACTGTAGACCTGGCGTTCTTGGCGCTGGTGGCGTGGAAAAAAGCGGTGGAAACGGGTTTGGTTTCACCGGCGCCTCCAGTAAGCCCACCAGGGCGTACTTCATACTCTCTTTGAGCTCATGTAGCTCTGAAATTTAGCCCATAGTCCACACTCAGCACCGCGCCCTCCAGACCGTCATCGATCAACACGGGCTGGCCAAAGGGACCATAGCTTGACGCCTCCTTCAGTGGTATAATCAAGTTATTGGCGTGGATTCCCCTCAACAGGTAGGTGGGAAATGACCCTCTCTGTCGATTCGGCCCTCGGCGACCTGCTGGCCAATGCGCAGGCCAGAGCTATTCTCGACCGCCATGTTCCCGGTTTGACCAGTTACCCGCAATTGAGCATGGGCAAGGGCTTCCCTTTGCGGACAGTGGCCGGCTATGCGCCGGACGTGTTGACCCCGGAGGTGCTCGCGGCGCTCGACGCCGACCTGCGTGCCATCGGAGCGGACAAAGGAGCCGACCCCGGCAGCCCTGCGGCGCCCGGGCGCGCCGGCTCGGCCCGAGTGGAGCGCCTGCTCAGCCAACTGACGCTGGAGGAGAAGGTCTCGCTGTTGGCCGGTGCCACGCTGTGGACGACGCCGCCCATCGAGCGGCTCGGCATCCCCGCGCTCAAGGTGACCGATGGCCCCAGCGGCGCACGCGGCGGCGCGATGCCCGGCGCAGGGGGGCTGACCTCGGCCAATTTCCCCTCGGGGATTGCCCTGGCCTCGACGTGGAACACCGAGCTGGTGCAGCAGGTCGGCGCAGCGCTGGCAGAAGAGGCCCAGACCAAGGGGGCGCAGGTGCTGCTGGCGCCCACAATCAATATCGACCGATCGCCCTTGAACGGCCGCAATTTCGAGAATTACTCCGAGGATCCCTACCTGGTGGCCCGCATGGCGGTGGCCTATATCAACGGGCTACAGAGCCGGGGGGTGAGCGCCTGCGTGAAGCATTACGTCTGCAACGACTCGGAATTTGAGCGCAACAGCATCAGCTCGGACGTGCGCGAGCGGCCCCTGCGTGAGATCTACCTGGCGCCCTTCAAGGCGGCCGTGCAGGAGGCGCATGCCTGGGCGGTGATGTCGTCCTACAACCGGGTGAACGGTACCTATGCCAGCGAGAACCCCCGCCTGCTGACGGAGATCCTGCGCGGCGAGTGGGGCTTTGACGGGCTGGTCATGTCGGACTGGACGGGCACCTACAGCACGGCAGAGGCGGTGAACGCGGGCCTGGACCTGGAAATGCCCGGCCCGACGAGGTGGCGCGGCGAGAAGCTGTTGCAGGCGGTCGCCGGTGGCCAGGTGCAGGAGGCGACGATCGCTGAGAGCGTGCGCCGCCTGCTGGTCCTGATGGAGCGGACCGGCCGCCTCGACAACCCGCAGGACGCGCCGGAGCAGGCCGTGGACCGCCCGGAGCATCGCGCCGTGGCGCGCCAGGCGGCTGCCGAGGGGATCGTGTTGCTGAAGAACCGGGGCGATCTGCTGCCCCTGCCAGCGGCCGCGCTGAAGACGCTGGCGCTCATCGGGCCGAACGTCAAGACGCCCAGCACGCAGGGCGGCGGCAGCGCCGGGGTGACGCCTCACTATGTGGTCACACCGTGGGACGCCATCACCGCGCGTGTCGGGGAGAGTACCACAGTGCGCTACGAGCCGGGCTGCACCATCGCCAGGATGGTGCCGCTGGTGGATAGCGCCCTCCTGGCGCAGGGGGAATGGAGGCTTGAGTTCTTTGACAACCGCGAGCTGGCCGGGGCGCCGGTGCTGAGCCGGTGGTCGGACCATTCCGAGTGGCGCTGGTTCGGTGAGGTCGGCGCGGGGGTGAACCCGGGCCGTTTCTCGGCGCGCATCAGCACCCGCATCAGGCCGCAAGAGACGGGCGCTTATGTGCTCAGCCTGGCCAGCGCCGGCTGCAGCCGCCTGTTGTTGGATGGCAAGGCGCTGATTGACCTCTGGGAGGACCCCGCGCCCGGCTCAACCTATTTCGGCATGGGTACAGATGAGGAGAAAGCCCGCATCAACCTGACGGCCGGGCGGGAGTACCTCCTGACAGCCGAATTCCGCACCCGGCCCCTGATGGTGCCCATCGCCGCCCTCCGCATCGGGTTTGCACTCAAGACGGACCCGGAGCAGATGCTGGCAAGCGCTGCCCGGGCAGCGGCCGAGTCGGACTTGGCGCTCGTGTTTGTGGGCTCGAATGACGAGTGGGAGTCGGAAGGGTTCGACCGGCCGGATATGGACCTGCCCGGCGCACAGAACGCGCTGATCGAGCGTGTGACGGCCGCTAACCCGCGCACGGTGGTGGTGCTCAACACCGGCTCGCCGGTCGCCATGCCCTGGCTGGACCGGGTGGCCGCCGTGGTGCAGATCTGGTTCCCCGGGCAAGAGTGCGGCCACGCCATTGCCGATGTGCTCTGGGGCGATACGAACCCCTCCGGCCGGTTGCCCCAGACCTTCCCCGCGCGCCTGGAGGATAACCCGGCCTACCTCAACTATCCTGGGGAAAATGGGCACGTCAACTATGGCGAGGGGCTGTTCGTCGGCTACCGATACTATGAGCGGAAAAAGATCGCGCCGCTGTTCCCCTTTGGCTTTGGCCTCTCCTACACCACCTTTGGCTATAGCCCGCTGCGCCTCAGCGCGCCCGAGATCGGCCCGGAGGACACCCTGCAGGTGGCGGTCGATGTCACCAACACCGGTCGCCGCGCCGGCAAAGAGGTGGTGCAGCTCTACGTCCGCGACGTCCAGTCCTCGCTGCAGCGCCCCGAGAAGGAGCTGAAGGCGTTCGCCAAGGTGGCCCTGGAGCCCGGCGAGAGCAAGACAGTCACTCTGACGCTCGACCGCGCGGCGCTGGCCTTTTACGACGACAAGGCCCAGGCCTGGGTTGCCGAGGCGGGGGAGTTCGAGGTGCTGGTGGGCGCCTCGACCCAGGATATCCGCGCCCGGGCGAGCTTCAGGCTGACGGCCACGAGCCAGTTCAGCGACGCGGAGGGGACCTACAGATCTGGGAATGACGTTCGCTTGAGCAGGATCTCTTGACCACAAAGACAAAAAAAGCACAAATCAGGAACGGCTCTGAGTGCGGCTGAGTTCCTCCCACAGGGCGCTGAGGGTGTGGGCCATGCGCCCGCCTATGAGACCGGTGGTGCCGAACGCGCAGGGGAACCAGAGGGGTATGCCGAGCAGTGTGGGGTTGGCATAGCGCCAGACGCCCGCCTGTACAAAGACTGCCTCTGCCACAGAGCCCAGCCCGCCGATGATCAGGAAGAAGCATAGATCAAAGCGGTCATGCCACAGTGCAAGCGCAGCCAGGCACTCGGCCAAGGTGACGAGGAAGAGGATCCGGTTATCTCGCCACAAGAGCACCACCGAAGCGATGAGCAGGGTAAATGCGGCCGTTCGCGCGAGCAACCGGAGCCAACAAGTCTTCGTATACTCCATAGGGCTGGTCCTCCTACATGGAATGGCACCCGCCTATACCGGATCCGGGTTGGAGCTTGGAGGTTTGCCGGGTTGAAAACTGCGTGACCAGCCGGCTTACCTGGAGGTTGCCGGCTGGCGGCGAAGCGAGATGCCTGGCTTCCCTGCAAGGGGAAGGTCTTTCCTCAGGGGCTATCTTAGCAGAAAAGGTGAGGGCAGGCAATGATCCCCACGCGTCAGGGCGCAAAGGCAGGGCGAGCGGGTGACATGTATCGGCTGGGCAAGCAGTTTGCGGCCTGGCTGGCCCTGATCCGCCTGCCTTTTCATTCGGTGGGCGTATTGCCCTTTGTCCTTGGCCTGGTGCTGGCCTGGCGGCTGCAGAGGGCCTGGCGCTGGGATGTGGCCCTTTGGGGCACGCTGGGCGTGGTGCTTGTGATGGTCGCGACCTACTGCGCCGGGGAGTATTGGGACGATGCGGAAGACACACTCGCCGGCCAGATGGGGCGCAGCCGCTTCTCCGGTGGGTCCGGCGTGCTGCAGCGCGGCCTCTTGCCCCGGCGGGCGGCCCTGTGGGCCTCGCTGGCCGCCGTGGTCCTGGCGCTGGGAGCGGCCCTGGTGCTCTACCGGGGCTGCGGCACCGGGCCGTGGACGATCCCCTTTTGCGCCGTGGGCTTGCTGGGCGGCTTTTTCTATTCCGCGCGCCCGGTGCGCTGGGTGAGCAAAGGCCTCGGCGAGCTGTGGATTGTCTTTTGCTACGGCTGGCTGCCCGTGGCCGTGGGCTATTACCTGCAGGTGGGCAGTATTGCGCCGGTCATCCACTGGCTGGCCGTGCCGATTGGCCTCACCATCTTCAATGTCATCCTGCTGAACGAGTTCCCCGATTACCCCGCTGACCGGGCCGCCGGCAAGGCCAACCTGACGGTGCGCCTGGGCCGCAGGCGGGCGGCGGTGCTCTACGCCGCGGTCGCCGTAGCGAGCTGGCTGGGCATGCTGGCATCTCTGGGCCACGGCGTACCCGGGCGAGCGCTGTGGCTCTACCTGCCCGTGCTTGCCGTCTCCATGCTCGCTGTAGGGCTGGTATTGCGCGGCCGCTGGACCCGGCGCACCACGCTGGAAAAGCTCTGCGGCGCCACCCTGCTGGTGAACCTGGGCACCACGGCGGTCTATATCCTGGCCTATGTGAGGTGACGGGATGGCGGAATGGTTGCCGGCCTGGGGCGAGCGGCCCCGGCGCCGGGTGCAGCCCTATTGGTGGCCGCCCAGCCTCTTCCTGCGCCAGCTGGGGAGCCTGCTCTACATCGGCGTGCTGACCCGGTGGCGCGCACTGCCCCAGTGGGTCGGCGCCTACGGGGTGCAGTGCCTGCCAGGGGCGGCCGGGTCGCGGGGCATGGGCTGCATCGGTTTTCCGGCCCACCCCGTCTGGGAGATGACGGCGGCCTGCAACCTGCACTGCATCCACTGCCACGCCTCGGGCGGCAAGCCGGCGCCCGATGAGCTGACGACGAACGAGGGCAAGCGCCTGCTGGATCAACTGGCCGGGGTGCGCGAGTTCCGCATGATGGCCTTTACCGGCGGCGAGCCGCTGGTGCGCCCGGATCTCTTTGAGCTGCTGGCCTATGCCCAGGCCCTCGGCTTTACCAACACCATGGCCACCAACGCTACCCTCATCGACGATGCTGTTGCCCGGGACCTGCGCCGCGCGGGCGTCGTGATCGCCGCCGTGAGCCTGGACGGCTTTGACGCCGCCACGCACGACTATGTGCGCGGGCAGCCGGGCTCCTTTGACGCCGCCCTGCGGGGTATGCGCGCGCTGCGCCGGGCGGGCATTGTGCTGCACGTCAATATCACGGCCATGGAGTACAACATGGGTCAGATGGAGCCCCTGCTGGCCCTGGTCGAGGAGTTGGGCGCCGGCATCCTGTTGATGTACCAGCTGGTGCCGGTGGGGCGGGGCCGGCGTATCGGCCGGGCCGCGCTGGACCTGGGGGCCAATGAGCGGCTGATCCGCTTTATGGCCCAGGCGCAGCGCACCGCCCGGGCCGTGATGGAGCCCGTGGCCGGGCCGCAATACTGGCCCTTCCTGCTGCAGCGGGCGGGCATCCGGCGCGGGCCCCTGCTGGGCCTGGCGCAACAGGTCTTCCACGGCTGCGCGGCCGGGCGCGGGTTTGTCTATATCAAGCCCAACGGCGAGGTCTGGCCCTGCCCCTTTGTGGAAGTGAACTGCGGCAACGTGCGCGCGGCCCCCTTTGCGGAGATCTGGCGCACCGCGCCCGTCTTCCGGGACCTGCGCGAGCGCGAGGCGCGGCTGCGGGGGCGCTGCGGCCGCTGCGAGTACCGGCGGCTGTGCGGGGGCTGCCGCGGCCGGGCCTGGGCCATGACGGATGACTATCTGGCCGAGGACCCCTCGTGCTTTATCCACACCGGCGAGGAGAGCGAAAAGCCCCATGCACACCCATGAACCCCTCGCCTCGCTGCTGGAGCCCATCCGCACGGAGATGGGGCAACTCGAGCGCCTGGTGCACGAGACGCTGGCTGCGGCCGCGGCGCCCCTGGGGCCCGCGCTGTGCCGACGGTTGGAGGGCGGCAAGCGTCTGCGGCCCGCTCTGGTCATCCTCAGCGGGCGCCTGCTGGGCGCTCCGATGGGGCCGCTCCTGAGCCTGGCGGCCGGGCTGGACCTGCTGCATGCCGCCACACTGGTCCACGACGATCTGCTGGATGGGGCCAGCCTGCGGCGGGGCCGCGAAACGCTGCACACCGTCTGGCCAGTAGGGGCGACGGTGTTGGCCGGCGATTACCTGCTGGGCCAGGCCATCTCGTTCATGGCGGAGCTGGAGCAGCCGCGCGTGCTGGGAGTTTTCGGCGCCCTGCTGCGCACCCTCTGCGCGGGTGAGATCCAGCAGACGCTCGTCAGCCGGGGCAGGCACCGCGACCGCGCGGCCTGTTATCGCAACATCGAGGCCAAGACGGCCTCGCTCTTTGCCGCCGCGGTCGAGATGGCCGCTCTCTTGGCCGGCGCGCCCGAGCCGCAGATCGCCGCCCTGCGCCACTATGGCCGTGAGCTGGGGCTCGCTTTTCAGATTGCCGACGATGTGCTGGACCTGACGGGCGACGAGGCGCAGCTGGGCAAGCCGGCGGGCAGCGACCTGCGCCAGGGCCTGGTCACCCTGCCGATCCTCTGCTACCTGGAACAGGCGGAGGGCGAGACCCCCGTGCACGCTGTGCTCGCCGGCCAGGGTGACGAAGCGCACCTGCAGGCGGCGCTCCTGGCCATCCGCGCCTCGGGAGCTATTGCAGCGGCGATGGATGAGGCGCGCGCCCATGCCCGGCAGGCGCAAGAGGCACTGGCCGGGCTGCCCGACAGCGACTCTCGCCGGGCGCTGTGCGGGTTAGCTACCTATGTGGTCGAGCGCGAACGCTGAACCCGTTCCGGCGGCAGCGGGAAGAGGAGACAAGCTATTCCACTCCTCCCGGTGCTATCGTGCCTGCCTCCAACGTGCCCGTGGGCTGGGGCGTGGCGGTCACGGCTGGTGTTGTGGGCGTGCTCGTCGGCGGCAGCGCGGTCCCGCTTGGCTGCGGGGTGCTGGTAGCGCCCCCTGCCGCGGTAGCCTCGGGCGAAGGCTGGCTTGCCGGCGCGGTGGCCGGCGCCGCTGTGGCCGTGGCCTCCGCCTGGGGTGTGGCAGGCGTCACGAGCACAATCGGTATCGTTGCGGCGGGCGCCTGGGTCGCCGCCGCCTGCACTGAGGTGGGCGTCGGCGCCACGATCTGCGGCGATTTGACCCGACTCAGGATCAGCGCCGCCAGGGCAGCCACCACCGCGGTCAGCTCTATCCCGATCTTGAGGTCGATATTGATGCCGGACCGGGCCTTTTTGGCCGGCCCGGCTTTTTTCCCCCGCTGTGAGCCCGTTTTCCCTTTCTGCTCTGTGCGCGCCGGCTTACGCTGTGTCTGGCGATCCGGCATGCTTGCCTCCTCGCATCTCGATCCCGGTCTTGACGGGCGAGGTCAGAATCCCAGGGCGAGAACCTGTAAGAGAAAGAGCCGGAAGCACGACTCTACCCGTTGTCGGGCCAGAACGCAAGCCGGATCGCTGTGGCGCGATAGTTCACGTGAGACAGAACATGGCTTCCGCACAACGACAGGCGGATACCCTGTGTTGGCCATGCAGGACATCGGCACGGGCATTGCCCCCGAGTCGCTGCCGCTGGTCTTCGAGCGGTTCTACCGGGCGGACGCGTCGCGGCGGAAGCTGAAGCCGTTACTACGATACTGAGCGAGGCATTGCCCCAATTTCATGGCAAACGTCATAGCGGCAGCGTGATGATGAATCGGCTGCCCCCGTCCTCGGGGAACTCGGCTTTGATGTGGCCGCCGTGCAGTTCCACGATGCACCGGCTAAAGTAGAGTCCCAGCCCTACCCCAGAGAAAGGCCGCCCGGCCTGGGCCTGGTAGAAACGGGTGAACAGCAACGCGCGCCGCTCCGGAGGGATGCCCGGCCCCCAATCTCGCACCGCGATGCGGACATGCTCCGGGTCCGTCAGGGTGATCTCCACTTCGATCGGCCGGCCCTTAGGGCTGAATTTGACGGCATTGTCCAGGAGGTTGGTCAACACCAGCGCTATCCGCTCGCGGTCGATCATAGCCGGCAGCGGGCCCGGCGCATGGGTGAGGCGGATCTCTCGCCCGGAGCGCGCCTGCTCGCGCGCCACGACCTCCTGGGTCAGGCTGACCAGGTCCGTCTCCTGTCGCCTCAGCTCCAACTCGCCGGCCTCCACCGCAGCCACATCCAGCAGCTCGGCGATCAGGTTGGCCAGCCTCTCCGACTGCTGATCGAAGGTCTCCAGGATATGCCGGAGCCTTTGCGCGCCCGGCATACCCTCTCGGTCCAGCCGACGCAGGGCCAGCTCGGCAAAGCCGCGCAGGTTGGTGACCGGCGTTTTGAGTTCGTGGGCGGCGCCGGCCAGGAATTCGTCCCGCGCGCGCACGGCAGCCTCGGCTTCGGTGTGTGCGCGCCGCTCAGCCTCCAGAAGGCGTGCGACTTGATCCTCACGCTCACGGATTTCGGCGGCCATGAGGTTCGATGCCTCGGCCAGCGCCTGCAGCTCGCTGGGGCCGCTCGGCGGCACTGGGGGCGCTGGCTCGCCCCGCCCCACGGCCAGGTCATGGGCCTGCAGGCGGGCAAGCGGATGGGTGATGCGGCGGCTGCCCAGCAGCGCAATGGCCAGCCCCAGCCCCCCGATGCCCAACAACAGCCCCAGCTGCACCAGCAGGGCCTCCATCAATGGCGCTGTAATCTGCGCCAGCGGCCGGTCAGCCATGGCAGCCCAGCCGATATCCGGCACCGGCGCCAGGGCGAACACACGATTCTGCCCATCCACGGGCGAGGCAAAGGTGCCGGTGGCCTCCTGCCCGGCGAGGGCCCGGGAGAGCTGCGGCAGCACGCCCAGCCATTGCCGCTGTTCTATGGTGAGATACACCTCCGGTCGCCGGTAGATCAACTGCCCCCGGTGGTCGAAAATGGCGATAGCAGCCCCGCGCGATTGTACCACGGGCAGCGCCAACTTGCCGAGCATCGCCGGGTCGGCCACCGCCACCACAATGCCGAGCAGGTTGCCCTGCGGGTCGCGGATGCCCCGGGCAATGGCAAAGATGGGTATGCCCTCGACTCGCGACAGCAAGAGATTGCTGACGGCCACCTCCTGCCCCTGCTGCACGGCCTGCACATCGGGCCGGTCGCTGACATTCAAGCCCACAGCTCGAGGATCGCTGGAAGCAATGACCCGGCCCTGTGGGTCCGTCCAGTTGATGCGCAGCAGCGAGGGGTACTGGCTGGCCCCGGTCACCAGGATCCGGTCTACCTCTGCCGGTGTGGGGGGTGGGGAGGCTGTCAGAGCGGTGCCGATGACCGTTTCCTGGTGCAGGATGTCGTGGATATCACTGTCAAAGGCGACGGCCACTACCCGGGCCACATCCAGTTGGGCCTGCGCTTCTTGGGCCAGCCGCGCGTAATAGTTGGAGAGGCTCAACCCCACCTGAGCCAGGATCACCGGCACCAGGACGATGAGCAACAGGAGCACCAGTGTCCCTCGCACGGTAGAGAAAAAAGGGGCAGGGCGGCCACGCCCTTGGCCGCTAGCCATGCCTGCCCTCCGACCCGGCGCCCCGGGCTATCGGGAGGCGGAAACAGAAGCTGTTGGCCTTGCCCAGTATACGCTGGACCACGATTCTCACCACCGTCCGTTCGCGCGCCATCTCGCCTCTACTCATCGACTGGGTACACTTACACAGCAAGAGGCATGCCGGATAGCTGCCGGCTATCCCCACGATAATAAAGCCAACTTGAGCTCATGGCCCGGATATGGTATAATATCGCCCTATACAATTGCAGACGGGCTGAGAGTGCGACTTGGCTCAGCTTTGCAGCCAGGAGGACTCTCAGTGAGTTTCGCTATGTTCGCGTTTCACCCCCATATCGCCGCCGGCATCCGTGACGCCGGCTATACCACCCCCACGCCGATACAGGCCCAGGCCATGCCGGCCGTTCTGCAGGGCCGCGACGTCATCGGCCTGGCCCAGACCGGGACGGGCAAGACAGCCGCCTTTGTGCTGCCCATTCTCCAACGCCTGCTGCCGGGCCCGCGCGGTACGGTGCGCGCGCTCATCGTGGCGCCCACGCGCGAGCTGGCCGAGCAGATCCACGATGCCATCCTCGAGTTGGGCCGCGCGACGCGCCTGCGGGCCGTAACGGTCTATGGCGGCGTGGGCGCCCAGCCGCAGATCGCCAAGTTGCGGGCCGGCGCCGAGATCGTCGTGGCCTGCCCCGGCCGCCTGCTTGACCTGCTTGGCCAGCAGGTTGTGGACCTCTCGCATGTGGAGGTGCTGGTGCTGGACGAGGCCGACCGCATGTTCGACATGGGTTTCTTGCCCGATATCCGCCGCATTCTGCAGCGCCTGCCCGCCATGCGGCAGACCCTGCTCTTTTCGGCCACCATGCCCGACGATATCCGCCGCCTGGCCAACGACATTCTGCGCGCGCCGGTGACGGTGCAGATCGGCCACCTGGCGCCCGTGGAGACAGTGTCGCATGCGCTCTACCCGGTGCCCCAGCACCTCAAGACGGACCTGCTGCTGGCGCTCTTGCGCACGACGGACACCGAGTCGGTGCTCGTCTTTACGCGCACCAAGCACCGCGCCAAGCGGGTGGCCGAGCAGCTAGCCAAGTCGGGCCTGAGAGCGACCTGCCTGCAGGGGAACCTGTCGCAGACACGGCGCCAGGCCGCCCTCGACGGCTTTCGCGATGGCTTGTACCAGATTTTGGTGGCCACCGATATCGCTGCGCGCGGTATCGACGTCACCCGCATCTCGCATGTGATCAACTATGATATGCCCGACACGGCCGATGCCTATACCCACCGCATCGGGCGCACAGGCCGGGTGGCGCGCCTGGGCGACGCCTATACCCTGATCACTGGCGAGGATGCCGAGATGGTGTCGGTGGTCGAGCGCGTGGTGGGCGCCCGGTTGGAGCGCCGCACGCTGCCGGGCTTTGATTATTCGGCCCCCGCGCCGGTTCGCAACGAGTTCGCTCGCCCGCCGCGCGAGCCGCGCCGTGAGCGCCGATCACCGCACGCTGCACCGTAGCCGGCGCGGGAGCCCGCTGGGCTCGCGCCTCACGCCGCGACGCGGATACCGGATGCGCGCCGCCCGCAACGTTACTCGTCCCGCCCGGCCGGTCACGGCCGCTAGGGCAGGGGGCCCTGCCGGCTGCTGAATGCAAAAAGGGGCAGGACTGTAGGGGCAGGTCTGAGACCTGCCCCTACAGTCCTGCCCCTATCTATCCCTTCTGTGGGCGGATGCCTTCCGGGAACGGCTCCAGCATCATGGGGTCTTCGGTCGTCATAGCGTACTCCCACCCGAGACTGAAGCCATCGGACTCAGAGCAGCAAAGCCCCTCCGGGGCTCGTGCGAGAGCATGACTCTTGCCAAGCAGTGCTCTCATGCGAGCACGAAGGACTTTGCCTCTTTCAGCCCGGCACCTTTGTGCCCCAGGTGGACCTACTCGAGCACGGAACCGAGTTTACCGACAACATCCTTCAGGCGGGGCTATCTGCTGACTGTAACATCCTGGGCTGCCGCCAGCGGCAGGTCGGCCATGCGCACGACCCGGCCCCGTTGGTGGGCATAGCGGTGCGCCGGCGCCCCGAGCGCCTCGCCCCTCCCATCCGGGTAGACGCACAGCCCCGCCCCGCTGGGGATGCCATAGCCGATCGTGCCCTCCGGCTCCAGCCGCAGTAGAGCCTGGAGCTCCTCCCAGCCATCTCCTTCGCCATGGGTGTCACAGAGGATCGGGGCAAACCCCAGGCAGGGGAAAAGCTCCGCCGTGGTATCGTCGTGCGGGTCCCGCCAGCGCACCCACTGCCGCGCCAGCATAATGCTCCCGGCCGAGATGCCGAAGAAGGGCTTGCCGGCCGCATAGAGCCCGCGCAGGAAGGGGATGATCCCGCGTTCCTCCAGGACCTCCATGCCAGCCTCCACATCGCCGCCGCTGATATAAATGATATCGGCTGCTTCCAAGATGGCCCGAGCCTTGTCGAGACGCGTGCGCTTGCCGGCCAGGGGGGCCAGGTTCACCTGCCCGGCGCCGCTCCGCCGCAGGATGGGCGCCATCATCTGGTAGAACGCCCAGTTATCGTTGCTGGCCGCGCCGATATAGGCGACTGTGGGCTGTGCGATGCCCGCAGTCGCCAGGGCGCGCGCCAGCAGGGGGTCGGCGCCCCGCTGCCGCACGCCGGGGCTGCCCGCCAGCAGGTAGATCGGCTTATAGGCGAGTCCGTTCATGTATGGCCCTCCTCAAGGGCAGCTGGAGCATAATCACTTTCGAGCAGCGCGTCAACAGGAATGGGCCAGGCGGCCCGGGTCCGGCGGTACTTGCCGGGCGGGGCGGGGGCAATCGCGGGGACCGGCCAAGCCGTGATGGCAGCCTGAGGCCCATACACCCCCTGCAGCGCCGTGCGGATTGCACCCGCTACCGGCTCTGCAGGGCCATCGGGCACAAAGTGCACCTGGTAGGCCGCCGGGCCCGTTTGCACGAGCTGGTATTCCGCCAGGCCAGCCGCGTTGCTCAGGGCGCGGTCTACCCTGGCCTGCGTCACAGCCCGGCCTTCCGGCGTCAGAGTGAGGTTGGCCGCGCGGCCCTCAATCGAGGCCAGAGTAAGCCCCTCCCTGCGGCCACAGGGGCAGGAAGTGGGCGCCAACCGCACGAGATCGGCGATATCGAAGCGCAGCAGCGACCGCCAGGGGTTGCCGAAAGTGGTCACGAGAATGGCCCCAATATCCGGCCCGCCGTGCTCTCGCTTCAGGGGCAGGAAATCGACATGGCAAGAGGCTGTCACCTGGTGCAGCCGCCCGGCCTCGCACTCCATAAAGACATAGCCAGCCTCGGTGGACCCGTAGGAGCTGGCAATGGGGCAGGCAAATGCGCGGCGGATCTGCCGGTAGTGCAGGAGAGAGGGGTTCTCGTAGGTCAGCGTGATGAGCTCCGGCGTGTGCACACGCAGATTGCTGGCAACGATGTGGCGCGCGAGCCGGGCCAGGAACGAGGGGTTTGCCTCCAGGATGCTGGGTGCAAAGTCGTTGAGCTCCGCGACCATGCGGTCCATGAGGGCACCCGTCCAGGTGCTGGGGTCGGAGCGCTCGCTCAGGAAGAGAAAGCGGTCCAGGCGGCGCTGCTCCACAGGCAGGTAGCCCTCTTCACATGGGAGCCCGGCACAGTAGGGGCTGGTGAGGATGGCCTCGCGCTGCATGCCATTGGCTGCTCGTTGCGCGTGGGCATTCAACTGCCAGGAGGCCGCTTCCGAGGCATTCCACCACGCTTGGTGCCAGATGTTCATGACCTGGTCGCTGGTCGTGCCGCTGGTAGCCACCAACTGGATCTCGCCCGTGCGCAGGGCGGCGGCCACATCTCGCCCATGGGGGGCAAAGCCCTGCGGCCCATGGGCGCGCAGATCGGCCTTGGTCAGCGCCGGCAGGGCGGCCAGGCGGGAAAAGACAGGGTATTCAGGCCCCGGGTCGCATTTGAGCCAGGCGCCGTAGGCCGGCGTGCAGTAAAGCGCCTCCTCCAGTGCCTGCTGGCAGCGCTCAGCATACCCTGGCGCATAGTGCAGACCGAGGGCGAAAGAACACTTACTTCTCTGGTGGGTCATGGCGTTCTCTCGTGGCGGGGTGTATGGCTCATTTCTGGGTGACTTCCAGCCCCTGGTCGTCGATAACGATATTCACACTCTCGCGGAACCTGGCCGGGTCGCGCATGGTGGCGAGATAGTCGGGCAGGTCGGCGGCGCAGTTGACCGAGTTGTGCGCCAGGATGATCGAGCCCGGGTGCAGGCAGTGCTGGGCAGCTTCGACAAGTTCCAGGTAGATGGATTTGCCCTGGCCCTTTTGGCCATCGGCGTCAAGGTAGAGCAGATCGATGGGATCCTGGCATTGCTCGAGCCAGGGGATGCCGTCGGCGGCGATCACCTCGGCCCGGCCATCCGGATCGATCTGCGCCACGTTGCGCGCAGCGCGGGCCGCCTCTTCGGGCCGGATCTCGATGCCGACGAGCCGCCGGGGCGTGTAACAGGCGCCTGGCCCGACCCCTGCGCCCGCGTTGGAGATGAAGGTGTTGCCACAAAAGATGCCTACGGCCACCAGCACCTGCGGCCGGGTGATGGCGCTGATGGCATAGAGCAGTCGCTGCAAACGCGGAGTGATGGCCGTCCAGGGGATATCGAAACGGTCGCGCACGGCGGCGCGGTGCGCCAGGAAGCGCTCCTGATCATAGCGCTTGTGGGGCAGGATGCCAGCATCGACCAGGGCCTGCAGGGCGCCATCGACAATGGCAACCTCGCGCTCCAGGGGCTCCAGCTCGCGGTGCGGCTGGTCCCACTGCATCACATACTGCTGCCAGCCGGGGGTTTCATAGGTGTGGGCCATAGTTGCTCCTTACTGGAAGAGGTACTCTTCATAATCACAGAGCGGCCGGTAGCCAATCTGCTGGTAGATATGATTCGAAGTCGGGTTCGACAGGTCAGTAAAGAGGCAGCAGTACTGCCAGCCCTCATCCAGCAGGCGCTGGCTCAGGGCGGCCACACAAGAGGTGGCATAGCCGCGCCCACGGAACTCACTGGGGGTATAGACCGGGCCGATGGCGATGCCGTGGGGCAGGCGCCGCGAGCGGGCAGCCAGGGAAACGATCTGCCCATCCTCCCACAGGTACGCGTCCTGGTCGCTGACCATCCGTTGGGCGAGCTGGGTCTTGTCAGTCGAGTTGGCCATGCGCGCGTCGATCACAAACTGCTCCAGCCAGCGCTTCAACAGCGGCAGGTCAGCCTCGCCAGCGGTGCGCATCCATCCCGGCGCACTGCGTACAGGCAGCACCCGGCGCAGCTCATAGACGCGCTCGCGCATCCCCACGTGAACGCTCTGGCCCGTCAGTACATGCCACGCTTCGGCAAAACTATGCGCGGCGGGCAATTGGCCCAGCACCCCAGGCACGGACCAATGGTGCCGCTCCAGGTTCTGCGCGATCAGGCCCAGGGCGGCCTCGCAGGAAGGCCGGGCGCCATAGACGAGCAAGTTGTGCGGAGGGGTCATGGTGGCGGCGGCCACCAGCCCCTCTTCATCGCTGACGGTGGCCAGATAAACGGGGTCACTGCCGTAAGAGGCAGGGTTGCCCGCCAGCCGCAGGACGATGCCCAACATCAGGTTGTTGGCTGCCTCCTCGCGTTCCAGGTAGGGCTGCGTCAGGCGCAAAAAGGCGACGGCAGCGTCATAGGTCGTGAGTTGCATGGGAAGATACCTCTCATCTTAGCATGGTGCAGGCTGCTTGTCGTCATCTTGATTTGTAGTGGGCGCCTCGCTCCAGGCCCACCCGACAGTTGCGAAGAGGACCCGGCTTGCCCCACAGATCGAAGCGCTCAAGCGCCCAAATATACTCTACGTGAGCAGTTCCGCACATTCGAGATCGCGGAACGCGACCAGACATTTGCGCAGTATGGGCCACCACACTTCCGGCGATACGCCGACCGTGTGCAGGCGGATGGGGTCGAACATGTAGTGCAGCACGGCGGCACGGTAGTCGAGCCAGAAAGCCTCCCACGGATAGCCGGCGACGCCGTGCTCCCCCAGGGCGACATGATAGCGCTGCAGGAAGGGCAGGGCGCGCTCCTTTTCCGCGTACCAGTGGCAGGTGACCATGTAGGCCAGATCAGTGGCGCCGGTGCCCACGCAGTAGCCCTGCCAATCTACCAGGTAGATGGGGTGGCGAGCCGGGTCGTGCGGGTAGAGCAGGTTACCGGGGTGGCAGTCGCCATGGATCAGCGTGAGGCCTCGCCCGGTGGCTACCCGCTCTTGCCAATAGTGCGGCCACTGGCCGGGCATGGCGGCGAGCAGGTGCTCGTAGAGTTCCCGCTCCTCTGCCGTCAGCCGGTCGCCCATGAAATCGGCCCAACTGCGGTAGCTCTCCTGCCACCAGCCGATCAGCTCCCGGTAGTTACCCTCGCTCTCATGATAGTCGCGCAGGCGGGCGATCCCCTTTCCCAGGCGCGGATGCTCCCAAAAGGCGGCATGCAGGCGGGCCAGGCAGGCGGCGACCTCCTCGCCCTGCGCCTGCAGGGGCGGCAGCGGCCAGGGGGCAACCAGGCCGTGTGTCTGCGCCAGGTCCAGTAGCAGGAAATGCGAGCGGTCGCTCTGAGGCGCATAGACGGCCTCGTAGCAGGGCGGCACGGGCAAGGCAACCCCCATTTCGGCGACCCAATGATAAAAGGCGGCCTCACCCGCACCCCCGCCCCCGATTTTAAGAAAAAGCCGCGTGGGTGCATCGCCGGGCGCCTCGGGTGAGTAGGTCACTTGCAGATGATAGATGCTGGACCAGGGGGTTTCCCCCCGCTCCGCTACTACGACCTGCTCCGCGCGGCCTCGGCTCAACGCACCGCTGCGGTGCAGGGCCTCCGTCAGGCGCTCCGGGGTCAGATCGTCCACACTGCCCAGCGGCTCAGGCATGCCCGCCCCCTTTCTTGTTGGCGCTTGGCCGTAACCTTGCGCGTCCCTCTAACACATGGCGCCCGCCCACGCGAGTCTTTATCTGCGCTGCAGTGCCTCTTTGATACGGCCGGCGGTCTCATCCAGTTCCACACGCGAGGGATGCTGGCCGTAGGTAGGTGGAAAGCGCAGGCCAAAGCCGTCGCCCCGGAAGCGGGGGATGACGTGCAGGTGCACGTGGAAGATCTCCTGCCCCGCCGCGACGCCATCGGCCAGGAAAAGGTTTACCCCCTCGCAGGGCAGGCCGCTCCGGCGCAGGGCGGCGGCCAACCGCTGCCCCACGCGGAAGATCTGCGCCCCATCTTCCGGGTCCAGCTCGGAAAGGTCCGCTGCATGGCGGTTGGGGATGACGAGCAGGTGCCCCGCCGTCACCGGCTGGATATCCATGAACGCAGCGCAGCGCTCATCGCGGTAGACAAAGCTCACCGGCGCCCCGCCGGCCAGGATGCGGCAAAAGATGCAGTCAGACACGGATGGTCCCTCCTGACGCGAAAATACGCGTCGACGCCCTTCCGGGCGATTGCCGGCTGGTCCGCTCCGCCCAAGCCCGGCCCTGATCCGCAAGGGGTGTGGTGGGTTAGCGCCGCATGTGGCGGCGCTAACCCACCACACCCTACAAAAGGCCTGTTCCGGCCGCATGCGGAACATGATGCCCGGAAACCGAAGGGCGTTTTCATCGTGCGTTGTGCCCAACGCTGTGTGTGCGGATCCACGCCGCGACCTGCCCCGCTGTCTCGCTCACAGGCTGACCGGTCGTGTCGAGCAGTTCGACGGGAGGCTCGCCGCGTATGGCCTCGGTCACGAACCAACGGTTAAAATCGAGCTGCGCCGCCAGAAAGGCCGGGTCAGCGCTCTTGCGCCATTGCGGCCGCGCCTGCAGACGGGCGGTGATCGCCTCGTCGCTTGCGGTCAGGGCCAGATAGCGCACTTGAGAGAAATAGCGCCGTTCCACGCGGGGCTCGATGTTCCCCGGCACGCCCAATCCCGCGCCAAAGAGGACGACCGGCCGGCCGGATTGGCAGAGATTCTTGGCCATGCGCAGCCAAGTCTCAAAGTAGCGGCGATAACCCTCCTCCGGTTGGTCAAATTCGGGGCGCCAGAGGATGTCCGAGTCCAGGAGCACCGCTTCCGCCACACGGCCCGTCAGCGCCTGCAGCACGGTCGATTTCCCGGCGCCGCTGGCCCCGCCCACGATGAGGAGCGGCAGCTGGCGGAAGGCATGCCGGTAGCCGCAGACGGGGCAGATGGCATAGGGCCCGCTGGGATCAATCTCCTTGTCGGCACGGTATTCGCCGCAACGATAGCAGACGTTGAACATGGGCGTCTCATCCTCAATAGAAGACCTGATGGGTCTATGAAACCCATCAGGTCTGCCCAGCCGGTGAGCACAAGCGCATGATGTGTACACTATAGCGCAGGTGAAGCAATGAATCAAACGCCGGGGAAAAACTCAATGCCCCGGGCGCGTATAGCGCACACGGCGGCGAATGTGGATATGGTCAGCGCTGCGCGGCACGACGCTGATGGTGCCATCGGTCTCGAGCACAGCCAGGCGCACATCCTCCACATGCTCCACCCCGTGCTCGCGCAGGGCCATCTCGGCTTCTTCGATATCGATGCCCTCACGCCGCATGGCTCCGAGGACCCATTTACCGTCGAGGGCAATGATCGTAGGCTCACCAGCGAAAGCCTCGCGAAAGAACGGAAAGCGCAGCTCCAGTAAGCTCACTCCATAGTTGACGACCAATAGCGTGGCGATGATGAGCAGCCCGCCCAGCAGCGAGCTATCGGGCCCGGTGACAGCAGGCTGCACCGAGTTGGCGACCAGCAAGATAAGCACCAGATCAAAGATCGTGAACTGCCCAATCTCGCGCTTACCGAAGAGGCGCAGGCTCAACAGCAGCACCAGGTAGATCACGACCGTGCGCACAACGATTTGCCAGGCCGGCTCGGCCAGCTTGATGAAGCTCGTTCCCATCTGCTGCCCTCGCTGTGCAGTATGGGTTCTCCCATCTCGGGGCGGGCGGAGCGCCCATTACCCGGGCCCGAATGGCGCCCCCTCTGGACAAATGGAGCAAAAGATATGCCAGGAATTGACAGGCCGATGCAGACAAGACTACAATTACGTCATAGGCGCTTGCGGCCCCTGCCGCTCCTTCCACTGTCTGGCGCCCCCAACCGGCGCGGACCCCGCCCCACATAAGGAGGTTGCCATGCTCAAGGAGTTCAAGTCCTTTGCTATGAAGGGCAACGTGCTCGACATGGCCATCGGTATCATCATTGGGGCTGCCTTTGGGCGCATCGTCACCTCTCTCGTCAACGACATTATCATGCCCCCCATCGGCATCATCCTCGGCCAAGTCGATTTTGCCAACCTGTACATCAACCTCTCGGGCACGGCTTATGCGAGCCTGGATGAGGCGAAAAAGGCTGGCGCCGCGACGATCAACTATGGGCTCTTTATCAACACCGTCATCGATTTCCTCATTGTCGCGTTTGTGCTTTTCCTGATTATCCGCCAGGTCAACCGTTGGACGCAAAAGCCCGCACCGGCCGCCGTGCCGACGACCAAGGAATGCCCCTTCTGCTGCACTGCCATCCCTATCAAGGCGACCCGGTGCCCCAATTGCACCTCCGAACTGCATCTGAATTAGCGCGCTCAGGCGATCATGCGCGCCGGCCCTGCCCTCGCCGCACATCGGCCGGCACAGACCCCTTTGGGGTTCCAGTTGAGTGAGGCTGGAACCCCACTTTTCTTTCAAGCACCCGCGTGCTGATGTATAATAGGCGCCGTTATTTCAACTGGGGGGAGGGCACAAAAAGGATGGGCAAGACAGCTCGTGCGCATCTGCTGGCAAGCGTCATCGCCCTGATGGGCCTGCTCAATGTCTTTTCCTCGGCCTTTGCCCCGGTGACCCATCGGCTGCGCTGGCTGCGCGAAGTGCTGCCGCTGGCGGTCACCCTGGGCTCACGCAGCCTGAACCTGGCGGCGGGCTTTTTGCTGATGGCCGTCGCCTGGAACCTGGCGCAGCGCAAGCGAGTGGCCTGGCTGATCACCATCTGGCTGCTCCTGGTCTCGGCGTTCTCGCACGTGCTCAAAGGTCTCGATGCCGGCGAAGCTCTGCTGGCCCTGACATTGTTGGGCATTCTGTGGGCGTGCCGCCGCGATTTCATCGTCCGCAGCGACCCCGGCGCCATCCAGAGCCTCCTCTTCGCGTTGCCCTACACTCTGATCTTCTTTTCCCTATATGCGCTACTGGGCTTTTACCTGCTGCGCCACCAGTTGCGCCCGGGGTTCAACCCCAGCCTGGCGATCCTGGAGGCGATCAACCTGGCCACGTTCCAGGGCCCGCAATACTACCAGGCGCTGACATGGCGCGCGCTTTGGTTTTTCGATTCCATCAACCTGCTGGCCGGGGTGGGTGCGCTCTACCTGATGTATAGCCTGATGCGCCCCGTGCTGCACCCCGACCCCAACACTCAGCGTGACCGGCGGCAGGCGGAGGAGATCGTGCGCCAACACGGCACAAGCTGTATTGCCTGGTTTGCCCTGGCTCACGACAAGAGCTATTTCTTCAACGAGGACGCCACCTGCGTGGTGCCCTATGTGCTGGTGCGCGATGTGGCTTTGGTGGCAGGCGACCCCATCGGCCCTCCTGAGGCAATGGAGGCGACCATCCGCGCTTTTGCCTCGTTCTGCGAAGTCAACGATTGGGTGCCGGCCTTTTACCAGGTGCGCGAGACTCTCCTGCCCGCCTACCGCGCCATGGATTGGGAGCGGATCAAGATCGGAGAAGAAGCCCGCATTGACGTGACGACTTTTGACCTGCGCGGCAAGGCGAAGGAGGACCTGCGCACGGCCATGAACCGCGCCCGGCGCGAGGGGTGGGGCTTTCACCTCTACGACCGGCCAATCGATGATCCGGCGCTGGTGGATGAACTGCACCGGGTCTCGGAACTCTGGCTGGCGCACAAGTTTGGCGGTGAGATGGGCTTTAGCATGGGGGGTACACCCATCGAAGGCAGCAGAGAGACCCTGGTAACGGTGGTCACAAGCCCGGCGGGTCAGGTGTGGGCGTTTGTGACCTGGGTGCCGATGTACGGCGCCCGCGGTTGGGCGGCAGACTATATGCGGCGCGTGCCGGGCGCCCCGAACGGTGTGATGGAGTACCTGGTGGTCTCAACCATCGAGGCGCTGCGCGAACGTGGCGACCAGGTGCTCAGCCTCAGCCTGGCGCCATTGGCCAATGTGGCCGCAGGCCGCTCGGAAGCATCGCTTTCGCTGGAAAGAGGGCTCCAACTGATCTACGAGCGATTCAACACCGCCTACCACTACAAGTCGCTCTATGAGTTCAAGAGCAAGTTCGTGCCGCAGTGGGAGAGCCGTTACCTGATTTACCCGAGCCTGGGCGTATTGCCGCGGGTGGTCTATGCGATTGTGCACGCCCACATGCCCCTCTTCCGGCTGGGTGAGCTGGCCCGACTGTTGCGTCCTGCAGCCAGGCGCCTGCGCGCTGCGCTGCCCGCGCAGCATGGCTGATTTGAGAATAGCGCCAGGGCCCTTCCGGGCAATTGCCGGCTGGCCCGCTCCGCCCAAGCCCGGCCTCATCCCAGAGGGTGTGGGTCTGTGGGGCGGCCGTGCAGCAGCCGCCCCACAGACCCACACCGTGTAGAAGGCCTGTTCCGGCCGCGCGCGGAGTATGGTACCCGGAAGACGAAGGGCGTTTTCATCGTGCTTGTGCCCAATCGGCCATGAGCGGCATTTGCAGCGGGAAAGCGCTCTCAGCCACGAATTGACGCGAAGGGTCAGGCAATCAGGTATAAAGAGGCTAACATTTGCATTGGCGTGAGGCTTGTGCAATAATCCCGGCTATCGTGTCGTTTTCCCGCTGAAAGCCGGGAGGTGCCATGCCTGCATCGCGCCTCGTGCTTTCCCTTTACTGTCTGCTGGCATTGTCGCTGCTGGCTGCGGCCATCGGCTGCGCCTTCCCCGGGGCGGCGCAGCAGGCGCCGACCGCCACGCTGGCGCCGCCGACCGTGGCGCCCATGCCGACAAGGACGCCGACCTATCCGATTGCGCTCCTCTTTCCGCCGACGACTACGCCCACGGCGGCGCCGGAAGCTACGGCGAGCCCCACGCCCTCGCGCGGCCAGGTTCCGACGGCGGCGCCCAGCCTCGATGCCACCCGAGAGCCTACCCTCAGCCGGACCCCTTCGCTCACCCGCGCGCCCACCCAGACGCGCACGCCTTCGCCAACACGCACAGCATCTCGCACCCGGACGTCGACGCGCACCCCCACCGGCACGCGGACTCGGACGCCGACGCGCACCCCTACCTGCACGCGGACCCCAAGTGTGACGCGCACGCCGTCGTTGACGCGTACGCCCACGTGCACCCGTACGCCAACTGAGGCGCTCGCAGGCGCCACAATCCCATCGCCTATGGCAACAGCCGTCGGGAGCGACGCCGCGACCACGGAAACGCCCACCGCTCAGCCAGCGCCTGCGGAGGAACCCACCCTGGAGCCCACGACCGCCCCCCCCGCGCCGTCGCCCGCGCCGCACAACGATGTGCACATTGCCGACCTGCAGCCGGCGGGCAAGGATGAATGGATCGAGGTCGCCAACAATGGTCCGGGCGACCAGGACCTGACCGGCTGGCGCATCGAAAGTGTTGTTGGGCCGCAGTGGTACAATTTCCCAGGGGGCTATGTGCTGGCAGCAGGGGCGCATGTGCGCATCCACTCAGGGCCAGAGGCGGTCGGCAACCCGCCGCATGACCTCAAATGGAGCGGCAACTATGTGTGGAATGATGCCGGCGATGAGGCAAAACTATACGATGAAGCAGGGAATGTGAGGGATGGGAGAGGGTATCCGTGATGCGTAAGGCCAACGAAGGGTAATAAGTAAATCGTAATAAGTAAACTCGCTGTTCCGAAGCGTCTTCGGCTTCTCGGATGCTTGCCTGGCAAAGCCTGTGCAAAGCATCTTGCACTCTACAATAGCGACCTGACTTAATTACGGTTTACTTATTACCCTCTGGCGGCCTCATCGCGTTTCGCGTCCTTCCCACGGCCGGTAGAGATTGTGCTCCAGGCCCAGTTGATCGAGCACGCGGCCGGTGGTGTGATCGATCAGATCGTCAATCGTGGAAGGGTGGCCGTAAAAGGCGGGTATGGGCGGCAGGATGATAGCGCCCAGCCCGGCGAGGGAGAGCATCAGGCGCAGGTGCCCGGCGTGCAGGGGCGTCTCGCGCACGAGCAAGATCAACGGCCGCCGCTCTTTGAGAGCCACGTCGCCGGCGCGGGCGATCAGAGTGTCGCTGTATGAATTGGCCAGGGCCGAGAGGGTCTTGATGCTGCAGGGGGCAATGACCATGCCGTCGGTACGGAAGGAGCCAGAGGCGATGGGCGCAGCCAGGTCGCTATTGGCAAAGCTGCGGGTAGCCAGCGCCTCCGCTTCGGCCGGGGTGTGGCCCGTTTCCTCCTGCAGGATGCAGCGAGCCTGATCGCTCATGACCAGCAGAGTCTCGATGCCCGGCCGACCATGCAGAGCCTGCAGCAGGCGGAAGCCATAGATGGCGCCCGAGGCGCCGGTCATCGCAACGACCAGCCTCATGCTCCCTCCTTGCGTGCGGAGGCGAGGCGGCTCAGCAGCTGCCCCGCCGCCTGGCGCGCATGTTCGCTGAGGCTGGCGATCTCTGCCGGGCTGGCATTATCGAGATGCAGCCCGACCACGACAACCGCCACCTGGCCCAGGGTGCGCGCAAAGAGCTCAGCCAGAGGCTTGGCCAGCTCATCATCTTTGTGACCGGTGATGGTGAATACCGAGGAGGTAGCGCTCTGCCCATGTGCATCCTGCAGGCTGTGCCGTGGGATGCCCACGCCGACCGCGCCCACATGCGGGCGGTCGCCGCCAGTGAGTGCGATGATGACCCCGTCGCCGGTAGGCTGTGCTGTGCCGGTCACGTGCAGGCGACCTTCGCCGGCGGAGGCCGTGAGCATGGGGGGACTTGGCTCAAGATGCGGCATGGCCCTATCACTCCATCATTGATTGCTACCTCATTATCCTACTGCAGTCAGCGCCTGTCAATGAGGCCAGCGATGTCGGCCGGGCCGGGCCGCCGGGTGCATCCAAAATATGTCAACGAGTTCGGCCAACAGGCTGCCCTCAGAGGCGCTCTGCCCTGGCAACCGGGCCCTATGCTTCGCGCTGCCCCGGTACAGGGCCTTTTGGGGGTCAGGCATGTCCGGCCGCCCCGCGGGGCGGCCGGACATGCCTGACCCCTTTCCCGGGTTGAGGCCGGGCGGCAGCGTGGCA
>Ga0078972_1003829_pt1 | contig 43662 bp, 37 predicted proteins | sample YelNatPaOPGAMG01_FD_67568 | JGI IMG/M metagenome (GOLD analysis project Ga0078972, IMG submission 67568) | Hot spring thermophilic microbial communities from Obsidian Pool, Yellowstone National Park, USA - OP-RAMG-01 (SPADES assembly) (version 2) | ecosystem: Environmental > Aquatic > Thermal...
GGAGAACGCGGAGAGAGCTCTCTCCGCGTTCTCCGCGCCTCCGCGTGAAACCCTTACTACTCAACCAGCTACTCGGCCACGTGCACCCAATCTGCACCAAGCTTTTGTGCACGGTTGGCGAGCCGGCGGTCGGCCGTCCAGAACTCGGCCTGGAGCTGCTCGGCCAGCGCCAGGTAGAGGCTGTCGTACACCTTGGCCTGGCCCAGGCGCTCGGCCCACGACAGGGCGCTGCGGCAGAGCCAGAGGGTCAGGGGAGCCAGTTCTACGCCCAGGGCAAATAGATCATCGACCGCGACCAACCCCTCATCGCGTGAGAGCGCTCTGGCGAAGACCAAACCGCGCACCGCACTGAGCGCCTCGGCAAGCCAGGGGTCGGGGGCCACGAGCCTGCTCTTGCTCAGCCGCCAATCAGCGAACAGGCTGGCAGCCACGGCCAAAGGCCCGGGCACAACGGCCTGCACGGCGAGGTTCGCATCAATCACGATCACCGAAGATGGCATCGTGGATCTCCTGGTCCCTCTCTTCCCTCATCTGGTTGATGAGCGCAACCACGTCGATGTCGATGGGCTCGCCACCCCTGCGCGCCAGTATCGCATCTCGGTGCTCCCGAATCCGATCCAGCGCTGCCAGCTGCTGCTCCAGCTCCGCATCCTGCTCCACCAGGTACTGCTCCACAATCTCCCGCATGACCTTGGAGACGCTGCTCCCCTGCCGCTGCGCGATGGCCGCCAGGGCCTTGTGTTGCTCCGGCTCCAGCAGCACCTGGGTGCGGTATAGCTTTTTCGCCATCGCTCACCTCCTGCTCATTACATCTACAGCATACATCTACATCCTGCCGGCGTCAAGGTCCATGCCCGGCATCAGGGCAGTTCTCCTGGGGCACGCTGCCTTGCGCACTCTTGCCGGGTGCGTGGGAGAGGACAGGCACAGAGAAGCCCTTCACACTGCCCTGCAAGAGGCAATGCGGAGGGCTCATGGATATCCCATTCGGTCACCAGGTAGACAGGGTTACTTGCCGCTTCGATCCCCTTTTCCCCTCTTCCCCTGTCAGGTCAGGGCACGATATCGCTCAGGTCTACCAGCCAGTCCTCACAGTTGTGATTGCGGGCCCACGTGCCCGTATCGGCGCGGAAGCCCAGGGTAAAGTGCAGATCATCGCCGCGCTTGAGCAGCTTGAGCAGCAGATGGTTGGCGCCCTGGCGCAGGGTAACCTTGTACACGCCGTTGAAGGGCGCCCACCAGGTGCTCTCTTGCTCCTCGGCGATCAGCTCGCCGTTCAGGTAGAGCCGGTAGGAGTCGTTGTTGCCCACCACGATATAGGCCGGGCGCTCCTCCGGCGAGATGACCGTACGCGCCAGGTAGCAGCAATAGGCGCCGCGTAGCCCGATAAGCCGCGTCGGGTCGACCTCGTGCTCGTAAGAGGGAGCAAGGGCCGGGCGGCCCAGCTTGAGCGACCAGGCCGCATAGAGCCCGTCTACATCGGGCGCCGGCTCAGGCAGGTACGACCGCTCTAGCGAAGCAAAGTGCTGGTTAAAGCGCCGCCGCTGCTGGCGCTCATCGCCCTCGTCAGGCAGGGCGTCATAGTAGGCGCCCAGGAAACGCCACAGCCCCGCTCCGGCGACGCCGAAGGTATACTCGATGGGCTCCGGGCCGCCCAGACGGGCGGTGAAGAGATTCCGCATGGGGAAGTCCATCCCGGACTGTAGCGGGGCGTGGAGGGAAAAGGTTACTGCCCGGTTCGCTGGCCCCACCACAGCCAATGTGGGCGCCACCACCCAGCCGGCGGGACCTGTCACCGTCAATGGCGCACCCTCCGGCGCCTGGCCCTCTACCCGTACGGTCACCGTCACACAATCCCCGGGCGCAGCCGCCGGCAGCCCTCCGTACTCCACGCTGAGGCGCGTCGCGGGCGCCTTGGCCGTCGGCGGCAGCGGGCTCATTGCCGGGGCCTGCGTGATCTCGACGCCGGTGCCCATCTCCTGAGACAAGAGCACGCCCATGCGCGCCGTATCGCGTGCCAGCGCCGAGAGCGTCATCTCCTCCCGCCGATACTGGATGCCCATCACCAGCTCGTCGCCGATGGGCCCCTTGAGGGCTTCGGGGATGCGGCTCGCGCCCAGGATCTGGCCGATCAGGGCGCCGGCCGTGGCCAGGGTGCAGTCCGTATCATAGCCGCAGCGCAGGGTCGCGAGCAGGGTCTCCTGCAGGTCGTTGCCCCCATAGAGGAGCCCCAGGAAAGTGAAAGGCACGTTGACCTGCGAGTCGCAGGCCTCGGGGATGCCGGCCAGGGCCATCAGGCGGTCGCGGGCGTCGCGCAGGCTCAGCCCCTCGTCATAGGCCTGGAAGGCGGCCCGGGTGAGGCGCTCGATGGGCGTACCCTGGGGCAGGTAATGGATGAACATAGCCGCCAGCCGGCGCACATCGGGCACAAAGAAAGCCATGGAGGCCATCGCCGCCAGCATCATCTCGCCGCCGACCGACTGCTCCGTATGGTCCAGCGTGCCGTCCAGCACCGCATAGCGCGCCGCCAGGTCGGGGGCGCCGGGGAAGACATAACCCCAAATCTCCGAGCGGATGGGGCAGCCCATGCCCGTCTCCCAGAACTGGTTGGTAAAGCGGCCCGACATGGGCGGGTGGATGCCCAGCCGCCAGTTGCGCCGGAAGATGCCGTACTCATTAAAGGGATACCAGCAGCCATCCAGCCAGGCCTGGGCCAGGTCATCGGAGGTCAGGGCGGCGCCCTTTTCCTCCAGCACTTTGAGCCACAGGATCTGCAGGTCCAGGTCATCGTTGGGGGGTATCTTGTCGGGGAACATTTCGTGGGCGCCGATCTCGATCCAGCCCTTGTTGCCCTCAAAGCGGGCGCCCACGGTGCCGCCGATGCTCTTGCCGATCCAGCCGCCAAGCACTTGGTCCAGATAGCGGTCATACGGGAGTTGCATAATTTCCTCCTTGATTTCCGATTCTTGCCGGTCGGCAGCCGAGTTCTAGGCTGCGCATGGCCCCGGCCGGACCCTATAGGGTGAGTTGGCGTATGAGTTTCCGGCGCTGCCGCCTGCGGGGCGGCAGCGCCGGAAACTCATACGCCAACTCCCTACCCAGGATTGAGGCCGGTCAGTGGCGGAGCGTGCTGCCCGGCCAATTCCTGCGCTACCAGCAGGCCGAACAACTGCTGAGGGGCTAGAACTCCCCCCTTAGCAACCTGGCCTTGCTCTCCATGTAGTACTGCATATTGGCCCAGCTCACATCGGGCGGCACGGTATGGTCAACCGTCGGGATAAAGCCCCCCTCCGCAATGAGCGGCGCCAGCGTGCGCAGATGCTCATCGATGGCCCGGGGACCCTGCGCCAACACTCGCTTGTCGACCCCGCCCCACAGCCGCAGCGACCGGCCAAACTTTTGGCGCAGGCGCACGGGGTCCTGATCGGCGGTCCGCTCCATGGGCCAGATGGCATCGACGCCGGCATCGAGGAACTGGGGGATGAGGGGCTCGGGGTTGCCGTCGGTGTCGATGCACACATAGCGCACGCCGTGCCCCTTGGCGAACTCGATCACCCTCTGCAGGCGAGGATAGATAAACTCCCGGTAGGTCTTGGGGCTGAGCAGGGGCCCATTCTTCATCGATAGGTCTTCGTTGATGCAGATATAGTCCACCGTCACGCGTTCCAGCACGGGGCGCATGGCCTCGATCAAAAAGTGGGCGTGGTGCTCCATGATGTCGTGCATCAGCGCCGGCTGGTCGTACCAGGCATAGGAGAGGTTCTCGGTGCCCAGCAGCTCGCGGGCCAGCCAGTAGAAGCCCAGGGTGGTGCAGTTGGGGCCGAAGATCAGGGGGTGGCGGCGGCTCTTCCAGCCCTGCAGGCGGAATTCCTGCCAGAAAGGCTCCATGCGCTGGGCGCTGGTTGGGTTATAGCGCTTCTTGATCTCCTGCCAGTCGGCCATGTTGCGCACGGGAAAGCTGATGAAATGATCCATCGACATGCGCGCCCGGCCGATGGCCCCCTCTTTGAGGGCCTGACGGATGATGCCCTTTTCGTCGCGAAAGGTGACGGTCCGCTCATCCTCGGCCAATTCCTCATACTCAAAGGGCGGCACCATCTCGCCGGTGAAGCGGATAAACTCCCGTGGATCCATCCCCAACGCACTCTCGCCGGTGAACCAGTCCCAGTGTAGCAGCGTAGGGTCCAGCCCTTCCCGCTCCCAGCGCTCACGAGTCTGCGGCCATACCCCGGCCTCCCAGTTGGGCACGCGGTCCACAGGCTTGTATTCCATGACGGCCAGAAAGCGTTCCAGGTGATCCATTGTCACTTCTCCACGCCCGTCATGACGACGCCCTGGATGAAGAGCCGCTGGGCCACCGTGAACAGGGCCACGCAGGGGATCAGCGAGAGGACGGCCGCCGCCATCATCCGGGGATAATCGATAATGCCCATGTTGGCCTGCTGAAACATCCGCAAGCCCAGGCTGACTGGAAAGTTGAGCTGCGAGCGCAGGTAGACCAGAGGATAGATCAGGTCGTTCCAGTAGTAGAAGAAAGCAAAGATGGCCACCGTGGCGATGACGGGCGCCGACAGCGGCAGGAAGATCTGCACAAAGATGCGGAAAGTGCCGCACCCATCAATGCGCGCAGCGTCCTCCAGCTCGGTAGGGATGCCCAGGAAATACTGCCGGAACAGAAAGATGTAAAACGCATTGCCGAAAAAGGATGGCACGATGATGGGCAGGTAGGTATCGAGCCAGTGGATGGCGTTGAACATGATAAAATGGGGCACGATGACCGCCCAGGTCGGCAGCATCAGGACAGTCAGATTGACGAAGAACAGAGCGTCGCGGCCCGGAAAGCGCAGGCGGGAAAAGCCGAAGCCGGCCAGCGAGCTGCTGATCAGGCTGCCGATGATCCCACCCGCAGCCAGAACAAGGCTGTTCAGCATATAGCGCGCAAAGGGGACGCGCTGGAAGACGTCCACATAGTTGGTCCACATCAGCTTACTGGGAATCCACTTGATGGGCCAGACGTTGACCTCGTCCAGCGTCTTCAAGCTGGTGCTGAGCATCCAGAAAAAGGGGACCATGAGAACCACTGCCCCTGCACACAGCAGCAGGTAGGTGAGAACGGTCTGCACCTGCTGCCGGTGTCGCCTGAGCCAACTGCGGGAACGCGGGCGTGCGGGCGCGGTCGTGCTTGCTTGCTTAGCTAACATGGGTCTGTCCTCCTGCTATCCCAGTTTCGCTCCCGCATAGTAGACCCAGCGCCGGGAGGTGCCGAAAACGAGCAAAGTCAGGGTGATGATGATCAGGAACAGTATCCAGGCCAGGGTGGAAGCATAGCCGAACTGCAAGGAGCGGAAGGCGGTATAGTAGATGTTGAGGCCGAAGAAGTAGGTGGCATAATTCGGCCCACCGCTGGTCATGATGTAGGCGTTCTCAAAAATCTGGAACGCGCCGATAAGGCCCGTCACCAGGTTGAAAAAGATCGTCGGGCTCAACATGGGCAGGGTGATGGAGCCGAACTGCTGCGCCCGGTTGGCGCCGTCAATCGAGGCGGCCTCATAGAGCTCGGTCGGGATCGCCTGCAGCCCCGCCAGGTAGATGATCATGGTGCCGCCGATGCCCCACAGAGCCATGATGATAAAGGCCGGCATGACCCACTGCGGATCGACCAGCCAGCCGATGCGGCGGACGCCGATCAGGCTGAGGATGGCGTTCAACACGCCATACTGCTTGTGGAAGACGAACTGCCACAGCATGGCCACGGCTACGCCGGTCGTGACGGATGGGAGGTAGTAGATGGCCCGGAACACGGTAATGCCCCGGACCTGCTGGTTCATCAGCACCGCAACAGCCAGGCCGAATATCAGGCTCAGGGGCAGAAAACCGCCTACGAAGAGAAAAGTGGCGCGCAGAGAGTCCAGAAAGCGCGGGTCCTGGGTGAACATGTACTGGTAGTTCTGGATGCCGATCCAATCGGGCATACCTGCGCCCTTGAAATTCGTAAAGCTCAGCAGAAAGGAGAACAACAGCGGCCCCAGACGGAACACCAGGTAGCCGATAATCCATGGGAGTATGAAGAGATACCCCTCCCGCGCCTCTCTGATGGCCATTTTCGTTTTTGGCAAGTTCATGCTCCCAATACCCCCGTGGAAAAAGGCTCGCCCAGCCTGGCGCAAGTTCGGAACCTATGTTGTCCGGGGAAACTCGGCCGCCTGCCAGGGTCTAGAAGCCATCGGGCTGAGAATACAAAGCCCTACGGGCTGATCAGCCCCCTTGAGGGGGCTTTGTACTCTCAGCGCGGCGGCTTTAGCCCTGCGGGACAGGCGCCGGTCGTGCACGCCAAGTTTGATCGGACAACATAGGTTCGGAACCTGCGCCAGGTTGGGCTCAAGGCTCCCTATCTGGAGGTCAGCTGCCCTTGCTCTGTGAGATGATGCGGTTGACCTCGCTCTGGAAGCTGGCCAGCACCGTCTCGGGCTTGTCCTTGACCGTCCCATCGAGCAACGGCGCAATCTGGTTGTTCCAGGCCGTCTCAAAGTCGCGCCAGTAGGGCGGGTAGGGCACGGCATTGGCGCCTTGCATCTGCTTGGCAAAGACTTCTACGTTCTTGGGCGGCATGCCGCCCTCGGCCGCCTTTTGCTCCCAGAGCGGTACGGAGGACTGGCGGCCGGGGATGCTGCGCAGCGGCTCCGAGATCAGGATATTGGTCGACTCGGTGCTGGTGAGGAACTTGTTGAACTTCCAGGCCGCTTCCTGGTTCTTGCTGGTGGCTGCGATGCCCCAGGCGCCGCCGGCCGCGTTGATGCAGCTGTTGCCCTTGGGAGAGAGGGGCATAGCCGTGACGTCGAAATCGAACTTGTCTTTGATCTGATCGCGCATATAGGTCGTGGCCCAGGAGCCCTGGAAGGACATGGCCAACAGTCCGGCGGCGAATGGGTCCACGCCCTGCGGCGTGGCGCCGGCTTCGGGGTATACGCCCTGGTTGCGCGCATCCACGAAGAACTGGAAGCAGTCGCGGTTCTCGGGCGAGTCGATGACACACTGCGAAAAATCGTCAGTCCAGATCTTGCCGCCCCAGCCGAAAAGAAGGCCCATAAAGACCCAATCCCAGTTGTAGAACTGTAGCCCCCAGGCGCTAAACTCGCCATTCTCTTTCTTGACGAACTTGAGCGCCAGGGTCACCAGATCGGGCCAGGTCCACTTGTCGGGCGGGAGGTCGACGGAGCTGCTGGCGAACATGGCCTTGTTGTAGTAGATGCCGATGTTCGAAAAGTCATAAGGCAGCGCGTACAGCTCGCCGTTCCACTTCATCTGCGCCACTTCGGCCGGCCAGAAATCATCGACGTTGACTTCGGCCGCGTCTCTTTCGACCAGCGATTGCAGGCTGATCGTCCACTTGCGGCTGGCATAGACGGGCACGTCAAAGGTGCGGGTATACCACACATCGGGCAGGCCGCCGCCCGCGCCCTGGGTGTTGATGGTATCGTAGAACTCGTTCCCGGCGATATCCAGGTGATCGATCTTGATATCCGGGTATTTGTCCATAAAGTTCTTGATGACATGCTGGAAGAGGGGCACATCGCTCTCGCCGTGGTTGGTCACAAAGCGCAGCGTGACCGCGCCGCTGGAGGCCGGGGCGGCCGTGGGGACCTCAGTAGCCTGGGCCGCGGGGGCTTCGGTGGCCTCAGCCGGGGCCGTGGTGGGCGCTTCGGTGGGCTGAACTGGGGCTGTGGTCGGCGCTGGGGCCGCTTGCGGCGCGCAGGCGGCGAGAATGGATGACGCTCCGACAGCCAGGCCGGCCAATACGCTGTGACGCAGGAACTCGCGCCGGCTCAGCCGGCCAGTCGTCTTGTTCAGGATTCGATCCATGTCCTTACTCCTTCGCGGTGGCCCAGGACTCTCATGAGAGTCCTGTCAGCGCTCAGAATCTTGGCCTGTACATAGAGCGCCGGCGCGGGCCGCCTGGTAGCGCGACAGCTTGCGGCCTGCGCCAGGGGCGGCCAAGCCTCTGAGCAGAGAATGGGGGCGTCGGCCCAGTACCTTTCAGATAACAAGTGCGAACCTCTCGGATGAGCCGCCTACACCCTTCCTTTCCACTTGTGATGGTGACACGGCAGCACTTGGAGCATCCTGATGCTTGTGATATTATGGAGGATGCTCTGCGCTTGCTCAAGGCGCCGGGCTATTGCTGTTTTCTGACTCTATCAAATCGGGTTTACAGGGGCGCCCCAAAACGTTGCAAGGTTTATTATACCCGGCACGATACCCGGAATCTATACCTGCTGTGCCAACAAACGCCGGATCGGTGCCAGGGAGTGCCAGGTAGAGGAGTATCATGGCTTGGTCAAAAGCCGAGCTCGACACAGCGGTTGCTGATCTCTATCGGAACCTGTACGATCTCGTGTATCTGCGGGCCCATCCGGCGGCAGACCTTTTGGTTCCCGACTCTTCCGCCCTGCGCAAGAGCAAAGGCTGGGAGGTGCACCATCTGCTGCTGCAGGCCATCGAGGACCTCAACCTGGGCGAGGCCCCTGCTGCCTCGCGCCAATGGCGCCGACACCAGATCATGGTCCTGCGCTATGTGGACGGGCTGGCCCCAGAGGCCGTGGCAGAGGAGCTGGGCATCAGCCGGCGCGAGTTCTTCCGCGAGCAAAAAGAGGCCCTCGACGCCGTCGCATCCATCCTCTGGAGCCGCTGCACCTCGGATCCACACGAAGAGGCGGGCAGGCTGCCAGAAGCTGAAGCGCAAGCGCCCCTCAAACGCCTGGAGCTTTTGCGGTTGGAGGCGGCACGGATCCAGCAATCCGAACGGTGCGCGCGCATCGACGAGGTGTTCCAGGGCGCGCTCCCCCTCTTGCAGGAGATGATGCACCAGCGTCAGGTTGCCGTCCGCTTCTCTGCCACTTCCGCCCTGCCGCCCGTCTCCATCGACAAGAGCCTGCTCAGGCAGCTCCTGTTGGGGCTGCTCGCCTACCTGGCCGAGGGCACGGAGCGGGCAGCGATCCTGCTTTCGGCAACAGCCGAAGGGCCGTCCGTGCGCATAGCGGCCCTGATCGAGCCGCCGGGCGCGGCGGGGCCCGCGCTGGAAATCGAGGCCGCAGAACGGCTCTCTCCGTTGGAAGAGATGGCCCGGCTCAGCGGCGGCCATGTTGAGCCCATCCGCGCGGCCGGCATGATGGTGGGGGCAGCCCTTTACCTGCCGGCGGCGCAGCGCACGGCATTGGTGGTCGATGACAATGCAGATACCGTAGAACTCTTGCGCCGCTACCTGACTGCCCTGCGCTACCAGGTCTTCACTGCCCGGACGGCCCGCGAGGCCATCGATCAGGCCTTGCGCCTGCAGCCCCATGTCATTACCCTCGATCTTATGATGCCCGATCAGGATGGCTGGGATGTGCTGCAGACCCTGCTGAACCAGCCGGAAACCCGACAAATCCCCATCATCGTCTGCACGGTGCTCAAACAAAAGGCGCTGGCCCTTTCACTGGGGGCTACGGCATTCCTGGAGAAACCGGTTACGAAACAGGCCCTGTTGGCGGTGTTGGATTCTCTTGAGAAGGCTTGACCGCCATATCGACCGCGCTCTGCACCCAGCGAATCAGCTCGGTTGGATATAGCCCATCGGCCTTGGCCACGGTGATAGGTGCCAGCGTCTGCTCCCGGCGGTCGATCTCCTCCTGCGCGGAGATGATGACAATAGGGATGTGCTCCCAGGAAGGGTTGGCGCGGATGCGTTGGGCGACCTCATAACCGCCCAGGTCGGGCAACATCAGGTCCAGTAACACCAGATCCGGCGGCTGTTGGCGCATTCTGGCCAGCGCCTGTTGGCCGCTGTAGGCATGGGTCACCTGGTAACGGCGCAACGGGCTATCTTCCAGCATGCGGCTGATCAGCCGCACAAAGTCCCGATCGTCATCCACAACCAATACGGTATCCACGTCTACCCCAAGGCGGCGCAGCACATCCCATACGCTCTGGCGGGAAACAGGCTTGACCAGATAACCGTCCACCGCCAGCTTTTGCCGCAGTGGCTCCTCCCCGGGCAAAACGCACGTAAGGATGGGCGTATGGGGCAACCCCCATGCTTGCGTCAGTGCCTCCAGCTTGGGCCCGTAGAGATCGTCACAGCCCTCACACTTGCGGTCTACCACGATCAGCTGCGGCAGCAGATTGCGCGCTGTAGAGCGGGCTTCCTCCAAACTTGTGACAACCAGGGTACGGCAATGATGCACGTGACGCGCCAAAAGGGCAGCCCCCGCCGGGCTCGGGGTGACCGCCAGCAACACCGGCTCCTCGCTCGGCCCGGCCGTCCCGATGCTGGAAACGACGCCCTGCACCGCCCCTCCCTGGGGTAAGCTGAGCACGGGGGGGCGCTCTACCGGCAAGGCGAAGAAGAAGGTGCTTCCCTGCCCCACCTGGCTTTCGGCCCACATGCGGCCGCCATGGAGCTCCACAAAGCGCCGGCTGATGGCCAGGCCCAAACCTGCGCCTTCGTGGCGGTGGCCTGCGCCTGCTGCGGCCTGCTGGAACTCTTCAAAGATGCGTGCCAGGTCCTCCTCGGCAATCCCCACACCGGTATCAGCCACGGCAAAGACCACCTCCTGCCCTTCGCGGCCAGCGCTGACGGTGATCCCGCCCCGCTCGGTAAAGCGCACGGCATTGCTGATGAGGTTGAACAGGACCTGGCGGATGCGCACCGGGTCGAGCCAGAGCACAGGCAACTCATCTTCGATGTGCGCCTCCAGTCTCAGGCCCCGCGCTTCCACCAGGTGGCGCACAGTATCGAGGGCCTGCTGCACCAGCTGCACCGGGTCGGTCTGCTCGGGGAGAATGCTCATCTGCGCCGCCTCGATACGGGCCAGGTCCAGGATATCGTTGACCAGGTCCTGCAGATGGCTGGCGTTGCGGTAGACAACGCTCAAGTCGCGGGTATAGGCAGGGGGAAGCGGGGCGCCATAGTGCTCGGGCATTTCGGCCATCAGCTCCGCATAGCCCACAATCAGGTTGAGCGGCGTCCGTAGCTCGTGGCTGATGGTCTGGGCGAACTGCTGCTTGAGGCGGCGCGCATCCTCGGCCTGATCGCGCGCCAGCGCCAGCATATAGTTGACGCGCTCCAGGCGATAGGTGGCCTCGCCCAGCGCCTTGAGGGCCCGGTTGAGCTCGCCCTGGCGGTCGCGGGCAGCCTGCTCGTTGTGCAGGGCGTGCTCATACTCCGTCCAGACCCAGGCCAGGGCCGTGTACAGGCTGCGCGAGGAAAGCCAACAAGCGATGGTGACAAAGGCAATCACCAGCACAGGAAAGATGGCGCTGTTGGCAAACGGTCCAACGGCCGCCGGCGCCGTCTGCAGCCGGGTCAGGCTGCTGCCGAGGGCGAGCGCCGTGGACACACTGGCCACCAGCAAGAAGGGCAGGCGGTTGAGGAGCACACTGGCAAAGATCACGGGCAAAATGAAGAGATAGGCCGCCCCGGGCACCCCTACGCTCAATGTGGCGATGGTGATGCCGGCCAGGGTGCCCCAGACAAAGAGGTGAGCAGCCAGGGCCAGACGGCGACCCTTGAGCGCATAGCCGAGGATGGCCGCCAACAGCACCAACCCCGCCCCTGCGTACGAGCCGGCAGCCCCCGGCCAGGGCACGTCACGGTGGAAATGCTGCCACCACACCGTGACATAGAGCCAGATGTAACTGGCCGGCCCGGTGGAAATGGCGATGACCTTCAGGGCTTCTCGTTGCAAATCGGCCAGCTCGTCCTGATAATGGGGATATCCCTGGGCACTCATCACGACCTCGCTGCGGGGTTCAGAGGGTGCACCTGCAAACGGACCGGCCTGATTGTACACCCAGGGGCCATAAAGCGGGAAACCTTGGATCTTGGGCTGGGTCCAGACGGCAACCCTGTAGAGACGGGCCGGTGGCCCGTGTTGGCCGGCTGTCTCAAGCCGCCGGATCTCCTGGGACATACCCAATTTGGCCAATCAACTTTGACTTTGCTGGGGACCTCATTTATTATGGAGCCAGAGCAGCATGGAGGAAATGGGTCATGATCCCGGTCAATATCCACAAGGCGGTGCTGTGATATGAACACGGACACGCTCAAGGTCTTCATCGTAGCGCGGGAGACGCAGTGCGCCGAGTGAAAACAGGAACTCGATTGCCATTCCTGGATCACGCTGCGTGAGGGGCGAGGCGCACTGTGCCTCTCCTGCGCCGATCTGGATCATCTCGTCTTTCTACCCTCCGGTGATGCCGCATTGACCCGGCGCGCGCAGAAACACTCCAGGCTCTCGGCCGTGGTCCTCAAATGGAGCCGCGCGCGAACGCTACGAGAGGCAGGGCCTGCTGGTGGAAGAGGAAGCGCTGGCCCAGGCTGAACAGGAATGCCTTGACTTAGCTAAGGACTTAGTCTACAATGAAGGTAGACCTTGGTAAGGGAGGGTATCATGACCCAAGTCAATATCCACGAGGCCAAGACAACTCTCTCCAAGCTGCTTGAGCGGGTGATGAAGGGCGAGGAGATCATCATCGCTAAAGCGGGCAAGCCCATTGCTCGCCTGTCTCCCATCGAACGGCCCCCCTGCCGCCGCACACCGGGGAGCGCTGCCGGCCAAGTCATCATTGCGCCCGACTTTGACGAGCCGCTGCCCGAGTTCGAGCAGCTATGAGAGTCCTGCTGGATACCCACGCCTTTCTCTGGTGGATCATGGATAGCCCTCTCCTACCGCCGGCGAGCCGCAAGATCATAGAGGATGGCACCAACGAGCTATATCTGAGCGCTGCCAGTGGCTGGGAGATCGCGATCAAGGCGGCGCGCGGCCGGCTGCAATTGCCCGCCGCCCCGGAGCGGTTCATGGCCGAGCAACTGGTGCAGAACAGCATCCAGGTTCTGCCGGTGCAGATGAGCCACGCACTCCATGTCTATAGCCTGCCGCCCTACCACCAGGATCCCTTTGATCGCCTCCTGATTGCCCAGGCCCAAATGGAAGGCATTCCCATTCTCACCCTGGATGCCGAGATCGCCCGCTACGACGTCCGCATCGTCGGCCGGTGATGCATCGCAAACCAGGAGTAGCAACCGGGGCCGGAAACCCGGCCCCGGTTGCTACTCCTGCACACACAGATGCTATTGGCTCAATCCCGAGAACCGCCGCACAAGCTCGGCGTTGATCGCCACCTGGTCCTCATACTCCGGGTACATGCCCACGATCACCGCATCGTTGGCCTTGATGTGGCGGAAGGTCTCCTCGAACGCCTTCTCCACCAGCTCCGGCCGGTCGCACAGCCGCCCTGCCGCCAGGATCTTAAAGGCCAGGCAGGGCCGGCGCGTCTGCCTCATGGCTTGCCACATGCGCGGCGGGTCCTCCTCCAGGTACACCTCAGCACGGGGCAGGGGCACATAGCCCAAGAGCGCCTTGAGCTCTTCGCGCGAGCGGTGCCGCTCATAGACGCAGGTCATGTAAAAGTCCACATCCCAACCCTGGCTTTCGATGGCATCCACGACCGCTGGCATGTGTGTCGACACGCCCACCAGCATCCCGGCGTCGCGCACCTTTTTGCAGAACTCGCGCGCCTCCGCCAGCCGCCCCTCCTTGAACATCACGTCTGTCACCTCGCCGTGGTGGGCCACGCCGAGCGTCCCCACCTCCGCCAGGCTACGCAGGCAATCGGGGTCCTTGGGGTCCTCGCTGGCCAGCGCGATGAACTGCAACTGCCCGCCCCGCTCCCGGTGCTGCCGCAGCAACCCCTCGCTGCCCCGGCCCGCCTGCCAACAGGTGATCCCCGCCCGCTCGCAATCGGCGAAATGCTGCAGGATCTGCTCTGTCGTGAAATAGCGGCGCATCTGATTGTTCACGAACCGCGACAGGTGCGACCCGCCGTTGATGCAGTTCGAGCCCACAATCAAGCGCGAGAGCTTGTAGGGGCCGAAATCGATTTGAGGTAAGGTGTTGACGCTCATGCTGACCTCCTTGATGCGATAGTCCAGAGGCAACCACTGACGATAGCCCCTCAAGATGCCAGGCAGCCTGTGCAACAGGTCCGTTTTGCCCTGATGGGGATGGATGGCAAAAGTGTGGCCGGGCGGCAGCAGCCAGGGGCAGGAGATTGGTCAAGGCGGCTCATGCCTTTCTCTATTCTGATACGTTCCCCTGAACAAGTCAATTTGAGTGCGGCATCATTCCCGGCGTGACAACCCGCAGGCATGATGGTATAATCGCAGCCAGCAATCGGGGAGGAGATGAGGCATGACCTTGCCTGATAGTGTCAACTCGATCATCCAGATCGTGCTGTTCGTGTTGGGCGCTTACCTGCTTGCCTTTTACCTGGGGTTGATCGTCTGGACGGCGCGGGATATCTCCAGCCGCACCCGCGACTGGTTGGGCCGTTTCCTGGCAGTGTTGCTGGTAGCGGTTTTCAACATCCCCGGGCTGATCCTCTACATTGTGCTGCGGCCGCGGGAGACTTTGGCGGAGGTCTATGGCCGGGCGCTGGAGGAAGAGGCGCTGATGCAGGGCCTGGAAGAGCAAGATTCCTGCCCTACCTGCAAGCGGCATGTCGCACAGGATTTCGTGGTGTGCCCCTATTGCCGTACTTCGCTCAAGAATCGTTGCTCGGCCTGCAAGCGCCTGCTGAACCCGCACTGGGAAGTGTGCCCTTACTGCGGTGAGGACCAGGCGGCGCGCGCGCCTCGCACCGGCAAGGCGAATGCAACGCCTGCTACCCCTTCTCCACCGCCGGCTACTCCGGCGGCGCCTCCGGCAAACCCTCCAGACGAGGCCAGTGCCCCAACGTCTTGAGGCGCTCCAACACGCGGGCAAGTTGATCCTCAGGCACGAGGATAGCACGGTCTGATACGGCGGCTCCAAAACGCTGCGCCAGCTCTGGATCGCTCTTGAGTTGGCGCAGCGTTTCCGCGTTGGCCGTCTGCAAGAGGATAGCGCGGCGCAGGGTGATGCGGCCAAAGCCCTGCCCCCAGCTCTTCAGAGTCTGCACCGCCTCGGCGGGAAGGGCGGCGCCACTGGCCCGTTGCAGGAAAGAGGCGATCTGCGCGGCCTGAATGCCGCTATTCTGCGCCTGCCAGACGGATTCGGGGTCGAGCTGGTAGAGATCACTATCCCTCTCCCGCCCCTGCCAACGGGCAAAGCGCTCGATGCGCACGCGGTCATAGGCACTCGCCCCACGCGGGACGGCGATGCGCAGGTCACTGCTCACGGCAATCGGCGCCGCCTCGGGTTCTGGCGGCGCCGCCGCCAGGCGGAGCAGGGCCCAGCCCCAGGGCGTGATGCGGAAGCAGGGCGAGGGCCCGGAGGGCTCGCTGAGGGCGACAGCGCCCAACCAGTAGAGTGGGCGCAGCACCAGATGCCGGATCAGGGCGCCCTCCACATCCTCCCAGTGGGCAAAGCCGGAAAGGTATTGGCCGGTCGCGGCGTCGCGGATATACCAGGAATCGTAATCGCCGTCGGGGCGTGCGAAATCGGGCTGCGCCTCGTGCATGGCGGCGATGAAATCGCCCAGGCGGAGCCATCCCTCTGGCAGGCGACGCAGCGCCTCGACGACGCTCGCGCGCGCTGCCAGAGGGTCATTGCGCCAGCCGGTATCCTCGCAGCGCAGCGAAGGCACCCGGCGCAGCTCATTCCAGCGCGGGTCGCTGCGCCAGGCATCGAAAAGCGCCTGTTGTCGCTCAAAGGCGCCCCCTTCCAGCCAGGCGCGCGCCGAGTTCCCTACCCCCAACTGCATGCCCCGGCGCACGGCCAGCCGCGTGCGCACCGCCAGCCGCACCAGGAGCGCCAACCGCTCGGGGTCAGCGGGGCCGCGCCAGCGCTGGCTCAGGGGGGCCAGCGCCGAAGGCGCTACGGAGCCGTCGCGGAGCAGCAGCGCTGGGGTGCAGCGCAGGTGGGCCAGCCAGGTTGCCAGGTCAAGGGCCAGGTCATCCCTCGCCTCCTGGCCAGGACCTTCTACCGCGACCGGCGTGAGGGCGATGGCCGGAGCCCCGGCCGCCGGGTACCCCGGCAGGATGGCCAGCAGGTCGGGTGGGATGTAATAGACCTCGCCGTGATAATTGCCCAGGCGCCCATAGCGGCGAAAGAGCAACCCGGCATACCAGAGGCGCTCAGTGGCCCCCGCTGGTTGCCTCCAGGGCTGCTCGCGCTCGATAGCGCGCGGCCCCAGGCGGCGTAGCTCGCCATAGCGGGCGGTCAGCAGGTGGCCGCGGATGGCGCCACCCGCATTGATCACTTGCGCCAGGGCAGCCCTCGCCTCGGCTGGCAGTGCCGCCACAAAGGCCCGCAGCCGCTCCGGCTCCAGCATCGTCGCCGCCAGGGCCGCCGGCTCGGCTGCCGGCGCCTGCCACTGCTCGGCAATGGTGCGCAGCATCACATCGCCATATTCGGAAAGCGATTCCAGCAAGCTACGCATAACCAACCTCATGTACTATAGCCCCAGTTGCTTCACCGCCTGCGCCAGGCTGGCTGCCGTCGGGTCAATGCGGTGCGGCGCGGTGCCGGCGGCGCGGATGGCGCTCCCGACGTCTTTGAGGCCGTTGCCCGTCACGAGGAGGACGATGCGCTCCCGGGGGTCCACGCGGCCCTCGTGCAGGTCACGGCGCAGGCCGGCCAGGGGGGCGGCGCCTGCGGGCTCGGCAAAGACGCCTGCCTCCTGGGCGAGGATGCGCATGGCTTCGAGGATCTCCTCGTCGCTGACGACGGTAAAGGCGCCCCCCGTCTCACGGACGGCGCGCAGGGCCTTGACCCGGTCGCGCGGGATGCCCACACTGATGGAATCGGCCAGGGTCGAGGGCGCGCAGGGCTCGATCTCCTCGCCGCCCTGCGCCCAGGCCCGCGCCAATACGGCCGACCCTTCGGCTTGCACACCGATCAGCCTGGGGCTTTGCTCGATCAGTCCCAGGGCCAGCAGGTCGCGCAGCCCCTTGCCCAGCCCGCCGATGATGCAGCCATCGCCCACGGAGACATAGATGCGATCGGGCGCTTGCCACTGCAATTGCTCGCAAATCTCCAGGGCGGCCGTCTTTTTCCCTTCGGAGAGGTAGGGGTTGTAGGCCGTATTGCGGCTGTACCAGCCGTATTTGTGCGAGGCCTGCAGGCACAGGTCAAAGGCCTGATCGTAAGAGCCGCGTACCATGAACACGGTGGCGCCAAAGAGCAAGAGCTGCGCCACCTTGGCCTCGGGGGCGCGCTCGGGCACGAAGATGACGGTGGGCAGGCCCACACTCGCCGCAATGCCTGCCAGAGAGGAAGCGGCGTTGCCGGTCGAGGCGGCGGTGACGGTGCGCCGGCGCCCCTCCAGGGCTTTGACAACACCCACCGCCGATGCGCGGTCCTTGAACGAGGCGGTGGGGTTGCGGCCATCGTCCTTGACCCACAGGCTCTGCAGGCCGAGGCGCTCGCCCAGGCGCCGGGCGCGGCAGAGTGGGGTCCAGCCGACCTGCAGGGGCGGGATGAGATCGGGCCGCTCCACGGGTAAAAGCTCCAGGTAGCGCCAGATGGAAGGCTCGCGTCGCTCGGCCAGAGCCTCGCGCGTCAGCCGCTTGCGGATCGCTGCATAGTCGTAGATGACGTCGAGGATGCCCTCGTTCCCATGCCTGGGGCAGACGTAGGTCACTGCCGCTGGCTCATATTCCGCGCCGCAGAGCACACAGCGCAGACCCTGGACAAAGCTCATATTGCGTCCCCCTCTATCAGGAGCCCGATTCCTCCACGTAGATGATCTTGCTGCCCTGCGGCTCGAAGCGAAAAGGCACGGGCCGCAGCTCGGGCAGGGCGCGGATAATGGCCTTGTGCCGCTCGGGCGGGGCGTAGAGAAGCAGGAAACCGCCCCCGCCGGCGCCGCTGATCTTGCCGCCAATGGCCCCCTGCCGGCGGGCCTCTTCGTACCAGTGATCAATGGCCGGGTTGGAGATGCCTGCAGCGAGCTTTTTCTTCTCCAGCCAGCCCTCATGCAGCACCTCACCGAAACTGCGCAGGTCGTTGCGGCAGAGTGCATCGCGCAGGTCCGCCGCCAATTGCACCATACGGCGCAGGGCCTGCCGGCGGGCCGCATCGCTCTCGGTGTTGGCCTTTTGCTCCTGCAGAATGGCATCGGCAGAGCGGGTGAGGCCGGTGTAGAAGAGCAGCAGCCCCGCCTGCAGGGCCTCTCGCGTGCGCCGGTCGCAGATGATGGGGTCAACAAAGACGCTGCCGTCGGGATTGAACTGGGTGGCTTTGAGCCCCCCATAGGCGGCGATGTACTGGTCCTGTTTGCCGATGGGTTTGCCGCAGATTTCGATCTCGATGCGGCAGGCCTCGCGCGCCAACCGCTCGGCGCCGACGTGCTGGCCCATGTAGGCATAGAGCGCGTTGAGCAGTCCCACAGTGTAGGTGCTGGAAGAGCCCAGGCCTGTGCCCTGGGAGGGGATGTCGGAGATGGAGGTGATCTCGATGCCCCCATCCAGCCCGGTCATGCGCAACGCCTCGCGGATCAGCTCGTGCTTGAGCTCAGCGACGGTATCGACGATCTCCGTCACCGAATAGCTGGCGCGGATCTTGTGGTCGAATTTGCGGTTGACATTGATATAGATGTACTTGTCAATGGTCGTGCTGACGACCATGCCCGGCTCGTGCTCATAGTAGGCGGGCAGGTCCGAGCCGCCGCCAGCAAAGCTGATACGCAGGGGCGTGCGCGAGATAATCAAATACACCCCCCTCAAGACAAGATGGAACCGCAGATGAACGCAGATAAACGCAGATGGGTTACGGCGTTGGTCACCAACTACCGTCCGCAATCCCCAGCTTGCTGGGATTGCGGATGGCTGCGTTAGCGAGTTGTGATTCGGTAGGACTCGATTCGGTCGAGAATCAGCTTGACCGCCGCCGGTAGATCGTCCACGACGGGGCAGGTGCCCAGGCCAAGGGCGGGCAGGCGGGCCTCCTGCGTGCGCCCACGGCCGGTGCGCACCAGGATGCCGCGCACGCCGGCAGCCCGGGCAGCCTGCAGGTCCGTAGCGGCGTCACCTACCGCCCAGGAGCGGCTCAGATCGAGCGCCAGCTCCTGGGCGGCCTGCAGCAGCAGGCCCGGGGCAGGCTTGCGGCAGGCGCAACCGGCCTCAGGGGCGTGGGGGCACAGGTAGCTGCCATCGATGCGCCCCCCGGCTGCACGCACCGTCTCGATCACCCGCGCGTTAATCGCCTGGGCCTGCGCCAGGGTAATGATCCCCCGCCCCACCGCCGACTGGTTCGTAAAGAGCACCACCGCCAGGGGCGAGCATGCCAGCTCTTGCAACGCCAGCAGTGCCCCGGGGATAAAACTCACCTCGTCCCAGCTCTTCACATAGTCGGCGCGGTTCTCGATAATGACGCCGTCACGATCCAGGAAGGCAGCCAGCCGCTTCAAAGTGTCTCTCACCGCCTCCAGGGCGTCGAGCACCCGCTTGCGCGGGCACAGGCATCCCGGCACAGAGGATATGTGTGGGGTCTGTGCCGGGCCCGAGCTGGAAACAGGATCCGGCCACCGGGTTGGGAATGTGGTACAGGAGGCCATCCTTTGGCGGCACCGCCCGGTGATGAAAGGTGACGCCGTTCCCCACCCGCCGGGTATCCCGATGGCCTTTCACATGAGCGATTATACTCGTGAAAAGAGGGCCTGCCAAAGACAATCACTCTTCTTCTTTGCCGCCCTTTGTTCCCTGTAGTACAATGCAGGTACAGGCAGCACTGGAGGGACCTTGCCGCGGCCGGCCGCCCCTCGCTGCATCAGGGGGACCCCCGCGGGCGACGGCGCCCTTGGATACGATGAGTTCAGGAGGGCACCGTCATGATCACCTGCAAATTTGGCGGCAGCTCCGTCGGCGATGGCCGGCGGATTCAGGATGTGGCGCGTATTGTGGCCGCGACCAACGGCCGGTACGGGGTGGGGCCGGTGGTGGTTTCGGCCATGTCGGGCGTGACCGATAAGCTCGTGGAGGCGGCGACCCGGGCGGCGGCGGGCGAGGGTGACCTGTTCCCGGCGACGGCCGAGGCCCTCTGGGCGCAGCATCAAGAGGCGGCGGAGATCTGCCTGGCGGATGCGGAGCGGCGGGCGCAGGCGCTAGCGGCGATCCGTCGGCATCTCGATACCCTGGTTTCGCTGTGCCGATCCATCTATGTGCTGGGCGAGTGCACCCCCCGGGCGCTGGATCTCGTTTCGGGGCTGGGCGAGCGCATGAGCATTCACCTGGTCGCGGGCGCCCTGCAGGAGATTGGCTGCCCGGCCGAGGCCGTGGAGGCGACCTCGTGTGTGGTCACCAGTGATCGCTTTGGCGCCGCCGAGCCTCTGTGGGAGGATACGCGCCGCTGTACGCGCGAACGGCTGCTGCCCCTGCTGGCCAAGGGCATTACGCCGGTGGTGACGGGGTTCATCGGCGCCACGAAGGCGGGCGTGCCCACCACTTTGGGGCGCGGCGGCTCAGACTATTCGGGCGCCATCGTGGGCAGCGCCCTGGACGCGAAAGAGATCTGGATCTGGACCGATGTCAACGGCGTCATGACCGCCGACCCGCGCATTGTGCCCGAGGCGCGCACACTGCCGGAGATCAGTTACCTGGAGGCGGCAGAGCTTTCCTACTTTGGCGCCAAGGTGCTGCACCCCAAGACGGTGCGCCCCGCTATCGAGCGCGCCATTCCGGTGCGCATCAAGAACACCTTCGAGCCGGAGCACCCGGGGACGCTGATCGTCTCGCAGCCCAAGCCTTCGACCCATGCGGTCAAGGCGATCACAGCTATCCGCAACCTGAGCATGATCACGGTTGAAGGGCGCGGCATGATGGGTGTGCCGGGTATCGCCGCCAAGGTCTTTACCGCGGTAGCACGGGCCCAGGTGAGCGTGTTGATGATTTCTCAGTCCTCCTCAGAGCAGAATATCTGCCTGGTCATCCCCCAGGAGGCGACGGCGCGCGCCCTCTCGGCCTTGCAGGCCAACCTGGCGCCCGAGCTGGGTGAGCACGATATCGAGCGGGTCGATGCCCTATCGCCCGTGGCTATTGTGGCAATCGTGGGGGCGGGCATGCGCGGCACGCCGGGCGTGTCGGGCCGGGCGTTCACGGCGCTGGGGCGAGCCGGAATCAACATTATCGCCATCGCCCAGGGGTCTTCGGAGTATAACATCTCCTTCTGCGTGGACCAGGATCGCATGGCCGAGGCGGTGCGCCTGATCCACGCCGAGTTCGACCTGGGCACGCCGAACGGCCACTCGTGATGCGTAACGCGTGACGTAATAAGTAAACCGTAATAGGTAAAAGGTCACCAAGCGGCAAAGTATGCTTTGCCTCATGGCGGAGCTCCCATTGCCTTTGGGAGAATCCCCTTGGCGACACCTGTGCAAAGCATGAGCACACCGAAATAGCAGCCTTACTTATTACGGTTTACTTATTACGCTCCATGCAACCTCACGCATCACGTGTCACCTTCATAGAAGGAGCATGAGCACATGTCTCCCCTTGCCTTTCTTTTTGCCTCCATTGCTTTGAGTGTGTTGGGGCAGTTCCTGATGAAGAGCGGCATGACGCAGGTGGGGCCGCTGGATGGGGTGGCGCCGGGCGCCGTCATCCGCATGTTCACCAACCTGCGGGTGCTGCTGGGCTTTGTGACGTATGGCCTGTCGTCGCTGCTCTACCTGACGGCCATCTCCAAGCTCGATCTGAGTGTGGCCTACCCGATGCTGGGGTTGGGTTACGTAGCGGTCGTTCTGGTCTCGTGGCTTTTCCTGCGCGAGCCGGTGACCGCCCTGCGCTGGGTGGGGGTGGCGCTGATCATCAGCGGGGTGTGGCTGGTAGGACGGGGCGCGTGAGCGTGGCCTTGCTCTTTGACGATCACATGCACTCACGATGCTCCAGCGACGGCTGCGAGACGGTCACGGCGCTCTGCCGGGCCGCCCTCGCGCGTGGGCTGGCCGGGGTCTGTATCACCGATCATTTCGATACGGACCCGCACGATTTCGGCTATGGCACCTATGATTTCGACCGTGTGCTGCTGGAGGTGGAGGAAGCGCGGCGCCTCTATGGCGACCGGCTCGCGATCCGTATAGGGGCTGAGGTCTGTTTCCAGGCCGAGTTCACCCCCCGGGTTGCCGCCTTTTTGCGCGCCTGCCCGCTGGACTTTTGCCTGGGTTCGGCGCATTATGTGCGGCGCGAGTTTGTGGATGAGGCCTATTTCACCCGGCGCAGCCCTCACGAGGCCTATGAGGGCTACCTGGATATGGTCGAGGATGTGGTGCGGAGCGGGCTTTTCGATGCGCTGGGGCACCTGGACCTGGCCAAGCGCTACGGCACCCCGGTGTGCGGCCCCTTTGACCCCGGGCCCCATTGGGAGCACATCGAGCGCATCCTGCGGCGGTTGGTGCAGCAGGGGATGGCCCTGGAGGTCAACACGTCGGGCTGGCGGCAGGCGCCCGGCGAGCCCTTTCCCGGTGAGCGCATCCTACGCCGCTACGTCGAGCTGGGGGGAGAGCGCGTCACCATCGGGTCCGACGCGCACCGGGCTGCCGACGTCGGTTGCGATGTGGCGCGGGCCTGTGGCCTGGCGCGGCGGGTGGGGCTCAAGCATATCACGCGCTATCGCCAGCGCGAAGCAGAGACCTTTCCACTATAATGTATTGTGTTGGCTCATGACCCCATGGCCTGCTATCAGCGTGCGCTCCGCTTAGCAGCAGTGATTTGCGAGGTGGTAAGCTATGCCCAAGATCGATCTGATCAAGCGGATGGCGCCCCTCTACAGCATCTTCACGGGCCCGGCCTTATCCCAGAGGGTGTGGGTCTGTGGGGCGGCCGCCCCCCAGCCCCACACCGTATAGAAGGCCTGTTCCGGCCGCGCGCGGAGCTCGATGCCCGGAAGCTGAAGGGCGTTTTCATCGTGCGTTGCGCCTCATTGGATATCGGGACTGGCTTGTAGTGAGCGCCGTTCACTCTCGATGCGATCGCCCATGGTGGGAACGCGCAGGGTCTCTCACCCTGCAGGAGTGAGGGACCCCCAGGCAGCCGCCAGCGGCGCTTTGGCACTGAGAATGCTATACACGTCAGGATGTCCTGTGGTAGAGGAGAATGCTATGCAACCACAATGGCTGGCCTGGGCGCAAAAGCTGCAGGCGCTGGCACAGAGTGGCCTGGCGTACAGTCAGAATGCCTACGACACTGAACGCTATGAGGCGATCCGCGATATCGCGGCGGAGATGGTGGCCGGCTGCACCGGTGTGGACCCGGCATTCGTGCGCCAGATCTTTGGCGCCCAGGTGGGCTATGCCACACCCAAGGTGGATGTGCGCGGCGTTATTTTCCGCGACGGTCGGGTGCTGCTGGTGCGGGAGCGCCAGGATGGGCTCTGGACGCTGCCGGGCGGCTGGGCGGATGTGAACGAATCGCCGGCCGAGGCGACCGAGCGCGAAGTCTATGAGGAGTCGGGCTACAGCGCCCGGGCGACGCGCCTGCTGGCGCTCTATGACCGCAACAAGCACGGCCATCCGCCGTATCTCTTTCCCATCTACAAGCTCTTTATGCAGTGCGAGATCACCGGTGGCGCACCTGCACAGAGCGTCGAGACGGCAGAGGTCGATTTCTTCCCCGTGGATGCGCTGCCCGAGCTCTCCGTTACGCGAGTGACGGCCACGGAGATCGAGCGCCTGTACGAATTGACAGAGCACCCGGATTGGCCGGCAGACTTTGATTAGAGGAGTAATGCTGGCTTGGTATGGAGGAGGTTCGATTCCGCTGGCTGGGGGTAGCCGGCATCGAGTTGACGGTGGAGGGCGAGATCCTGGCCATCGACCCTTTTTTCTCACGCATTCCCTGGTGGCGGGTCTGGATCGACCCGATCCATGGCGATCGTGCGCTGGTGGCCGAGCATCTGCCGCACTGCGATGTGGTGCTGGTGACGCACAGCCATTATGACCACGTGCTGGATGTGCCCGATGTGGTGCGCAACTCCGGCGCCCTGGTGCTCGGCTCGCGCAACACTTGCCGGGTCTTGGAGGGGGCAGAGATCCCCAGCCTGCGCTACCAGGAGGTGCATGTTGGGGATGACATGGGGCTCGGCCGCTTTGCGGTGACGGTGCTGCCCGGCTCTCACATCACTGTGGCGGGGCGCCCCCTGCTGACCGGCGACTTGCCCAACTGGCCCGTTTCGGCTTTTGGCGCGCAGGATTACCGCATGGACGCGTGCTACAGTTACCTCATCACGGCCGGAGGTCTGCGCATGTTGGACTGGGCCAGCACCAGTGTGGAAGGGGCGGAGCGGGCCGACGTGCTCTGGGTGGGGGCGCCAGCGCCGGAGGCGCATTACCGCGAGCTGGCGCAGGTGGTGCAGCCAAAGGTCATCATCCCCATCCACTGGGATGACTTTTTCCGGCCGCTCTCCCGGCCATTGCGGCCCTTTTTCCGGCCGCCGCAGCCGCGCTGGCCGCCTTTGGGGCGCCTCGACATAGCGGAGCTGCAGCGAATGCTCGAGCGAGCGGCGCCGGGGGCGCGCGTGTTGGTGCCCGAGATCTTTGCGGAGTACGACCTGGCGACGCTCTTGTAACGGTAACCCTATGGGTTCAGATAGCGAGTTCAGATCATGAGTGAAACCGAGAGACACTATCATCACCTGGGCCGCACCCCTGCCGGGATGCTGGACCCGCAAATGCTGTTGCCGGCCATTGGCCTGCAGCCGGGCGAGACGCTGTTGGATGCGGGGGCCGGGGAGGGGAATCAGGCCCTGCCGGCCGCCCGCATCGCGGGGCGCGTCTATGCGGTCGATGTGCAGCCGGAGCGGGTCGCGACCCTGGAAGCGCGGGCACAGGAACAGGGGTTGACCAATGTACAGGCCATCGCTGCCGACCTGGCCGGCCCCATACCCCTGCCGGCGGCATCCATCGACCGCGGCCTGATGACCAATGTGCTGCACGAGCTGACCGAGAACGGCGTCGCCGAGGGCGCCCTCAGGGAGATGGCGCGGCTGCTCCGCCCCGGCGGCGTGCTGGCTATCGTCGATTTCCGGCCGGAGCTGGATTCACGCCCCGGCCCGCCGCAGGCGGTGCGGGTGGCGCCCGGGCGGGCGGCGGAACTGGCCCGCCCGTACGGCTTTCGTGAGGAGAGCCGGAAGGAGCTGGGCAGCTATCACTACGTCCTGCTCTTGCGCAAGGAGGGCTGAGCTATGCACGCCATGATCCTGCCCCAACCCAAACCGGTGGCCGAGCGCCCCCTGGTCGAGGCCGAGCTGCCCTTGCCGGAGCCGGGCCCCGGCCAGGTGCGTCTGCGCGTGCGCGTATGCGGGGTGTGCCATACTGATCTGCACACGGTCGAGGGGGAATTGAGCCTGCCCGAGCTGCCCCTGATTCCGGGCCACCAGATCGTGGGCACGGTCGAGGCCCTGGGCCCGGGCGCCGGGCGCTTCCGGATGGGGCAACGGGTGGGGGTTGCCTGGCTCAACTGGGCCTGCGGCGAGTGCGCGTTCTGCCGGGCGGGCCAGGAAAACCTCTGCCCTCACGCCCGCTACACCGGCCTGCAGGCCCCCGGCGGCTATGCCCAGTATACCGTGGTCGATGAGCGCTTTGCCTACCCCATCCCCGAGCGTTTCAGTGACGCCGAGGCGGCGCCGCTCCTGTGCGCCGGGGTCATCGGCTACCGGTCGCTGCGGCTGAGCGAGATCCGGCCCGGCGGGCGCCTGGGGTTGTACGGCTTTGGCGCCAGCGCGCACCTGGTGATCCAGGTCGCCAGGCATTGGGGCTGCGAGGTCTATGTCTTTACCCGCGGCGAGGAGCATCGCCGGCTGGCCCGCGAGTTGGGGGCCGCCTGGACCGGCGCCGCGGAGGATACTCCGCCCGCCGCCATCGACTCGGGCATCATCTTTGCCCCGGCCGGGCGCCTGGTGCCGCTCGCCCTGGGTCACCTGCGCCCGGGGGGTACGCTCGCGATCAATGCCATCTATATGAGCCCCATCCCCGAGCTGCCCTACGACCTCCTCTATTGTGAGCGCACACTGCGCAGCGTGGCCAACGTCACCCGGCAGGATGCCGAGGAGTTCCTGCGCCTGGCCGCCGAGATCCCGGTGCACAGCGAGGTGGAGCTCTACCCCTTGAGTGAGGCGAACGAGGTGTTGCAAAAGCTCAAGCGCAGTGAGATCCGCGGCAGCGCAGCCCTGCGGGTGTAGTTATCTTTCCCCGGAGCCAGATTCCTTTGGCGCCGGAGAGGGGCGTACCCTGGACCGATGGTTCCCTCTCCCGCCTCTGGCGCGGATTTGCCAGGGTGATGCCTTGTGCGCCTATGCCTCACCACCCTTCCCCCGCGAGGGTCTACCTGCTCACAATCTCGCACCCCACCATATCGGCCAGGTGCGCCAGGGGGGCACGCAGGTCGCCATAGGCGGCCATCCAGTGATGGCCAAGTCCGTTGGCCACGATCCACTCCAGGATCTCGTGGTGATCGGCCTCGAACCGCACCTCCAGCGGATTGCCCGGGAAGATCATGGTCGTGGGGATGGCCTGACCATAGAGCACGCCCAGCCGGTAGCCGGCCAGTGTTGGCACCAGGTTGACCAGGGTGCAGGGGCCGGGTTTAGCCGTAAAGAGACAGCAGAGCCCCCGGTCCATCAGGCGCACCGGGCCCAGGGTGATCTCCTGCGGGCTGCAGGCCAGTGAGAACGCGCCCGAGCCGCAGTGTGAGAGCACAATGCTGTTATGCTCCGGGATGGGGTCCAGCAGGTCGGTATTGTGCACCGGTTGGCCCGTGAGCCGCGTCAGCATCAGCATGCCCAAGGCGCCGTTGATGTCGCCCTCGCAGGCCACCGGTGTGCCCGCTTCGCCCAATAGCGAGGCAGCCAGGCACACCTTGCCCATCAGGTGCGGGTAGCAGCCGACGGCCACCGCTGAGAGGCCACCTTCTTCCACTACCTGTCGTAGCGCCGTATAGACCTGGAGCGACTCGATCCCCACCTCGGCAGGAACTTTCACCTGACCCACCTGGCCTTTAAGCTCCTCCCAGCGCCCCTGCACTGCTTTGGGCGCCACCCCGCGGGCGCGCTCCAGGAAGAGCGGCGCATCGATGCCGACGATGCGTGGGCCAAAGACCTTTTTCAGCGCCAGCTCGTGCCCTGTCGTCTCGGTCATGCCCTCCACACGGTGCCCCAACATGCCCAGTCGCGCCCGACGCAGCAAGCGCTTCAAGGCCGCCGCCTGTGCGTAATCCCAGGTCCGCTGCAGGGCTACCGGCGCGCCCGGCTCGGCGAACAGGAGGATGTAGGGCTGGCCCAGCGCCTTGAGCATATAGCCGAGCTGCTGCATGCCGCAGAGGGAGCCCGTCTCCATGCCCGGCCGCGCCCATAGGACCAGCGGAGTATTGCACTCTTCCAGGAGGTCCAGGACCAGGTAATCCTCGAACCACGAGGCGGCGACCAGGCAGATGGCATCGACCCTTTGCTCATAGAAAAAGCGCCCTGCTGCTGCGGCTGAATCGGGGTCCACGGCGGCCCGTGGCGCTGGCACGGCCTCCAGTTGCTGAGGCGCTAATGAGGCAAACGCCGCCCGCAGCCTCTCCTGCAGGGCCGGCGCCTCCCCCGCCCCCACCTCCAATGGGCTCGCGACCGCCGCAATGCCCAGTCGTACGCGAGATGTCATGGCATACCCCTCTCCTTACCACGCCTTGGCCAAAATCCCTTCCGCCTGCTCGTACGTCTGGATGAACGGGCTCAGGAGCAGTGCCCGCAGGGCCTTGGCCCGGTCTCGCTCCACAATGGCCTCGGCGGCCAGCATCTCATAGGCGCAGTTCTGTTGCACCAGCGTGCGCACGGCCAGAGGCGCTGCGCCCCCGGCCAGCGCCCGGATGCGTCCGCCATCCACCATGGCAGGCACCTCGACGATCGCCTCCGCTGGCAGCCAGGGGATGGCCGGGCCGTTGACCACGTTCAGGATATGCCGTGTTGGCCCGGGCTGGCTTTGAGCATAGCGCCCCTCCACCAGCGCCACGAGCACGGGGGCAATGACCATACTGTACCAGCGCGCCCCCCGTCGCGCAAAGGCCGTCGGCTGAGCGCCCGTCGCCAGCGCCTGTTCATAATCGGCCAGGATCTCGCCCTGCAGGTCGATCAACTCCCTGGCCCGTGCGCGCCTGCCCACCTGGCGCGCCAGCATACGCTCTGGATGGAAGACAAAGCGAAAGTAGGGGCTGGGGATAGCGCCCATAGCCTGGGTGATGGCGGGCTCCACATCCTTCACAATCTCACTGGCCCGTGCCAGGGCCTCGGGCAGCACATCGCGCCCGCGCCACCACAGCCCCGTCACCCAGCCGAAATGGTGCATGCCCACGTAATCCACCACCAGCTCCCTGGCAGGCGCCCCCAGCGCCCGGGCAATTGACTCGACCAGGGTCACCGGCGCATCGCACAGGCCCACTGTCGGCACGCGAGTGTAGCGCGAAACGGCATACTGCACCAGGCTGGCCGGGTTGGAAAAACTGAGCATCAGCGCATTGGGTGCGATGCGCTCCACCTGCCGCGCGTACTCGAGCGCCACCGGCACCGTGCGCACCGCATTGGCGAACCCGCCTGCGCCGATCGTTTCCTCGCCAAAGAGACCGAGAGAATGCGGAAAGGTCTCGTCGTATACGCGCGCTTCCAGGCCACCCACGCGGACCTGGTTGATCACAAACTCAGCCCCCGCCAGCGCAGCTTCCACATCCGTCGTATGAGAGATGGCGAGCAGGGGGTCGCCCGCGGCCAGCAAACGCGCCGCGCCCGCTACCGTAGCCAGCTTTTGGGCGCTGCGGCCCACCAGCACCAACTCGAGCGGGGTCGCTCGGCCCGGGCAGGCCGCAATCGCCCGCGCCAGCTCCGGCGTCGCTACCGCGCTCCCGCCCAAAACAACGATTTTGACCATTGAGCTCAAGCTCCTTCAGACTCTCCCCAGTTCCGCCGCCTCACACCTGAATCTTTTTCCATGTTCCCGAGCGGAAGCGGAGGAAGTTGAGCACCCCCCGGCATGTCATGTCGAGGGTCAGCGCATACCAGGCCCCCATGAGGCCGAGCCCGAACACGTTGACAAAGAGCAGCGCCAATCCAAAGCGCACCAGGACGACATTGATGCCGTTGGAGAGCATGGGAAACCGTGTATCGCCGGCCCCGCGCAGGGCGCCGCTAAAGATCTGCGAGGAGGCCAGGAATGGCTGCCCCAGGGCCACCAGTCGCAGTGGCCCCGCGCCCAACGCGATGACCTGCGGATCGTTGGTAAAGATGCCCACGATCTGGCGCGAAAAGAAGAAAAAGAGCAGGCCCATAAAGCTCATGAATGACGCGCCCAGTTTATAAGACAGGTAACCGTCGCCTTCGGAGCGCTTGGGGTTGCGTGCGCCCAGCCCCTGGCTCACCAGCGTGGTCGCCGCCACGGCAAAGCCAAAGCCCGGCGAGTAACTGAGCGACTCGGCGTTCAGGGCGACTGCGTGCGCCGCACAGGCCGCGGTGCCCAGCGAGGCGACGACACGGAAATAGAACATATCGCCCATGCGGAAGAGCAATTGCTCAATGCCTGTCGGCACGCCCACACGCAGCATACGCATGATCATCGAGAAATCCGGGCGCATGGCTCGCACGTCTAGCTGCAGCCCTGCCCGCCCACGGGCCAACATCGAGAGCACCACGATGCCGCCAATCGAGCGCGCTACGGCGGCCCCCAAAGCCGAGCCCATCACACCCAGCTTGGGCAAGCCCAGGGGGCCATAGATCAGCGTCCAGGCGACGAGGATATTGATGGCGTTCACCAGCCCCATGATCTGCATCGTCGACATGGTATCGCCGGCGCCGCGCAGGCAGGCCAGGCCGATGAACATCCAGGTGGAAAGCAAGAAAGTATAGGCGACAATGCCCAGGTAGGTTGTCCCCAAGGGGAGAGAATCGGGCTCGGCGCCCATCCAGCCGATGGCCTGCCGGGCAAAGGCCACCCCCAGGATGGTGGTGCTCAGGCCAATGCACGCCCCGAGCACGATCGACTGGTTCACAGCCCGGTGAGCCAGGTCGGGGTCCTCGGCGCCCACGGCGCGCGCGATCAGCACCGTGCCGCCGGTGGCCACCGAGGAAAAGAGCACGTTGGCCAGCATGACAACCTGGTTGGAAATGCTGACGGCGGCGATGGCCGCCGCCCCCAGGTGGCCCACCAGGAAGGTGTCCGACAGGCCGACGAGCATGTTCAGTACCTGCTCACCCACCGCCGGCAGGGCCAGGTAAAGGACGACCATCGTCCGGTTATCAGCCCTGCGCGCGGTGGCCAAAGCCCATTGCCGGCGGGCGATAGCGCGCAGGGCGACAAAGTGGGAAGCGTTTTTGCTCATGGCTCCAGGGCGATCACCAGCCGCTTGTTGATCCTGCCTTTGCTGTGGTAATCTACCACTCGGATCGCGCCGACCTCACGCGTATTGGCTACATGGGTGCCGCCGTCGGCCTGCAGGTCCAGTCCCTCGATCTCCACTGTACGCACCTGCATGATCCCCTCTGGCAACAGATTGATCTTGGTGCGGATCAGGTCCGGAATCTGAAAGGCCTCTTCCCGGGGCAGAATTCGCACCCGGATCGGGCGCCCGGCGGCGACCTGGGCATTCACGCGCGCTTCGATCTCGTGCACCAGCTCCGCCTGCATGCGCTCAAACTCGAAATCCATGCGCGCCCGGCGGCCGTTGGGTTCCATGTTGCCGCCCGTCACCAGCGCTCCGTAATCGTGATAGATCACGCCGCACAGGATGTGCAGCGCCGTGTGCAGGCGCATCAGGCCATAGCGGCGCTCCCAGTCGAGCCTCCCCATCAGGGTTGCGCCGACTGCGGGCGGCTCGCCCGTGACCGTATGCCAGACCGCGTCGGCCTTTTTCTGCACCCGGGTCACCGGCCAGGCCTGCCCATCAGCCCCAACCAGCACGCCCAGGTCATGCGGCTGCCCGCCGCCCCCAGGGTAGAACGCCGTGCGCTCGAGGGCCACCTCTTGGCCCTCCAACGCCTCCACGCGCGCGGTGAACTCGCGCAGGTAGGAATCGGTCTGGTAGAGCAGCTCCGTCACATCAACCTCCATTCATTCCCGGCCTGGCCTGTGGACTAGACCGGTTCGCAGCAGGGGAGAGGGGGAACCGGATGGCGCGGCAGATCGGCCGACCGGAACGTGTACATACAAAAAGTATGCCGAAAGCCCGATAAAAGCAAATCGCTCCCATTCATGCATGAGCGCAGGTTGCCGCTCTGACCTAATCCGTGTATAATCCCCTGGCCTGGCTGTCATGTTCGATCGCAACAAGGAAGCGATCCATGTCCCTCCGTTCCGGTGACCTGATCCACGATCGTTACCGCATTGAGGCTCCTCTAGGCTCGACGGAAACAGCGACGGCCTACCGCGCCTTTGATACGCTGCAAGGCCAACCGTGCCTGCTGGAGGTCTTCGCGCTGGCCCCGCCGGGGCCGGCCAGCGAATCAGCGCCAGCGGGCGATGCCGCCCTGCCTCTTACCGTCCACGACCGGGCGCTGGATCACTTTATGCGCGAGGCCCGCCTGCTGGCTCGCCTCGGCCATCCGCATATCCCGGCGGTCATCGAGTACTTTGGGCAGGGCGATGCAGGTTACCTGGCGCTGGCCTGGGTAGAGGGGCGCGACCTGGCCGACATTTTGGCGCAGCAGGCCAGGCCCGCTTTGGCGCCAGAGGGCAAAAGTGCGACTGGCGGCCCCTGGCCTGTGGCTCAGGTGATGGAATGGGCCGATCAGTTGCTGGCCGCCCTGGCCTATTGCCATGCCCACGGTGTGGTGCACCGCGATGTGCGGCCGGCCAATATTCTTGTGACCCCCGCCAATTGGATCTACCTGGTGGGCTTTGGCCTGTCGGGGTTAGGGCCCGCGCCGTCGCCCTACAGCCCGCCGGAGCGGCGGTATGGCGTGGCAGGGGCGCGCGGTGATATTTATGCCCTGGGGGCCACCCTCTATGCTCTGCTGACGGGGCAAGAGCCGCCCACGGCGCTTCAGCGTCAGGCGGGTGAGCCCCTGCCCTCACCGCGTGCCCTGACGGGGGGCGCCGTTTCGGCCGGGCTCGCCGCCTGGCTGGTGCGCGCTATGGCCCTGGATCCCGGGGGGCGCTTCCAGAGCGCCGGCGAGATGCGGCTGATCCTGAACCGGGTGCGCCAGGATGATATTGAGCTGGCCGCACTCTTTGCGGCGGCCTCGGCGGCCTGCCGCCACGGCCGCTGGTCCAAGGCGGAGCGGCTCCTGAGCGACGTGGTGCGCCAGCAGCCCGATTACACGCGCCATGGTGTGAGTGCAGCCGACCTGCTGGCCCAGGCCCAGAGCCGCCGGGGGCAACGGCCACCCTGGCTCGTTTGGGTAGGGGCCGGCGTGCCCATCCTGGCCCTGGCGACCTTCTCGGCCCTGGAGGCGGCGCATGCGCTCAGGCTGCCGGGGCTCGCAGTCAGCACACCCACCGCTACGCTCACGCTCACAGCGGCGCCGACGGCATCACCCACCCTGGTCGTCATCAGCCAGCCATCGCCCACCCCCGAGACGCCGACGGCCACGGCAACCGCCACGACCACGCCGACGGCTACGGCAACCCACACGGCCACACGCAAGCCGACGGTACGGCCCACTACCAAGCCGTCGCCCACGGCAACCCCGGCGCCGCCATCCCCGACGCCTGAGGCAGAGGAAGCCACGCCCACCGCGCCTGCGCCCACCGAGACGCCTGCCGCAGAGACCCCGACAGTTGAGACTCTTTCGCCTTCACCTGCGCCGGGCGCAGGCTCTAGCCCATCACCGCCGACGACTCCTTAGAGGCCTGTTTATTCACAGAAAGGTCAGCTCGCGCGTATGGGCATTGCAAGCATCTTCCGCAGAGCGCCGGACCGCTTGAGTGCGGCCACAGCCAGCGCGGTCAAGCCGCACCATTCTATTGAGCACGCCATCGAGGCCCTGCGCTTGGCGATCGACAAAGATGCCGAGTCCGCCGCCAATGCTGGGGCTTCGCGTGTGGTCGCCGAGGCCTATCTGACCCTGGCTGGGCTGCAGATCCAGGCGACGCAAGGCGAGGCGGCGCTCGCAACCCTCGACGAATTACGGCGCTACCCTTTTGGAGCGGGGCCAGCGGCCGATGGCGCCCTGGAGTTGGCGGGCACAGGGCTGGTCGGTGAGGATGGGCTGCTCACTATTGTGACCTGGCTCAGCCAGGTGGGCCGCCTGGCCGAAGTGGTGCCTGACCTGCGCATCGCTGTTGACGGCCGCTTTCCCCACAGCGCTCTGCTCATCACGGCCCTGGGCGATGCCCTTGCCGCTGCCGGCGACTATGCCGGGGCCTCCGCACGCTATCGCTCGCTCATCGACCTCCTGCCCGAGCAGGGCCCGGGGCTCCTGCCGCGCCTGCGGGCCATTGCCGAAACGGCGCCCAGCGTTCAGCTGGCCCAGGAGACCCTGGGGCTCGTGCTCCTGAGGCAGGGGCACGCCGCGGAAGCGGCTACCCACCTGGCCACAGCACTGGCCCTGGGCGACCTGTCTTCCCCTGCGCTTCTGGCCCTGGCCGATGCCTACCTCGACCTGGGGCGCCTTACCCCCCTGCTGCCAGTGCTACAAAAGCTGCTGGACCAGGGCGATCAGGATGCTGCCCTGAGCCGCCGCTGCGAGCAGGCGCTTGCCCTACCCGATGCCAAGGGCGAGATGGCTCGCACCATCGAGCGCATCTGCGGCGATGCGCTGCGCCGCCAGGAGCGCTTTGCGGAGGCCCTGGATCACTACAGCCGCGCGCTCGAGGGGCCAGTCGTCACGGGCGATGATCGTTTCTTTGCCCAATCCCTGGTTGACCGGCTTGCAGGTCTGGCTCGTCAGGTCGAGGCGCCCGAGATGGCGGGGGTCCTGTTGGCCCTGGGGCGGGCGCGCCTGCTGGCCGGCTCGCCCGAAGGCGCCCTGGCTGCCTATCGCGAAGCCGTGAGCGCCGACCGCAACGCTACGCCGCGCGCCATCGCCGGCCTGCACGACCTGATCGCCGCGGCGCCGGCGCTCCTTTCCGCCCGCCTGCAGCTCGTCGACCTGCAGCTGGCCGCTGCCGACTGGCGCGGCGCCCTCGATACCCTGGAAGCGATCCGCCGCGAGATGCACATCAAGCGCGGCGTCACAGTCGAGCCCTACCGGCGCCTGTTGGCCGGAGTGGAGGCGGAAGGCAACAGCCTGATCGGCCACGAGTTACTCTTGGGCGGCGCCCTCTATGGCCTGGCCGAGGAATTGGCCGCCCCCGCCCCGGCCGAGGCCGTCTCGTACCTGGCGCGGGTGCTGACCTCTTTGGGAGCGGGCCATGCCGAAGCGGTGCTGAACCGGCTCGATGTGTTGGGGCTGCTGCTGGGAGATCCCACGGGGGCGCATTTGTTGCAGGGTGATGCCTGCCTGGCCAAAGGTGACTATGCGGCGGCGTTGGCGGCCTACCTGCAAGTGCCCCTCGACGCCGAGACGGCCGATGTCCTCTGTGCCCGCCTTGAGCGCCTGGCGCAGGCCGATGCACAACGCCCCGAGCCGTTGCTGGCAGCGGCCGATGTGCGTCTGCACACTGGCGCCAAAGCGGCCGCCGTCTCTCTCCTGGCTGATGCCTTTGGCCGCGACCCGGGTCGCGCTGCGGCCCCGGTAGTGCAGCGCCTCAACACCCTCGTCAATGCCGGGCAGTGCCCGCCAGAAGGGCTGGCCCTGCTGGCGACCGCTCTGCTGCAGAGCGGCGATCCCGCCTCGCTCGAACAGGCCGCCCTGGCCGTGCAGGCCCTCTATGACGCCGGCCCCGCGCAGGCCACGCAAGTGGTGGACCTCTGCCGCCGTATCGTGGAGCAGGCCGAGCCCCTGTCGCCTGCCCATGCCCACGGCGCCCTTCTACTGGGCGACGCCCTGGCCGCTTTGGGGCAACCCGCTGCCGCGGCCGCAACCTGGGGTGGGCTGGTGGGCCACCCGCAAGCTGCCCCGGAGCCCCTCGTCGAGCGCCTGCAAGCCCTGGTCGAGCAGGCGCCCGACCTCACTGTCGCCTGGCTTAGCCTGGGCGATGCCTGCCTGAAGCGCAGTGAGCCCGCGGTGGCAAGCGCCCTCGATGCTTTTACCAGCGCTTTGCACGCCGACCCCCAGGGCTCGGCCCAGGCCATTTGGGAGCGGCTCCAGGTGCTTGATGCGCAGGGGCCCGACCTGCTGCGCATTCGCTTATTAGAGGCGGAGGCCCTGGCGGCGCTGGACCCGGCGCAGGCGGTTGACGTGCTGCGCAAGGCCCTGGTCGAGTTCGGAGCCGTGGCGGTGGAGCCTGTCGATCGCCTGGCGGCCCAGTTGCCCGCTGGCTCTCCGGTATGGCTTCTGCGCGGGGATGTGGAAGCAGCGCGGCGCGACCCAGTGCGGGCGACGGGTTGGTTCCTGCAGGCAGTGCAGCAGGGCCTGCCGCACGAGGTCGGCCAGGCCGAAACGGCCCTGCGTCGGCTGGCCAAAGAGCACCCCAATGCACCGGAGCCGAGCCTGGCGCTGGCCGAGGCCCTCTACCGCCAGGGGCGGCTGGAGGAAGCGGCGCAGCATCTGGGTGCGGTGGCCGAGGGTTACCCGGAGGCGCGGGAGCAGGCCCTGACCCGGCTGGATGAGTGGGCGGGGGCCAAGGGCGCTTTGCCCGGTGCGCTCGGGCTGGCCCGGGCCCAGGGGCGCATCGCTGCGGGCGATATCGAGGGCGCTCTGGCGGCCCTTGCGCTGACCCTGGATGATGCCCAGGCTTTGCCGCAGGCCCACGAGCGCCTGCAGGCGTTGGCCCAGGACTATCCGGGGCAGGCTGGCATCCTGAGCCTGCTGGTGTGGGCCGAGGCCCGCCTGGGGCAGGAGGATGCGCTGCACGATGCCGTCGGGCACGCGGCGGCCTGGCTGGCCGCTGCCCCGGAGCAGGCGCCTCAGGTGGCCGATGCCCTTGCCTGCGCCGTCTCTGCCCTGGAGCGGCAGGGACTGGCTCACTCGGACCTGGCCCTGCGCACCGAATTAGGCCGGGCCGATGCCCTGTTGGCGGCCCAGGATTTCCCGGCTGCGGCGCAGCAATTGCAGCACGTGCTGAGCGCCTGGCCCCAGGCGGCGGGCCAGGTCAGTGCGCGCTGCCAGGGGGCGACGAGCGACGCCCTGCGCCGGCTGGCGGCCGATGCGCACATCGTGCGCGGTGAGCTGACGCCGGCCCTGGCGGTGGGGCAGGCGGCGCTGGCAGAGGAGGGGGCCGACCCTGCCGCCTGGGTGGAGCGCTGCTCTACCATCGCCGAGCGGGCCGAGCCCGCCCTCGCCGCGCAGGCCTGGGCGCAGGCGGCGGCCTGGCAGGCGCAGCGCCGGGATGTTGAGGGCGTCAGCGCCGCCATCCATCGTGCGGTGGCCCTCGACGCCCTGCAGCTACAGCCCCTCAGCGCGTGGCTGGCGGAGTGCGGCTGGGATGAGCCCAGCCGTCGCCAGTTCCTCTATGCGGCCGCGGCTCTCCTGCGCGCGGGCGGGCCGGCGACCTATGCCCCTGCTCTGGATCTCTACCGTGCCCTTCTGGACCGGGACGAGGAGGGTACGGAACAAGCCCTGGCGGAGGCGCCGGCCGTGCTCCGGGAACTGGCCGCTTTCCCCAGCGATTATCTCCCCGCCTGGGAGGCCCGGCTCGCTGCCTGCGTGCGTCAGGGCCCCGCCGGATACCCGGCGGCCTTTGCGCTCATGGCCGATATGCTCCAGCAGTTCGGGCCGGCCATCGTGCCCAAGCTGCTAGACGCCTGCGCGCAGATGGACGCAAGCCAGATGAGCGTACACCTGCAGCGCGCGCGCATCCACGAGGCCGCGGGTGACGCGACACAGGCTGCTGAGGCGCTGCTGGCGCTGCAGGAAACCCTGCCGGGCGAGTTCCTGACTGTGGAGCAGGAGCTGCAGGCGCTCAGCGCCCGTCACGAGGAGCAGCCGGCGCTGCGGCTCTACCTGGGCGATGCCTATGGGCGCGCCGGGCGCTGGGAAGAGGCCCTGGCCATTTATGTGGCTGCGCAAGAGGCGGAAGCAGGGCTGGCGGCGGCGCTGGAGGGGCGCTACCGGGAGGCGCTTGCCCACCTGCCGGAGAGCGTGGCCGCGCGTTGGGGCTTGAGCCGGGCCCTACGGCGCTTGAAGCGCCCCAACGAAGCTGCCCAGGCGCTGGATGAGATCGGCGACCTCGATGCCTCTCAGGCGCCCGCGTTGGAGGATTGCCTGGCGGACCTGCTGGCCGAGTCTGCTGGCTCTGGCGGGGGATGGTACGTCTATGGCAAGCTTGCCTACCGCCAGGACCGTTGGCCGGAAGCGATCGAGCGCCTGGAACGGTCGCTCCGGGAAGGGGGCGTGGAGGGGCCAGCCCTCATCCGGCTGCACGATATGCTCGGCCGCTCATACTGGGCCACTAAGGAGCTGGAGCAAGCGCTGGCCAATTTGCGGCGGGCGGTCGCCCTCTCTCCCGACGAGCCGGAGCTACGGCAAGCCGTGCTGGCCGTGCGGCGTGAGCAGATCGAACAGGCCATCGCCGGGCACGAGCAAGCCCTGGCAGCCGGCGCCGACCCCGTCGAGGGGCGCCTCGCGCTGGCCGCGCTCCTGGGGCAGCGGGGCGAGCACGCCCGAGCGGTGGCCGTGCTGCAGGAAGCGCTGGCGACGGGGCTCGATAACGGGCGCCTGCGCCTGGCCTTGGCCGAGGGCTTTGCGGCGCAGGGGCTGCTGGGCCTGGCCGGGGCCAGCCTCGAGGCGGCGCTGCGCATGCAGGGCCTGCCCCTCGCGGAGCGCAAGGAAGCGCTCTACCGGTTGGGGCAGATCCGCCGGCGGCAGCTGCGCTATGCGGAGGCGCTTGTGGCCCTGGAGGAGCTGTCATCCCTCGATGCTGGCTACCGACAGGTGTTGGCGCTCATCGATCGCGTGCAGAGCGAGCAGGCGCGCGCCCGTTCCCGGCCTGAGCCCTTGTATCCAGCCAGCGACGGCCTGCTGCCTCCGGAGGGACGGTAGACGATGCCAGAGCCGATTGCGGATACGACGGATAGCGGGCAGGATTTTGCCTCAATAGGGGATATCGAGCGTCTGGAGGATCGGCTGACGGCCCTTGAGGAGCACGTGGTGCAGATGGGCCGCGATGCCTGGGACCGCGCGAACAAGAATGCGGATAAGATCAGCATCCTCTATGGCGAGCTGAAAACGCAGCAGGAACGGGCCGACCGGCTCGAAGCGGCCATGGCCGAGATGGCCAAGACCCTGGCCATGATGGCGCGCGAAGCGGACCGGGCGGGCAATCTGCTGGGGCAGGTGGAGGGGCGCCTGCTGCAGAACGGCGAGACACTGGCGCAGATCGCCGAAGCGGCTGCACGACGGGCGCAGGCCGAAGCTCTGCGCCGCCAGGACTTTTCGGCGCGCCTGGAGCGTCTGCAGGATCAGCAGGCAGCCCAGGCCCAGGCCTTTGCCCAGGCCATCTCTCGCATCGAGGAGGGGCTGCAGGCGCTGGCCCGGGCCGAGCACGAGGGCGCCCAACAGTTAGGCCAAGCTCTGACGACCCTGCACGCCGCCTTGACCGGGTTGCAGGCCCAGGTGCAGGCGGGGTGGGCTGCCGCCTCCGAAGCGGCGGAGGGCCGCGCCCGGGCCGCGGCTGGGCATGCCCAGGCGGAAGAGGCGGCGCTGGCCCAGCTCCTGGCCGGCCAATCGCAGGGGCCGGCGCAACTGCGATCCATCGCCGCTTCGGCAGGTGAGTTGGCCGCCGCCAGCCAGGCCCTGCAGGCGCACCAGCAGGCGCGCGTGCGGCAGGCAGCGCTGGAGCGGGCGCGCGCACTCAATCGGCAGGCGTTGCCGCTGCTGGGCAAAGCGCCCTTTGCCGCGGTCGAGACGGAGCGCGGCAAGGCTGCCATTGCGCTTCTGGAGGAAGCGGCCCGCCTGGCCCCCGAAGATACGGTGGTCACGACGAACCTGGCCCTGGCGTACCTGCAGGCGGGCGAGCTGGAGCACGCGGAAGAGTTGCTGCGCCTGGCCCTGGCCCGCGAGCCCGAGGCGGCCTATGCCCTCAACGCCCTGGGCCTGTTGGCGTTGCGCCGCGGCCGGGCACAGGAGGCGCGCACCCCCCTGCAGCAGGCGGCGGCCCTGGCACCCGAGGATGCGACTATTCAGCTCAACCTGGGCAAGGCGCACTATGGCTGCGGTGAGATCAGGCCCGCCATCGAGTCCTGGCGCCGCGCGCAGGCGTTGGACCCCGCCCTTGTGGCGCGTGACAGCGCGGTGAGCATCCTGCTCGATGAGCAGGCGCGGCTGGAGGGCACGGCATGACAGCAGACCCTACCCCCAATCCTCTGCGCAAGCTGACGGCGGCCCTCGAGCGCCTGGAGCGCACTGCGGCCGAGGAGTTGGAGCGTAGCCGCGAGCTGGCGGCAGCTCTCGCCGCGGCCAATCAGGAGGCCGACCACACCCATGAGGCCCTGCTGGGGCGGTTGGAGCAATGGGTGGCGCAGGGCCGGCCCCTTGGCGAGCGGGTGGCGCAGGCGGGCGAGCAGGCGGCGGCGCAACTGACAGGCTTGCAGCAGCAAGCGGAGTCTTCGGCGCAGGGCCTGGCCGCGGAGGCCGCCTCGGCGCAGGCAACGCTCACCGCGATGGGGGCGGCCCTGGCCGCCGGGTTCGCCGCCCAGCGGGATGAATGGGCCCGGCAAGAGGAGATTGATGCGCAGGCGGCTGCGGTACGCCGGGCGGCCCTGGCCGAAGAGACCCGCCTGCTCGCGCAAGAGCAGGGGCTCTTAGCCGAAGCCCAGGCCAGCCTGGCCAGCGCCGTCGCCAGCGCCCGGGCCGCTCTGCAGGATATGGCCCGCCTGCAGGCTGCGCAGGCCACAGCCGAGGCCGCTGCCCTCAACCAGCAGGCCCTCGCCGCCTATGAGGCCGGGCGCCGGCAGGCGGCCCTCGTCCTGCTGGAGCAAGCGGTCGCCCTTACCCCCGACGATACCGCCATGACCCTCAACCTGGCGCGCCTGTACAGTGAGGCCGGCCAGTTTGCGCGCGCCGAGGCCCTGTGCGCCGATGCGGCGGCCCTCCTACCCGAAAACTCGCCTGCCCTCGCCTACACTCGGGGGCTCCTGGCCCTGCGCCGGGGCGACCCCACCCTCGCCGTCGAACTGCTCACCCAGGCCGCCGGCGCCGCCGATAGCATCCCCTGCCGCCTGCGCCTGGCCGAAGCCCACTACCGCGCCGGGCACCCCCAGCAGGCCGTCGCCGAGTGGCGCCGTGTCCTCAGCCTCGACCCCGACGAGCCCGAAGCCAGGGGTTGGCTGGAGAAGATTGATTAGGCCAGCGTTATCGCCTCTATCTCCATCCACTGCGGCTCCACAATCGCCAGGTGCTCCGATCCCGCTCCCCCCAGCCGGTCGTTGCCCATCCACGCCACCAGGGCCAGCGGCGGCGCGGGCGCCGGCGTCGTCTCGAGCACCGTCCGCCCATCCACCTGACAGAGCGCGCGGCTCGCCAGCCAGGCCAGGCGATAGCTGTGCCACTCGTCCAGGGCGGCCCGCACCGGCGCCTGCCGCTCGCGCGCAGAGGGGCGCCAGAGGGAGCTCAGCCCCGGCGTCGCCACCGCCGCCTGCAGCCCCTCGCCCTGCCCCGACGCATAGCAGAACCACAGCCAGCGCGGGCTCTCCTCCATGCGCGCGCTCCACAGGGGCGCCGGGTTGTTCCACAGGCCAAACCCCGCCGTCCCCAACAGCCTGCCCGCCGGGTGCGAAAAGCGCAGCCGCGCCTCCACGATCAGCGGCGGCCGCCACAGATACCGCTCCCGCGGTCGCGCCGTGCCGTCATCGATCTGCGCCAGCGTCAGCTGCCCCGCCCGCGCCTCGCTCACCACCAACCGCAGCCGCTCTCCCAATTCAACCCGCGCTCGCCCCACCGCCAGCTGCACCCAGCGTGGGCTCATCTCCCCCGGGGCAAACCGCTCCTGCACCCCCTCCACCAACGGCGACATCGTCCCCCCTTTGCCTTTCTCCCCCTTCCTGAGCAAAGAGAGTGCCGCCGCACGTCCGCTGGCCCACCATAAAGCAGTGGCGCGTGCAGGGGTGCAGCAGACGGGCGCTCTCGGCATCTGGGGCTGGCAAAGAGGGGGCCTGCCGCTCAGCGCTCCCGTCGTGCCTGCCAGTCCGCCATTGCAGACCACACACGGTAATACGCGCTCATCCGCGCCGCGTCCGCGCCATGCACGTGCGCCTTGAAATTGCCGTAATCGATCCCGTCCACCAGCGCCGCCATCGTCTCGGCCAGATGCGCCCGCTTCACCAGCGCCCGGTAATGGTAATCTCCATGGGGCGTGTGCATCGTCGGGCCGAGGCCCGGGCACCGCCTGCGCAGGGCGTCCAGGTCCTCCGCCGCCCGCGCCCGCACCATCAGCTCATCATCCTGACAATCCTTGTGCACCACTGAAAAAAAGCCCGCCTCACAGAACAGCCACATCAGTGTTTCCTCCATTACAAGAATCGGACTGCCGCTACAACGGCGACGGCCCACTCCCAAAACCTGCGGGCACAGACAGGACAGGCAGACGCTGGCCGGCGCCCCTGCGTTCGCCCCAACCGGCAAGTGGGGAATTCTATCTTGGCCCTTTTGGGGGTTTAGCACTGGCCGTGACAGAAAACACCTTCATGGCCCAGCGCAGAACCCGCGGCCTCGGTTCACCCCCACGCGTGTGGGGAAAACGCAGGAGATCGCCGCGGCCGCCGAGCTTTCAGTACCCTATAGCCGGGTCGAGGCACTGCAACTGCAGCAAGGCGTACTGCCGGGACTGCTACCACTGGATTTCAGTACCCTATAAGGAGGATTGGAGGAGTCAATTGACTCCTTACGTTCAAACGTAATGAGTACGTAAGCAGTGGTGCAGGGACGGGCGCAAAACGTAAGGAGTCGATTGACTCCTTACGTTTTCTCTCACCAGGGCACCGCCAACCGGTGGGCCTGTCCGGTTTCCCCTCCTGGGCTAAAATGGTGTTGTCGGCATCCATTTCTGCTCGAAAGGAGAGAAAACCGTGACAGGCACGTCCATTTTAACCCGATTTGCGCCCCTACCAAGCCGCTGGCCAGCGATCTGGCCGCGTGGGAAGCCTCCTGTGCGCCCGGACCTGCACACCCTCTGGTTACAGCCACGTCTGCTCCCCAATGCTTTACAGAGCCCTACGGTAGAGCGCATCCTCGATCTGCTCGGGCCGTTGGACTGGCCACGGTTTCCTGATCGTGACCTGCAACGCAACTGGGGACAGCCTACGGTTCCATATGCCGGGCTGGCGGCGGCTTTCCTGCTGATGCTCAATGAGGCCCTGCGCTCCATGAGTTCATTGCGCCGCTTCCTCGTCGAGCACCCTGGTTTCATATGGGCCTTCGGCTTTCCCCTCATCCCTGCAGCGCGCCATCCTGGGCGCTTCGATCCGGCAGCCAGCCTACCTACTCAGCGCTACCTCACCCAGTTGCTCCGCTCCCTCCCCAACGGTGCCTTGCAGTTCCTGTTGGCTGACAGCACGCGTCTGATCCTCCAGGAACTCGCGGCTCTCGGCATCAGCGCCGGAGACTGCATCTCACTCGACACCAAACACATCCTGGCCTGGGTCAAGGAGAACAACCCCAAAACTCACGTCCCCGACCGCTATGACAAGACCAAACAGCCTGCCGGCGATCCCGATTGCCGCTTGGGCTGCAAATGCCGCCACAATCGCCATGACAAGGAGCCCGCTCAGCTATCCACCCCTACCAAGAACCCCGTCCCGGCTCAACCCGCGGATTATGGCGAATACTACTGGGGCTATGGCTCGGGCGTCGTCGTCACCAAGGTCCCCGGCTGGGGCGAATTCGTCATCGCCGAGCTGACCCAGACGTTCGACCAGCCCGACGTCTCCTACTTCTTCCCTCTCATGGCAACAGTCGAGCAGCGCCTGGGCAAACGTCCACGCTGTGGCACCTTCGATGCCGCCTTCGACGCCTTTTACGTCTACGACTATTTCCATCGCCCAGGCGACCCCAGTTGCTTTGCCGCTGTCCCCTTCTCCGAGAAGGGCGGCTACAAGGCCAAAGGCCGCCAGTTCAGCCCCAATGGCTCGCCCAAGTGCGCTGCCGGCCTACCGATGTCCCTCAAGATGACCTTCCTCGATCGTACCCGCGCCATCATCGAGCACGAGCGCGGCAAGTACGTCTGCCCACTGCTGTATCCGCAGCCCAACGGGCAAAGCTGCCCCATCAACCACAAGAACTGGCCCAGGAAAGGCTGCACGGCCGACATGCCCACCAGCCCCGGCGCTCGCTTGCGCTACACCCTGGACCGTGACGGTGAGGCATATCAAGCCGCCTATCGCCAGCGCACCGCTGTCGAGCGCATCAACAGCCAGGCGCTGGCCCTGGGGATCGAGCGCCCGCACTGGCGCAATGGCCAGGCCATCGCTAACCAGAACACGCTGATCTATACCCTCATCAATCTGCGCTTCCTGCAGCGCCTCCGCAAGCGCCAACCAGCCGCCGACTGAGCCAGCCCGCCAAAACGTAAGGAGTCAAATGACTGATTACGCTGAAACGTAAGGAGTCGCGTAATCAGTCATGACTCCTCCAACCCTCTCACCCGGATCAAAGCCGGGTGCGACGCTAAGTCACCATATGGAACCCGATTTCTTCATCATGTTTCAACCCTCACCCGGATCAAAGCCGGGTGCGACCCCGAGCCGGTTTGAGCAGCGGCGTGTCTTTCTCC
>Ga0078972_1003830_pt1 | contig 43642 bp, 39 predicted proteins | sample YelNatPaOPGAMG01_FD_67568 | JGI IMG/M metagenome (GOLD analysis project Ga0078972, IMG submission 67568) | Hot spring thermophilic microbial communities from Obsidian Pool, Yellowstone National Park, USA - OP-RAMG-01 (SPADES assembly) (version 2) | ecosystem: Environmental > Aquatic > Thermal...
AACACCTTAAAGAAACATAGGCCATTATTTTAGAACCTTTAGTCAAATTCTCATATTAACTCTTAACATCCTCATTAAAAAAGCATACTTAATCTTCATAAAAATTTGGTGGGCCGGGCCGGATTTGAACCGGCGACCTTCCGCGTGTAAGGCGGATGTCCTAACCGAGCTGGACGACCGGCCCAGCTATTTTAAGCTATAATTAAATTCTAAGTTTATTTCTTCTTCATAAAATTTAACTTTTGTTTTTATTTTACTAAAATTTAATCTCTTTTTAAATTATCGCTTTTTTTTAACAAAAAACATTATTCACCATTTATCTAATTGTTAAAAATGGAGTTATTGCAAATATTAAATATTTAACTACATTATTTTAAAATGTTATTTTTTTAATTAAAGTTGAAACGATTTATTTAATACTGGGCGATTAATGAAAGCTATTCATTATAGCTGATTTTTAGATGGTTTTATTCTAAAATTTGCTAGTTTTAAAAGCTATTATTATGACTGTTTTCATAATTGGTTTTATATATTAATTACCATCTATTATTGATAAAATTTTAAAATTTTATAGATGCTCAGCTATTAAATAAATTATTATAAACATAAACTTTTTACAAATAAACCTAAAACTTTAGTTTCAGCTGAAGCGCATCTAAATTTTTTCCTTATTTTGCTTATTTTTCTCTTTTTTAATGTATTCCTATATGTTTTTCTATTTTTTCCATTCTTGCTTCTAATAGGGCTATTCTTTCTATTAATGGAAGCCTTTTCTCTATTGAATCGAATCTAGCATTCATTTCATTTCTTAAAGAAATTATTTCCTTTTCTAAAGCTTTAGTTTTTTCATCAATTTTAGAGTCTAAAGCTGAAATCTTCATATCTAAAGCTGTTATTTTAGCTTCTAAAGCTTTTGTTCTCTCTTCAATTTTCATATCTAAAGATTTTGTTTTTTCATCGATTTTAGAATCTAACGCTGATATTTTAGCCTCTAAAGATTTTGTTCTTTCCTCTATTTTTTCATCTAACGCAGATATTTTGGCGTCTATTGGTTTTAATTGATTTGAAATTTCCTCTTTAACTATATTTCTAATTTCAGGCAGTAGAAATCTTGAAATCCAAGTTGGAATTTTTTCAGCAATTTTCTTAGCCAATAAAATTCGCCAAAAAATAAAAAAGAATTTTAAAAATTTAAATATTTCTCTTAGAATTTAAATCTAAGCTTATTAAAAATTGCTGTATTAACTATTGTTGGTAGAAGTGTAAAAAGCCTTATTGCAGCATTATTTGTGTTGAAATCCTCTCTTTTTTCTTTTTTAGCTTTAAGCCTATTAAAAAATCATTTATTTTCAAGTTAAATCTCCGCATTCACATAAGCTTTCATGAATTAAATCAAAAAGATAAGGCATTCCCTCGCCTGTTTTAGCTGAAACCTTTATTAATCTTTGTGCAAAAGCTAAATTTTTTAAAGCTTCAATCAATTGAATTGCTAAATCTTTTATGGCGCCTACATTTTCTTGAATAACTTTTTCTTTTAAATAATCGTAATTTGAAATCATTTTTTCTAAATCTTCATTTTTAATTTCATCTGCTTTATTAAGAACTATAATAAGCGGTATTCCTAATCTAAGTTGAGAAGCTAAAGCTAAGGAAAAAGCTGAAGTTAAGCTTGATGGGGTTTCAGCTAAAAAAGGATCTATAAGATAAATGCCTACAGTAGGAGCTTTTAAACTAAATTCCTTTGCTATAAATGGACCTGAAGGTCTAAAAACAAATATTTCGCTTTGACCAGGAGTATCAATAAGCATAAAATCTCCTTTAAACTTTTCGATTTCACTTAAAAATGTTTTAATGTTTTCTTGCATTAATTCTGAAGCTTTAATCATGGCGCCATTAGGTCCTAAATCTTCTTTTTCCATAAGCTCCTTTACAGTAAAGTATTTTCTTATATCAAAATTTGGTTTATAAGGTAAAGAAATGCATCCAGGATCTAAATTCACATAAATAACTTTAAAACCTTCTTTACTTAACCATTCACCAAACTTAGCTGTTAAACTTGTTTTTCCAGCTCCAGCGGAACCTAAAATCATTATTTGAAGCATATTTAATTTTCCTCTTTTCTTATCATAATAAATGTAAATAAACTGGATGAGAAACAATTATTGTTTAAAAAGCAGTTTTGCTTTGTTTAGGTTTATAAGCTAAAATAGCTTAATAAATTTTCCTATATTTTTCTTTATTGCTTTATGATAAGCAATTTCTGCTGTTACAGCATCTTGAATTGCTAAACCTGTTGAAGTAAAAACTGTTATTTCCTCATTTTTTTCTCTACCTGGTTTTAATCCTATAACAATTTCGCTTAACTCTGCATAAACATCCTTTTTTGTTATTATTCCTTTACTTAATGGAACATTTATTTCTCCGCTATGAATTGCCTGCTCCAAATCATCAACAACTATTTTAGCTCTTTTCAGAATATTAGGATCAAGCTCTTCTTTTCCAGGCGCATCAGCTCCTATACAATTAAAATGTACTCCTGGTTTAATCATATCATTCATTACTAAAGGTTGTCTTGATGGAGTTGCTGTAACAATTATATCTGCATTTTCAACAGCCTCCCTTATAGTTTTTGCAGCAATAATTTTGCATGCATCAACATATTTAGGTTGCAGCTCAGCTATAAATTGTTCTTTAGTTTCATCTGGACTCCATACTCTTACTTCTTCAAATCCTTTATATACTTCAATAAGGCTGGCTAATTGAGTTTTAGCTTGAGCACCAGCACCAATAATTCCAACAATTTTTGAATTTTTTCTTGCAAGGTATTTTGCAGCTACACCTCCTGCAGCACCTGTTCGCATTTCTGTTAAGGTTTTTCCTCCCATTATTGCTAGGGGAAAACCATTTTTTGGATCTATAAGAATAACTATCGCCATAACTGTTGGTAAACCATATTTTTCCCTATTTTTTGGATGGGAATTCACAATTTTAACTGCGGAAAGCTCATATTTTTCAAGGTAAGAGGGCATAACTCTTAAATCTCCTTCATGATTATAATAAAAAAGATAAACTTTAGGGGGCATTTGTACCCTTTTAAAGCCTTTTTCAATAAAAGCGTTTTCAACAGCTTGAAGAACTTCATTCATAGAAAGAAGCTGTTTAACTTCTTCATCTGTTAATAACAATGTTTCCAAAGCGCTTCACCTTATTAAATCAATTTTATCATCATTATTTATGTTTTTGCAAATTCAAATTAAAATCATTTTGTTTTTAAATCATATAAAGGTTTAAAAGCATGGTTTTAAACATCTTTATTTTATGAAGCTTCTTGTTAGCGTTATAAATGAATTTGAAGCTTTAGAGGCTTTAAAGGGTGGATGCGATATTTTAGATGTTAAAAATCCTAGGGAAGGCGCTTTAGGCGCTGCACATCCAACTTTAATTAAGAAAATTGTTAATCTTGCTGAAGGAAAAGTTGAAGTTAGCGCAACTATAGGGGATTTACCTAATTTACCTGGAACAGCTTCTTTAGCAGCTTTAGGCGCAGCCTCTTTAGGTGTAAACTATGTGAAAGCTGGTCTTTACAATGTAAAAACTGTTGATGAAGCTTTAAAAATGGCAAGCTGGATAGTTAAAGCAGTTAAAAATTTTTATTCAAAAGTAAAAGTTATAATTTGCGGTTATGCTGATTATGCTTTTTTAGATTTATTAAATCCCATTAATCTTCCAATTATAGCTGAAAAAGCTGAAGCTGATGGAATACTTATAGATGTAAAAAATAAATCTTTAAAAAATCTTTTTCAATATTTAAGCTTTAAAGATTTAAAAAGCTTAATTAAGGAAGCTCATAGCTATGGTTTAACAGTTGCTTTAGCAGGCTCATTAAGTTTAAATGATGTTGAAAAAGTTAAAATGCTTGAGGCTGATATAATAGGTGTAAGAAGAAGCGTATGCGATGTAAATAATTGGTTAAATGGAAGGGTAAAAAGCGAAAAAGTAAAATCTCTTTTTAAACTTGTTAAAACTTAATTATTGTGCATAAAGTTTCTTTATTTAACAAGATTTTTTCAATTCTATTTGGGTAAAAACCATTAACAATAAAACTTTTAATTTTAACCTTTTCTATAATTTTTGGGAAAAATCTATCTACGCAAGATTCATTTTTTTTAAGCCAATTTAAAGAGGCAACTTTAAGAATTTTTCCTTTCCTATCATATATGCCATCCACATCCTTAATTAAAATTAATTTTTCAGCTTTTAAAAGAGAAGCTATATAAGCTGATAAAGTATCTGAAGTGACATCCCAGGAAGGTTTAAAATCAGCTTTTATACAAATTTCATAAGGTAAAATTATTGGTAAAATACCTTCACAACTTAATTTTATGCATTTTCTTAATGATTTAACTGGTTGAGAATTTGGAATTAAACTTGCCAAAAAAAGCCCATATAAATCCATTGCTAAAATAGCCATTTCATGAGCTTTTAAAGCTGGAAGCTTAAAGGTTTCATCAAGAAATCTAACAACATCAGCGAATTCTCCTCCACCTGGAACAATTGTTAAACGCTTTTTTTTAGCTAACCTACCTAATTTAATGCATAATTTTTTAAGTTGAAAAGGTTTTTTAATTAAGCTTCCTCCAAGCTTTAACACAGCTTCCATTTTTTAATTTCACCCTCTAAAGCTTCAGCTCCCATAAGCGCTAAGCTAAATGCTGGAGCAGCTTTAGCTTCTGACACACCTATAAAATTTGATAATTCTCTCAAAGTTTTAAAACCTGCCTTTTCAAGAGCTTTCCAAGCTAAAATTTTTCCACCTAACCCAGCTACATAAGCTGGTTTAAATTTAAGAATTGGAAAATGCTTAACAACCCTTTTTAATCCCTTAACTATTTGTTCAATTTGAGCTTCATAAACATATTTGGCAATAGCTTTCACTTCATTAAATGTTAAAAGCTCTAAATCAGCGCATACAACCCTTGCTAATCTAGCTGCAGCCTCATTTAATGAAACACCTCTACCATCAGGGGTATCAACCGTATAATCATTTTGATTTATATTTTCAAGAATTAAATGAACATCTCCAGATTGAGCGAAAAACTCTGAAGAAACATTAACAAGTTTTCCTTTTACAGGAACTTTAGAAACTATAGTTGCAACATTAGTTCTTAAAACTCCTGTATAAACTAATTCTCCTAAAATAAGTTTTTCTAAATCGTTTTTTCCTTTAGCAGCAACATTCCCATTTAAAACAGGAATTATTGATGTTGTTGTGCTTCCCACATCAATAACTATGCAATCTTTACTTAATTTTGAAGCTAACCATCCTGTAGCAAACCAGTTGGCTGCAGCAACCTCTAAAGGCTTATTTTTAGCTTCCTCAATTGTTAAAAGCTCACCCTTCACATTTAAAACTTTCACTTCAATATTTGAAAAAACATTTTTTATAACATTAAGAATATGCAAAACTCCTTCTCTTTTAGAAAAATAAGCGTCTGAAAGCTCAGCTGTCATAGTTAAAGTTAACAAATCAATATTTGAAAAACTATTTTTTATTTGTTTTAAAGGTTTTTCTAAATTTTCTTTTCCCCTTTTCCAAATTGGAAAATACTCTGTTAAAACTTTAACATATTTTAAAATTTTATTTTCCGTTTCTATATATGCCGCTTTTATATTTGCTCCTCCAACATCTAAACCTAAAACTTTCACCATTTATAAACCGCCTTAACTTCATTGCTTATCTTTTTAATTAAATCAAAATATTTTTTTTCAGCTTCAAAAATGTTATTTGCCATCACAGCTATAAAACCATAACCTTCATTAAATTTTTTAAACCCACCTATAGGTGGAGTTAAAAACTCTTTTAAACATGTTGTTTTCCAAGTAAATTCTTTAGTTAAATTTTTAAATAATGTTTTTCGGAAAAAGCATGAAGATTTAAAATTTAATTTAACTTCAGCATTTTCTCCCAAACTTGAAGCTATAATTAATTTTGCTAAATTAAATTTTGAAGTTTTGCTTAAACCTGCATAGGAAACAGTTAATCTAGGGTTAACTTCAATAATGTAAGGGCCATTTTTTGAAAGCATTAAGTCGACACCTATATAACCTTTTAAACCTTTAAAAGCTTTAACAGTTTTTTCAGCTGCTTTTAAAGCTTCAAACTTTAATTTATGATTAAAAGGTGTAAAACCGCCTAAATATTCTGAATTATTAAATTTTATAAATTGCCTATTTAAGGATAAAGCTTTCACTTTTAATCCATTTGAAATTAAAGAAACGCTTGCTGGAACACCTTTAATAAACTCTTGAATAATCACATTATTTTTAAGCAAGCTTAAAGCTTGTTTTAATTCTTTAAGGTTTTTAATTATTTTTAAACCTTCGCATCCACTGCTTAAACAAGGTTTAACAATTAATGGAAAATTTAAATCCTTTAAGCTTTCTTGATTAAAAATTCTAGGTGTATTCAAGCCTTTTTCTTTTAAAATAGCTGCTAAAGCTTTTTTATTTGAGGTTAACTTAACAGCTTCAATGCTTGAATTTAAATGTAAACCTTCAAGTTCCTCAAGAATTTTTGAAAGCATATTGTTTGTTTCAGGCGCTATTACATATGTGAAATCATGATTTTTAGCTATCCGTTTTAAAAAAAAGAAATTTAATTTTTCAACTTTAAAAACTTCAGCTTTAACATTAAAATAATCGATTAAATTTTTATTTAAAACCACCGAGGTTTTATATCCTGCTTTAATTAAATCTTTGGTTAAAGCTGAAAGCATTGTTAAACCTTCAGAAATAATGCTTAAATTAGCTTTTTCAATTTTAAATAAACCTGCTGAAGCAGCTTCAAAAACCAAAATTTTTAAATGCTTCAATTAAATAAACCCATAGCTTTTAAGATCGCTTAAAGAAATTAATTTTTCATGAAGTGCTGACGCTATTAAAGCGCCATCCACTCCTATACGCTTTAATTCTAAAAGATCATTTAGGTTTTTAATTCCTCCACCAGCATAAACCTTTAAATTAATTTCTCTCTTTATTTTTTCTAGAAGCGTTAAATCTAATCCTTTAAAGGATCCAACCTTAGCTATATCTATAATTAAACATTCTTTAAAACCAATTTTAGAAAAAACCTTTAAGCAATTTAAAGGGTTTAAATTTGAAAGCTCTTTTAAACGCGATAAAACAACACCATTTTTAAGATCTAAACTTAAAACAATATTGTTTAAATCAAATTTTTTAACAGCTTCCTTAGCTAATTCAAGGCTTGGCATAACTTCAGTAGCTAAAACAACTTTGTAAACCCCTGCATTTAAGCATTCTTCAATTTCATTTAATTTTTCTATACCGCAATCCAAAATTAAATTTATTAATTTGCTTACTTCATTGTAAAGCTTAAAATTTTTAGGTTTACCAGCTATAGCATCTAAATCAGCTAAATAAACTTCTTTAAAACCTATTTCCCTTAAATTTTTAATAAGCATTAACAAATTTGAAGATGGGCATAACCAACTTTCAAGAGGTTTATAATTTTCCCTCAAACCCATTTTAGCCCATACAACCAAACCATTTTTAATATCTGCAACTGGAATAACCTTCATTAAAGAAACCTCATATAAATTAAACTTTTATTTTAATTAAAGTAAAAAATGGAAAAGCTTTTTGAATTAAAGCAAACGATTTAACTATATTTAATTTCTTCATAAACAAGCTTGGAAGCCTTTAAATATTTTTTAATGAAGGTTACAGTTTCCTCTAAATTAAAATCTTTGCATGAATAAATATCGAGGGTAAAAAATTTGTATATGCTCCAAGTATATAAAGCTACTCCAGATTCAACCCAAGCCATAAAACCTCCTAAACCTTTATGAACATCACTTTTTTCTTCTGGAGAAAAAATTAAAGGTTCAGTTATAACATTCATTTTTAAAAAATCAGATAAATCCTTAAGAAATTTTTTAATAAACTCCTTATTTATATTAGCTTCATAAAACCCTTCTATAATAAGCCTTTTCCTAAATATTTGAGGCAAAAGATTTTTCAATCTTTTTTTCCTCCTTAAAAGTTTACTAACTATTTTTAATAATATTTAAAAAACCTTATATGTTTACTTTTTATATTTCAATTAATAGTGAATCATATGCGTAGAGAAGCTCAATTATGGTTGAAAGCTAGTTATGAAGATTTAGAAGATGCTAAAGATGCTTTATTAAGAAAAAGATGGTTTAGAGCAGCTTTTTTTGCTCAACAGGCTGTTGAAAAAATATTTAAGGCACTTTTTTTTGTTGTAAAAAGGGAGGAACCGCCAAAAATACATACGGTTACTGAACTTTACTTATTATTGAAAGAGCAAAACTTTTCTTTATCAAATGAACTTGAAGAAAAACTATATACTTTAAATAAGTATTATACAGTGACAAGATATCCTGATGCAGCTAATGGTTTACCAAGCGAATCTGTAGATAGGGAAGAAGCTGAAAAAGCTGTTAAAATCGCTGAAATGGTGATTAATGAATGCGAGAAAATATTGAAGCAATAATAAAAACGTTTATAGAAGGTTTATCTGAAAAAATAAAAGTTGATTTTGTTTATGTTTTTGGAAGCAGCGTTCGAGGGGATTGGCTTAAACATAGCGATATAGATGTTATAATTGTTTCTCAAGATTTTAAAAATTTACCTTTTATAAAAAGAATCGATATTATAGAGGAAATTCAATGGAGGAAAAAAATTAAACCTCATATAGAAGCCATACCATTAACATTAGAGGAGTTAAATGAAAAAATAGCATCTTCAGCAGTATTAATGAATGCTTCAAAATATTGGAAAAAATTTCAATAGAAAAATAAATTTTTCGAAATAAATATTTATTTAAACATTATTTATTAATTCTTTTTTCACTCTTAACAATGGAACACCAATTATAGTAGCTATAATTACTATGAAAATTCTTTCAAAAGGATAAACCCAAAATACAGCAGGCCATAAAACTGATTTAAAAACTTCAGGAGCCTTATTCATAAAACTACCATAAATTGTTTCCCAAAGCAATCCTCCAGTTAAATGCTGAGCCATCGTTCCTATTAAAGTTAATATTGAGACAGCTGCAACTTTAGCTTTCAAACTTTTATTTAACCAATCAGCAATTTTTAATTTAAATTGAAAAATAAGAATTATGAAGGCTATTAAATGAAGCCATGGAAAGAAAAATTGAGTTTTAAAATTAAAAAATTTAATTGAAACTGTTATGGCTGTATATGGATGAAGAAGAAATAAAGCAAAAAGCAAAGCGTTTAAACCTATAGGTAAAGCCGTCCGCTTTTTAATTATTAAACCAACTATTAATGCGTTTATTAAGGCTGGAAGAAAATCAAATCCCATAAAAATTATTGGTTTACCAGCTGCTATAGCTAAAAATGTTCCAATTATAATGCTGAGACAACCTATAAATGGACCTAAAATTAAACCATATAAAGAGGCTAAAACATCAGCTAAAGCAAATGAGCCTCCTGAAACACCTATCATAGGGAATGTTGGGATCATTCTTAAAACAAAATATAAAGCTGAAAAAACAGCTATAAGCATTAAGATTTTTGTTTTATTCATTGTGTTGTTCAATTTTACCACTTAATGTAAAATATTACAATTCAACTTTCGCATAACCAGTATTTAAGGTTTACGGTAATGATTTTATAAGTTTAAAAGCCTTAAAATAAAGGTGAATCTTGAATATAGCTTTTACCTGTTTTTAACGCTATTTGAGCCTTCATAAGTTCAATGCCTAAATAAGCTGCATGATCCAATCTAGAAATTAAACCTTTGCTTATTGCTTCTCTACAAAGATTTATTGGATCTTTATCTTTAAAGGCAAAGTTAGGTTTACCATTTTTATAATTATAATGAACTAGCACAAGCTCTTTTGATTTTCTATCTATAAATATTTTAAAGCATCCTTTAGGATCATATATAAATTTATGCTTTCTTTTAACATGGATTGCTTTAATACCTCTAGGTTTCAATTCATCTTTAGCAGTTTTTTCCTTAAGAATTAAAAGGTCTATTCCTAAATCTTTAGGTGGGCCCCCTCTATCCTTAGCTAAAAGCATCATTTTTACAGCTGTAGAAAGCTCTTCAATGCAACCTTTAGTTTTATTGCTTGCCTCCGTAGTTAATATTATGCTTGCTTCAAGCTCAAAAGCTAAACCAGCTAAAAGCAAATTAAGGCTATGGGAATCAGCATCCATCAATTCAGTTACGTTTCCAGCTCCAAAAAGAATAGGTGTTTCAGGATTTCTTTTTATAAAATTCCAGTAAGCAATTAGGGAATCAATTAAGCTTGGGGTTAAAATTGGTTTTAAAACAGGATCAGCTATAATCCATTTAAAACCAAGCTCTCTTGCAAGTTGAATATTCTCTTCTAAAGCTTTAATTTTTTCTTCAACAGTTTCTGGAAAACGATTATTTTTTAAGGTTGGAGTAACAACTATTGGAGTGTTGCATGCAAATTTAGCATCTTTTAATGTTTCACCATTTAAGCTTAAAATTAAATCTACACCAGCTTTAACAGCTGCCTCAATTTCCTCTAAATCACCTGTATCAATGCTAACAGGTTTATTTACCGTTTTCTTTATTAATTTAATTAATTTTTCTGCTTTTTTAGGGTTTCCTCCTCCAGCAACCATTCCAACATCTATAATATCTGCACCTGAATTAGCATAGTAAACAGCTTTTTCTTTAACTTCTTTTTCATTTAAAATTGAAGCATCAACAATTTCAGCTAAAATTTTAGGTGGAAGCCTTCTAGAAATTAATATTTTGCTTTTCCCCTTTCCTATAGGAATAGCATTTTTTAAATCAATTGTTTTTTGAAATCTTTTATAAATAACGGTTAATTTTTTTAAAGTTTCCTTTTTAATTTGATCTTTAATAAAATCGCATGCAGGTCTAACCGTTGATAAAACAATTTTTTTCTCGTTAAGAAGCTTTAAAACTATAGGTAAATCTGCTGCATGCTTTGGTCCTTTAAAAGCTTTAACTTTAAGAGTATTAGAAATTATGGATGTATCTCCTTGAATTAACCCTGGAACAAGAATAACATCTATTTTTGAAAGATCATAATTTTTCAATGCTTTTACTATAAATTTTAATGGGATAAGCGCTGCTACATCTATTGGAAGCGTTAAAACTTGATAGTTCACACCGCTTTCAGCAGCATATTTTTCAACTTCCTGCTTAGCTAATTTACCTGTAACAATTAAAACATTCAATGTTAAATTTTTCACCTTAAAATTTTTATGATCGCCCCTTTATTATTAACATTTGAATAAAACACTTCCCCATCAATATTTTCTTCATCTTTAATAAAGCTTTTAATTGATTTAACTAATTTTTCAGCTTTATTTTTTCCTTTAACTAAACCATAAACGGATGGTCCCCATGAGCTTTGCCCAGCACCATATGCACCATTATCAAGCATTTTTTTAATGCATTTTTTAACTATTGGATGCATTAAACTTTTTTTTATGGGGCTTATATTTTGAAGTTCAGTTAAAGCTTCACCAAACTCCTTAATATTTAATTCTTTTAAGGCTGGAAGCATCTTCATAAGAATTAAACGGCTTATTTTTTCAGCTTCACTGCTTGGTGTTGGACATATAGCCTTAAAAGCTTCAACTTCTTTTTTTCCATAAAGCCCTTTAGGAAGATTTGGAATAGCAATTACAAAACCCCATTCTAAAGGAAAATCATATCTAATTATTATTGGTGGCGGTTTAGCTTTAGCTGCTCTAGATGGTAAAAAAGCTTTTTTTCCCCCTCTTTTTTTAAATGGATGTCCTCCATCAACTATAAAGCCTCCATATTGAAAAGCTGCTATACCTATTCCTGATGTTCCACCTCTACCCATAACTTCAGCTAAATATTTAACATCTGCTTTAATATTAAATAGTTTAGCTAAAGCTGAAGCTATTGAAAGCGAAAGTTGAGTTGAAGAACCTAAACCTACATGATTTGGAATAACTTTTTTAACATTAATTTTAAAACCTTCCTTAATATTCATAGCTTTAATAAATTTTTCAGTTAAACGCTTTACTTTATTAATCATTAATCCTTCAATAACAATTGATTCGTTTTTAGAAGCTTCTAAAATTACATTTGGATAGTTTAAAGCTACACCTATGCCTCCATCAATTCTTCCCAATTCACCGTTAAGATCTATAAGCGTAAAATGAAGCCTTGAAGGCGATTTAACATAAACTTTCACTTGCTTTATTCCTCCATTCTTCGCAATCCTTAATAATAGTTTTAACAAGCTTAGCATAATCTGTTTCAGGAGCTACTCTATCAATAAGATCCCTATAATAAAAGATTAATTGCATTAATTTTTCAGCTTCATTAAAGTTTTTTTCAAGAAAATATTTTTTTACTCTAGTAGCGTGAATTATACATTCTAAAACTGCGAATAATCCTCGGCAATAGGGTTGAATTTTTTCATTTCCCTTTTCAATTCTTATTATATTGCAGTCAATCTTCGCTCTATCTATTGATTCATTTAAAATCTTATTTACGGTAAATTCCATATAAAAAATTGAATTTTTAAGTTTTGGAGCATCCACATAGCTTGCTGGTTTAAAAAGGTTTAAGGGAAGTTTTCCTTGAGGGTTTTTCTCTTTAAAAGCTGTTAAATAAAATATTAATGGGTTTAAAGTGAAATTGGCAACACCGCATTTCGAATATGTTAAATGTTTAAGCAAAGAAGTTTGTTTAAAAGGTTTTATAAAAAAAGTTGATTCATTAATTATTGTGACACCCATAGGTGCTGCTGTAGGCTCCTTATCTTCATTATAAACTGAAATAATAGCTTCATAAATTTGATTTTTAATTAACTCAAATCTTTTAAGGTTCAACATTATTTCCTAAATCATATTTCTTCATTTGCTTTCTTAAGTATTTACTTTAAGAAATTAATGAAATAAAATGGTGAATCATATCAACAAATAATTTATGTTTATTCAAAATGTTTATATTAATTGTATACAAATTAGTAAATAGTGAAATGTTTATGAGTGTTACAATCAGCATTAGAATTCCTAAAGAACTTAAAAAACTTCTTGATGAACTCAATATAGAATGGTATAATAAAGTAAAAAAGTTTCTTGAAGAACTTGTTAATGAGGAATTAAAAAATAGAGTTTTAAAAGAAGCTGATGAAATTAGAGAATCAATAACAAAAAGAAAAACAACTTCTGCAGCTGAGCTTATACGCGAGGATAGAGAACATGCCCATTGAAGCTGTTCTTGATTCTTCAGCGATAGTTGCGCTTTATACACCAGAAGAGCATAGCGAATGGATAAAAGAAACAATTAGAAAATACAATAAGCTTCATATACTTGATTTAACACTTTACGAGGTTACAAATGCTTTATGGAAAAAATTCTATTTTTTAAAAGAGTTAAGCGAAACAGAATTAAAAAGAACGCTTAAAGGAGTATGGAAGTTTTTAAATAACCTTTGTTTTCTGCATTACTATAAGGAAATAAAAGAAAAATCAATTGAATTTTCGATTAAATATGCTTTAACAATTTATGATTCATCATATTTAGCTTTAGCAGAAAAACTAAATATAAACTTCATAACAATTGATACAAAACTTTATGAAAAATTAGGGGGTACACCATTACATAAAATGATACTTTGCCCATAACATAATGATTAATTTTTAGAATTTTCTAAAATGGATTTATTTACTCAAATTTGAGTTTTTACTCAAAAATATTTATATATAAGCTAGCTATAGTAACTATGAAGTCGCATCCTCATTAAATAGTTAAAGTTAGGCGAATGAAATATGACGAATTCACGTAAATCAATGTTAAAATTAACTGGGGCAGCTGCATTAGCGCCTATATCTGTTCTTTTTCAAGTTTCTCCACCAATATTTTTAACGCCTTGGTTTATGAGGCTTGATTTTGTAGCTGTTCCATGGATTATTTGTTGGATGCTTTTCGGTTTTAAAGCTAGTTTGCTTTGTATGTTTATAAGTGCTCCGCTTATAGGTTTTTTAGGGCCTTTTGCAGGAGGTTGGGTTGGCGCATTAATGAAGATTTCAGCAAGCATATGGATGGTTGCTATCCCAGCTTTATTTACTTTAAAAACTAAAAATTCAATTAACCTGCTTAAAAATAAACGCTTATTTATTTTAGCAAGCTTAACAGCTATTTTAATACGTGATTTAGCTACAGTTTTTCTTAATCTATACTTCGCTATACCTGTATTTTTTGGAATGAGCTCGAAACAGGTTTTAGAGTTTTTTACAAATCCTAGATTTCAAAGTTTTATAAGTCATTTTCTAGGTTTAACATGGTTTACAGCTTATTTTGTTGAAGTAACCTTTTGGAACACTCTTCAAAGCTTAATTGATTTATATATATCCTTAATGATAGGCTTAATTGTTTTAAAAAGGTTTAAATATATTAGTTAGCCTTAATGTTTTCAGCGGGTGAGGGGTCCTCCCCCCCGTTCCGCTATATAAACCCCGGGTGAAGGAGGAAAAATTTGAAAAGCAAAACATTTAATATTTCTTTAACAGCTGTTTTTGCAGCTGTATATGCTATAGGAGTAGTTTCTTTATCTTCAATAAGCTTTCAATTGTTTCAAGTTAGAGTTGCAGATGCTCTTCTTCCTTTATCAATTATTTTTGGTTGGCCAGCAATCATAGGTTTAACCATAGGTTGCTTAATAGCAAATTTTTTTGGTGGATTAGGGATAATAGATATTGTTGGTGGAAGCCTCGCCAATTTTATAGCTTCATTTATTGCATGGAAAATTGGAAAATTAAAATTTAAAGGAAGCTGGTTGCTAGCTTCAATTATAGAAACATTTATAATTACAAGCATTGTAGGCTTTTATTTAAGCTTTATATTTAATGTTCCATTATATGCTTCTTTATTAAGCATTTTAGCAGGAAGCTTAATTGCAATAAATCTTATAGGTTATTTTTTGCTTAAAGCCATTTCAAAACTTGCAATAAAATACATAATGAATTAATGAATAATTTTAAAATAATTTTTAAAATAATTAAGCTAAATTTTATTGCATACAACATTTAAAAAGCCTTTTGAATTTGAGAAAGCTTAGCAGCAGCAAATGGAATAATCATTTCTTCCTCAGTTAATCCTCCATGAAGCCCTATATAACGAAGTTTTTCCCCTTTAAAATGCTTATACCAAACCGTGTTATTGTTTAAGGGAAGAATAATTAAGTCGCCAGCTCTTTCATAAAATTTTCTTTTAGGTTTTTTATTTAATAAACCAAATAATCCCTTTTTAACAGCTTCATTCACATCAATTACTTTCGCTTTATTTTTAAGCTTATCCAAAAGAAAATTTTTAACTTCATTTATTTTATTTTGTTTTAAATGAATATAAAGGTCTCTTGGGCTTCCGCTTGGCAAAATAATTTTTCCTTTAACGCTTTTTTTAAAGCTTTCCTTAAGCTTTTTAAATTTATTTAAATAAATTGTTTCTTTAGGGTTAACTGTTATTTGACCATGATCTGAAATTAAAATAATTAATGTTTCTTCAGCAGTTTTTTCCTGAATGTTTTTTAAGGCTTTACTTAATAAAAAGTTTAAAGCATTAAATTCTAAATTTTGAGCTTCATTATTTAATCCATATCGATGCTCTATAGCATCTAAAGCATCCCAATAAGCATAAAAATAGCTTAAGCTTTTTTCTAATTCTAAAAGCTTTTTAAGATTTATAATTAAATCTGAAAAGTTTATGAAAGGAAGTATTTCGCTTCCTTTTCGCATTAATTTAGCATAAGCTTTAGAAGCGTAAGAAGAGTTTATAAAAGAAAAAGATTTAACTCCTTTTCTTTTCAATTTTTGATAGATTGTTTCACCATTAAATAAAACAGTTGGTTTAATTCCTTTTTCAAGCAGTTTATCTTCGCATTTCTCGTTAAAAGGTGTAAAATGCATTGTAACAATTAAACCATCAAATTCTTTAAGATACATATACCATTCTAAAAGCGCATGCTCTTGAGGTGTTAAACCTGTATCAATAGTTGCAAGCGCAGAAGTTGTTGTTGAAGGAAAAACTGTTGTTAAAGGAAAGCAAACACCCTTCTCAACCATAGCATTAAAAAAATTAAAGTTTCCACATTTTTTTATAAAGTAATTATAGCTTAAACCATCCAATAGAAGCAAAACTATTTTTTTAACATTTTCCAAGCCCAATTCATTTTTTAAAATTTTATAAATTAAATTCTCATTTTTTTCAATGTTAAAAAAGTTTAATATAAATTCTGGAATTTTATTTAAGCAATAACTATTGTAAAGAGGATAAATAAACTCTTCTTCTTTCTTTGCTTTAATTAACTCTTCAATTTCCTTAATTAACATTTTTAATTCTCTCTTTTCCCTTTTAAATTGCTGTTAAAGCAATTAATAATGCTAAAACTAATGTAACTAAACTGTCGCTTACAGCCATTTCAATTGGAACCGTAAAGTTATCTGGATCAAACCCTTTATAGCATGTGGCTACAGCCGTGAAAAAAGATAAAATCATTATTAAGGGAAAAACAATTAAAAAGGTTAAGGTAATAACAAAAAAGTTTATAAAGGTTGATTTTAAGGAAGCTAAAATTCCATAAATTATATACATTATTAAGGCTGCAGCTGCAATTTGCTTTAACTCAATTAAATTATTTTTTATAGAAGTTAATTTAGGTTTAATTTCTCCTAAAGCCAATTTAGTTGTTAATAAAGAACCGAAAATAGCGCCGCCATCACCTATTGTATCTATTAAGGCTGGATAAACGCTTATAAAGCCTTTACGCATTTCAATTTCATTTTTTACTTTTGAAAGTGAAAAACCTGAAATAGCGCTTATAACTGCAGCTGTTAAAACCCCGAAAATAGCTTCTTTAACCACTTTTAAATAACTAGCTTCCTCTTTAAATTTTAATAAAATCAATAAAGTTAAAAAAGCATAAGCTAAAGCTATAAAATTTAATATAAGCTTTCCAAAAAAACCAAGTTTAAACCCTAAAGTTAAAGAAAAAATGTAAAATCCTGTAACTAAAATATCAGCAATTGTTGATGAAACAGGATAAACAATAATATCTGGATCTACACCTTTTTTAAAAGAGAAAAAACCTAAAAGAGCAGTTATAGGTTCAACAGCAATTGTTGTTAAACCTTGAGTTGCTATGCAAATGCTTAAAATAAAAAAAGCTTCATTAAATTTAATGTTATAAACTGCTTTATTAATAGCGAAAACAATTAAACCTATTATTAAGCTTAAAATAAAGGAAAGCGTTAAGGCTGAGGATGTTAAAGCATGATAATAAATAGTGTTTTTTCTTAATTGAGGTTTAATTAAGCCTAAATGAAGGTTTGTTCCAAGCCTGCTAGCGAAAACACCGTTTACAGCTCCTCTAACACTTAAAGTCATTGGATAAAGCATTAAACTCCAAGGTTTTAACAAAATTAAATTTGAGAAAGCTACAGCTAAACCTCCAGCTGCTAAACCTAAAGCATCAAATAATAAAGCTGTTAAAGCCTCTTTAAAAACTTTAAGCTTTCTAAAAGCTACCATTTAATTTCCCTTTTTTTAAAAAGCTTTTAAACTTAGCTATATAAAAATTTTTAATTGTTTTTTGAAGTTTTTAAGCCTTAAACTTTTGGAATCTTAAAATCTTCCTTAATAATGTTAAGAACCACATTTGTAACTGTTTTTTTAACATAAGGTATAGCTAAAACATTTTTTATAAAATTGTTTAATTCAAATCTATCTTTAAACCTGGCTATCACAGCAATATCGAAATCTCCAGTTATATCATAAACTAAAACAACATTATTTATTTTAGCTATTTTATCTTCAACTTCCAAAAGATATTTTCCTTCAGCTTGAATTAATATTATAGCTGTTAAACTATAGCCGATTTTTGTTGAATCTATAATGGCTGAATAACCCTTTATTACACCTAATTTTTCTAAATTTTTAATTCTATTATAGGCTGTTCCAACTGAAATTTTAAGCTTATTAGCTATTTTATTAAAGCTTAATCTGCAATCTTCTTGAAGCAAATTTATTATTTGCAAATCAAGCTTATCTATGCTTTTTACATTTTTCAATTTAAATATCTCCAAATTGAATATTCATTTAATATTCCTTTAAAACATTTAAATATTTATTTTTTATAACGAAAAATTTATATATGAAAGATTTAAATAAGCAATTTCCATTAAATAAAAAAGCCTAAAAATGAATTAAATTGAAAAACCATAAAATTTTAAAAGCAATCAAACAAAATTGGGTTTATTTTAAAATGAATAAACATCGCTATTTTTTGCAAAAACCATATTATTAATAAAAAAATTTAAAAAAGAGGATTAAAAATAAGTTGAAGAAAGAAGTGAAGCAAAAATGGATTATATGGATTATAAAATTTTCTTTAATAAGCTTTCTTTAAAAACTGAACCTTTAATAGATGATACAACTTTAAGGGATGGAGTTCAAATGCCTGGTTTAGCTGTAACACCAGAGGATGCAGCTGAAATCGCTAAGCTTTTAGATGAAATTGGAGTTGAAAGAATGGAAATTCATCATTATCATCCATCAGATAAAAAAGCTGTAAAGCTAATTAAAGATTTAAATTTGAAAATTAGGGTTGCAGGTTGGTGTAGAGCCGTTAAAGAGGATGTAGACGATGCCTTAAAATGCGGTTTTGATGAAATTGGAATTTCACATCCAGTTTCAAAAATTCATTTTAAAGCTAAATGGCCTGATAAAACTGAGGATGACCTTCTTAATAGAGTTGTTGAAGTTGTAGAGTATGCTGCTAAAGATCAAGGTTTAAAAGTTTTTGTTCATGGTGAAGACAGCACTAGAGCCGATTGGAACTTTGAAAAAAAATTTATTAATGCTGTGGCTGAAGCTGGAGCTGAATGCTATAGAGTATGCGATACTGTAGGCATAGGTTTATCTAATCCAAATGCTCCTTTACCAAATGGTATACCAGCTAAAATTAAAGCTATTAAAGCTGAAACAAAAATTGAATCTATAGAAATTCATGCGCATGATGATTTTGGAAATGCAGTTGAAAATACTATGGCAGCTATTATAGCTGCTTCAGGAATTTGGGATAAAATTTATGTTAGCACAACTTTTTTAGGCATAGGGGAAAGAGCTGGAAATGCTGAAACAGAAAAAGTTATAATGAACCTTTATATGCATTATAATGTTAAAAAATATGAGGGTAAAACTCAAAAATTAAAGCAATTAGCCGATTTTATTTCGAAGGCTACAGGTTATGTTACGCCACCTAATAAAGCTATAGTTGGCGATTACGCTTTTGCTCATGAAAGCGGAATACACGCCTTTGGAGTTTTAAATAATCCATTAACATATGAACCTTATCCACCTGAGCTTGTTGGAAACAAGCGTAGAATAACAATAGGGAAACAATCTGGAAAAGCAGCTATAAAATATAAAATTGAAGAGTTAACTGGTTTAACACCAACTGAAACTCAATTAATGGAAGTTAAAAAGAAAATAGAGGAAATTTACGCGTTAGGAAGAAAAGCTTCGCTTAAAGAAGAAGAATTTAAAAAAATTCTTAAAGAAATAGGATTAATAAATTAAGAGATTTGTATATTCCAATATACTAAAAACTTAAATATTGGTATATTAGAATATACATATAATGCAAATCGATATTTTAGAAAGATTTAATGAATGGTGGTTAACTGGCAAAGTAAGAAAAGAATTAGCAAAACCAAAAAAAAGATATGTTTTCCCTCAAATGCTAATGCAAGCTGAAAAAAGACAAATAACTTTGCTTACAGGCTTAAGAAGAATTGGAAAAACAACATTATTTCATCAATTAATAGATTATTTATTAAATAAGGTTGAACCAGAAAAAATTTTCTATTTCTCTTTTGATGAAGAAAAATATAGCTTAAAAGATGTTTTAGAAACCTATGAAAAAAGAATTTTAAAAAAGAATTTTGAGGAATGCGGAAAACTCTGGATTTTTCTGGATGAAATTCAAAAAGCAAAAGATTGGTTTTCCACAATAAAAATATTTTATGATCTTTATCCAAATTTAAAGTTTTTTCTTTCAGGTTCAGCCTCTTTACTTCTTTCTAAAAAAGCAATAGAATATTTAGCTGGAAGATTTTTTGAAATTCAACTTAAACCTTTAACTTTTAAGGAATTTTTAGAAATGAAAGGTTTAAATATAAAAAAAGAAAATTTAGAATTATATCAAAGAAAAGCTTTACCCCTATTTATGGATTATCTTAGAAAAGCAGGTTTTCCAGAAATTATTGATTGGGAAAAAGATGAGGAAATAAAAGAATATATTAAAAACTCTGTAGTAACCAGAGTTATTTTAAAAGATATACCATTAGAATTTGGCATTAAAGATTTTGAATTAATTGAAAACTTGCTTAAACTTGTTTTTTCTAATCCAGGCTTAATTTTTAATGTAAACTCTATTGCAAACTCTTTAGGTAAAAATAGATTAACAATCTCAAATTATATTAATTATTTAAAATATAGTTTAACCATAAGAATTCTTTCAAACTATAGAAAAGAAGCTTTAACCTCTTCAAGAAAATTTAAAAAAATATATCCCGCTACCACATCATTAACATTTTCTTACTTAAATAATTTTTATGAAAAAGAGTTTTTTGGAAAAATTTTAGAAACTTATGTTGTAAACGCTTTAAATGCAGAATTTTATTTTAGAAAAAACCGAAAAGAAATAGATGTAATCCTTAAAAGAAATGGAGAATTACTGCCTATAGAAGTTAAAGAAAATGTTGAAGCAAATGATATAAAAAAATTTGCAGGTTTATTAAAGGATTTGCAAGCGAAAGAAGGAATCATCTTCACTTTAGAGCAGTTTGATGAAAAAAATATTGGAGAAAAAAAGATTAAAATTTTACCATCATGGTGCCTAGACTTTATTCTTGATTAAAAATTGCTTTAAAAACGGTAAAAGAATAATGAGAGAAAAAAGTGAAATTTATGATTAATCAATTAAAACAAATAAATTTTAAAAATAAAAAATTCAGGTTAATCTTAGCTTTTCTCTCAATTGTTTTAATATGCATTTACATATATGCTTTCGTTTCTAGAGGTTTTAAAGAATTTTATGATGAAAAAATGGATTATGTTAGAGCTGAAAGAATTTTAAATAAAGGCTTGCAAGGTTTTTATGATAATGACACTTATATATCGCCTTATCCACCCTTAGCTTTATCTTTAATAGCCTTAATTAAAGCTTTAAGCCCTTCACTGGAAGCTTTCAAAACAATATTTTTTTTAATTCTTCTTTTAAATATTGCGCTTTTTTATGAATGTTTAAAAATTTATAATGAAAATTTAGCTCCCTTAATTTTATTTTGTTTTTTAACTTTTCCAATATTGAGGCTAGGAGTTATAACGCTTCATCCAACAGATCTGCTTTTTTTACTATTTCTTTTGTTAAGCTTTCGTTTTAAAAATAAAAAGTTTTTACCTTTAACTTTTCTAGGTTTATCTATAGCTGTTAAATGGTACAGCTGTTTAATTGCGCTTTTATATCCCCTCTATTATAGAAAAGATAAAATGCTTATGTTTAAAATTACTTTACCGCTTTATTCATCAATCTTTTTTGGTTTAATCATTCCCATATTTATTTTTCCAAATTATTTAAGCATATATGGGTTTCATATTGAAAAATCTATTCAATTAATTAGTTGGATTCAATATTCTTACGGCGTTAAGGTTCCAGTTTTAAGCTTGGCTTATCCACTCAACCTTTATATAGGTTTACCGTTAACAATACTTTGTTTTTTAGCCTCAATTTTAATAACTTTAACGCGCAATCTTGATGAAGCATCTTTAGCAACCTTAAGCTTAATCCCATATGTTTTATTCGCTTCAACAACTATTCCCTATCTTAGATTTTCTGTTTACCCATTCATAACATTCGCTTTAACAAATAAATTAAATATTAAAACTTTATTCTTTATAGCAGCTTTATTCTTTTTTAGATACAACTTTATCGCAGTTATATTAATATCAATTGTTTTATACTTCTCTATCTATAAAGAGTTTCGCAAATTTGCTTAAAGATTTCACCAAATGTTTTTCCAAACCCATCCATTGCTTTCAGTTTTCCTTAAATTATATTTTCTTTTGCATTTTTTAAATTCTTTAACTGCATTTTTCCAAAATCCATTTTTATCATATAATGAAATCCCATAGAATACTGCGTCTAAGGCAAAGGGATTCAACTCTTTAATCATTTTAAGAAATTCTTGAGGCGTATAAGCGGTGGCGTCAACCCTAAGAAAATGTTTTTGAGCTTCTTTTAAAACCAAAATAAAGCGTTCCTTTAATTCAACATTTTCAAGCTTAGGCGAAATCACAATCACATCTATATCTGAAAGTTCATCAACAAATTCTCCTTTAACCAATGAACCATGCAGTATTAAGGTTAATGGATCAAGTTTTTTCGCTAACCCATTTATAAACCGGTTTAATTTTGATGCATCTAACCCTTTAATTTTACTTAATTTCTTTTTCAACAAATTTAATTATTTCCTCCGCAAGCTTCACAGCTTCTTCAGCATCCTTCTCCAAAAAATATTCATGCGGGGCGCCTCTTTCAAAAGCATTTGGATAACGCGCAGGGATATAATATCTATCTAAAATCCTCGCGTATTGAATATACTCATTAGCTACTTTTATTTTTTCAAGTTTTCGCGCGGTTAAAAGCAATTCAGATACGCTATGACCAAATTCAAATCTTCCAAAAAACAGTAATAAAGCTTTTACAGCTTTTTCAGCTGCTTGCTGAGAATGAAAACATGAAGCTGCATATTTCTTTTCCCTTAAAAGAATTTTAGCTATAGATAAATCTTCTAAGGCTTCTGAAAACCAATCTTTAAAGCGTTTACTACTCAAAAATTTTAAACCCCTTTTCTACATTAGTTAACTCCAGTTTATTAAAATTAATTTTTTATCGCTTCTTATTGTTTCATTTAATTTATTGTTATTTATCGTTGTTAACAATATTCTTAACTTAAGTATTAGTTGGCACTCCCCACAGCTAAAGCCGAGAGATAAAGTAACTTATTATTTGCTGGCTTTTATATCCTACAAGCATAACAATGCGTCTAATGCCATGATAGGCTAAAAACCTCACGATATACTCTAATAAAGGCTTCTCCCATCGCCCAACAGGAATCATCAATTTCTGAAAATAAATAGGTTAAAGGCCTAAAAGCCTTAATTCCTTTCCCCACCGCAAAGTATAACTGCCTTCCTTAACATTATTGAGCTTTAAAGCTTAAGCAGCTCAGACAGTAAGGCATTAATTATTTTTTAAGCTTCTCCAGCTCTTCTATAAAGTTGGCTACTTTTTTTAATGCCCTCTCTATTTCTTCTCTGGGAGCCCATCCTTCATAGAAGTTTATATGCATAGATATAGCTGTTCTCCATAAGCTGCCAAGCTCCTCATTACCCGTTTCCTTAATAAGCTTGTTTACATATTCCCAAAGTTCCCCATGGCCCGTAAGCCTTCGTTCTTCCTTTTCATAGGCTATAGCCTTAACCGCTAAGGCGGCTGAACCCCAAAGTTTCTCAGATGCCTGTTTAAGATCTCCCTTAGCCAACTCTTCTTCAGCCTGCTTAAAGTAAGTTTTACTCATTTCCCAATAAGCTTCAACTTTAACTTCAGGATCTAAATCGCTAACCAACTTTTCAACTATAAACTCTTCAACTTGAATGCCTTCAGCCTCAGCCAGCCTCCTAAACTTTTCAAGAATGGATTTTGGAAGCACTAACATACTTGAGCTCAAACCTTTTACCCAACCTTTTTTTGTCAATGAAATTATTTTTGGGAAGTAGGCTATAAAGGGTAGTTCTCCAGTTTTCAAATAGTATATAAAGTTAACTCTTTTATAACATTTTTTGGCAATTCTCCTCTATATAATGTCAGAAAAATTATTGACGTTTAAAGAAGCCTGTAGAAAATTAGGAATCCATCCTAATACGCTTAGGAAGTGGGATAAACATTACTCAAATTTTAAATTCACCTTTTTAAATTTAAAATTTTGTATTTTATAGTTTAATTTTTTGGTTGATTTTAAAATTGTATTATCTATAGGTTAGTTTTGGTATTATGGTTATATCGAGAATCGACATAACCCTTTAAATACCCTTTTAAACCTTAAAGTTTTCTCAAGCGCTTAAAAGCGCGAAAAATAAATTTTAGAAAAGTTTTAAGGAGGAAAAATTAATATGAGTAAAAAAATATTTGCAACTCTGCTAGCTGCATTATTCATTTTAAGCATAGCTTTAGTAGCTGTTCCAACCCAAGCCCATCATACATTAGGCCGCTTAACAGACAATCCTTCAAGCGCTACACCCTATCGTGTAAGAGACTTTGATGTGCATGTTCCAGGTCCAACAGGTTATGTTTGGCCTGGAGGCGGTTATGGAAGCTATGTTGGACCAAGCCCAATGGGTCCAATAAGCCAAGGAATGCCAGGTTATCAATCGCCTTGGAGCCCCAACCCACCAGGCGCATCATTAGATTGGTATCAACTTAGAGGAAACGCCTACGCGCCCTTCGGCGCAATATTAACAGGCGCTAAAGGAGACTTAATTATAGCCATAAACTTCACCTTAGGTGAAGGTGTAGATACCTCAAAAGACTATGTGTATGATGATGTAATTATTTATGTGCCTCCAGAATTTAAGCCTCCAGTAGATTGGGCTAGCTATGATACATCAAACATTATAGCAAGCTGGGATAACAGATACGTTGATTATGGTGTTGTTAAGGCGGATGTAAAAGATGCTTTCGGTCCAGGATGGTGGGTTATCCAAATCTGGTCTAAAATAAAATTCACAGCAGCCAATCATTATAAGGAATGGTATTACATTAGGCTTAACGGCATGACTGCACCTGAAATCGCAGGAAGATACTTCTTCAAAATATTCTTGAATGAAAGCTGGCCAATCGTTAATGCGGCTAATGAAGACGGCTCGTTAAGGGAGCCTGTTTTAAGCACTATGCCAGTTGAAAATTGGCCTGTACTGCTTGTTAAAGGCGAGGTTGACCCAGGAATAATAGAGGGAACAGTTCGCTATGGAGCTTGGAACACCACCCTATACAATCAGCCTCTACAAGTTCCAGGAAGAGTGAGAGCTGTAGGTGTTACACCTGAAGGACGCCAAGTTGAAGCTAGAGGATACTTCAATGCTTCAGCTAAAGGACACTTTGAAATTGAAGGTGTAGCTCCAGGCACATACGATATTTACGCTAGCGCAGCAGGATTCCCAGAACAAAAAGTAGCTAGCGGAGTTGAAGTTAAAGCTGGAAAATCAACCCATCTAGATGTATATTTAAACCCAGGTGTTGTAGTGCATGGAAAAATATTCAGCAAGCATATTTACCAAGAAGTGCCATGGCCAAGCGATAGACCAATAATGGTTGAAATCTATGATAGCAATGAATGGCCAAGCGCTAAACCAGGATACGCTTGGGGCAGCGAAGGCTTAGATTTTGAAGCAGCCCACCTGAAAAGCTTCTCGCCAATAAACCTAACTGAATGCCCATACACAAGCTATGTTGTAGGTAACGTGATTTATGACGTTTCAGGAACAAAGCTGGCTACTGGCAATACACCTAAGAAAGTTGCCTTCCCATGGGAAGGTCCATCTCCGGGTCCAGATCCAGATGGAATATTTAATGGTGTTGGACCATCGCAAGTATGGTGGGTCGGTCCAAGCGCTATAACAGCTGATCCAGCGCATGTAGGAGACAACTGGTTCATATTCAGGTTTGGTGTTACAGGAAGATATGGTGCACCAACAGAGTTTGATGGGCATGTACCTCAAGTTTTCGCAACTTGGGTTAACGGTTTAGGTCCAGGAAAATACTATTTGCGTGCATGGGTTAACGGTTACGTGCAAACAGATGCTTTAGGCAACTATGTAGATTACTCGTTTGAGGTTGCTGGTGAAGAATGGGCAGGCGACGTTTATGTGCCTATGGATCTTCAAACAAGCAGCTGGATAAACAAAACTGTTCACTTCCATGATTTACCAGGCACATTAGCAACTCAACCAGTCGGCGGTCCAGATCCAGAACGCTACTTGATAGCTGAAGTTTACGATGCTAACAATGTGCTTGTAGGCTTCAACTTTACAATAGTTAAAAGCGAAGATAAAGATGCTTCAATAATGATTAACGGTTTCGGAATGGCTGGTCCAGACGACGGCCATGTAGTCAGCGATTTAAATGGAATGAAGTTCTCGCTTTACAAGTATAGGCATATAAGGGATTATGGTATAATGCCAGGCACATATAGCGTTCGCGTTTACATGAGAGGCTATGTACAGCAAGAAATTGAATCCACAACCATAAGCCTATCTTCAAGCCCAGCCTACATAAGCAACCATATGTATAGAGGAGCTGGAATAAACGTTACATTATACTCGATTGATTGGCAGCATCCAGCCATGCCTAAACCATGGGTTTGGCCAGACGCACCAATAGTTGTTGAAGTTTACGATAACGCAAGCAATCCTATTGGAGAAATAAAGTATTGGGGTTGGGATAGCGAAGCTGGAGCATATGTATGGATGAGGCCAAGTCAAGTTAAAGGCAAAACAACTATTCCATATGAAGGTTGGGAAGGCTCATCTAAGCTTAAATTCAACGGTTCAACAGCTGTTGATGAGTATGGTCCAGATGCTGATAGCTGGAGTAGTTGGCGTACAGCGACCGATGAGCGTGGAAACGTATGGTGGTTAAGCTACTTTGACGTCCTCAGCTTCTTAGCTGATCCAAGCATGTACCGCAAAGCTGATTTAAGCACTAAATTAGGTTTAGAAACAGGCACATACAAGATTAAAGGCTTTACATATGGCTATGTGGATAGATTCTGGGAAGAAGAAAAAGCTGGAATAGGCAAAACAACAGAGGTTCCCGCTCAAAAAGGTCATCAAGCAGATACAAAGCTTCAATTAATCGTTGGCACAAACATTACAGTAACGATTAAATTCAAGAAGGAAGGCATATTTGATCATGTACCATACAACAGCTCAATGCGCGTAAGACTATTCGATAAGAATGGAAAGCTTGTTGGAGCCTTAGAATCAAGCCTTAAGACCTTCGTAAACTATGGTATTGGCCCAACCAAAGTTGCTTTACTAAGCCCAATACAGCCTTCATGGGCCAGCAGCTGGACAGAAACAAATGTTATTCCAGACAGCACAGACACAGTTATAGTTTTAATTGCTGGAGCATACAGGCGTTATATTGAACCAGACTGGTACAATGTTGTTCCAAAGAACAGGGATATATACAATGGTTATGGTATAGCTGGTTCAGGATACTTAGGCGGAACATACTTCTATGATGGCCCATGGACTGTTGAAGTTGATGTTGTAAACTGCTACTATAGCGATGCATGGTATCCACCGCCACCAGGATTATTAATGGGTGAATCATACCATATAATAGCTGGAGTTGAAGGTCCATACGGTAATCAATGGAGCTTCAACCATCTAGGTCCATTCGAGCAAAGAACAGTTTGGACAGTGCCAAACGCTCCATTAAGCGGAGAAGCCTCAGTATACTATGAGCTTGATTTAAGAGGTTTAGTCAGCGGCCTCGTATACGGCTTTACATACAGCAACGGCATAAGACCAATAAGCTGGGCAAGCGTTGAAGCAGTAGGCGAATCTGGAACATTCACAGTTTACACTTATGATGGCTACTATGAAATGTATCTATCGCCAGGCAGCTACACGCTTACAGTCACTGAATGGCCAGGCGGAGCAGGACATGAAATAGCATCTGCACCAATAACAGTTTCAGAAGGCCAATTAGTAACCGGATTCAGCTTTACACTTGAGGAAAGCCACATTCCAATTCCAGAATTCCCAGTTGCAGCCATAGCCTTAATCTCAGCCATAGCAGCTTCACTATACATTTTAAGAAGAATCAAAAAGTAAACCGAGAAAAAAGGGGTTTAAACCCCCCTTTTATTTAAACCCCACTTTTTCTTATTTTTTTAAAATTACCGTAAACCTTAAATATTCCATGCATAAAAATTAATTATTATGCATGTAAAGTGTTTAAAACTGTTTTTAACATTAACCTTAACATTTTTAATGTTAACATCAATTTTATGCTTAAAAGCTTCCTCAAACGAAGAATTGCCTGATTTAGCCATAATAAATTTTTATTGGCAACCTGAAAACCCAACATTAAATACTCCCATTTCATTTTATATTATAGTGGAAAATATTGGTAAAGGCGCGGTAACAAACCCGTTTAATGTTGAGCTTAACATTAGAGATATAAAGTTTAAATGGCGTATCTCCTATTCAGATTTACCAATAAACCCTGGAGATAAATGGATGTTTTATACATCCGAACCTATAAAGCTTGCTTCTGGAACATATCCAATTACAGTTAAGGTTGATCCTGAAAAATATGTTCCAGACGCTAATAGAGAAAACAATGAAATAAAGGAAACCTTAATTGTATCAGCTCAAACATTCATAAGCGAATCAACTGCCACAACTATTATTAAAACTACAGCTACCTTACGTTTTTCAACAATTTTAAAAACAGCCACAGCCACAACATTTATTGCTTCAATAACTGAATTAAATTTTCCTGAAAAAGTTAATTTAAAAGAAACATTTAAGGTTTCAGGTGTAATAAATTATGAATTTCCTAAAGGAGCTCAAATAAGGGTTAAAGTCGTTGAATTGGATAGCGGAAAAATTCTTGCATCTACAGATTCAGATTTTGTTTCGGCTATTGGAAAATGTTATTTTGAATTTTGGTTGACTGCACCAAACAATAATACTATATGGAATCTTCGCGTGCTAACCCTCTATTCTTCACTAGGAACAACATTTTACCCTATAGACTCTAAAGATTTCTCTATTGTTGTTGGTCAAGCCCTCACAAAAACAATTTCAATTTCCACATATACTTCTTTCACATCAGTTTTAACCACGGAATCCACATTAATAACTACCTTCACACCAGCTTTAATCACCACATTTTCATCAATAACCACTGGTTTAATTGAAACAAAACAATTATGGTTAGCTTCAATTATTGCTGCAATAGGAAGCGTTGCTATCACTGTTATTGTTTTGTTAAAAGGTAAAAGCAAAAAAGCTTTTCTAAGCAAATCTTAATAATTTTCATTTAAAATGCAAGAGCAAAAAGGTATACAAAACTCTTCTTTAAACAATTTATTTAGGTGAAAACCAAATTGCCAAAAGAAAAATTAATAATAATTCTTCTTTCAGCGATGTTACTTATGGTTGCTGCTACAAGCTATTTCACAATCATTAATTTAGAAAAACAATTAATTAAAACCCAAATTGAAATTAATAATCTTCAAATTGAAATTCAAAAATTAAATTTAGAATTAACCTCCATAAATAATGAATTAAAACATTATAAATTAAATCGTCCAACAGAATATGAATTAAAGCTTTTCCTTTCAATTGACGATACAGATAAACATGAATATAAAAAAGGAAGTTATGTATGCATAAACTTCGCTAAAGACTTAAAGGTTAACGCAGCCAAAGCAGGATGGAACATAAGCTTTATAGTTGTAAATTTTATTTCGCCTAAAGGTGAAGAGGGTCATGCATTAAATGGAGCTTATTTAGCTGATGGAAGATGGGTTTGGATTGAACCTCAAAACGATAAAATATATTATGGCTCTATAGAAGAATACCTTAAAGAATTTTTCAATATAGAATGGGTTCAAATAGAGGAATACGCAATAATATGGTGAAAACTTTTATTCAAATATTGAATTGAATAAATAAAACTTAAATGTTCTCTATAAAGTTTATGAGTATATTGCGGTAATCTATAATACCTAAAATCCTGTATTAATAAAAGTGAAATAAGCAAAGCAGATAAAGCTGGAAGCTTCAATTTAGTTGAGGAATAATTCACAATCCACCCATTCTCCTTAGAAATCAACATTTTTTTGTTTTATCAATTTTTTAAATTCTTTTTTCTCCAAAAACCTTCATCATAAATAATTATTCCATCTATAATGCTTTTACAACCTTAAAGAGTTAAATATAGGCAGCTTCCGTAATTTTTTAGCAAAATCAATCACCTCTCTCGCGTAGCGAAGAGAAGTCTCTTTTGCATCATCTTCATTAAACATATGTATAAGTGCTCCGCTTAGAAAAGCATTAGGATACCTTGTTGGAATATAGTAACGGTTAAGAACTCTGCAAGCATCTTCAATTTTCAATTTCTTTAGAAACCTGAATAAACTTGGAAGCCTCTAAAATTAAACCCATAAAGTTATTACCAACAGTTGATGAACCAAAATTTTCTAAAACAGCTTTTAAAGCTTTTTCAGCTGATTAATGGCATGTAAAACAACACCAAGCATAATTTCTTGTTGCATAAAGATCTTCAGCAACCTTAAACTCCCCTTCAGCCTGCTTCATCCAATCAACTATTCTACGCAATTTAGCTTCCCATATTCATTAAAATAAATTATTATTAATAAACGCGATTAAATCTAGTTTAAACTGTTTCAAAAATAAAAATGTTAACAGTTATTTTAGGAATTCTTGTTTTATTGCTTATAACTTTTAGCTTTCCTCTATAATTTCTTTTCCATAAATAAGTTTTATCTCATGTTTTTTCGCGTTTTCCTTAAGAAACTCTATAACTTTCTCCGGTGCGTTGCCAACAGAAAGAAACTTAAACTCAGCTTTTCTTTTAAACTTTTTTTGAGCCGCCTCAATATGCCTTAAAAGTTTTTCAACCTCTTTTTCAGCTTCCTCTTCATCCCTTAAATAAGTTGTTACCTCCCCAACAATTAAAGGCTTCTCGTTAAAAACATCAATCTCAAAAATTTCGCCATCATAAACAAAAATGCCCTTTCTAACATTCATTTCCGCTCTAGAGTAACCCTTCTCCTCCAACATTATTTCAATAAAAGCCATAGTATAATCTTCAAGCGTTCTTCCAACAGCCCTTCCAAAACTTGTAACCTCAGCCTTTAAACCCTTAATTTCCCTCCAAATCTTTGTCTGCTCCTCTTTTACCGCTTTAACCTCCTCCCATAACCTATTTTGATTCGCCCACAGTTTGTTTTGTCCCTCCCATAATTTATTTTGTCCTTCTCTTAAAGCTTTAACTTCCTCCCAAAGCTTGTTTTGTCCTTCCCTTAATGTTTTAACTTCCTCCCATAGTTTATTTTGTCCCTCTCTTAATGTTTTAACTTCCTCCCATAGTTTATTTTGTCCCTCTCTTAATGTTTTAACTTCCTCCCATAGTTTATTTTGTCCCTCTCTTAAAGCCTTAACTTCCTCCCATAACCTATTTTGGTTTTCCCATAGTTTGTTTTGTCCCTCTCTTAAAGCCTTAACCTCTTCCCATAATTTATTTTGATTCTCTATTAGCCTATTCTGGCCTTCTCTTAAAGCCTTAACTTCTTCCCAAAGCTTTCTAACTTCTTCTTCAACTTTATCAAGCCTATTTAAAATCTCGCGTAAACCAATTAAACCAGCAATAGCATAACGAAACTCAAAATCCTCATCAAGAAGCTTAAGAAAAGCTTTTTTTAATTCGCTTACCATCAATTCTCTTTAATCCTACCAAATTTTCTCCTTCTAACCATCACTACATTTACTAATATTTAAAACATTTATATATTTATCGATATTTTGGTCTTCATCGCTATGAATAATTAAAACTTATTAGCATTGTGAGCGGGAAATCATCCATCATTTATGGATAGGATAAAAGTGAAAGCTTCTCTACGATTGAGGTTGGGGGCTTTCAGCGTTTAGAGATGGCTTTATGCCTATCTCCTCATCTGCTGGTTCAAGGGGGCTTCACAACTCCCTCATTCCATAAAGCTTATTACCCTTTATGGGCTACTTTGCCTATCTTACCTCTGCCAACATAGGCTTTAAACTTCATAAATCATTGCAACATACTCACAATTTAAATTTTAACCATTTCATCCCAAAACTAAAGTTCCAAGTTTTCTAGGCACCAAATTTATAATAGGAAAACTTTAAAAGCCTTTTAGTTTAACTTACAAATTGAAGTAGAATGCAATCAACCGTTAAATTAAAACGCGAAATATTAAGGTTGCTTAAGGAAGATGAAGAGTTTAGATACGCAGTAGCCGGATTTTTAAGGTTAGAGGAAATTCTTAAAGGTTTTGCTAAGCATGATGAGATTTTAGCTAAGCATAGTGAAGAGCTTGTTAAGCTTAGGGAGGATATGAATAAGGGCTTCGCTAGACATGATGCAGAGTTAACTAAGCTTAGGGAGGAGATGGTTAAAGGTTTTGCTAAGCATGATGAGATTTTAGCTAAGCATAGTGAAGAGCTTGTTAAGCTTAGGGAGGATATGAATAAGGGCTTCGCTAGACATGATGCAGAGTTAACTAAGCTTAGGGAGGATATGAATAAGGGTTTCGCTAGGTATGACGAGGAATTAATCAAACTTAGAGAAGATATGAATAAGGGTTTTCAACTTTTAGAGAGGCACATTTCAGCCTTAGGTGCTAGATGGGGTTTATTAAGCGAGACAGCATTTAGAGAAGGTTTAAAAGGCTTATTAGAAAAAGAACTTAAATTCAAAATTGAACGTTGGATAAATTTTGATAATGAAGGTTACGTTTATGGTTTTCCAAGCCAAATAGAAATAGATATAGCAATTCATAATGAAAAAACAATTTTAATAGAAATAGCATCGCATATAAGACAATCAGATGTAACAATATTTAAAAAGAAAGCTGAATTTTATAAAAAATCTACTGGGAAAACACCAGAAAAATTAATGATTATCACGCCATACATCGAGGAAAACGCTAAAGAAGCATGCGTAAAGCATAATATAGAGTTTTATACAAAAGTTTAAAATCTTTTTAAGCAGCGTATATTCAAAATTTAACTAAATAAATAAACTTGTAACTCTAAGCTGTTAAAGCTGCTAAAATAACCTTTAAAGCTAAAGCAGTTATAATTAAAAATTTTCATTCAATCTTTCACCAAATTAATTTTCAATCATTTATGTAAATTTTCACATATATAAACTGTTTTAAATTATTTATTCATGTTTCTTAAGCATTTTATTTCTTTATTTTTAACTTATAAACCTTAAAGGTTTAAAAAGGAGATGAAAAAGTGAATTTAAAACCTTTAAGGTTTAAGTTAACTGCGGTTATATTTTTGTTTTCCCTAACTTTTTTTAATCCCCAAATTCTAATTCAACTAAATTCCTTAAACTTTAATTATAACCATGCATATTATGCGTTTGCACCTTCCTTAAACAGCAATAAAGATTACAGTTTCACTCAAAACTTTAACTTTTCTAATGCACCTGAAATTGGACCATTAAAATTAGCTGTAATAGCTGTAGAATTTTCAGATCGCAACCATACAAAAACAATTGAAGAATTAAAAAACACATTTTTTAATCAAATGAACAATTATTTTAAGGAAGCTTCATTTGGAAAAGTTTGGGTTGAAGGAGAAGTTTTCGGTTGGGTTAAATTAAATAAAACAATGGTTTATTATGGTCGAGATGGTTTAAAACCTGATGATGGAAACAATGATGGTTTTCCAGATACATGGGTTTTAATTCAAGACGCTATTATGGCTGTTGATAAGCAAGTGGATTTTTCAGGCTATAAATATTTAATGGTTATTCATGCTGGAAACGGTCAAGAAACAAGCAGTGTTTCAAGCGATATATGGTCAATAACCTATATTATGGGAATAAGCTTTAAAACTAATGACGGTTGGACCTTCAGCTCCGCAGCTATAGCTCCAGAAACTGAAGCTCAAGGCGCTGTTCCATTAGGCGTTTACTGCCATGAATTCTCTCATTTATTAGGTTTACCCGATTTATATATTTATGGCAGTCAATCTAGACCTGTTGGAAATTGGGATTTAATGGATAGAGGCTGTTGGAATGGAAATCCGCCAGGCTCAAGCCCAGCCCATTACACTGCTTGGGGAAAAATAGAGCTTAAATGGATTAATGAATCTCAAGTTTTAACTGTATCTATAGGTTCCAGAGTTAATATAACGCTTGACCCAATTGAAGTTCCATCCAAAAATTATCAAGCTGTAAAAATTCCAATCTCAACAAATAGATATTATTTAGTTGAAGTTAGAGCTCAATTAGGTTTTGACTCTGCTTTACCAAGCTCAGGCGTTTTAATAACATATATTAACGATTATGCTGGTTCAGGCGAAGGCATAGTTAAAGTTCAAGATGCTCATCCTGAAACATCAACCTTAAACGATGCCGCTTTTCAAGTTGGAGAGTTATTTATGGATTCCAAAAACGAGTTTTCAATAAAAATTCTTTCAAAAGAAAACTTTTCCTATACAATTATGGTTGGAAGCTCAGCTCCAGCACCTGATATAACAATTCAAAAATTAACAATTAACCCTGAAGCTCCAGAAATCAATAAAACAGTTAATATCGAAGCTGCAATTGCAAATAAAGGGTTTAAAACCGCATATAACTTTTACATAAACTTTTTTATAGATAATGTTTTATATGGAAAAGTTAAAGTTTCATCCTTAGCTAAAGGAGAATCTAAGCAGGTTTCGATTCAATGGAAAGCTGAAAGCGGACAGCATAATATAAGGGTTGAAGTGGATCTTGGAGCTTCAGGAATAGATATGGATTGGAGCAACAATTACGCTTCAAAAGAAATAATTGTAGGCTTTATATGCATAATTAAAGTTCCTGAAAATTTAACTGTAAAAATTAATGGAACAAGCTATACGCCTAATAACCTTGGAGAAGTTAAATTAAGCGTTTTAAACTCTACTTTAACAATTGAAGTTGAAAAAACATTTAATTTAAACGATAATGAAAGAATCGTTTTTGTTGATTGGGGTGACGGCGATAAAAGCAACCCTAAAACATTAAAAATAAACGGAAACTGTTTTTTAATGGCAAATTATAAAAAGCAATTTAAAGTTTCAATCGATGCTGGTGAAGGTTCAGTTTCAGGCGGAGGATGGTATGATGAAGGTTCTCAAGCCATAATTAAAGCTAACGCACCATTTACTTCGCCTGATGGAAAAACTAGATTAATATTTAATGGTTGGGTTGGCGATATAACCTCAAACGCTCCAGAATTAAGCTTAAACGTAACGCAGCCATATAAAATTTCAGCTAAATGGTTAAAACAATATTATCTTGAAGTTAAATCCTCTTTAGGCATTGTTTCAGGCGGAGGATGGTATAACGAAAATGAATTAGCCTACATTTTTATTGATAAACCCTTAATAGTTGAAAATGGAACTAGAAAAATGTTTTTAGGTTGGAGTGGAGACTTTAACTCCAACTCTTTGAACGCTTCAATTTTAATGGATAAACCTAAATCCATAGAAGCATCCTGGAAAATAGAGCATTACTTAAAAATTGAATCTTTATATGGAACTCCTGAAGGTGAAGGCTGGTATACGCATAATGGTATAGCAAACTTTTCTATTCAAAAATATTTAGAATTCACTAATGGAACAAAAAGAGTTTTTGAAGGTTGGGTTGGCGATGTTAATTTAAATGAATCTTCAGGCTCAATAAAAATGGATTCCCCAAAAACCATCATAGCTAAATGGAGAACCCAATTTAAACTTACCTTATCCTCTTCAGGTTTACCAAATGGAACAACAATAACAATAACTTTAAATAATCAAGAATTTAATGCAACCGCCCCATTCATTTACAGTTATTGGTTTGATTCAAACACTGAAATAAGCCTAAACGCTACAAGAGTTATAGCAACACCATTAACAAAATATGTTTTCGAGTATTGGAAGGATGAAAAAGGAAACAAAATTAATAATGTTTTCATTTTGGATTCTCCAAAAAATGTAGCAGCTGTTTATAGGGAAGCCTTCGGTTGCTTAATTGCTACAGCAACCTACGGCTCAAAGTTTTCTCCAGAAGTAAACTTTCTAAGAAGCTTTAGAGATGAAAAAGTTATGGCAACCTTCGCTGGAAAAAACTTTATGAAAGTTTTTAATGCATGGTATTACAGTTTTAGCCCTAAAATCGCTGAAGCTATAGATTTAAACCCTAACCTTAAAGAAGTTTTTAAGCTTCTCCTTTATCCATTATTGTTGATTCTTCATTCAACTCAAATTCTTTATTCAATTTTAAGTTTTAACCCTGAATTTGCTGTTGCAGCTTCTGGAGTTTTAGCCAGCGCATTAATAGGCTTAACATATTTATCGCCATTAGCTTTCCCATTAAGCCTTTTCATAGTTAAACGCAGGTTGATGAAAGCTTTAAAGTTTTTAAGCTTAACCTTATGGGCTTCAAGTTTTACCTTAATTTACTTAGCTGAAACGCTTCAAAACGCGTTAATTATGGAAGCTTCCTCAAGCCTCTTGGTTTTATCAACATTAACGTTTTCTCCCCTATTAACTTACAGTTTTATAATTAAAAATTTGCAAAAAACTTAAATTTGCTTTAAAACAAATTAATAAAACAATTAAAGCTTAAAAGAAAAAAAAGGGTTTAAAAATGCTTAAAAAGCTTTGTTTACTCTTTTTAATTTCTTCAATTTTCTTTATGGGTTTAATTATTGAAGGTTTAAACGCTAACAGCGATAATGTTGGTGGAGGAAGAATCAGCGGTTACGTTTATGGTTTTACAATAGATAATACGCTTGTTCCATTAAGTTGGGCTTCAATTAAAGCTTTAGAAAACGGGGAAATTGTTGACATAGCCTATAGCATGAATGGTTTTTATGAAATGTATCTTCCAACAGGCTCATTCACCTTAATAGTTGAGCATCCAGGATATAAAACAAAAAACGTTACCATAATTGTTTCTAATGGTTCAGACGCTTCTTTAGATTTTGTTTTAGAGCAAAGCGGAGAGCCAATCCCAGAATTCAACAATTATCAATTAGCCTTTTTAGCCTTAACAATTTTAATAACAATTTTAATCATTAAAAAAAGGAAGCTTAATTTTCATTAAAGCTTTAAATGCTTTAACCTTTCAATCTTTTAAGTTAGCTTATCCTTTTTAAAACGGTTTATTACCTTTCCTCTTTTTAAATCCAAAACTAAACCATTTAAATTGCTTTAAGAAGAAAGGCGATAAATTAATGAAGAAAAAATTTTTAATTCATTTTTTGCTTTTAACCATTTTAACTTCAACATGTTTCTCAACTATCTTAGTTAAAACGGTTAACTCAACTTTTTCAAGCTCAACAAGCTTAAGCCAAATCCCCACGATATCCGGTCCCCAATCCATAATAGTTATTCTAGTTAAATTTAGAGATTTAGAAAACATTAAATCTAGAGACGAAATTAAAGATGTTGTATTTAATCAACTTAATGAATATTTTAAAGAGGTTTCTTATGGAAATATAAGTTTAACAGGAGACATCACACCTGTTTGGTATACTTTAAAAAGCGTTAAATATTACGGTTCAGGAACAGAAAAACTTGAAAGCTTAATCTTAGACGCCGTTAAAGCTGCTGATAAAGATGTGGACTTTAGAAACTATCAGTATATAATGGTTGTTCATGCAGGCGACGATCAAGATAAATCTGGAAACCCAGATGATATAACATCCTTCAGCTCTAAAGGAAACAAGTATCCCATAACAACAATGGAGGGACGGTTAAGTTTTGGAGTTTTATGCTTAGCTGAGCTTGATCCTATAGGACCCTACGCGCATTATTTAGCTAGAACTTTCGGGTTGCCAAGGCTTTATAATGCTGCAAAAGTTTCTTCAGGAAGCTATGACAATTATGTAGGTGAATGGGATTTAATGGCTCATGGATTATGGGCTAACAACGGCTCAACACCTGTTCACCCATCTGCTTGGGTTAAACTTCAATTAAAATGGATGCCTCAAAACAAAATTGTTGAAGTTAAAGATGATGATGAAAACGTTTTTAAGCTTTCACCGCATGAAAAGCTTTCACCCTCCAACATCCATGCAATTAAAATCCCATCAACAAATAAAACTTATTATTTAATTGAGGCTAGAGCCAAAATAGGATTCGATAAATATTTACCTGATGAAGGCGTATTAATTTCTTATATCGATGAATCTAAAGATGATGGGGAAGGAATCGTTAAGGTTGTGGATGCTCATCCAGAAACACCAACCCTAAACGATGCAGCTTTTAAGCCTGGAGACCTTTACCAAAATCAAGCTTTTAAATTAACTATTGAAGTTTTATCCCTTTCCAATTTAACCTATACGATTAGAGTTGATAGATCTGGAAAACCTATTTATGCTAATTTAACAATAAACACGAAATACCCTAACTTAACCATTAAAATAGATGAAAAACCGTTTTTATCAAATGAAAAAGGATTAATTAACGGTACTTTTAGAATTGGAAACCATACAATTGAAGCGCCTAAAGAAATATATATAAACTCAAGCGTTAAAGCTGTTTTTATTGGTTGGAGCGATGAAGACAAAAATAACCCTAAAACATTTTATTTAAATAGCAATATGAATTTAACAGTTTTATATAAGCTTCAATATTTTCTTGAAGTTGAATCTTTCGGTTTAAGCGTTAACCCTTCAGGATGGTATGATGAAAATTCTAAAGTGCAAATTTCCATAAACCCAATTATAGATTACGGGAATGGAACCAAAATTTTATTTTCTCATTGGACAGGTTCAATAAACAATTCTGAAGCTTCAATCGAGGTTTTAATGGATTCACCTAAAACTTTAACTGGTTTATGGAAAACCCAAAAGAAACTTTTCTTCACTATTGAAGGTTTACCAAATGGAACAAGCATTGAATTAACAATTAACAATAAAATTTACAATTATACTACGCCATTTACTCATTCAGAATGGTTTGATGAAGATTCTATTGTTGAATTTGATGCTTCACCAAAAATCTTTTTTGAAGGATTAAACTTTTATGAATTTAAGTTTTGGAAAAGCAGCATTAAGGGAAATGTTTCTTCACCATTAAAAATTGAAGAAACAGATGTGATTACAGGAGTTTATGCAAAAAACGAAGCCTCTTTAGAAACCAAATTCCCTGAATTAAATTTAACCATCCCATTAAAATCTTCATTAAGTCTCCCAAAAAGTTTACCTGAAAACATTAATCTTTATGAAGTTTTCCTTTATCCATTTAAATTTTCAAGGTTGACAGCGGCTTTTGCAGCGAAAAACCTAATCTTTAACATTTACTTAGCTAATTTAGCTTCAACAATTGTTTTCAGCTTTCTAATAGGCTTAATATATGTTACACCATTAACGTTTTTAACAATTTATATAATTAAAAAGAAAACTCGAAAAACATTAAAGTTTAAATACTTAGGTTTGACAGCAGCAGCTATATTAGCCTTAGGATTAACATTATCATTTACGCATTTAAACTATTTAGGATTAATTTTAACCTCAATATTCTTCATCACTCTTCCATCCCTAATTTTACCAGTTAAATTTTTAAATCATAAAAGGTGAAATTTTTGCCCATAATTAAAAGTAGCGAAGCTGAATTTGAAAGTTTAATTCAAGCCGCTAAGCTTATGGCGGTTTCAGCTAGAACAGCTCCTAAATCAGGTGGAAAAGACGATATTCACATTTTAATTGTTTATGGCGAGGAAAAAGATAAATTAGCTGAAGAAATGGTTAAAATTGGTGAAGAAAGAAAAATTCAAGGATTTTTAAGGGATGCTAAAAACGTAAAAGATTCCTCAGCTGTTGTTTTAATAGGGGTTGAAGGAATAAAAAAGTTTGGATTAAACTGCGGTGCATGCGGCTTTAAAACATGCGATGAATTTGAAAAAGCTGAAAAAACTAAGGGTTTAGATTTTTCAGGTCCAACATGCATTTTTAAAGCTTTAGATTTAGGAATAGCTTTAGGTTCAGCAGTTAAAACAGCAAGCCTCCTTAACGTTGATAATCGAATAATGTATAGAATAGGCGCAGCTGCAACCCGCCTTAAACTTATGCCTGAATCCTCTGTAATAATGGGGGTACCAATCTCCGCTAAAGGAAAAAACATTTATTTTGATAGAGTTTAAAAAATTTATTTAATTTTTTTATTGATAAGATTTAAAATTTCATTAGCTACTTCTTCTGGAGGCGCATTAGGTTTTTCAGTTTTAACTTCAATAAGCAAGCCTTTCGCTTTATAAAAATCTATTAAAGGTTGAGTTTTCTCTCTATAAACATTTAGCCTCTCCTTTATTACTTCAGGTTTATCATCTTCCCGTTTATATAATGGGCCTCCGCATTTATCGCAAACTCCAGGTTTTTTAGGTTTTAAAGTTTTTTCATTATATATTGCCCCGCAACTTTTGCATGTAAGCCTATAACCCAACCTATCAATAATGATTTGATCTGAAACATTTAAGTTTACAACAACATCAATTTTAGCTATTTTATTTAAATCTTCAGCTTGCTTAATGGTTCTGGGGTACCCATCCAAAATAAAGCCTTTAACGCAATCCTGTTTAGAAACCCTATTTTTTAAAATTTCAAGAATTTTTTCATCAGGGATAAGCTCCCCTCGATTAACATATTCAGCAGCTTCCTTTCCAAGCTTTGTTCCAGCTTTAATTTCATCCCTCACTAAATCTCCAGTTGAAATATGCGGAATCTCAAGTTTTTTAGTTAATATAGAAGCATAGGTTCCTTTCCCTGATCCTGGCGGACCCAAAAGAACAATAATCAATTTTATTCTTCACCCTCCTTTTTTTGCATTTTTAAATAAACACTTTAATTTCTTTACTCTCTAAAAGAGCTTTAAGCAATTCTTTTCCTACATCTGTTTCTTTAGATATTTTAATATTTCCCTTTTTCCCTACGGTTGCTGAAAATAAAAAGTTATTATTTATATAAAAACTTGCAATTTTCCCTTTTAACCTTTTATTAAATTGAAACTCTAAGGTGTTCCCCACCTCCTTTAATTTATAATTTATTTCTTCGCCTAAAGAGGGAGTTTTAGGTTCAACATCTATATGTATTCCAAGCTTTTTCTCTATAGATGATATAACCGATCCATTTTTACCAATGAGCATAGGAATAACCTTATTATCAACTTTGACTATAACCTTATTTTCTGAGACAGCTTCCACCTCAGCATCTTCATCGAACCTAGCTATTTCCTGAAGAATTCTTTCTTCAGCTAACTTTTTAATGGAGGATTCTTTAGTTGAAACTGATGGAACAACAACATTTTCTTCTCCAAAAGTATAAATTTCATATTCAAGTTTTCCAGTTTCAAAATTTCTAACCTCAACAACCGGTCTAGCCAAATCCTCTTCAACCATCCCTGTTGGAACTTTAACTGTTAAATTCAACTCGTAAACTTTCTTTACTTCTCCATCCTTCACAAATATCACTGTATCTATTATATGGGGAATCATGCCTAACTCTACTCTAGTCATAAATCTTTGAATTGCATCTATAGCATCGCTTGCATGAACAACTCCCACCATGCCTACTCCAGCTAAACGCATATCAACAAAAACTTTAAAATCTCCCGTTTTCCTTACTTCATCAAAAATTGAATAATCTGGCCTAACCAAAAGAAGAATTTCAGCTGTTTTTTCAAAGCTTCCTTCTAAGGGTCCATATTGCGTTATTTCTGGACCAACCTGAAGATCTCTAGGAGACTCTAAGGTTTTAACTATTTTCCCCTGCTTCTCATAAAATTCAGCTAGGGAAGAAGCTAAAGTTGTTTTTCCTGATCCTGGTGGACCAGCAATTAAAATTCCTTCAGCCTTCTCCTTTAACCTTTGAATAAGCTTATTTGAAAGTTTATAATCTTCCAAAGTAAGTTTAACAACAGGTCTCACAATTGTTACTTCTAAACCGTCAGAAAAAGGAGGTCTAGCTATAGCAATTCTATAGTTTCTTAATTGAATAACTAAAGCTCCAGCCCTATTAATTTCAATGGAAGATTCTTCATCAGCTCTAGCAACTTCAGAAATCTCCTTTATTATCTGCTCAATCTCTTCTCTACTGCAAGGTTTATCTCTAACAATAGTTAAAGAAAATTTTCCTGGAACACCTTTCTTAGCTAAGGGTGAAACATTTTCTTTTAAATGAAGGCTTAAAGTATCCGGCGTAAAAAACTTTTCAAAACTAAGTTTAACAACTTTAACTTCTGCAGGAAAATGCTTAGCTTTAACTCCTTCAGCTTCAGCCACTAAAGCTTGAACATAATCCGCTGTATAAAGAATAGCATTCTCTTTTTTAGCTACATCCCTTATCAAAGCATCAAGCCGGCCTGATCTAGCCAACTTAATATCTTCTAAGCTTGGTCTTTCACCTGAAAACTTTATCGAAATATTTTTCTTTTCGCAAATCATCCTAATTTTTTTAAGTTCAGTAAGCCCTATAAAACCTGTTTCTTTACCCTTAGAAGCTTGAGCTTGAAGCTCATCTAAAACCGCAACTGGAATAATAATTTCAGCATCCCCTAACTCTTCATTTTCAAGCATCTTCGATATTTTACCATCTATAATGATTGAAGTGTCTGGAACAATTTTTAAACTCATTTTTAAGCTTCCCCATTTAAAAATAAACCCTTCTATTGCCATTATAATGCATTAAAGAAATAAATAATTTTTGCATTTTTAAAATAGAAAAATCCTTATAAAACTGTTTAAGCATTATTTTAAATTAAGCCGGGGTAGCTCAGCCGTGGCCAGAAGCATCCTCTTTTAAAGGTTAAAGCGTTGGACTCATAATCCAAAGGTCGCGGGTTCGAATCCCGCCCCCGGCACTAAATAAACTCTAAAAATTAAATTAAAACCATCAGAAACTGAGCTTTCTACACAATTTTAAATTAAATCTATTATCGCGTTTAAAGCTTTAAACTTTAAAGCCTTTTTATTATATAGGCTCCAAATTCTTTGCTCTATAAAGAAATATTTTGATTTTTCAGAAGAGAGAAATCAAAAAATGCAATAAAGCCTTTTTAGAATAATCTCCTCAATTTCTAAACTAAAAATAAACTGCAAATTTTAGTTAGTTATTTTGCAATAGTTTTTCCAATTATTGCTTCTATCTCTTCCTTTTTAGCTTTCTCCATTATTTCCCTCGCTGCCTCTTTAGTAGCAGTAAGCACTATCAGAATTTTTCTCGCTTTCCCTTTATATTTTCTTTCTGCAATTTTAGCTTTCCTCATTAATTTATCAACTTCTTCAATTGTTCCAGCATGTGCAGTAACTTCACCAACTATAAGAGGAGATTTAAGAAAAATGTTTATTTCCTCACCATCTATAATTGTCCTCTTTAATTTTGCATTTTTAGGTATTTCACCCGCTCTTCTTAAACGTTCCGTTAAAAAGTTTCTCATAAACTCTTCAAATGTTACTCCAGCAAATTTACTCATTTGCCAAAAACCATAAATCAATGCTCCATGAAGAGACTCAATTCTTTGCTCTATTCTAATATAGCTTTCTTGAAGCCCTCTTACAGTTTTAAGCATTTCATTGAAGTCTGCTCTAAGTTTTGCTTGTTCTTCACCAAGTTTTATTTGCTCTTTTCTCATTTCATTGAAGTCTGCTCTAAGTTTTGCTTGTTCTTCACCAAGTTTTATTTGCTCT
>Ga0078972_1003831_pt1 | contig 43638 bp, 29 predicted proteins | sample YelNatPaOPGAMG01_FD_67568 | JGI IMG/M metagenome (GOLD analysis project Ga0078972, IMG submission 67568) | Hot spring thermophilic microbial communities from Obsidian Pool, Yellowstone National Park, USA - OP-RAMG-01 (SPADES assembly) (version 2) | ecosystem: Environmental > Aquatic > Thermal...
CGGGGAGAGGGGAGCTGGGAGGAGTGGGTGAGGTTGTGGCTGGTTGTGTAAGCTAGTGGGACGCCGGAGGCTTCCCCTCTCCCCAAGCTCTGCGCCGTGGGAGATGGGGCCGGGGGGTGAGGGGAAGCGGCCTTTGGGTTGCCCTCAGCGCTGGCGTGCAGCTGAGCGCAGAGAGTTCCCCTCACCCCGGCTCCTCGTGTAATGGTAGAGGGGGCTAGCCAAGCCTTGTGGTTCCCCTCACCCCGGCTTCGCCACCCCTCTTCCACTTGCGGGGAGAGGGGAGCTGGGAGGCGTTTGTTTCGATTGCTACCCAGCAGGAGCCTTGCAGACGGACGGCGAAACTATGTTCGCGGAAACCGCTCGTTCCGCTCAGGGGGTTCGCATGGCCGACCAGATACACGATTCGCTCCGGCCGTTCCACCCCGCGGTGGCCGCCTGGTTCGCCGCCGAGGTGGGGACGCCAACTAAGCCACAGGTGCTCGGCTGGCCGTCCATTGCTGCTGGCAAACACACCCTCATCCTTGCGCCAACCGGCACTGGCAAAACCCTCGCCGCATTCCTTTGGTGCCTGGACTACTGCTTCCGCCAGCCCGACGGAGAGCGCCGATCCAAGACCCCCAAGGCGCACTCAACGCCAGGAAGCCCAGGGGCAGAGAAGGAAGGTACGCGGCGCGAGCGGGACGGTCAGGATGGCGTGCGAATCCTGTACATCTCTCCGCTCAAGGCCCTCAACAACGACATCGAGCGCAACCTTCAACGCCCGCTCCTTGGGGTGCAGCAGTACGCCAAGCGCCTTGGCACGCCGATCCGGAACCTAACCACTGCCGTCCGCACGGGCGATACTCCACCCAAGGCCCGCCAGCAGATGGCCAGGCATCCGCCCGATATCCTCATCACCACGCCGGAGTCGCTGTACCTCATGCTCACCGCGCCAGCCGCTCGCCACATCCTGAGTACCGTGCAATACTGCATCGTGGACGAGATACACGCGGTCTGCGGCACCAAGCGGGGAGTGCACCTTGCGGTTTCGCTGGAGAGGCTCGTGCAGTTGTGCGGGCGAGAGTTCGTGCGGATCGGCTTGTCCGCCACCCAGCGGCCTTTGGAGACGGTGGCGAGGTTCCTCGGTGGGCAGTACGACGACGGCAACCCCCGCCACGTGAGCATCGTCGACGCTGGCTCACGCAAACCGATGGACCTCGCAATCCAGTTCCCGGTCTCCGACCTGAGGGCCAGGCCGGACGAGGGCGGCATCTGGAGCGTCATCGCGCCGGACGTGCTTAGCTTGGTGAAGAGCCACCGTTCCACCCTCGTGTTCGCGAATGCCAGGCGTACCGCCGAGCGCCTGGCGCACATCATGAACGGGATCGCGGGCGAGGAGGTCACCTACTCGCACCACGGCAGCGTCTCGAAGGAACGGAGGCGGGCGGTGGAGTCGGCGCTCAAAGAGGGCAGACTCCCATGCCTGGTCGCCACATCGTCGCTTGAGCTCGGCATAGATGTGGGGCATATCGACCTGGTGGTGCAGGTTCAGTCGCCCAAGTCAGTGGCTCAAGCGCTGCAGCGCGTGGGGCGCGCGGGGCACCTCGTCACCGCCACAAGCAAGGGCCGCTTTTTCTGCACCCACCCCCAAGACCTGCTTGAGACCGCTGTGGTAGTGAGGGCCATGCTCGATTCGGACGTTGAGCGGACGGTGGTGCCGGAGGGCTGCCTTGACGTGCTCGCGCAGCAGATCGTCGCCATGGTCTCGTTGGACGAGTGGCGGGTGGAGGACCTGCTCAGGTGCGTTCGCAGGGCGTACCCGTACCGCGCGCTTACCGAGAGGCAGCTCTACGCCGTCTTGGAGATGCTTGCCGGCAGATACGCCAACGAGTATTTCAGGGACCTATCGCCTCGCCTCACGTGGGACACGATCAACGGGCTTGTTCGGGGCAGGCAGGGCGCGCGGATGCTTGCGGTGACGTCCGGCGGCACCATCCCGGATCGCGGCTACTACGGAATGTACCTGCCAGACAGGCAGACGAAGCTGGGCGAGCTGGACGAGGAGTTCGTGTTTGAGCGCCGTGTGGGCGATTGCTTCCAGTTGGGCGCCTCAACGTGGCGGATCACGGAGATAACAACAGACCGCGTGATTGTTGAGCCGCACTTCGGCGCTCCAGGCATGATGCCGTTTTGGAAAGGGGAATACTTCGCGCGGGCCTACGACCTAAGCCTCAAGGTTGGACAACTGTGCCGCGAGATAGAGGCGCGGCTGGACGACGCGGGACTCCTGAAGTGGCTAAGGGATGAGTACCTGCTGGACGGCGCGGCCGCGAAGGTTCTGGCCGACTACGTGCGCAGGCAGAGGATGGCCACCGGCGTGGTGCCCTCTGACCGGTGCATAGTGCTCGAACAGTGCCAGGACGAGATGGGCGAGAGCCGCCTTGTTGTCCACTCCACCTTCGGCGGGAGGGTGAACGCTGCGTGGGCCATGCTGCTCACCAGAGAGCTGGAGCGCCTCACCGGAATCCAGGTGCAGTGCGTGTACGGCGACGATTGCATCATGTTCCACGCGCCACCCACCGCTGACGCCGCCGTCTACGAGGCGGCATTGCGCACCCCGCCGGACCGCGCCCAGGAGCTTGTGGTGGAGGAGCTCGGTGGGTCCACGCTGTTCGGCTCCCGCTTCCGCGAGAACGCCGCCCGTGCGCTGTTGCTTCCTGGCCGCGGCCCCGGCAAACGGAACGCCCTGTGGATCCAGCGCATGCGAGCGAAAGACCTGCTCGATGTTACACGGCGAGCACCGGAGTTCCCCATCACCCTGGAAACCTTCCGCGAATGCTTGAAGGACCACCTGGACATCGATGGCCTCAAGGCGGTCCTCACCGGCGTTGCCGACGGATCCATCAAGGTGCACACCGTAGCCACTCAGGTGCCGTCGCCGTTTGCCGCCAACATGCTGTGGCAGTACACGGACAACCACCTCTATGATGACGACACCCCTCGCAAGCATGCAGCTAGCGCCCAAGTGGCCGTTAACCGCGACCTGCTGGGCGAGATGCTTGGCTCAGGCTCGCTCAAGGGTCTGCTGGATGCGAGGGCCGTTGCGCAGCTTGAGGGTCGGCTCCAGCGCACGGCTCCGCAGTATCGCGCCCGTACCGCCGACGAGCTCCACGACGTGCTGATGTCCGTGGGGGACCTCCTCATTGGGCCGGAGGAGCCAGCACGCGAAGACGAGTGGCCATCGCCGCGTACGGTGCAAGCAAGGTGCGCTGGCGATGCGAAGGCGCTGCTGGCCGAGCTGGCGGGGCAGGGGAGGGCAATGGCTGTGACCTTGCCCTGCGCCCGGGGCGAGAGGTGGATCGCGGCTGAGGAGTACGCCCTCTATCGCGACGCGTTCGGCCTGCAGGCCAACCCAGCTGGGCTGCCGGACCTCTTGCTGGCGCGACGCTACACCCGCGACGACGCCGTCGCGACCATCCTGCGCCGCTGGCTGGCGACACACGGTCCTGTGTCGGAAGGCGAGCTAGCGGCTTGGTACGGGCTGGATGCCGCAGAGGCGGCGCGGGCGCTGGGCCGTTTGGAGGCCCAGGGTGAAGCCTGCCGCGGCGAGTTCGTGGAGGGGCTTCCGGTGCCGCAGTGGTGCTGTCGGAACGTGCTGGAACAGCTGCATCGGATGAGCCTCGGCATCCTTAGGCGCCAGGTGGAGCCGTGCGAGCCGGAGCAGTTCGCCGAGTTCCTCCTTCGCTGGCAACACGTGTCGGCGGATGCGCGCCTGGAGGGGCCAGAGGGCCTGGAGGCGGCGATCGAGCGGCTTCAGGGGCTGGCGCTTCCGGCCGAGCTGTGGGAGCGAGATGTGTTGCCGGCCCGCGTGAACGAGTACAGCCAGGCCTGGTTGGATCGGCTGTGTGCCCGCGGCGACCTGCTGTGGACCGGCGACCCGGAGGCGGGTGCCGGCGCCGTGGTGCTCGCTTACCGGGATTGCGGGGTGCTGCTCGCCCGCGGCCGCGTGGAGGAGCCCGATGGCGCGGAGCTGCTCCTCAACGAGGCCAAGGTCCTGGATGCATTGAAGAGCCGCGGCGCATCTTTCTTCGGCGACCTGCTGAGCGCTACGGGGCTCACCGTAGGCGAGCTCACCGACGCCATCTGGGGCCTGGTGTGGCGCGGCCTCGCCACGAACGACGGCTTCGACGCGCTGAGGACCGGCATACGCACCGGATTCCGGGCGCCGCACGAGAGTGGCGGGCCGATCAGGCCCGGGCCGCCGATGCTGGGTTACGCTCTTCGGCGGCCTCCACGCTCGCTCTTCAGGGCGCGGGTGGCGGCGGGCCCATGGTCGGGGCGCTGGTCGCTTGTAGAAGCGGACGCACGGGAACTGGACGACGAGCAGGTGGAGGCAGCAGCGGCGTTGGCCCTCCAGAGATATGGGGTTGCCGCCAAAGAGACTTGTGGGTCGGAGTCTAGGTTGCCGCCCTGGCCCGCTTTATACTCCGCTTTGCAGAGGATGGAGTTCACCGGGGCCATACGGCGAGGCTACTTCGTGAAGGGGCTCTCGGGAGCGCAATTCGCCCTGCCAGAGGCGATGGAGCTTCTGGCGCGAATCCACAGGGCTGGCGTGCCGGACCCGCAGCCGGTTCTGCTTAACAGCTGGGATCCGGCCAATCCGTACGGAGCATCGCGCTGTTTCGAGATGCCCCCGGGCCTGAGGACGCAGCGGAGCGCCTCCAACTACGTGGTGCTTTGCGCTGGCAGGCCGGTGCTGGTGGCCGATGGCGGCGGGTCGAGACTCCTAGCGCCCGTTGACCTGCCGGACGGCGTGCTGAGGGATGCGCTTGGGTTGCTGAAGGAGATAGTGGTGCGGGCCGCGGCTACGCAGGGGTCTCGCCACAGGGTTGAGGTGACCGAATTCAACGGGGAGCCCGTGCTTGGCACCCGGGCCGAGGCTCACCTAAGGGCGCTGGGTTTCGAGCGCGGGCATAAGAGCCTGACCCTGTGGGCGTAAGCTACCGGAGGAACGGGGGCGCTCGTATGTGGCTCTACCTCATCAGGCACGGCCAGTCCGAGGCGAACGCAGGCCTTGACGTCGGCACGGACCCCAAGCTCACCGATCTGGGTCGCCGCCAGGCCATGTGGACCGCCAATCGCTTGCGCGGGGAGGGGATCGAGGCGCTGTACAGCAGTCCGATGCGCCGCGCGCTTGAGACCGCCACCATCATCGGCGAGGCGCTTGGGCTCACCCCGACCGTGTGGGTGAACCTGTGCGAGCTGCGGACGTACGAGGATTTCACCGGACTGCCAAGAAGCATGCTGGCGGCCCTGTTCCCCAGCGTAGTGCTGCCGCCACAGGTGACCGAGGCGGGCTGGTGGGACGGCCGGGCGGAGACCATCGAGGACGCGGACACGCGGGCGGCGGTGGTGCTGCGGCTGCTGGAGAGCGCGCACCCATCGCCGCGGGCAAGGCTGGCGGTGATTACCCATGGTCTATTCGGCGCGCTGATGCTGGCGCACGCCATGGGCGACGCGACGGGCAACCTGGTGGCGTGGCACCAGAACAACTGCGGCATATCCATCGTGAGGATTGGCGATGGGCCGCCGGGGCTGGTGTGCCTGAACGACCTCTCTCACATACCGCCCGAGTGCGTAACGTGAGGGCTAGTACGGCGCTCCGTAGCCAAAGGCGCGCGGCACGTTCGGCGCGCACTGCGTCATATCCACAATGCCCTTCGAGAATCCGGCGGCTTCATCGGGCAGGTAGTCGATCTCCGGCAGCTTCTCCAGCTTCACCCACTTCGCGTGACCGTCCACGAACGTCATGCATATGCCGCCGTTATGCCGGTCGATGCCTATCCTTCCCATGCCACCGTCGTTAGCGCCGCGGAGCCGATCTTTCGGGAGCTTCTGGATCTTCAGCGGCCACGCGTCGATCCAGGTCCCGTCCGCGTCGAACATGGTGGTTGATGGGCTCTTGAAGTCGCCCTCGGAGCAGTTGTAGGTCCACCCGTTGTGGGCGTACGAGCCGATCGATGCGTACCGATCGGCGCTATTGGGGGTGCCCCACACCCACATGCTAGACGCTGTTCCGCCGATCGCGCCCGGCTCGAACCCGCTGGTGCTGGGGCAGATGAAGACGCTGGCGCCCTCCCGTTCTGTCTTCTGAAGATAGCCTTTGAGGGCGGAGGGCCAGAGGCCGGTATCCCCGTTGTACGCCGGATAGCAGTCGTCGTTGTCCTTCGAATACTGAAGCAGGGCCAGGCCGATCTGCTTCTGGTTGCTGAGGCAGGACGTTTGGCGCGCCTTCTCACGGGCCCTGGCGAATACGGGGAACAGGATGGCCGCCAGGATGGCGATGATGGCTATGACCACCAGAAGCTCGATGAGGGTGAATGCGAGCCGTTGGTGCCGCAAGCTGAGCATACTACACCTCCCCCATAAGAGAGCGGTCACTTGCGTTACATGCTAGACGACCGCGTCTACGGTACTCGGTTCGCGGCGGGCGGTTGGCGTCCTGCAAGCGGCCCGCGCACGGGTGGTGGCTCACGGGCGAAGCCTGCGCGTTCGGGCATCGCCGTTCCTTGGTCGCCTGTCCTCAGCCCTCCTCCCCAACACTTTGCAGAAAGGACGCCACACCCGCTTGCAGGTTGAGCTGGCGGGCAGACGGCAAGTTCATCGCAAGGCTTCCCCACGCTGGCCAGCCCTTACGTGGACAGGGCCTGTGCGGCACCGAACGCGCGCTTGCCTTAGCTTGGCGGATATGAAGGGCGGACTGGGGCCTGCACGCATGGTTTGCCTCAGCGTGCAGGCCCGTGCAACAGGGGCGCGATGGGGCGGCTCAGGGCCAGGGGTCCGGCTCCAAGCCCAGGGCCCGCCGCAGGATCCGGGCGGCGTCACCCACGGTTACTGGGCTGCCGGTGGCAGGCCTGCCCATGGTGCCGGGAGGGGGAGCCACCTCCGCGGCGATCAGCTGCTGCTGCGTTGGAGTGATGACCCCGATGGCGATCTGCAGGGCCAGAATGGCGTCTGCGATGGTGATCCTGCCGTCTCCGTTCACGTCTCCCGGCGTCACGGGGTTCAGCAGGGGGCTTTGCATGGCGGACAGCACGTCGAGCTTGCCGGCCCCGGAATCTGGCTGCCAGCCGCCGCTGCCCACGGGACGTGCGGTGGTGCGAAGCAGCTGGAGGATCTGCTCTCCGTCCAGAGACGGGTTGCGCTGAAGCAGAAGGGCGATGGCGCCGGTTACGTGTGGAGCAGACATACTGGTGCCCTGCATGAACTGGTGCATGCCATCGTCCGCGATGACGGCCATGTGGGACCGGGGCACCTGGATATCTTCCGAGAGGGCGGACGCTATCCACTCTCCCGGGGCCACAAGGTCGGGCTTCTGTTGGCCCGTGCGCGTGGGCCCGATGCTGGTGAACTCAGAGAGGCCGCCAACCTGCACGCCGGGGATCGAGTAGTCCACGGGCAGGCCGTCGACGTTGGTCCACCGCATCCTCATAACGTACGACCCAACTGCCACGACGTTGGGCGCGCAAGCCTGGTTGGACACCGTAACCTTGGAGTCGCCGGGCAGCTCGCCGGGGGCGGAACGGAACGACTCGCCGTAGTCGCCGGGCACCCACGCATCGAACTTGCCGTCGCCACTGCCAGCGGTCTTGGTGAGCGTAACCACCCAGGGGCGGTCTGGTTGTCCGCCTCGGAAGGTGTTGCTCATGTCGATGCTAACCATGATGTGGTTGATGGAGCTGTTATCCGGAAACGGCACATCTGTGGCGTCCACGGTGACTACGGTGCCCGCGAAGGTGCCAGCGGTTACCGGCGCGTTACGCACCGTGCCCGCATCGGCCTGCACCACTCGGGTTACCGCCACGGCCCCCTGCGTGGGCGAAGTGGATGTGGTGGTGTACCCCACGGAGGTGGAGAACCGATCGCCCGCGCTGTACCAGACGTCCAGCTCAACGTCTGGGATGCCGCGCGGCGTGTAGATGGAGAACTGGGCGGGGTTGCCCAGCCGCAGCGTTCCGGAGAGATGGATTGGGTCTTGGCCCTCGTTGCCAGCGGCGAAGATGATGGCGCGACCCTTGATGCCGGGGCCTACAAGGGCGTTGATTCCCGCGGTCACCAGGTCGGTGCCGTCGTGCGGGCCGATGTGGTCGCCCCAGCTGTTGTTGATGACGACCGGCTTGCCCAAGGCCTGGGCTTTCTCTGCTATGTAGCGGTTGGCGTCCAGCGCGTGGTCGAAGTCGGTCTTCACCAGGATGATGTCGGTCTCGGGAGCCATGCCTTTGTATTTGCCGGTGGCCCGGCCGTTGCTGGCGGCGATGCCGGTAACGTGTGTGCCGTGCCCCTCAGCGGTGGGGTCATCGTCGCGGGGGCGAGGGGCGGTGGCCGAGACGAGGGCCCTAGCGATGTCGTTCGCGGTGTACTCGCGTCCGTAGCCGTATCCGGCCGGTGAAGGGCCAGACGTATCCGTTTGGTCCCAGGCCAACAACACCCTGGGCGTACCGTCCGGCGCGATGAAATCCGGGTGCCTGACATCCAGGCCCGAGTCCACGATGCCCACGATGACGCCTTTGCCGGTGACGCCGTATTGGGCGTTGGCGGCCGTGGCGCCGGTCTCCGGGACGCTGAGGTTGAGCTTGAGCCTACCGTGGGTTGCCGCCTCAACGCGAACCACGCTGGCCAGGGCCGCAACCTGATCCGCCACGTCCAGCGGCATGTCGAAACACGCAATGCCGTCCGAGAAGCTGGTGACCTGGCACCCGAGGGCCCTGATGGCGTCCACCGCGGATGGGTCCGTGAGGCGAGCAAGCGCTGGAACCAGGTAGCGGCCATCGGGCGTGGTGCGCACGTTTACGACTGGCCGTACGGGGAGAAGGGTGCTTCCTGGCGGGGTAGTTGGCACAGGCGGAAGACCATCCTGGACCCGCTGGGCCATCATGCGTATGCGCGGATCCAGCTTGTTGGACGGCTGAGGTACGATGAGGGCCGCGCCGGTAGGACCAACGGGCGGGCCCACTATGGCAAGGACCGCCACAAGGGCAGCCCCGATCATCAGAAGCCTGCGGAAATGCACGAGGCACCTCACCTTGCGCGAACTCGAGGCGCCGCACGTGTGCTGGACCGAGAGCCCGAATGGCCGCGGGGCTCACGGTGGGGCGCGAAGGCACGCCTCTAGTTCGCGTTGCAACTCAAACGACGGTCTGCACGCAACAGACGGGCGCGCTCCATGATGGCCGGCCCGTCGTTTGTGTAGACGTGCGGCGCAGAGTCGCGGTTCCGGCATGAGTGCCCGAGGTGTAGTGCCCGGCTTGATCTACCCGCTGCGGAGGGATATGAGGGCGACTTCGGGGCGGCAGAAGAAGCGGACCGGCAGCACGCTGACGCCAATCCCGCGGCTGACGTACATCAGCGGCGAGCCGGAGATGCCTGGGTTATACCGGCGCAGCTCATCCGCCGTGAACAGGCCGGCATCCAGGTCCACGCCGTGCCTGTTGTGGGTGTAGATGGCGTTGAGGCCCGGCAGGCGCACCTGCCCGCCGTGAGTGTGCCCACATAGGGTGAGGTCCGGGGCGCGTTCGCGAAGGCGCACCACCACCTCCGGAGAGTGGGCAAGGAGTATGATGGGTGCATCGGAGGGGGCGCCAGCTGTGGCGGCGGCGTAGTCGTCTCTCTCCTCGTACGGGTCGTCCACACCGGCGATCACCAGGCGGGCGCCGCGGTAGCAGAGCGCCTGGTGGACGTTGTTCAGCACGTGGATGCCGCCGTCCTCCAGCATCCGCACAAGCTGTTCGGTGGGGGCATCGTGCTTGTGCTCGGAGTTGCCCAGCACGGCAAACGCACCAAGCCGGGGCTTAACGGATTGCAGTATCCTAACGGCCAAAGCCATGCCGCGCTCGTGCCGAGCCACGTCTCCACCAACTGCAAGCAGGTCGGGCTGGAGGCCGCGCAGCACCCTCAGCAGGTTCCGCTCTCGCCGCCCCATCCGCGAGATGTGGGGATCCGTCACAAAGAGGATCGAAAAGCCGTCCAGCTGCGGGGGGAGGCCCGGAAGGGACAGCTGCAGGGAGGTGATCTGAACCGCTACGGCCTCCCAAAGGGGATAGGCCAGCAAAGGGGCGAGGAGAACGGTTCGGATCAACATCCCTCCTTCTGGGCAACACATGCTAGGGAGACGCCCATCGGTAGGCTAGTGCGGGTGATGACGGCGGCTTCCGCCATGAGGATGGTGGTGAGCAGCCGATTGATGGGCCCGCCAACCTCCGGCAGTGTAGTTGAAACCGGAGCGGACCTGAGGTGCTTCTGAAGCAACCGGGCCACCAGGACCGTTGGGAAGAGCGCCGTCATGCAGTAGCTGAGCTTGAGCACGCGGAGGCCCGCGTCCACCATCAGTTGGCGGAACTGGGCGGCGGTGTACCGTCGGTAGTGGTGTAGGGCAACGTCGTGTTTGCTCCAGAGGATTGGGCAGGCGGGCACCGTGGCGATGAGGACTCCCTGCGGCCTAAGCACCCTGGCGGCCTCCTGCGCCCCAGCTAGGTCGTGCTCCATGTGCTCCAGCACGTCCAACGCCGTCACGAGGTCAAACGAGCATGGCTTGAAGGGCAGCGCCTCGCCGTTGGCAGCCACCAGGCGGGTCATGCCGCGCTCCGCGGTGTAGGCAAGGGCGGAGACGGACACGTCCAATGCCACAACGGTGCCGAGCTTGCCCAGCTCCCGTGCGGTGGCACCGGCGCCGCAACCCACGTCCAGAACCATGGGCCAGCATCCGCGCGAGTGGACGTACTTGCGGACGAGCCGTCCCACCAGCCGCCGGCGGCCGACGAACCACCAGTACTTCTCCTCCAGCCTATGCAGTTTCTCGTACTCTACAGGCTCCATGTGCGTCGATCGGGCGGCTATGGAACGGCAGGATCGCGACGAATGCGGTTGCACCCGCAGGCGTTGGCAACGCCTCAGCTGCTGGTTGGGCGGGCGAGGCTGCTACGCTGGATCCAGCTTGGCGTATTGCAGAGATAACCTCTTCATACCCACTGCCGCGTCATCGAAGATGACCGTGACGAACGTGTCTGCGCCCGACGAAGTGGTGGCAACGATCCTGCCCTCGCCGAAGGATGGGTGCCGCACTCGCGAGCCGTCGCGGATGCCGGGCGGAAGGGATGGGCTCCGCAGCTGCGCCGCTTGGGCCGATGCTGGCTCCTGCTCGGCGGTCCTTTGACCGGAGTCGCCTGTGCCGCGCAACCTCAGAATCTCTCGAGGGAGGCTAGCGAGGAAGCGGGACTCTTGGCAGATGAACTGGCTGCCAAACAGCGTGCGCGTGTGGGCCCTTATGAGGTGAAGGCGGTGCATTGCGCGTGTCATTCCCACGTAGCACAGCCTTCGCTCCTCCTCGAGTTGATCCTCTTGGTCCAGGGAACGCGAGAATGGGAGCAGCCCGTCATCCATGCCAACCAGGAACACCTCCGGGAACTCCAGCCCCTTGGCAGCGTGGAGGGTCATGAGCGTGACGGCGTCGTTCGCGTCAGGGTCGTACGTGTCCACGTCGGACATAAGGGAGATGTGCTCCAGGAAGGCGGATAGGCTGCGATCGGGGCTGTCGGCCTCGAACCCCTGGGTCACCGTTAGCATCTCCTGAAGGTTCTGGAGACGGGTTTCGGCCTCGCCCGTTCCTTCGGCCCGCAGGGCGCTGACGTAGCCGGACTTCTCGAGGGTATGAAGGAGGAGTTGGGAGACGGTGATGGAAGCGGCCTCGCGGCGGAGCTCCTCGATGGTGGCGTGAAACTGGGCGAGGGCGTGGCGGATCTTCCTGGAGACCGCTTCGATGGCGTCCGCTTCGGCGAGGGCCTGGTATAGGGAGACGCCGTGCGAGGATGCGTACTCCGCGAGGCGGGCCATCGTGGTTTCGCCGATGCCGCGCGCTGGAACGTTGATGATGCGTTGGAGGCTTACGCTGTCGCTGGGGTTGCTGATAACGCGCAGGTAGGCGATGATGTCTTTCACCTCGCGGCGATCGTAGAAACGGAGACCTGCCACCACGCGGTACGGCAACCCGCGCCTGCCAAACTCCTCCTCGATGGCGCGCGACTGTGCGTTCACCCGGTACAGGACCGCGAAGTCGCTGAGGCGCATGCCGTTGGCGCGACCGGCGGCCACCCTGCTGGCGACGTAGGCGGCCTCATCCCTCTCATCCATGGCCTCATATACGTATATGGGGTCGCCGGGACCGCGCTGGGTCCATAGCCGCTTATCGTGCCGGTTGCGGTTCTCCTTCACAACGTGCCACGAGGCGTCGAGGATGGTCTTGGTTGAGCGGTAGTTCTGCTCAAGCTTCACCACGCGCGCCTCGGGGTAGTAAGTGGAGAAGCCAAGGATGATGCTCACGTTGGCGCCGCGGAAGGCGTATATGCTCTGGTCGTCGTCCCCCACGGCGAAAACGTTGCGCTCCGGTTCAGCCAGCACGCGCACCAATGTATACTGGGCGGCGTTGATATCCTGGTACTCGTCGATGAGGATGTGCGTGAACTGCTGGCGGTAATGCTGGAGGGCTTCCGGCGACTCACGGAGCAGCTCCACGGTGCGCATGATGAGGTCATCGAAGTCGAGGGAGTGGGCCAGTGCAAGCTTGTCTTGGTATAGGCGGTAAACCTGCGCAGTTACCTCCTGCTGCGGGCCCACTGCCACTTCCGCAAACGTGCGTGGGTCCACCAGTTCATCTTTGGCACGGCCTATGGCAGAGAGGACGGAGCGGGGCGGGTACTGCTTGTCGTCCAGGTTCAGCTGCTTCAGGCACTGCTTGATGAGGGCCAACTGGTCCGCGTCGTCCGAGATGGAGAACGACGGGTCGATGCCTATGAGAGCGCCGTGCCGTCGCAGGATACGCGCGCACAGGGAATGGAAGGTGCCCACCCAAGCGTCGCGGGGGAGCTGGCTAACTAGGCTTTGGGCGCGCTGCCTCATCTCATTGGCGGCCTTGTTGGTGAAGGTAACTGCCAGTATGTTCCAGGGCGAGACGTTGCGGCGTTGCACAAGATAGGCAAGGCGGTGGGTTAGCACGCGGGTTTTGCCGCTGCCCGCCCCGGCGAGTATGAGCAGCGGGCCGTCACCGTGGCAAACCGCTGCGCGCTGTTGTTCGTTCAGGCTGTCCAGCAATGGGTCCAACGTGGCTTATATCTCCACAAGCTTTGCGGGTGCGTCGCCGGTGCGGCTGGTGGCCTCCTGGCGTGCGAGCGCCGCAGCAACAAGGCCCACGAAGAGCGGGTGGGCGCGGTTGGGCCTGCTCTTGAACTCCGGGTGAAACTGCGTTGCGATGAAGAACGGGTGATCCGTGATCTCGATGATCTCCACCAAACGTCCGTCTGGAGATGTGCCGCTGAAGGTGAGGCCTTTGCGAGCCAGAGGCGCTCTGTACTCGTTGTTCACTTCGTAGCGGTGGCGATGGCGCTCATACGCCAGCTGGCTGCGGTACAGCCGTTCCGCCAAGGTGCCCTCGTGGATGCGACACGGATAGATGCCAAGCCGCATGGTGCCGCCCAACCGGTCGATGGCCTCCTGCTCCGGAAGCAGGTGGATGACGGGGTGCGCTGTATCAGGGTCAGCCTCGGTGGTATTGGCGCCGGTCAGGCCACACACGTTGCGGGCGAACTCCGCGACGGCCATGTGCAGCCCGTAGCACAGACCGAGGAACGGGAGGCCGTGCTCCCGGGCGTAGCGGATGGCCGCGATCTTCCCCTCAGTGCCCCTGGCGCCGAAGCCGCCTGGCACCACCATTCCGTCCAAGCCAGAGAGCCTTGCCTCAACGCCTCCAGCCTCGAGGTCGCTCGACTCGATCCATTCCAGCTCTGCGCGAGCGTTGTTGGCGATGCCAGCGTGCGCGATGGCCTCGATGACGCTGACGTATGCGTCTTTGAGGTGGGTGTACTTGCCAACAATGCCTATTCGCACGCTTCGTCTGGGCGACTTGATTACCGAGACTAGGCGGCGCCATTCGGTGAGGTCCGGCGTGCCGTTGTGGAGGTCCAACCCTTTGAGGAGGTGCTCCGCAAGGCCGCTTTCCTCAAAGATGAGGGGGACCTCATAGATGGTGGCGGCGTCGCGCGATTCAATGACGGCGGCCTCGGGGACGTCGCACGCGATGGCGATCTTCTCGCGCATCTCCTGCGAGATGGGCTGTCGCGTGCGGCACACGATGACGTCGGGCTGTATGCCGATCTCGCGCAGCTTCATCACGCTGTGCTGGGTGGGCTTGGTCTTCAGCTCCCCCCAGGGTCCGATCTCGAGTATGGGGGTGACGTGGATGTAGAGGACGTTTCGGGGACCCACATCCTTCTTGAATTGGCGGATGGCCTCGAGGAACGGGAGGCCCTCGATGTCGCCGACGGTGCCGCCGATCTCCACCACGACGACGGCGGCGCCGCTGTCGCGGGCGGCGCGGCGGATCTGGTCCTTGATCTCCGTGGTTATGTGCGGCACCACCTGCACGCACGCGCCGAGGTAATCCCCGCGGCGCTCCTTAGCGATCACCGCGCCGTAGACGGAGCCGGTGGTGATGCTGGAGAGCCGGTTCAGGTTCACGTCGACGAACCGCTCGTAGTGACCGAGATCTAGGTCGGTTTCCGCGCCGTCGTCGGTGACGAACACCTCGCCGTGTTGAAACGGGTTCATGGTGCCGGCGTCGGTGTTGACGTACGGATCTACCTTCATTATTGTTACGTCGAACCCGCGGTTTTTGAGCAGCCGGCCGATGGAGGCACTGGTGATGCCCTTTCCGACCGACGACACCACGCCGCCAGTGACGAATATGTACTTAGTGGTGCTCATTGCATTCCTCTCACACCCACAGGTATGCCACTGCAACTAATATAGCATCTGGGGCGAGGCGGGTATGGGCTCCCGCCGGGGACGCCCCTGGGCAAGTCTCCGAGCGCGGAAACTGCCCGTTCATCTAGCGTGCTCGCCAAACCGTTGGCCGCTTAGGCCAGCGTATATTCGCGGAACCGTTCCATCGCCAGGGCGGCGTCGTTGCGAGCGCGCTTCACGGCGGATGCAACGTCGCTGCCTAGCGCCAGATGCCCGGCCGCAATCGATGCCACGAGCTGCAACATGAGGTTCTGCGCCGCGGGCGACGGCGGGTTGCGGTGTGGCATCTCCACCTGGGCGTCGCCGCCAAGCAGCAGGTCGCGCACGCCGCCTGGTGCGGGTGCGCCGAGCAGCAGAACCCACCGTGCGCCGGCGCTTCGCAGCAGCTCTGTGGCGTCGCCCTCAGCGCCGACCAGCGTCTTTGCCCCAGCGTGGGACAGCACCAGAAGCTCGCACGAGGGGATGATGGCGAGCATGGCCCGTCGCCGTTTGGCGCAAACCGGTGGGCCGCTAACCTCATCTGGTAAGTTGGGCGCATACACCACGTTCGATAGCTCGCGACGTTTCAGGCGCCCCCGCACGGCATTGGCGGCGGCGGCTGTTGGCAATGTGCCTATGCAGCAGGCGGACGGATGCACCTGGCGGCAGGCCGCATCGATCTGAGCCTGTATGGCGCGCGGCGGCACGGTGTGAACGATCCTGGCGGCGCCTCGCTGGACGGCAAGAACGGCGGTGACTGCGCAAGCCACGCGCAGGTGCATGGCCGATAGGGTCTGGATATCGGTCTGCAATCCAGTTCCCGCACAGGCGTCCAAATGGTCGATGCAAAGCAGCACGGGCGCCGGCTGATCCGGTTTGGAGGGCGTAGGTCGGATGGCCATCAGTTGGGTCGCCCGGCAACAGCGGCAACCAGGTTCCGGAGGTCTGGGAGCACCAGATCTGGGCTCATCTCTTCGGGTGCCGCATGAACCTGCTCGCGTGTGGTGACGCCCGTGAGCACCAAAACGCTGCGAATGCCGAGCTGCCTGCCCAGCGCGATGTCGGTGTCAAGTCGGTCTCCCACGATAACGGCGTTGCGGGGAGGGGTGGACGTAAGCTCAAGGATCTTGAGGACCGAGTAGGGCTGAGGCTTTCCGATGACGATGGGAGCCGTTCCGGTGCAGGTTTGGATGGCGGCGACGATGGCGCCCCCGCCCGGCTCGATGCCGCCGTTCTCAAGCGGGTACGTTGCGTCGGCGTTTGTGGCAATGAACTTGGCGCCGTTTAGGATGGCGTGCTGGGCAGCGCGCAGCTTGCGGTAGGTGATCCGGCGGTCGATGCCAACCACCACGCAATCGGCGATTGCGTCTTCGGTTGGCTCAACAAAGCGCACGCCAGCCAATGAGAGCTCTGCTGGAATGCCCTCCTCGCCCACAACCAGCACGGAGCAGCCGTGCATACCATGCTCCTCCAGGTAGAGGGCAGTGGCGTACGAGGAGCTCATGATCTCGTTTGGGTGTGCGGGCACTCCCATGGCAGTGAGCTTCTGCGCGTAGCTATGGCGGCTGCGCGCGGAGTTGTTAGTCAAGAAGAAGACGGCGTGACCATCGGAGCGAATCTGCGCCACGGCCTCCGGCGCGTGCGGAAGCACCTGGCTGCCCCTGTAGATGACGCCGTCCAGGTCCAGGATGAAAAGCATGCTAATCTTCGGCGATGTAGGCCTGGAATCCCTTGGAGCTTAGCTGGTCTGCCATCTCCTTGGCGCCTTCGCGGCTACTGAAGACGCCCACTTGGACGCGGTACAACACTTTCCCGCCTGTGCGGGCGGTGGTGATTGCGGGGCTGAACCCCTGAGCTTGGAGGCTATCCGCCAGCGCCTGAGCGTTATCCGGGTCCTCGAACACGCCCGCCTGCACCCTGAACGACTTATGCTCTGCTGGTGGAGGGGGAGGCACTGTTGGCTCGGCGGCCGCTGGTTGGGCGGTTTCCTCCGGGGGAGTTGCTGGCTCAGCAGCCTGCGGTTGCGGCTCTTCCGGCGCTGGTTCGGCGGTGCCTGCGTAGGATGGTGGGGCGCTTGGCTGAGGGGGCTTCGGTTGTCGCCTTCTGGGCCGGGGCGGTGGAGGCAGCTCCACCACCTGCACGCCACCAACCGGATGCTGCTCGACCGCTCGCACCTCGCCTGGATTGGGCTGAGGCTTTGGCGATGCGGCGAGCGGCTTGCCGGCGCCTTTGATGCGCGGCCCCACCACGTACATCCCGACAACCATGCTGACAATCAGCACCCCGCCAAGGGCGCCTACCTTGGCAGTTGTGCCCCAACCACGCTTGGCGTTTCGCGCTGACGGTCGACCGGTAGCTTGGCGAACTGACATACCCTAGTTACCCCCCTGGGCCCTGTGCCATTATAGCATGGCGTCCATCCAAGTGGAAGGAACCTTGTGAGGAGCTCACCGACGGGACGATGCGTTTCGACGCGGCGCTGTTCCTCAGCTCCTCGCTGACACCTTCTTCTCCGAAGCTTTGGAGAGGAGTGTCATCCCCGTCTGCTGGTTGTGCTGGCAGTGGAATGGCTACTTCGCCGACAGGCTGCTGCACGCTTGTAAGCTGTCACGGAACCTCGATGCCGCACGCGAGGCCTGGGGCGCTGGCTGCTGTGCGCGTGTGGCAAGCAAGCGCTGTCAGTTGACAGACGCGTGTTCCCCTTGGTACAATGCGATGGCCCGCTACCATATTATGGTTCGCGGAGCGGGCCGCAAGCAGGGGGCGATCCCAGAGAGGAGGCTTCCATCACTATGTCAGAGAAGCGAGAGCCCAGCGAGCGAAAGGATCGGAACCTAGGCAGGGACCAAGAGATCCTGCAGCACCGTGCCGCCGGGAAGAGCCTCCAGGATATCGGGCGCATATACGGCATCTCTCGCGAGCGGGTTAGGCAGATCCTGCGGCGCTTTGAGGAGGCCGATCGCGCAAGCGCGGGTCCTTAGGGGGCGGATACTGCCCTTTCTCGCGCGGGAGGCCGGCGGGGGCGCTGCGCAACGCCGCTTGGCCGCCTCAGTGCGCCTTCGCCGCCGCGCGCCTGCCAGGCTTTCTGGGTGCGCCCGCCAGCCGAGCCACACTCTCGTATACCGAGTTGGGCATGTGGAAGGTGTACTCGCCGTCGCCCTCCGTGAAGGTGGTTATGCGTCCCCTCAGCCTCCGCTTGATCTGCTGCCCGAGCCGCTCGTTGTAGCAGTAGAACGCTACGGTGTCTCCGCTGTACCGGTAGAACGTCCCGTCGGGGGTGTGGACCTCCTCCTCACATCCGTCCTCCATCACTACGGCGTACCCCGCAAAGGGGCTGGCTTTCCGCTGTGCTGCGCTGCTTCGCGTTCTTGTCGCTTCCATCGTCCTCTCCCGCACTTGTACCCCGGGTGCTTCCGCAAACGCCGGTCTGCTGGTATTATAGCACATCTGTTCGTTCTTGGGTAGAGGTGCCGATGGAGCCGTTGCTGGCCGTTTCTGCACCCCGCTGGTAGTGCGTTGGCGAGGCGCCGAGCCGCGCTGGACGCGAATCCCACTCCGATGTATGCTCACAACACAGGGAGATCGGGAGTGGGACGGGGATCGCGCTGGGTGGAGTTGGAGGAGCTAAGGGTTGGTTCGCTGGTGACGTTCGGCTCGTTCGCCTGGGATGAGGCCCGCCCGGCGAGGAGCATGTCAGCGCCTATGAGGCTCCCATCCCCAGCCGCTTCCCCGTCCATGGGGAAGGGCGCGATGGACCTCGAGAGCGTCCTCTCTCCCGAAGCGTTGGGGGAAAGGGCTGGGGACAGGAAGCCTGAGAGCACCGCCATCACGGAACGCACCGTTCCGATCGGTGGGCCACGCTTGATCGTTGGCGGGGCACCGGGCGCGAACGTTACACTCTGTCTGGCACCACAAATGGGGGCCTGTACTCCCTGGTGAGCAGCTCGTTCGCCTTGACGTTATCTACAAAGCGCTCTTTGGCGGCGTCCACCTTGAGCGTGGGCCCAAGGCGGTACTTAGCCTCCTCCAGGTTGATCCCGTTCGCCTTCAGATGCTCCTCAAATCGGCCGAACGTCTCGTAAGCCTCCTTGTCGTCGCCGAACGCCTTTGTTTGCGGGTTGAACGGCACCTCCTGGCCCAGGCGGTACGAGATGTTTCCCAGGTGGCACAGAGCGCTGGAGAGATGCCCCTCCGCGATATCGCCTTTGAGGTCCTCAACCTTCCTGCTGCGCATGGCGTCGATGAAGTTGCGGAAGTGGTCTCCACCGCCGCTGAACCTCTTCACCTCTTGGCCGTTGGTATCGAACGCGACGGCGGTGGAGTAGCTGGTGAACACTACATAGCCATCGGAGCCGTACACGATGTTCCCGATCTTGGCGCCCAGCAAATCGGGCGTGTTCAGGCCGCGCACCTCGAAGATCAGGTGGGCGTCGCCGTAATCCATGAACACTAGCTCAGTGTTGGGCGTTTGGCCGTCGTCCTCGTAGCCAAAGCGGCCACCGAGCCCGAGCACGGAGTTCGGCATCTTGTCCTTGTTAAGCGCCCATCTGGCAACGTCCATCTGGTGGATGCCTTGGTTGCCCAAGTCGCCGTTGCCGTAGTCCCAGTTCCAGTGCCAGTTGTAATGGAAGCGGTTAGGGTTGAACGGGCGCTTTGGTGCTGGGCCGAGCCAGATGTCGTAGTCGACACCTGGTGGCACTGGGCCGTCGGGCTTTTTGCCGATGCTGCCGCGGGGCTTGTAGCAGAGGCCCCTGGAGAGGTACACCTTGCCGATCTTGCCGGCGTGGATGTAGTCGATGGCCTCTATGGAGCCGGTGGATGACCTGATCTGCGTGCCAGCCTGGCAGATTCGCTTGTACTTCCGAGCGGCCTCCACCATGCGGCGGCCCTCAACCACGTTGTGGCTCACGGGCTTCTCAACGTACACGTCTTTGCCGGCCTGCATGGCCCATATGGATGCCAACGCGTGCCAGTGGTTCGGCGTTGCGATGGACACGGCGTCGATCGAGTCGTCGTCGAGGAGGCGGCGCACATCCTGCACGGTTATGGGTGTCTTGCCGCCCCTGGATTCAACTGCCTTGACCGCGTTCGCGAACGTGTTGGAGTCCGGGTCGCAGATTGCGGCCACTTGCACGTCCTTCATCGAGGCGTAGGCTTCCACGTGGTTCATTCCCCTGCCGTGAACGCCCAGGACCGCTATGCGAATGGTGTCGTTTGGGCCAAGCTGGCGCCCGGTCGACTCGCGAGCCCAAGCGCGGGTCGGAGCGCCAGCCACCGCCGCGATGGCGGCCGCGAAGAACGAGTCCTCGATGAGCCGCCGCCGGGAGATCCTTGCCATGTGCTCACACTCCTCTGCCACCCGCCGAACGCCCTGCACAAGGCAACGCGCTCCGTGGGTATCGCTGAATACCTGCCTTGCCGACTTCGCCTCAGGCGCCGCATCCAGCGTTTCAGCGAAGCCCGGTAACCTCTTCATCGCGAACGGCGGGCCATCCTTCGCCAGGCTGTCCTTTCATGACTGAGTTGGCAGAGCCAGTAGCGTGGGTAACATATAACGACAGCATCTCATAGGAGGGAGCACAGACATGGCGGTGCGAATCTCGCACGCGGAATGGCAGGGCGATCTGAGGTCGGGACGCGGGACCGTGCAGCTCGGCAGCGGCGCGCTTACGGGGGACTACTCGTACGAATCGCGGTTCGAGCAGGGGCGCGGCACCAACCCGGAGGAGCTGATAGGGGCGGCTCATGCCGGGTGCTTTTCAATGGCGCTTGCCGCTGGCTTAGCGAAGGCGGGGTACGCCCCGCGGCATATCCGCACTACGGCGGAGGTGCACCTGGACAAGACGGGGGACGGCTTCAGCATTACGGAGATCAGGCTTAGCACGGAGGCTGAAGTGCCGGGCATAGACGAAGCAACGTTCATGGAGCAGGCCAACGCGGCGAAGCAGGGCTGCCCGGTATCGAAGGCGCTGGCCGGCACAGTAATCCACCTGGATGCCAAGCTGCTTGCCCAAGCGGTGGCCGGCCGCGCATGATCGAGCGATATCTCACGCGTGTGCCGATGGCGCGATCCGCGTGTGGCCCCGGGTGGGCATGGAAATTGCCCGCCCCTGTTTGCTGGAGGTAACAGAATGGGGTGGCAGACGGTTGGGAGCCTTTTGATAGTTATGATCGGCTTTGGTGCCGTGGCATTGTGGGTGCTGGACATGGTATACGGCAAGGAGTAGCCGCGACCACGGTGGCCCGGACCTGGCGGTCAGCTGGGTGAGCGCTTTCGGCGAGCAGCGGCGAGGTGAGCTGACGTTCGCCCTGGTGGGCGGGGGCGCGCTGTGTGCGTTACGAGGAGGCCGCCGAGCGTCCCTCTCTGCAGTAGGAGAGGGGGCGGGCGGAACCCGCGACGGGCACGCTTGGCTAGGACTGGCGCCTTTGGGATGTCTCCTTGCCGGCGTCGCTAAGCGGCGTGAGCGACGGCGATGAGGTTGTCCGATCGGTCCTCATCGAAGGGGTCTCCGGCGAACGAGCCGTACATCTCCGGGGCCGAGAAGCCCGCGCCGATCAGAAACGCCTCTACATCGCGGCGGCGCAATGGGCGATGCTTGGTGCTGTTCACCTCCATGGTCCACCCATTGGGCTCCTGCGACAGCACCACCACGTTGAACGCAAGCGGCCCTGGTTCGTGTGGGAAGTCGAAGAAACGGACGAACAGCTTGTGGCCGTCAGGGGTATGGCGGGCGGCCAGCGGCATGAACCTATCGCGGTGGTCTAGGATGGCGTCGTAGTTGTTGTTGTGCAGCACGAGGATCCCTCCCTGGCGCAGCAGCGCTCGGAAGTCGGCGAGGGCGGCGGCGAGGGCGTCGTCGGTGAGCAGGTGCGGGAGGGAGTTTCCAAGGCATGTGACGGCATCGAACTGGCCGTCGAGGCTGGCGCGCAGCTCTCCGAAGCCGGCCTGCAGAAGGCGCACGGGGAGTCCGGACGTGTTGTGGGCCGCCGTGGCCATCATGGCGGGGCTTGGGTCGGCGGCGACGACGTTGAGGCCCCACCCCGCGAACCAGCGAGCGTGCATGCCGGTGCCAGACGCGGCGTCCACCACGCTCTCCACCTTCTCCTTCTCAAACAGCGCGCGGAAGAACGGTCCCTCGCGACCATAGCGCGACTCCCAGGAGATCATCTCGTCATACTGCGCGCCCAAGGCTTCGTACAGGTCCATGGCTCGCCTCCTTTGGTAAACCGTGCCGATGCGCCTGGCGACGGTTCGGTTCGGGTTCGGTGCGGGTAACACATGGGTGGACCGGCTTGGTGTCGCCGCCAGCGCCTGTAACTCGGTGCTTGGCGCTGTCCTCGCAAGTACCTATGGACTCCTCTCGTCGCAAAATGGACACGGCACGGCTGTCCATCGCCTCCAACATCGCGCTCACCATCGTCAAGGTGTTGGTTGGGATCGCAACCCATTCGGTGGGCATCCTTGCCGACGCTGTCCACTCCGCGGCGGATCTGTTCGCCGCAACCGTGGCGTACTTCGCAGTGCGCCTGTCTGGCGAAGCGCCGGACGAGCGGCACCCGTACGGCCACGGCAAGGTTGAGAGCATCTCGGGCGCGTTTGAGGCGCTGCTTCTGGTAGGCGCGGCCGCCCTGGTTGGCTACGAGGCCGCAAGGCGGCTGGTCCACCCTCATCATCTCGAGCAGCTCCAGTGGGGCGTTGGGCTGATGGCGGTCTCCGTGGCGCTGAATCTGTTTGTGTCGGCAAGGCTGTACCGGGTTGCCCTGGAGACGGAGTCGGTGGCCCTGCGGGCGGACGCAGCCAACCTTCGGGCGGACGTGTATGCGTCGCTCGCGGTACTCCTAGGGCTTGTTCTGGTTCGCACCACCGGCGTCTACTTGTTCGACCCACTGGTTGCACTGGCGGTGTCTCTGTACGTCTTTCGCATGGCCACTCAGCTCATCCGGCCAGCGCTGGAGATGCTTGTGGACACGCGCCTCCCCGAGGACGAGCTTCGGAAGCTGGAAGCCGTTCTGCAGGCAGACCCCCGGGTTCTGGGCTTCCACAAGCTTCGATCCAGGAGGGCTGGCTCAGCGCGGTTGGTGGACCTCCATCTCCAGGTGTCCGATGCGCTGTCTTTCCAGGAGGCGCATCGGCTTACGGAGGAGGTGGAGGCGCGCCTCCGGCAAGAGCTGCCGAACACGGACGTGCTTGTGCACACGGAGCCGCACGACGAAGAGGCGCGGCATCAGGCGGAGGCGCATGGGCAGAGGGGCCAACGGTGATCGGCATACTGTCAGTGCGCGCCCAGGGCTGGCGCTAAGCCTTGCGCGGCTTGCCTGCTTCTTGGCTCGGTCGTGCAGACCGCGACGGTCCCTCCGCTAGCACCGCCTTTATCCCGGCCTCAAACGTCTTCTTGTCCGTGTAGCCCACGTACTTCTGAGCGATTCTGCCCTTGCCATCTATCAGAAAGGCCGTGGGCAGGTACACAATCCCGCCAAACTGGCGTCCGGTGGCCTCGTTCCCCACCAGGATAGGCCACGGGAGGTTGTTGTCCTTCGCGAACGCCTTGACCACCGGCAGCGGCTCGGCTGATGTGATTCCCAGTATCTCGAGACCCTTTGGGTGGTAGGTAGCGTACAGCTCCTTGAGGTGCGGGATCTCCTGGCGACATGGCGGGCACCACGTGGCCCAGAAGTCCACAATGTACGGCTTGCCCTTGAGCTCCTCGGTGGAGACCTTGCGCCCGTTCAGGTCTGAAAGGGCGATGGACGGGGCGGGGACGCGCCGTTCGGCGGACAGGAGAACGGCGTCCTCCGACGTGGAGGCTGCTCCTGTGGAGGCGCCGGTGTTGATGGAGCTCTTGCCGCAGCCCGCAACGGCGGCCGCCACCAGAATGGCCAGTAGCGTACGCAATCGCATTGTGGTTATCTCCCGGCGGCGCTTGGCTGCCCGGCGTGCCCTACGCCCTGCGCCGCATCAGCAATAGCTTCAGCCTGCCCAGCCCGTCGGGGGCGGTTAGCTCGTCCAGCTCGCGCCGCTGGAGGGGTGTGCGCGCGAGGTCCGCCGCTCCGTGTGCAAGCAGGAACTCGCGCTGAGACACCAGCTCGTCCGGCCGAAGACCCAGGCGCGCGCCCCTGAGCGCCAATGTGCCGAAATCGACGTGCGCGGTAATGTCTTGACGGCCCACGCGCACGTATGGGTTCTCAGACGGTACATGCCTATGGTAGCAGATTAGGGTGCCGCGGAAGAAGCGCCCTGAGTAGAGTATGGCGGTTGGGTATCCGTAATCGATGAGCAGGATGGCGCCGGATGCGAGTCGGGCTGCGGCTTGCCGAAGCCATCGCACCGCTCGCAGGTTCACTTCCGCCGCCTGCCCGTCCGCCAGGCTGACGCCGGCCCTCCGTAGGTACGTCGCCAGGGCTGGGGAGGATGGCGGGCCGTGCACATCCACGAACCGGCCGTCGCTGAGGCCGGTGTATACCTCCCGAAGTTGGCCGTTGAGCATTGTTACCCGGTGGACCGGCAACGCATCCAGCAGCTCGTTTGCGAGGATGAAGCCGTTGACGGCGCCTCGCCGCAGAGCGCGTAGGCTTCGCACCCAGCGCACGTTGGCGGACAGACCGGCATCTGCAAGCAGCCTTCTCTGCCTGGCGGCGTTGTGTGGGTTCGGCTCGACCAGCGTGTAGGGGGGCGGGTGCGAGCCGAGGTGGCGCATGGCGGTGAGGATATCCAGCGCCAGCCTCCCGGAGCCAGGACCTGCCTCCACCACGCTCCACGGTTCGGGCAGGCGCATCTCGTGGGCGATCCGGGCAAGGGCGTTGGCGACGCAGGTGCCGAAGATGGGGCTCACTTCGGGCGACGTCATAAAGTCGCCATCCGGGCCAATGCGCACGTCTGGGGAAGCGTAGTACCCGAAGGTGGGGTGATAGAGCGCTACCTCCATGAAGCGCTCGAAGGTGATCGGCCCGCGGAGTGCGATCTCCTCGCGCAGAGCGGCAAGCAGCCCCGGCACGCTGGCGGTTGCAGCTTCGCGTTGGCGAAGGAGGGCAGACGCCTCCTCAGGGAGCGAGGAGGCGTCCGAGCCATCGGGTGACCACATGGGGCTGTCCACCGCGCCGGTCAGGCGCCGCCGTTGTCGGCCATCCGACCCTCGATGTAGGCGTCGTATGCAGACAAGTCGAAATGCCCATGCCCGCTCAGGTTGAACAGGATGCTCTTAGGTACGCCCGCCTCTTTGCAAGCCAGCGCCTCGTCGATGGTGGCGCGGATGGCGTGAGCGGATTCGGGTGCGGGGATGATCCCCTCGGTGCGGGCGAAGGCGACGGCGGCCTCGAAGACGGCGGTCTGCTCATAGGCGACCGCTTGTATAACGCCGAGCCTGGCGAGGTGGCTGACCAGGGGGGCCATGCCGTGGTAACGCAGCCCGCCTGCGTGGATCGGCGAGGGGACGAAGTCGTGGCCAAGGGTGAACATGCTGAGGAGCGGAGTGAGGCCGGCGGAATCTCCGTAGTCGTACCGGTAGTCACCGCGGGTCATGGTGGGGCAGGCGGAGGGCTCAACGGCGATGATCTTGGTGGGCTTGCCGTCCAGCTTATCCTTGACGAATGGGAAGGCGATGCCGGCGAAGTTGCTTCCGCCGCCGACGCATCCGATGATCACGTCTGGGTACGCCTCGGCCATTTCCATCTGCTTGCGGGCCTCCAGGCCGATGACCGTCTGGTGCAACAGCACGTGGTTGAGGACGCTGCCGAGGGAGTAGTGGGTGTCCGGGCGGCCAACCGCGTCTTCCACCGCCTCGCTGATGGCTATGCCGAGGCTGCCGGTGGAATCCGGATGCTCGGCCAGCACCCTACGGCCGGCTTCGGTCTTGGTGCTGGGGCTGGGCACAACGTCCGCTCCCCATACGTGCATCATGGAGCGGCGGTATGGCTTCTGCTCGTAGCTCACCTTCACCATGTATACCGCGCACTCCATGTCGAAGAAGCGGCAGGCCATGGCCAGGGCCGAACCCCATTGCCCCGCGCCGGTTTCGGTGGAGATTCGCCTAATGCCCTCAAGCTTGTTGAAGTAGGCCTGTGGAACGGCGGTGTTGGGCTTGTGAGAGCCGGCTGGGCTTACGCTTTCGTTCTTGTAGTAGATCCTGGCTGGCGTATCGAGGGCCTGCTCAAGGCGCCGGGCGCGGTAAAGGGGCGTCGGTCGCCACAGGCGATAGATATCGCGCACTGGCTCCGGGATGGCTATCCAGCGCTCCGTGGAAGCCTCTTGCGCGATGAGCCCCATCGGGAAAAGAGGAGCCAGATCCTCTGGCTTGATTGGCTCCTTGGTGGCAGGGTGGAGCGGCGGAGGCAGCGGCGAGGGGAGATCCGCGGCGATGTTGTACCAGGCCTCGGGAAGCTCCTTTTCGGTTAGCAGGTACTTAGTGGTATCGGTGGTCATCTTGGCTCCTGGAATGGGCTGCGAACGCCACTTGGGATGCCGCTACGTTTGGCGAGCGAACGGCCAATGCCCCAACGGCGCCTGCAATGGCTAGCACCGGCGGACCTGGAGCCACGTTGGGTCGCGAGCATCCCGGCCGCATGGGGACGCGCTTGGACGCGGAGCCCCCGGGCGCCCCATGGTGCGGGCTCAGGGCGCCCGTCGGGCATTGGTTCGGCGCGCGGGGGCGGCTGTCCTGCAGCTAACGCGGAGTGCTGCTGGGCTGGGGAGGAAGCAATGGCAGCTGGCGGATGGCGTCGAGGGCCGCAAGCTCCTCCTTGTCAAGCTGCGCAAACAGCGGCTGCTCGGTTAGGTCGAACGATCGCCGCGGTCGCCCGCCTTCGGTTCCCCTCTGATCTCCGTTGTGGAAGCACCAGCCCGCCGCTCCGCCGGCTACGGCTCCGCGAAGGTCGGCCACGTAGTCTCTGGCGGTTGGCTGCCAGTCGCCGTAGCCCCTACGGAACGGCTCTTGGTAATGCACGGGCACCACGCGGCCCAGGGCGGCCATTTGGACGAGGTACTCGCGCGTCTTCCGCTCGGTCTGGGCGGGGGAGCCGGGGTCGCGCGGCCGGTGGGGGGCGATGAAGTCCACGCCGACGGCGAGCAGATACTGCTTCAGCTCGTCCTCGCCGATGTCGCCGCCTTGGGATGCGGTGACGAGGAGCGCTGGATCGAGGCGACGGGCCAGCTCGCGCAGGTCTCGTAGGTCCTCCATGCTTGTGAAGCGATCGTCACCGACGTTGCGCTCGTTGGACAAGTCAAGGTACCAGTTCCGATGCGGCTTGAGCGCAGCGATGAGCGTCTTGACAGCGCGGCGGTGCTCCTGCAGCGTGGGGAGCCTGGGGCGTCCGTCGGCGCCCTTGCCGCGCGTGAGAGTCACGTCCACAACCATGCCCAGCCGGTCGCACCGCGCCACGAGGTCCGTGAGGCGCTGGAGGTACGGCTCGCGGGGGCTACCGTCATTGGCCACTGCGGACACGTTGTTGCCGAAGCCGTCCCAATTGGCCCACACGCGCATCCAGTTGATGCGGTACCGCTTCATCTGGCGGAGGTCCGCGGTTACTGCTTCCGGTTTGGCGCCGAGCGCTGCGTAGTAGCTGATTCCGAGCAGGAACGTGGGCTTGCCGTTGATGGTGAACGCGGGCCCCCTAGCCCCGAGGCGAGTGGCAGCACCGGCAGGCCCGGCTAGCGCCGCCAAGGCGACCAGATATGCGATGGCTGCTCTGGCACAGTGCATGATTTGCTACCTTATCTTATACAGGTGTGCTCCATACGCGTCGAATCGATCGGAGAACTGGCCGTTAGTGAGCAGTATGGATCTGCCCTCTCCCAGCACCTCCGCGGTGGCATGGGATGGCAGGCCGTGCACCGTGAACGTGCCACGAGTTGGCGAGTTGCGCATCGCCACGGCGAAGACGTAGGTGTAACCGCCGTGGCGTTTGACCATGATGTCCACCGGGACCTGCGGGTCGGAGGTGGTGACGCGGGCGCCGTTCTGCACAGTGGGGCTGTTGAGCACCGGAGCGAGTTCGTGGATCTGCTTGTTGGTGGCGGCAACTGCGGCGAGCATCTTCGGGTCGTCCAGCAGTGCATGTTCATTAAAGGTTGGGGCAAATTGGTGAACAAAGTAGATCAGGCCGCGGGAGCCGTGGATGAGGGCCATCCATACCTCCGCGCGGACCTGCTGGGGAGTGGCCTGCTTGGTGGCATCGCCGATGTGGGTGCACTCTATGCAGTTCCACACCACCTTCCTGCCGCCGGTCCACTGCACCAGCCGATCCACGCCTTTGGCGACGTACCAGAGGTAGTCGGCGCCGTTGGGCTTATCCAGGCCAGCCACTGGGTAGACGTCGAACGAGACCACGTCGCAGCCCTTGACGTACTGAGGATAGTCGGCGAGGCTGGCGCCGGGTCCGCGACCGATCCACTCGTCGTTGGCGACGCCCTGGCCGAGGTTGAGGAGGATGGGGCGCGTTGGGTCGGCGCGGCGGAGCCTCTCGTAATCCTCCACGATACGAGCGGGTGGGATGCACGGGCCGTATGACTGCTTTCCGGTGGCGGGGTCGGTAATGGGCTGGGCGTTGTCGGGCTCATCGCCGTGCATCCATCCGACGATGATCGGGTCGTTGAGGTGCGCCAGCCCCACTTTGTTCTGTTCGCAAATGACGGGCATTCCGGCGCGTTTCAGGGCAGCGAGCTGCTCTTCTGTTGGTCCCTGCCACAATCCGATATACAAGTTTATGCCTACAGACTTGTACTTTTCCGCGTTCGCCGGGCTCTGGAGCCACACTGCGATGGGGAAGTAGGCCGGATCCGCTGGCGGGCCGTGACGCCAGGCGCCATAGGGCGCGGCGCCAGGCTTCTGGCTGCGGGCGGGCCAAGCGCTGCTTGAGGCAACCACGAGCAGGGCCACGGGAAGAAGCGCGAGTCTCATCTGCACCAGCTCCTTTCGGCGTTTGGGTGGCAAGCACCGCGTGTGGTGTTGCGTCGGGGTTCGGTGCGGGGCGCGCGTACACCAAACCCGTGTTCACCGGTGGGCTGCGGGCCTCCTTCCGGGGCGGCGGGACCGCGGGACGACGTAGCAGGGCCGACGCATTCTAGCGAGCGAGCTGGCTCAGTCGGTGCTTCCCATTCCAGCGGGCTTGCTAGAGCTTCCTCTTCATGCCGGCTCTGGGGCCTCAACCCCGCCTAGTGATGTTGGGGGCCGTCTTCCCAGCGGTGGCCACGTTCCAATGCCAGCGGGCTGCGTGGGCTATCTGCTTCGCCGGTGTCCCTTAGCGGGCCTCTGCGCTTCGTTCTTTGCCCATATGGCTTGTGTCATGCAAGAGGCAGTTGGGCAAGGCTGGTAGTTGCCCTCACCTCTACTCGCTTGCTTTCCCACGCTCCCCTACAAGGGCTCCCGACTCGGCCGTATCAGCCATTGCCCATGTGAGCGGGCGGAACCAACATTCGGAAGCTCGGTGCGCCCGGTTCCGGCGGAGGAAGGGCCATGGGGAATCTGGAACCGAATGTGTGCCCCTGCGAGAACCGCAGCAGCATTGTGGGCGGCCGCGGAGGCCGATTGGCTTCTAGCTTATGCTGCGGACGGTGGGCCAGAAATGGAGACGACGATGGCGAATGGCGCTCATGCCCCACACAGGGAGCTCACGCTTCGCACGAGACGCCGGGTTGAGGTGCGCCCGGGCGGCGGCGAGTGGCGCGCGCTTGAGGAGGAGCTTCGCCTGGATCCGGTGCGCTTGGCCGTGCTGGTCTGCGACATGTGGGACAAGCATTGGTGCACCAGTGCCACTAGACGCGTCAATGAGCTGGCGCCAGCGATGGATGGCGTGGTTCGTGCGGCGCGCGCGATGGGAGCGTTCATCATCCATTGCCCGAGCGAGACGATGGACTGGTACGAGCGTACGCCGCAGCGCCTGAGGGCAATGCAGGCCCCGCGCGCGGAGATGCCGGTCGAGCGCGAACTGCCGAACACCCCGCCGCTTCCGGTGGATGCCTCAGACAATGGGTGCGACTGTGCGGTGCACGAGGTGGTGTACAAGGCCTGGACGCGCCAGACGTCGGAGATCTGCATCGCGCCGGAGGACGCGGTTACGGACAGCGGGGAGGAGGTATGGAACCTCCTCCGAGAGCGCGGGATCGAGTTGGTTGCCATCATGGGGGTGCACACCAACATGTGCGTTCTGGGCCGGCCGTTCGGCATTCGTCGGTTGGTGCGGCTGGGCCAGCCGGTGGTCCTTGTGCGAGACATGACCGACACGATGTACAATCCGCGAATGCCCCCGTACGTGAGCCATTCCCGGGGCACCGAGCTGGTGGTTGAGCATATCGAGCGCCACTGGTGCCCAACGATCGTGAGCACGGAGTTCACGGGCAAGCCGGCGTTTCGCTTCAGTGAGGCCGAGTAGGGCGGCGGAGGCGCATACATCCCAAGGAATCCGGGCAGGCGGGAACGAGCCAGATCTCGCCAAAGAAGCGGGAGCGGAACGAAAGGGAGGAGTTGCCCAACCTGCAGACCGCCCGCGGGCCCGAAACGCAACGCTAGGAGGGCCGGAAACCGAGTGCTCCTCACATCGAAGTGCAGTTCGGCGCAGGCTTCCTCCGGCGACATCATGCTATTGAGCTGGCGTGGCGCCGACCGAGCATGCCCACACGAGGCCTTCCGCACCCTCTCGCGCTGCGCCCAACGACGCGGGCGCGGCAAGAGGGCGCAGAAAGCCTTCTGTTTGGAGCCTACCACCCAGGCGGACTCGCACTTGGCGGCCTTGGCTACGCTACTTGGCGTTGGCGGTGATGCCGGGCCAGTCGTCGGTTCTGAAGGGCGAGGCGGGCAGGCCTGCTCCGTTGTACAGGTTGCACACCGGGTTGGCGGCCCAGGCATACCGCACGGCCACGGGATGCTCCACCAGCGGGGAGGACACGATCACGGCGTTGCCCTGGATCTCCGCGTCGGCCCACACGAACTTGCGGTCGCTGCCGGCGATGGCGAAGCCCTGGAGCTTTCCGCCCTTGCCAACTAGGCCGCCCTCGGTGTGGGTGAAGGTGAGCTTGATGGCGTTTCCGTGCCTTGACATCGACTTGTAGGTGGGGCCGGCGTACTCCAAGTGACGGCCGTACGTCTTGGCCAGCGCCACGAGCGCCAGCCTGCGGCCCACCTCCTGCTTGTTCTTTGGGTGGATGTCGGCCGCGTCGCCAATGTCGATGGCCACCGCGATGCCGGCGTTGCGGACCGAGGCCGCGGTCATCGACTGCGCCTCGCGAAGCTCCGCCCACGCATCCTCAACGGGCTCTTTCGGTGGCGCCATGAAGTTGGCTAGCTGAACGATCAGGAACGGGAAGTCGCCCAAACCCCAGCGGCCGCGCCAATCCGCGATCATCGTTGGCAGCAGCTTGCGGTACTGATAGGCCCTGCCGGCATTCGATTCGCCCTGGTACCAGATGACGCCCTTGATGGCGAACGGGATGAGGGGGGCGATCATCGCGTTGTAGAGGACGGTGGGGTAGTTCGGGTTGTTGTCCACGCGCTGGGGAGGCGGACCCGTCTTGGTGAGGTCCGCGGCCGGCTTGTACCGCCACTCGCCGGCAAGCGATGTTCTTCCGCCGGAGGTCTCCACGTACAGCTGGTCCGGAGCTCCGCACAGGCCGCCATCGCCGCCGGTGTCGAGCACGCGCACAGCTACCACGTTTCCGGTGCGCTTCAGGATGTTGGCGGGCACCTTGTACGTGCGGGCGACGTTGTACTGGTTGGTCTCGCCCACCTTCACGCCGTTGACCCAGGTGGTGTCCATGTCGTCGATGGGGCCAAGGCTCAAGGTAACGTCGCCGCTTTCGGGTAGGTTGGGCAGGTCGAAGGTCGTGCGGAACCACACCACGCCGTCGTAGTTCGGCAGCCCGGCCGATTCCCATTTGGTTGGGAGGGTCATGGTTTTCCAGTCGGCAACGCTGAGGGCAGGATCTGCCCACCCAAGCCCTTTGGCCGAACCCGGGTCGTTCTTGCGCCACCACTCGGCCATTAGGCTCTCGTAGGCTGCGGCGGATTTGGCCGGGTCCCCCCCGATCTGACTCAGGTAGGCGATTGCTGGGCGGAACTCCGGCAGCTTGGAGAGGGCCTCCGCGCTAGTCCACGCCTCGGCCGGCGTGCCGCCCCACGATGTGTGGATCAGGCCGATGGGGACGTGCAGCTCCCTGTACAGATCCCTGCCGAAGAAGTAGCCCACGGCGCTGAAGCCGCCCCATCCGCCCTCAGCCACCGTCTGTGGGCTACACACATCCCACTTGCCTGCCACCGTCTCGCGGGGTTGCAGGCCGATCACGTCTGGCACGGTGAAGAGGCGGATGCGCGGGTACTCCGCCGCCGCGATCTCCTGCTCGGCGTTGTTCACGTTCGCGATGCCCATCTGCATGTTGGACTGCCCGGAGCAGACCCACACATCCCCCACCAGCACGTTGGTGAGCGTGACGGTTTGGGGACCAGAGACAGTCATGGTGTACGGCCCGCCGGCCTGTAGGGGACCGATGTGGACCATCCACTTGCCGGTGGCGTCTGCAGTGGCAGATGCCTTGAGGCCGGCCACCTCCACGGTGACCTTGTCGCCCGGGGATGCCCAACCCCATATCGGTGCGCGAACGTCGCGCTGCAACACCGTGTTGTTTGTGAAGAGCGGGTGTAGGAAGGGGCGGGCGGGGGATTGCTGAGCGTGTGCCGCTGGTGCGTTTGCCATCAGAGGCAGCAGAATACCGAGAGCTGCGAAACGTGACACGGGTTCTCCTCCCAACGAACAACAGGCGATTGTGTTACGGAAGACGCGCACGAAAGCCCGGAGGCACGTCAGATACGCCGCGGGCTCACTGGTTCATTCGACGCGGGATGCGGCTGGCCTGCAGGACGTCAGGGAGGGGAGTGGATGAAACGAGGCCGGCGGTGGACCGGGCGTACCATCTCTGGCCCCTTTCGGATGGTCCTTTCCTGGCTTGGTTGTTGTCTTGTGCCCCCGCCGCGGACTCCCGTACGCCCTACGGCCTAGGGTGGAGGGCCGCCTAAGGAGACGCCCCTCCGCTCCCCGGGGGGACCGAGAACGGAGGGGCGCTTGTTGAGGAGGCTGAGGCGGTTTAGTGCACGATCATCTGAACGGGTTTGACCGTGGCCTTCACCTCGGGGTTGTAGTATAGATATGCGGACGACTCCGGCGTTTGGGCCTTCAGCGGGTACTTCGCCTTCAGGTGGTAGCTGAACGTCACCGGCTGCCCGGCGTCAATGCTATCGAAGTACAGGATTGCCTGTCGGCCCGTGAAGCTGTACTTCTGGATCACCTTCTGCTCAACCAGGGCCCCGAAGTCATCCGCCTGAACCTCGAATCCGGGCGGTATGCCCAGGTCAACGATCACCATCTTGGCCTTGCCCGGACCGTTATAGGTTACCTTGGCGGTGGCGGTCACGACGGCGTTGGTATCCAGCTCGGTTCTGTCGTATGTCAGCTGGATGTCGATCAGGTTGCCTGCTGGGGTGGGCTTCACATCCGTCCACGGCAGGTAGTACACGCCGGTGATCTGATAGAAGCTACTGCCGGTGCCGGCAAACTGGATCCTCACCTCGTTGTCGCCGTCCTTCACAAGGTCCTTGGCGGACACCAGCCGCATCACGTCGGAGTCATCGGGCGTGATGGAGAACGCCGAGGCTTGCTGGCCGTTCACCAACACCTTCACGTCCGCTTTGGTGTCCGACGCAGCTCGATCAAGCGAGGCCACAAGGGCCTTGAGCGCCATAACGGTTGCCTGGGTTGAGTACCAGGTGCCGCGCGGATCTTTCTTGGAGATGAGATACGCCAGCACCTTGCCGGTTACGTCCGGATGGCTGCCGGAGTTCACCAGTGCCAGCGCGATGATGGCGGTTGCCTCAACGTCGGCCGCCTCGTCGCGGGTGAAGGTAAGTGTGCTAACGCCTGCCTTCCAGTGGATCTTGCCGTCCTCCTCAACGGCCATGCCGATGAGGCGGTTCAGCACATCGTCTGCGGCTGGGCTCTTGGCGGCAACCAACGCGTTGGCAATGATGCCCAGGGTGTACGGGTCGTCCGTTTGGCCCATGTTGGCGGTAATGTACGCCACGCCCTTGGCGGTCTCCGCGCCCATATAGCCGCTGGCAAGCAGGGCCCAGGTGATGTACGCCGTGGGCAGAATCTCGTTGTGCTGGATGCGGCCCCAGCTCTCTTCGTGCAGGTACTCCTTGTCCGGCTTCCAAGCTCCATCCGGATCCTGCTGCTTGATCAGCCACTGCTGAGTTCGCTCGATGACGGCCTGGTCTATGTCGTACACCTTGGCCATATCGAAGAACTCCATCACGCCGTAGGCTGTGAGCACTTTGTTGGCGGGTGGATCGCCAAACCAGCTGAAGCCGCCGCCGTCAACCTCGTAAGAGAGGAGGCGCTGGTAGCCGGTGTTGATGTACCCCTCCGCCTTCATGTAGGTTTCTGGGGAGCCCTGCTGGGTGCGCTTCATATAGTCCAGCGCCAGCACGTTGGGATACGTGGTGGAGGATGTCTGCTCGAAGCAGCCGTAGGGCATCTGGAATATGCTGTCCATGCCCTCCACAAGCTGAGAGAAGATTCCGGGGTAAACCTTAACCAGCACGTTGCTGGCCCCGGCAATGGAGTCAAGCGGGATGTTGAACGTTTGGGCCACGTCCTTATCCAGCTTGTCGTTGAAGGTGACCTCAACGCGCTGACCGTTGGGCACAATCTCAACCGTCCTTCGCACGGCATCCGCCCTGGTTTGGCCAAACGCCTTCACGGTAAGGCTTTGGAAGCCCAGGCCGGTAATGCGGATGGGGAAGCGGACGCCCGCAACCTCGTTGGGCTGCACCTGCAAGGTTTGGGTCATGCTGCCCAAGGGCTCAAACCAAGGCTCTGGCTGCGCCTCAAGCCTCACCGTTTGCGGCGTGTCCAGGTAGTTGTACACGGCCACCGGCACGGCAACCTCGTCTCCCTGCGTTAGGGAAACGGGGAAGTCTATGTCAACAAAGAACTCCTGGAACACGCGGAGGGGGGCGTCTGTGGAGCCCAGCAGGCCGTCTTTGGTGGAGCCCATCGCGGATATGCGCCAGGTTGTGATGCTGTCTGCAACCCGGAAGTCGATGCCGGCCCTGCCCGTGCCATCTGTGATGACGGCTGGATTCACGTAAAGCGTTTCCGGGAAGAACTGGCGCACGCGCACATCCTGCTGCTGGCCGGAGGTGGCGTCTGCCGCGCCGCCGTCGGCGCCGGTGGTGCCGGTCTTGGCGCCGCCGTTTTGGTCCGGCGGAGCTGCGGGTACTGGAGGAAACATGATGCCGCCACCAGGCCCGAGGATGATTCCGCCACCGTCCCTGCCGGGACCGCCTTCGCCGATGCCGCCGGTGCCCTGGATGTACGGGTCGTTGCCAGGCTGCCAGACGGCGGTAAGGTCATCGTCTGTGCCAGAGACGCCATCGGCGCCGTAGGTGTGCATGGTGAAGCCCGCGCGGTAGCTCTCCCCCCACAGCGGGCCAAACTCGTACGGCCTGCCCCACTGATCCGGGATGAGCCAGAACATCGTCTTGGTCTTCACCAGCACGGCCACGCCCTCCTGACGGGTTGGGTAACGTCCGTAGCGCCGCAAGAAGATCTGCATTGCAATGGAGTACCGCGTGGCGTCCGCCAGCACGCGCTTGCTCCAAGCGTCTCTCATCTGCTTGAGCTTGAGCGCATACGTGTTGACGGCGAAACTGTACGATGTGGTGGATTGGGGCAGGGCCGCGAAAAGGACCGTGGCCGCGCGCTGCTGCTTGGCTTCCACCACTGGAGGCAACGGCGTGGGCGGCTCAACTATCACGCCGGGATCAATGACATGCACCTCGTAGCGTGGCTGGAGGATCTCCTTCTCCAGCAGGAAGTACACCTTCTCCATGCCAGGCTGCATGTCCTGAAGCGCGAACACGCTCTCATCGACTATGTTCACGCCGAGGGCGGCGGCCACTGGCCTGCCGTTGGCGTCCGTTACGGTGAAATCAACGTGCGCACTGGCGCCCGGCAGGTACGCCTGCGCCCCCACGTTCACGCCGATGTTCAGGTCCTTGGCCGGATTGACGAAGATGACACGCGTATCACGCACGGTTTGGCCGGAACGAGTGATGCGATAGGCGTTCACCTCAACGGTGCCCGTGAGGTCCTGGCCAAGGTCAACTGCGAGGTCGGCCCGACCGCCTGCCAGCTCAACGGCCTTGGTGAGGGCAGTTTGGCGGTTCTTCACGAAGTCCAGGTAGACGGTCCCTGTCTTGGTTGGGCTGAGCACGGTCACTATGACGGGCTGGCCAACCGTGTAGAGCGCCTTGTCGGTGCGGACCATCAGCGCCTCGTCGCCCCAGGCGTTCACAAACTGGCCGCTGGCGGACCCGCGCAGGCCGGCGGCATCGGCTGCCGTTACGGAGACGCTCACTTGCTGGTCGGCGGGCGTAACCGAGACGATGCCTATGCCCGCCTCATCTGTGCGGATATCCTGTAAGGCCTGGCCGTTGACCGTAACGTGCAGCGTGGTGGTTGCCGGCGTGCCGTTTGGGTACGAGGTGACGACGTAGATGTTGTTCGGCTGGCCGGGCACGATGTTCTGGCTTTCGGGGATGATGGTGATGCGGATCGGGTCCTTTGCCACGGGGACCGTGCTTGTCACCGTTTCCTTATGGCCGGCGGTGTCCGTAACCGTGGTCTCAATCTTCACGAAGGCGTTGCCCTGCTCAAGGGGCAAACCGGCGAAGAAGGCGGGGAGGTTCTGCGTGAAGCGGAAGTGGCCGGAGCCATCCAGCTTACCCTCCACCGTGGCGAAGTCGTTGAAGCCCACATCGAAGCGGGAGAGCGTAACGGACACGGCTCCTGCAACGGGCTTGCCAAAGAAGTAGTCCGCCTGCACATCCCCGGTTAGCAGCTCGCCGGGTACGTAGAACGGCTTGTCTGCCGCAAAGGTGATCTTGAACTTGGGGAGCACGTAGCGGTCCACGGTAACCACGCGCTCTGAGGTTGTGGTGCCGATGGTGGCGGTTACGCGGTAGCGGCCCAGGTTCAGCTCGTCCGCCAGCTGGAACGCGGCGTCCGCAACGCCGAACTCGGAGGTGGTGCCGCGGCTCTTGAACACCTTGTTGCCCTTGGCGTCCTCAACCTGCAGCAGGATGGGCTGGCCAGCCATCGCCTGCATGGTTGCGGCGTCTAGGGCGAGCGCGCGGATGTGGATGACCTGGCCGGGCTGGTACAGCGGCTTATCAGTGGTGAGTAGGATCTGGCCCTCACGCTTGATGGTGACGTTCTGGTCCACCAGGTCGTACTCGCCCGCTCCGACCACCTGGACGCGGACCACGTAGGGGCCGTCCGGGACGGTGGGCACCTTGAACGAGACGTCGGCGGCGCCGGTCTGCTGCGTTGTACCGATGTACAGGATGCGCGGTAGTCCCGGCACATATCTGACGTTGCCCTGCGCGTCCTTACCGGGCAGCAGTGTGATCCTGATGCCGGCTCCGGGAACGGGCGTCCCGGTAACGTGGTCCGTGGTGGTGATGCGGAGGGATGCCCGGCTGCCGGCAAGCCATGACGTTTGGCCCAGGATTTGCGTCTCTAGGCGGAGGTCCTGCTGAGCCGTTGCCGCGGGGCCCAGCAGGAGGGACACCGCCGCCAAGCTCGCCAAGGCCAGCAGCGCGTAGAGAGCGGTACGGGTGCGTGGAACTCGCACGGACATGGGAGATACCCTCCTTCACAGCGTATACGCGCTCCGTTCCCGATCCCTAACAGCGGCGGGGCCCACCGGTTTGGAAGCGGTGGACCAAGCGGCGATGCACAAACGCCAGCGTCACTCCATTGGCTTTGGGCGCTGGCGCGGCGAAAGGGGGCTACTTCTTGCTGTTCAGTTCTTTGACGACGTCGTCGGTTATGTCCAAGCCGCCGTACAGAACGGCCTTCTTCAGAAACACCGCTGGCACACCCTTCTGAGCGGCAACCTTGGCCACGGCCTGCTGCACCGCTTGATCCAGCCTATTGCTGATCTCCTCAACCTTCTTGTTTCGCTCTTCCTGAAGCTTGTTGCTTAGCTCCTCTAGGTCCTTCTCCGTTTGGGTGTTACGGGCATCCAGGAGCTTGTAGTCCTCTTCTTCTTTGGGTGTGCGACTGGGGTTCATCTGGAGGCCGCGATACTGCTGGTTGCGGGCGTTGTTCAGCTGCACCAGCTCAGCGAGGCGCTTCTTCTGAGCATCGTTTGGAGATGCCACTGCCAACAGGCTTTCGTACTCTTTCCTTTCGTCGTCGCTCAGAAAGCGGCTGTCATCGCGGTCCTTGCCCTTCTTCATCGACGCCTGGTCGAAGGCAGCTAGCTCCTGTTGGGCTTTGGCAGTTTCCGTGTAGTTGTCTATAGCTTTATCCAAATCAACCACTGCAAAGCTGGGTGCTGGCGGAGCGCTGTTCTCGGCAAACAGGCCCGACCAGGATGCGGCGCCAACAAGTGTTAGGACGGCTACGGCTGTAAGGAACGCCTTTTTGGTCATGCGGTTGGGACCTCCTGTACTCCCGAGTTGCCGGGCCATACTGCACGATGCGTGTGGGGCGCGGCCAGTTGGGGGCGCACCTCCGACGTGCCGACGCCACCGCGCCATTGCTATTGGACGACGGGCAAGCGCATCGACGCCAACAACCGCGCCGACTAGGCCCGGCGGTCGCCTGCCCATTCGCCCTGAGCTTATCTCCTGCAGCCCGCGCCGCAACCGTGCCGTGTATACGACGAGCCACGCCGGCCCTCCGCCTCGGGGCTTCGGCGCACGCCGGGCTGGCACCCATTATAGCACGGAGGCCTCCGGTTCGGAAGCCAATGCCTGCCTGCCAATCTCCCTGGATGTCCACCGCCCAGTACGTTGCATGGCGGCCCTCCGCAGGGCGGGTTCCCGCCGGGCGGCGCAAGCGCCACGCTTGGTGACCGGGGTCTGATGGTGCCACAGGCCCGCGGCGCGGCAGGGCGCTGCAATGAAAGCCGTAGGCCGCTTCCCGTCACCCTCCGGCCCCCTCTCCCGCGGCGCACCTCGAGCGCCTAGGCGACGCAGCCACACCTCACACACTCATCCCAGCTCCCCTCTCCCCGTGAGTGGGAGAGGGGTAGGAGTGAGGGCAACTCCCTGGCCTAAGCCTCTAGCATCATGCAAGGGGGGGCGAAGCCGGGGCACGGGCGACTACTCCTGGCCCTCAATTGCAGGCCAGGGGTGAGGGCAGTTACTCTCATTCCTCCGTTTCAGGCTAAGCAAGCAACTGGAGTAAGAAGGCCATAACAAACGCTGAGGTGGAACGATCTCCAGCTTTCGGTTGGAGAAGGAACAGCTCAATGAGCTGAACAGGTTGGCGCGCGACCCGGCTACGAAGCCAAGGACCAGGCAGCGGCTCGAGATGATGCGCCTGCGCGCGCTGGCCAGCAAGGCCCAGGCTCTCCACCGGCCGGCGCACGCGGAAAACGGCTCTTTATTCCGCTGTGCTGCTTAGCAGTGAAGGCAACCACTTGCGCCCCTCAGTTGCAGGCCAGCGGCGGGGGGAGCGCCGACCGACACGCTCGGCTCAGCTGGCTGCGTATGGTGGTTTCCCCTTTGGAGAGAACGCACCACATCCGGGCAGCCCAGTTCGCGTCGCGCGCCTTTCCCGCAGTTCTGAACGGCCGGCCCACTCTTGCCGAAGATGAGTCGGGAGGCGGCGGGGCTGCTGTGATAGACTTATCTCGCGTAGATTCACCAACTGGGTCGGACTGGGAACGGGCTTTCTGCGGCTACTACGCCGATCTGCTTGGCTGCGACCCAGACCTGCTGGCGTTGCCCGGAGCGCGTGTGGTGCTGATGCCGCACGACCATGGGTTCCCGATCGGGCGGAGGCGGGCGTCTATATGGGCGTTCCGCCGAGGAGCCTGCACCCTGGTGGCGGCGCGGCACGACCTGGCAGACCGCGTGTGGCAGGCCATTAGAGCTGAGGGCGCACATCCGTGGCCACAGCTGATGGCCGCGTTGGAGTCCGTAGCGCGCCAGCACGGACGCTTGGCTTGCGTGGCCCGCGGCGTTGTGCTTGGCGGGGCCGCCGACGCCCTCGCCGCCGCGAACACGGACGGCGCGCGCCCCCTCACCCCTGCCGACGGCAGATTGCTCTGTCCCCATGCTCGATCGTTTGGGGCGGGGCTGCGCATCCTGCTGCAAGAGGGGCTGGTGTATGGCGTGGTGCGCGAGAACCGCCTGATCTGCCGCGTTGCCGCCAGACGGTGCTCTCGCCGCGTCCACGAGCTTAGCTTGCAGGTTGACCGCAACCACGCTGGCGGTGGAGCGGCTCAGACCGCCGTTGCCGCCGCCGCTCAGGCCGTCATCAGGCGCAACGGTTACCCACTCCTCTCCTGCACCGACGCGGAAACGGAGCGCACGGCCACCGCCATCGGGTTCGCCCCGTTCGCGCAAGACCTCCTCTGCCTCGAGAACGAGCGGTAGCTCCCGCGTTTCCCACGCGCTTCGAGGCGCCATCTGCGCAAACCCGTGCGCCCGGAAGCACGGGGCGCTTGCCTGCCCGGTTGACCGCCACCGACGCCGATGGTAGAATTAGGCGGTGCTCGCGCATTGCCGCCCAAAGCCGGCGTGTGCGGGCAAGCCATAACCGAGTTCAGGTCCAAAACGCACCTGTTCCCGCAGCCAGGGACGCTGTCCTAGTGCCCCGTTACGGTCTCCGGACCCTTGCTCGAAGGCGGCTGCGCGGCTTGCTGGCCAGAGGTTGAGAGGGCCGCCCCGCGCCCAACAGGCCCTTTTCCCAGCTGGCACGCACTGCCACGGATGCCGCCCGTTTCGCAGGAGCTCGCATGTATGGCTGAATGGGTTGTAACCGTCATGTCCGCCGACCGCGTAGGCATCGTTGCGGCCGTCAGCGGCGCGTTGGCCCGGCTGGGCGGAAGCATAACCAACCTCAGCCAAACCGTGCTCCGCGGCTATTTCACCATCATCCTCACCGTAAGCCTTCCGCCCGAGGTCTCTCCGGACGACATCCGGGCCGCCGTCTCCGCCGCGGGAGCGGAAGGCGAGTTCGAGGTGGGCGTCAAACCGTATCAGCTCAGAGCTTCATCGTCGGCGTGCGCAACCGGCGCAGAGCGGTTCATCCTCACCGCTCGCGGACAGGATAGGCCCGGCGTCATTTACAGGATCTCGTCCTATTTGGCAACCAGAGGCGTTAACATCGAGGACTTCTACGCCTACTCCACCGGCGACGGCCAGTTCGTGATGATCCTCGAGGTGGCCATACCGAAGGAGTGGGACCTGAGTCAGATACAGCTGGATATCGAAGATCACGGCCGCGAGGTTGGCTTTGTAGCCCACCTGCAGCACGAGAACATCTTCAGGGCCACCAACGAACTCGACGCGGTTGCGCGCCCCCGCCAGCGCGTCCAGGACAAGGAAGTTGCTAAGAACTGACGCCATCCTTTCAACGGTCCAGATGCTTCAGCAGGAGCACCTCGACGTGCGCTCCGTGACCCTTGGCATCACGCTGCTGGATTGCGCGAGCCCCAATCTGGACCTGCTGTGCCGCAAGGTCAAGGAGAAGGTCCGCTCGCGCGCCGATGGGTTGGTGTCGGTGTGCCGGCGGATATCCAGCAGGTACGGCATCCCGATCGTCAACTGCAGGATCGCCGTTAGCCCCATTGCTGCGGTGGCGGCCGGCCATGGCGTTCAGGGCTTTGTGGAGGTTGCCCGCGCCCTCGATCAGGCTGCCGCCGAGGTGGGCGTGGACTTTATCGGCGGGTACACGGCGCTTGTGCACAAGGGAATGTCCCGCTCGGACCGCGCCCTCATCGAGAGCCTTCCGGAGGCGCTCTCCATCACCACGCATGTTTGCGCATCGGTGAACGCGGCCTCAAGCCACGCGGGGATCAACATGGAGGCCGTGGCGCTGCTCGGCCACATCATCAAACAGCTGGCGGAGCGCACCGCGGATAGGGACGGCTTCGGGTGCGCCAAGCTGGTTGTGTTCGCCAACATACCAGAGGACAACCCGTTCATGGCGGGGGCATATCTCGGCCTTGGCGAGCCAGAAACGGTGGTGAACATCGGTGTTAGCGGGCCCGGCGTCGTTAAGCGGGCCGTGGAAAGGCTTCGCGACGCCTGCCCGGACACTACCCTCGCTGACATCGCCGAGGAGATCAAGAATACCGCCTTCCGAGTCACCCGCGTCGGCGAGCTCATCGGCCGCGAGGTGGCGGAGGAGCTGGGCGTTGCGTTCGGCATAGTTGACTTGTCGCTGGCCCCAACTCCACAGGTGGGAGACTCGGTGGGTGAGATCTTGCAGGCCATGGGCGTCGCCGAGATCGGCGGGCCGGGCACCACCGCCGCCCTCGCCCTCCTGAACGACGCCGTCAAGAAGGGTGGCGCGTTTGCATCATCATCCGTGGGCGGCCTGTCCGGGGCGTTCATACCCGTCTGCGAGGACGCTTGCTTGGCAAATGCGGCGTCGCGGGGCACCCTTGGGGTGGAGAAGCTGGAGGCAATGACCAGCGTGTGCTCCGTTGGCCTTGATATGGTGCCCGTTCCCGGCGACACCACGCCGGAGGCGCTTGCCGCCCTCATGGCGGACGAGCTCGCCATCGGTGTGGTCAACCGCAAGACCACCGCATGCAGGCTCATCCCAGTGCCCGGCAAGAAGGCCGGCGAGGTGGTGAGCTTTGGAGGCCTGTTTGGCGAGAGCGCGATACTGGACCTGCGCTCCGGCACCGCAGACGCCTTCGTGAGGCTCGGCGGCCGCATCCCCGCTCCCCTGGTGAGCCTCAATAACTAACGTCCACGTCTGGCGCTGTTCGCCTCCACGTTAGCAAGCCGCCCACAGTTGCTCCTCCCAAGCCTGCGCGGCGGGAGGGGGAGCTGGGGGATGGCAAGTGGCCTACTGGTTGCCCTCAGTCCTACCTCTCAGGTGATGAAAGAGGCGCTTTGGCAACGCTCGTAGTTGCCCTCACCCCGGCTTCGCCACCCCTCTCCCGCTTTCGGGGAGAGGGGATGTGGGAGGAGGGTGTGAGGTTGTGACTGCCTCGCATGAGCTCGTGGGGCGCGGGGTGGTCCCTTGCGGGCGTCGCCCAACTGTGTCCTCGCCGCCATGCCCCGCGATCCCGTCGCCTCGGGTGTGCCGCCACAGCCGGCCCAGCACGGCGGGCGCGCCGCCAGGACCCAGCGTCGCTTCCGCAGAAGCAAGGTGCGGCGCATGGCTTGTGTGCCAAGTTGGCAGCGTAGAAGGGGTGGAGTATGCCCGTGACCTATTGGGGTGAGCCGTTCGCGGAGTCGTACATGCGGAACGAGGGCCTGGCCCAGTCGCTGAGGATAGCGTTGGCGGTGCAGGAGGGCTGGCGGCGGATGCCTTTGGAAGTGAGGGCGGAGGACGTTTTCGCTGGCCACCCGTGGCGGCAGTCGGTGGCGGGCTACAGCTTTGGGTCGGGCGTCTACTGCAACGAGGAGCTGGCCCGCGAATGGGCCGCCAGCGCCGGCCCAGACGTACGCCGCCGCCTTGAGGAGATTGTGGGCTACTTCCGCGGCAACACCACCCAGGCGCTGATCGGCGGGCTCCTTCGTGAGCGCAAGCTTGATGGGGCAGAAGGGGTGTACTGGGCTGGCGGGTGGGGCGGGCACACACTTCCGGATTACGGCAAGGCCCTTAGCCTGGGCGCGGAGGGCCTTCGGCAGGAGGTGTTGGACCGCTTGGCCGCCAGGGGTGGCGCCCTCACGCACGACCAGCGGCAATGGTACCAGAGCCTTCTGGTCACCTGCGATACCCTCTGCCTGCTCGGCGACCGCTTTGCAGAGGAGGCGCGACGGGCGGCGGCGTCGGAGCCCGACGCCGGCCGGCGGGAGGAGCTGCTGC
>Ga0078972_1003375_pt1 | contig 43636 bp, 49 predicted proteins | sample YelNatPaOPGAMG01_FD_67568 | JGI IMG/M metagenome (GOLD analysis project Ga0078972, IMG submission 67568) | Hot spring thermophilic microbial communities from Obsidian Pool, Yellowstone National Park, USA - OP-RAMG-01 (SPADES assembly) (version 2) | ecosystem: Environmental > Aquatic > Thermal...
CGCTTCTCGCTAATTTGGCGCTTATTATGAGTTCACCCAGCTGGAATTCATCATGTGCATCAGCAGTGCAGCCAGGCCTCAGAGCATCTCCCAAGCTTATCACCGCATCATATTCCCTGAAGAGTTCTAGTAAATGATCCCATTGAGAATAGTATGGGTTCTCCCGCCCCGTCTCCGCCATCCAAGCAGTGATCATCGCGCCTCCACGGCTCACAATTGGCATTAGCCTCTTACTCCTCAACACCTTTAACCCGAGATCCTTGGTGACGGCGGCATGTATGGTCATAAAGTCAACTCCATCCCTTAGCTGGGATTCAACAACCTTAATGAACCAATCACGAGGTATACTCGCAGCATTACCATACTTCCTAACACCATAGATCCATGCTTGATAAGTGGGCACTGTTCCAAAGGGGGTTCCATCAGATGTGTCTATCAATCTTCTCCTAATCTCGTCCAGATCCCCGCCAGTGCTGAGGTCCATGATAGTATCTGTACCATATCTGACGGCGATCCTCGTCTTCTCAACCTCGAGATCTGGGTCCGCGAATACACCGCTTGTACCCACATTCACGTTTACTTTCGTCGTTAAACCCTCCCCTATAGCGATCAACTTCGCCCTCTTTTTCCTCACATTCCTCGGAACGATCACCCTCCCATCCGCCACTCTCCTCCTCAAAGCCTCATAGTCAACGCCCTCAATCCTAGCCACCTCCGCTAACACATCTACATGCGAGGATGAGCGTGCCTCCTTAATCAAAGACATCTTTAGACTTCACCAGCAGCCAATCCATCCGACAACAATAAATAGGTTATGAGCAAGGGCAGGAATACGCGGACACTTCCTTAAAGCCTAATATTGAGATGCTTGGGAGGGAAAATATGGGATTAAGAAATCCGGCATAATTGTGGGAGAAATACATGAACGCGTTTTACGAAGCTTTGATTTTCCAACACTAATGACCTGTCTTCTTTCTCAAAATCATTAGGAAGATTATTGGAACTATGATCGCTATGACTATGGCTGCTATGGATAGTATCATGGGTACGGTGGACGCTATTGTGGTCTTTTCAATGGTGGCTGTTACGGTCTCTGTAATGGTCTTGGTAACGTATGTCGTGGCCGTGACTATACGCTCCACGGTCTGCGTCTCTGTTCTCGTTGTCGTAGTCGTATATGTCACGGTTTTCTCAGGAATGGGTGTGCAATCGATCTTGAATGAGAGCTGGTCTCCCGGCAAGGCGGTTGCGATGCTCGGGTATATCGAGCAGATGTATCCTGTGGGGTTGCCTAGGATCTCGGCCCTGAAGTCTACCCCTGATGTGGCCCGGATGCTCCATATGTCGGACCCTGCCCCGCTTCTCGTGCCAAGTGTGTCATCGCTCCAATAAACCCGCCATAGGGCCCCATAGGGGTTATTGACGCTCACGGTTATCCATCCGACTGCCTCAGGCCTTTCAAACGTGATCGACCTGCTGACCATCCTCCCATGAGATATCATCTCAACCTGTATAGTGTATGATCCACCCCTCTTCAGGTATAGCGGACCGAAGTCGATATAGAGATCTATGCATGGTGAGTAAGCCCATTCCCCAGGTATGCTCACGGTTTTCGCGAACTCGTAAACTATCTGTCCATCCCTGTATATTCTCACGCTAACATGGTTATCATCTCCCGGTGAATTCAAGACAACGTGAACCAACATACCCCCGAGATCTCTATGATCCTCCAATGTTACCTCCTTTATGTTTGGTGGCGCTGCGGCTCGAAGACAGTAGACGCCGACTCCATCAACGCCGATGCTTTGAATCCATATATTCTCGCCAGCTCTTCGCGTGAAGAGCGAGTACCTGATGCCCTGGTAGCCATCTCTCACACCACAGCTCATGCTCAGGTCGATTTTTCCGGGGCCATAAACAGGCGGGCTCTGGCATACTTCCTCCCAACCAGACGGGTAAAGGGCGTATAGGCTCGCAATATATGACCCGCTCTCCAGAGAATGGACTACCGCCTTCGATGCGAGAGCTGGATGGAAAGAATCGCTGGTGGCTATAGAGAGGTATGAGGTTTCTGCTGGGGGAAGCGAGACATATTCCCGGTCAAAGTTCATCTCCTGAGAGGAGGTGGATACTAAGATGCTAAGGAAGAGGCAGAGAATGATTACCGCAACATGCACTATCTTCTTCATATCACGTCGCTATGCTCCCTAGAGATATTTAAGGTATCCATTGCCTTCTGTCGAACAAACTATTTTTACGCTGAAGATCTCTCATGAATTTGATGCTTACTGAAGTGGCTTATGCTCAACTCTCACCGGCTTGCATGGGGGTTAGGAGGTTTGGGCGAAGTTCATTAGAAAAACTTATGAATTAAGAGACTTTGTCGATACACGAATACCGAAGGCTCTTCAGGTTTAGAAGCAAATATTGATGTTGAAATTACTCTAGACCAGAACAACTTTTCTTCCATGTTGCTTGGCGGCCTCGGCCTGCCTAATGTCTGATGTCACCAGCTTACTTGAAGCGACTATATAAAGGGAGTCATAAATCGTCAGGTTGCTCGTAGCCGCAAACTCGAATGCCTGCTCTAGGAATTTCCTGAAACCAAGAATTCTAAGCGTTTTCGAAAGCTCCTTGAGCTCTTCAAATTTCTCCCGTATCTCCTCGGCAGGGAGAATTCCCCTTTTATGGTACTTTAAAATTACATTTGCCACCTCCAGTATCGCTAGATCAAGTGTTTCATCATCGGCCTCTATCTCCCTAGCCGCTTCAACATAATTTTCCTCACGCATTATTAGCTTCGCTATAACTGATGCGTCAATCACCCTCTCTATCCTCCCTTATAGCTGCCACAACAGAGCCTCTCGGAAGAATTTCTCGAGGCTTTTTCTCCAATATCTTACGTATTACAAGCGATCTCTCAGCTTTCCGAATCCTCTCCTCAACAAAGGCTCTTAACTCCGCCGGCCAGTCAATAACGTTCTTTAACCTCTCATACTTCTCCTTAATCTCTTTGGAAACCTTGAAGCTTATGACCTCGCTCATAAGTATTCTGATTAGTAAACCAGAATATAAACCAATTGGTTTACCTTGCCCCTCAAGCTTTCATAACGCCTCCGACGAATATCCGCTTGGAATTAAGCCCTAGCGCCCTACTGAGCTCTCTTAAGCATACTTAGTTTCAGCAAGGAGCAAAGTAAGCTAAATAAAATGTTGAGAGAACCTCATTTGGGAGGGAGTGGGCGGCATTAAAACATTGTGGAGAGCTATCTGCCTAATAGTGGCCGTAATGTTGCTTACACTGGCTTTTCTCAACTTTCCCCCGATTATGGGCGGGATATTTGGGGCCTTTGAGAGTGTTGGGAATATAGTGGTCATGGCCGGGCCTTCGGAGATCGGGGTAAGCCCCATAATCACGAGGATTAGGGTTAGGGTTTTGGAAGCGGATATGGGTTTTTCAAGAGAGTTTATGGGAAATGAGACGGAGTATGAGCTTAATCCTGTCAGAGGGGCTTTAGTGCTTGTTATGGATGGGGCTGCTATAACAACCGGCCCCTCTTATATCCTGCGGGCAGAATACTTCGGCTTCACGGATGCGAATGGCGAAGTGGTTCTCTCAGCTCCCAAGGGGAACTTCACGCTAATGGTGAACCCGAGGCCATATAATCGGGATCCAGCCTGCTTCTGGAGAGGGCGTGTCAGCGTTGAGGGAAACGAAACATTTGCGGTCAAATTCTTTCTCTATAGGCTCAACCCGATGGAGATTAATGTGAACATAAGAAGCGCGCATCCCGAGTCAATAGTAACGCTTGGATTTAAGCTCCCGATAAACGGATCATATTACGTCGGCTCCCCGGCCATAGTATATTACACACCCGCCGGGGAAATTAGATTATATCGAGAGGATATTGGAAGATCCATCGAGTTGGAGGAAGCATCAAGGAATCTCTGGAGGAACCCAAGAATAAATTATCTAGCAGATTGGCCCGGAGGCCTTAGAACGGTCAAGATAGTGAGTATTAGAGACTTTTCAGCATACATCCTTCCAGATATGACATATCTTCCGGTCGAGCGGGTTATCCTAGAGGAGTTGGAGACCGGATGATTGAGCTATCGCCTGAGGCCCAATTCTGGGTAATCATCAACGTAATACTGCTTGCTTTAATCGCAACCCTAACTTCAAACTTAATCAGAAGGAGGAGGGTGGGAAAACTTGAGAAAAGCCTCGCACCGTTGTCAGCCTCATGGATTTCAACCCTCGATCATCTGCTGAGATCTAGGGGTCCTAGCGAGGCGATAATAGTGATTTTCAACAAGGTTTTAGATGATCTTAAAGGGTATCTTGGGCTGAGCCTGAGCAGAGGGTCAACATCCAGAGAAGCCGTGCTCGCGATATGCTCGAGGCTTTCTGAAGGGGCCTGTCAGAGCCTCATGAGGCTATATGAGATATATGAGCCGGTCAGGTTTGGGGGAGGAAGCGCTAGGCGCGAGGATCTTGATGAGTTTAGGAGAACCTTGATTAAATTGATTTCCGAGATTAGATTATGGAGGAGTAGAAGTTGATCGGAGTAATCTTGGCGGTAGTGTTGATAATTTTGCCAGTAATCATAAGCCTGCTTCTTCCAACATATACCATTGAGGAGGAGAGACCTAAGTTCCCAAAACCACGATACAAATTCGATCCAATAGCTATGGCGATTAGGAGGTTAAGATCTTGAACACCCTCTTCGTTAAAGAACTCGCTGAGAAGATCTTCGAGGCCGTTCACGAGATTATCGCGGGGATGGACGACGTTATTCAAGCATTAATAATCGCGCTATTATCCGAGGGCCATGTTCTAATAGAGGGGCCTCCTGGGATAGCGAAGACCTATCTAGCCCGAGCATTCTCATCGGCCCTCTCACTCGATTTCAAGAGGATACAGTTCACGGCGGATATGCTTCCAAGCGATATAATCGGGTCAATCATCTATGATCGCGTAACGAATAGGTTTGAGTTCAGGAAGGGGCCAATATTCTCGAATATAGTGCTGGCTGACGAGATTAATAGAGCCTCGCCAAGATCCCAGTCAGCCCTCCTTGAGGCCATGCAAGAGAGGCAGGTGACTGTTGAGGGCGTTAGATACCCCCTGCCGAGGCCCTTCATGATAATAGCCACTCAGAACCCGATAGAGTTTGAGGGGACATATTACCTACCGGAAGCCGAGCTTGATAGATTCCTCGTGAGGGTTGTCGCTGGATATCCAGACAGGAATGTAGAACTTGAGATGCTCTCGAAAAAGCTCATCCACGGGGAGACTATAAATGTAAAAGTGATTTGCGAGCCCAACGACATAGTGAGAGCAATAGAATTCGCATCAAGGATATATGTCGATAAATCAATAATGGAGTATATAGTTGATCTTGCAGAGGCTACTAGGAGACATGAAAGGGTATCTTTGGGCGTGAGTCCTAGGGGTGAGGTGGCGCTACTATATGCCTCTAGGGCCATGGCGGCGATGGATGGTAAGAATTATGTAACCCCAGATCACGTGAAGTCCGTTGCAAAGCTCGTGTTTAATCATAGGATAATTCTCAGGGGCGGGAGCATGAATCCGCTCGAGTCTAGGAGGGAGGTTTTTAGGATTTTGGATGAGATCTTGGAAGAGGTGCCCGCTCCAAGATGATGCTTAGTGAGAGGATCGCCTACTTCTACCAGGCAGCATCCATATCATTCGCGATCTCACTCATGCTAAATCTCCAGCCAGTAATCGTACTATCGCTATATCTTATGATCTTCACAACAATCTATGTTCTCTTCGCCTCAAGAGAATTGAAGAACATATCGGAAAACCTCTTCACATCATCAGTAATCGTGAATCCAAATCCGTCAAAGACTGGAGATGATGTGAGGATAAGGGCCGCAGTGACATCGATTAAGAAAAATCTTCCGGCGATAATTGTGCTAGATCTTGAGGGCTTGGAGATCGTTAAGGGGGATAGGGCATGGTCTGGGTTGCTAGGTGATGGAGAAGCATCCCTAGACCTTGTGGTGAAGTCGGGGGATCCTGGCATAAAGTTCGCCGGCCCCCTAAAGATAGCTGTCATGGATCCGCTCGGGGTCGTTGTTAAGGAGCTTAAGATCCATCCAAGAATCCCGGTCTTCATAATGGAGGCTGAGAGGCTGCCAAGCCACCCATCAGCATACTCATCGTTAAGCTACCCTGTCATAGGGCTCTCGAAAAACCAGTTCATTGGAGCTGACCATGAATATAGGATAAGCCAGCTTCAGGAGGCGGAGGCCCCAGCCAAGATTATTGACTGGAGGAAGACAGCTCAAAGAGATGATGGAAGGGTATATGTGAAGTTGTATGATAGGCTGATGAAAGGAGACATTGCATTCGGCATTGGGAGCGGCTTAGAGATAATTTTACCAAATGGCTCAAAGGTATATTCAGAAATAATTCAGGGCATCTTGGCGGTCGCCTTGTTCCACTTGGAGGAGGGTGCTAGAATCTGGTTGATTAGATGGGTTGAAGGCGGCAAGACTTCCGCACTACTCGTGGAAAGGTCAAGGGCAATTGATGCCCCTGAGATCCCGAGCATAAAATCGCTAATACATATAACGAGGCTAATTGATGAGAGGGAATTAGCTTTTCTTAAGAGGCTCAGCTCTCAGGGAATCACGGTTAAGCTTATTCTAATAGACCTTGGAGCAGATCTTCTTAAGATCTCTAGGGAGGAGTGGGTTAAGAGGGCTGCCGACCTAGAGATGGGGAGGCTTTTGGAGAAGGTGAAATCCCTCGACATATCATATGCTGTTGCAAGCTTGGAGGATTTCGGCGAGTGCTTGAGAAGAATTCTCGCGTATAGGAGGACGATCTAGATTGAACCTCAACAAGGTGTCAACTACGGTGCTTATATGCCTTCCAGCTGCCTATGCAGTCATTAAGATCTTTCTTGCATTTGAGCAATTGAACCCCTTCATCATTATGGGGTTCATAAATCTCCTATTCCTTTCACTTGACCTCCTAACTCAAATTATGCTCATCATACTACTTACCTCAGCCTTTGCATCATTTGCCCTGATGTTTCTAGGCTACGCGCTCCCGCTTATAAGCCTCGCCTCAGGCTACATTATATCACTAGGCCTGATAATTCTTGCCGGTACTAGGGGCGAGGTTAAGCCGCACATACGCTTAAGCGCCTACATATCATCAATAATCATCAGCATGCTGTTTCTGAGCATCTCATCAAGCACATTAACACCACTTACATTCTTTATGAAGTTCCTAGAAACGTTGCACAATCCATCGCCCTCCAGCGGCGGCTTCACGGACAACATCTTCATATTATTAATGGCCTTGTCGGTAATGGGGCTGCTAAGCACAATACCGCCAAGCAATCCATCCATTAGATCGCTCATACTAAGCCGTGAAGCCGTTATAGCACTGCTCCTGGCCGCGCTCATAGTATTCACGGCGTCCAGCCTTCCAAGGGATATTGTGTGGATGGCATCGATAATTCTCGCCTTAACCGCCCCACTTATCCTCCTAATCTATCTAAAGGTGGTAAGATGATGCTGAGAATACTCCTCCCGATAACCCTTATAGCGCTCACGCTGCCTCTAATATGCCTAGGCCTAGCAATAGATGAGAGGGGGTTGATGATAGGCTATACAAACACAAACCTCTTCCCCTTCCTAGAGAATGGCTCCCTCGAGTTTCATCTGGGCGAGAAGCTATGGGCTAGGGCTATTGGAGGCGAGGTCGAGGTAATACTTAGGTCTCCAAGCGGCTCAGAGAGCATTCGCAGGATTGGGGTGGGCGAGCCTATGCTCTTGAAAGTGTTTAATGGAGAATCCGATGTTGGAACATGGATACTAGAGACCATGAATCATAGATCTATGCATATCATCGTAAAGGATCCTGAAAGGATCCCATCGTATGTGAGGTATAGGATCGGCGAGAAATATCTCGTAGCAGAGCTTGATGGCTCCGCAAACGCAGTCTTCATAGAGGTTGAGGACCCCGGAAGATATCCGCTAATAGCTGGGGAGGATAACTGGTTGAATCTAAGCAATCTCCTCGGAGAACATCTTGGGGCTAAGCTCGGGAATGAGATCACGGTAGATATATTATCGGAGGACAATATAGTTTATGAGGGTTCTCTAAGAGGGTCAGCCTACCGGCTAGAGCTTGAGCCGCTAGTGACGAGGGCTACAGCGAGAGTGGAGGGTACATTCCTCTACATACATCTCCCAGCTATACATGAGTCTGATGCCAGGGGGACCATACCCCTTAGACCCGGTAAAGCAGTCATGAGAATATGGTTGAATGAAACTTATGCTGTTTCAAGGTCAGCATACATCCTCGATAAGAGATTTGTCGGTGTTGTCAAGCCACCGATCGACAGAATACTCTCCATCCCATTAAACGACGCACTAAACCGATCCATGAAAATCGTTATGGCCGATGGAAAAAGAGCGGAGGTCCTCGAGGTAATACCACCCATAGCTCTTCTTAGAATTCAAGACCAGCATGGAAATCAGGTGACGAACATCTCTATAGTTGCAGGCATCCCGGTAAGTATCGTCAATAACATGGCATACATGCTGTTAAGGCAGGATGAGAGCATCCCAACACCTCCAAGCCTCCCACTCAAAATTCCAGTAAGGATATATGTCAATGGACTTGAGGCCGGCTCTCCCATCGTTAGCTTGGTAAGCGGAAGAGCATACAACCTGACCATAAGCCTGAGGAGGCTCACCATAGAGATAGTCTCTCAAGATAGTGAGCTCCCAAAGAACTTGGAACTGAGAATAAATGGAACAACCTTCAAGCATGAAAACGGCACATGTTCATACCTGCTGCCGCCCGGAAGATATACAATCGAGGCCACAGCCCCGGGACTAAGGGGGTTCACAATCATGGACCTATCTGAAGACTCTAAGGTCAAAATTGCTCTCGAAAAGATTATACGCCTAGAGGATGCACTAAAAATTTCGGCGATAGTAGAATTAATATGTGCGTCCATCTTAGCGTTAATGAATTACAAAGATGCGAGGTTTGGTAAAGAGGCAAGGCTTATGCCTTTTTTAACAGCTTAACGGCTAATAGCGAATGATATTTTAAGCCAGGCTTAACAAGCCCGGCATCAATACGTGGTTTAGTTAAACTCAACTTAAAATTCTTCAATTCTTCATGATTGAGCTTTTCAGAGCCATGACCTTTTGCAAAATATTTGCAAGTTGTTGAAAAGGTTAATTAAGCATGAGGCTGGCTAGTATAAGGAAAACATCATGGGATTTTACACGTGTAAGAATTCGAGTTTATAGCCTTGATCTAACTAAATGGGAGGAAGTTGAAGTTCTAGTGGATAGTGGAGCATTATTTACGTCGATGCCTCGTCACATTCTTGAGGGGCTGGGGCTAAAACCTGTCACTAGGCAGAGGCCGAGAGTCTATGGTGGAGGGGTTGTTGAACGTGATATTGGCGGGGCGGCTGTGGAATATGGGGAGCGGCGCGCCATCGTTCCAATAATATTTGGAGAGCCTGAAGATATCCCAGTCCTCGGGGCGACAGCCCTAGAATCCCTAGGCTACCAAATAGACCCAATATCCAAGAAGCTAAAGCCCATCGAACTACTGATGATCTAAGAGAAATAAAGCTCTATTCATGATCTCCCGTTATTAAGCAATGTCCTTAAGTAACCTAGTTATTTGTCACTTTTTACATAACCGAAAGCCTCGCCTTTTAAGGCGGGGATGAGGGGAAAACTTTACAAATCTTTCCTAGTCTAAGACTTGTAAATTAGGAAAGAAGGGGAGGAATTTAATCGCTCTCGGTTGGTGACGACCTCCTCCCCGCACCAGCGGGAACACACGCCCCTCAGGGCGGGATGGGGTTAGAAGCAATGAGTCCTCTCCTTTATTAAACATTATATCCAACAGCGGGGGATAAACGATGATGGATCCTCTAACTCTTTTGACGCTTATTTTGCTATCGCTGGGTTTATCGCTGGATGATTTTAGCCTCGCCTTCGCTTTGAGTTTGCTGATGCCTAGCGGGACCCTTAAAAGATTGATTGTTAATGCGGGCAAGATTGCTGTCGCATTCTCAATATCAACCGCATTACTCCCCCTTTTAGGCTGGCTGATAGGGTTAGCGATGTATAGGCTGATAGTGTCCTTTAGTGCTTGGGTTGTCTTAGCAGTCTTCACGGTGATTGGAGTATGGATAGTTAGGGAGGCGCTCGAGAATGAGCAGCCCGAATGGATTATAAAAAGGGTCTCATCCTTTTGGGAATTATCAGCAATAGGTATCTTGTCAAGCATTGACGAGGGGGCTATAGGGATCAGCTACCCATTCTTAGGAATCCCCATCATATGGATAATAATAGCCGTCATCCTAGCAAACACGATCCTAATATTATTTGCATCCTTTCTAAGTAGCTGGATAAAGACTCTGAGCAGAAGAATTCCATCCATACTCTCCGGCACGATTCTAATCACCTTAGGGATATTGAAGTTCTTAGAATTAGCTTTTGGAGATTGAAAAAGGCTCGACTCTGCATGCCTTGACACGGAGTTGATGGGTCAACTAATTCTAATGTTAAAATTTGAACATTGCATGAGTTCTATGTCAAAGAATAGAGCTATTAAGATGCCTTTATCCGGTTTTGTTTTTAGTAAGAGCTTGGGGGAGCAGGATTCTAGACGTGGTGGGCTTAAGCCGACTCTGGGCCTGTGGGATGCAACAGCCATAAGTATTGGCGCCGTGATAGGGGCTGGAATATACGTGGTTATAGGCATCGCAGCCAACTATGCCGGCTCGGCATTAGCCATCTCAATGATAATCGCCGCCATAGCCTCGACGCTTACAGCCATAAGCTTCTGCGAGCTGGCAGCGTGGCAGCCGTTGGAAGGTAGCGTATACGAGTATGCCTCCCGGCTAATCTCGCCGTTCGCAGGCTTTTTAGCAGGCTGGCTATGGATAGTCTCAAACATATTTGCTGGCGCGGCTGTAGCCCTTGGATTCGCAAGCTATCTACATGCTCTATTCCCTATCTTTCCACCAAACTGGACGGCCATGATAATCTGCCTTCTCTTCACATTGCTCAATTTTATCGGAGTTCGGGAATCCGCCCTCTTCAACAATATCCTCGTGGCCGCTAAGATCGCTATCCTAGTCTTCTTCGTGGCCTATGGCGCCCTCTATATAAAACCATCAAACTTCGCCGACTTCAACCCATTCCAGGTAGGCGTATTCTCAGCAGCCTTCTACATCTTCTTCGCCTACAGCGGGTTCGCTAGGGCGGCGGTAGTAGCCGAGGAGGTTAAAGATGCTAGAAGAAATGTGCCAAGGGCCATCCTGCTCTCACTACTAATATCCACGATAATCTACGTGTTCGTTGGATTGGTGGCGGTGGGCCTCGTGGGAGCCCCTAGGCTTGCAGGCTCAAGCTCACCGTTAACAGAGGCTATAAGCGCCTCTGGAAGCACTGCGGCAATCTACACTATCTCAGCAGGCGGGTTAATCGCGACGGCAAGCGTGCTACTAACCTCAATCCTAGGCGTCTCAAGGATGATGTATGCCATGGCTAGGAGAGGGGATCTTCCACAGAGCCTCGCCAAACTTCACAACGCCTACAACACGCCATACTATTCCATCTGGATTACAGGCATAGTAACGACCATATTAACACTATTCTCAGACCTAGCGAGGGTTGTGGCAATAAGCAACTTCGCCTTCCTATTCTACCATACACTAGCCAACATAGCAGCACTAAAGCTGAGAGTTGACAAGAGAAGTTACCCAAGAGCAGTACCAGCCCTTGGAGCAGCAACATGCATAACATTCCTCCTAATCACGCTACTAACAAAACCCGAAACATGGATAATAGGCGCCGCCGCCCTAGCCATTGGAAGCGCATACCACATTCTAAGAAACCCATCCACTGATAGTCTCTTCACTCCTAATTCCAAGTAAGGTTGAAGGCTTATGAAGCCGCCGCGCAGAATATATCAAAGTATGATGTACTTCTCGTGGAAGATATGTCGGCGGAGGCCTACTCCAAGCTTCTGCTAAGGTTTGGGCTTAGAGAGTTTAAGAGTGGATGGTCTGGTCGTGACTATCTTGGAAGGGCTGAGGCAAGACTCATATCCGCATGATATGCTTTTGACAAAGGCTATTACCCGGAGGTAGTCAGATATTCTCAAGAACGCGTAGAACTTTCCTTAAGGGTATGCCTAAGGCTCGTTGGCGTCGAGTATTCGAAAGTTCATGATGTTGGTGACATCCTGAAAGCGAGGTTCACAAGATTTCCAAGCTGGTTCAGAGAGGAAATTGAGAGGCTGCAGAGATCTCTAGGGATCTCGCGGAGAAGCGCCTCCAAGATGTATGGTGTAGAAGTTATTGGAGAAGCTCCCGAGGAATCTCTTCAACAAGGATGATGCGGTGAAAGCCTTAGAAGGTGTGGAATTTTGTTCATAGAGTGGCGAGAAAGCTTCTAGAAGCAGGCGAAAGTCTAACCGGGAGATAAATGTGTATATGCAAATGCATAAATAAGGTCCAACAGGGATAACGCCTAGAATAGAGAATGGCTGAGATAATCGCGGAAAAAGTAAAATGTTCAATGCTTCTAATACTGCTTGCCGCAATCTTCATCATCTTTCCTACCTGTGGGATGAGCATATCCAGCTTAATCCTTAGAGTTTATGAAGACGGAGTAGTACATGTTGAGGAGAGGATCATCCCGGGAGGGCTTGTGGAGAATATCACCGTAAGTTTGCTTGCGAGGAATGTGGAAAATGTCATGGTATTAGGGGGCGATGGAAGGATCCTCGCTTATGACATCATAGCGGACAGACTGAAAATCTATTGTAATGCATCACGGGAGGTAGTCATTTACTATGATACGGATGCGCTGACCTATAAGAACGGCTCCTTATGGAGCTTGGAGATAGATTTGCCGGCCGAGGCCACAGTTATCCTGCCGGGCAGAAGCGTCATCATCTCGCTGAATAATATGCCGAAAGCGATAACGAGCGAAGGACAATTCTTGAGGCTTATTTTGGGCCCCGGGTACTGGAAAATAGAATATGTGATGCGGGTTGGGTCATCAGCCAATCAGAATACTCGACAAGAAGTCTTTCCGGTTCTCATTCTCGCCGGATCCTTGGGAGGTTTTGTCACAATACTTTCTGCAATAATTATCGTGAAGAGGTATAGGAGGAGTATGCATGATCTCTCAGAGGATGAAAGAAGGGTTTTAGAGATAATTAGAAGCAAAAAGAGGGTTTCCGAGTCCGATATCAGGGTCCTGACTCACCTACCCAAAACTACTGTTTGGAGGGTTGTTAGAAGGCTTGAGAGAAGGGGTTTGGTTCGGGTGGTGAAGGTAGGTCGGAGAAACGAGGTGGAGCTCGCATAATATCCTTCCTAGGGGGCGGGGGAGCAATGGATCTCAGGGATCTCAAGGTATCATTTATTATCTTAAATGCCTCATCAAGCTTCGCCTTAGCCTCTTGGTAAGATCCTTTTTCGATAAGCTGCTCAGCCTCCCCAACCAGTTTTCTCAAAGTATTTGAGGCATTCACTAATAAGCTTCTCACGCTTTCATTGCGCGTTCTCTCGGAGATCTCGGTGAAGATGCCTATCCAGTGCTTAGCCCTATCAATCTTCCCTAGGAGGATGCATTTGACAGCAGCTTCCTCGCTAGTGGCATTAATGCTTGGGTATAGGAAATATCCGCGCAACATAAACATCACCTTCCTAACCTCCATCCATGCTAGATCGTACATCCCCCACCTGAAATATTGCCGAGCCATATCCAGTAGCATTCTGGCATCCTTAATGATGATTCTCGGGGGTGGAGGCGGCCCATAAACAGATCGATTCTCCTCTATCTCCCCAATTTCCTTCTCCAACATGTCTAATAGCAGCTCGAGATTCCTCTTCTCCCTCAGGTTTCTCTCAGCAAAGTAATTATAGATCATGGTCACAGATATTATTGACGCGATGATTATGATGCAGCCCACTATTATCCACTTCCTCCTATTCGAGGAGAACACACGCCTGATCTTCCCTCCCCAATCTGTTCTTAGGATCTTCTCATCATTCATATCTTAACGCCTCCACTGGGCGATATCTTGCAGCCCTCCAAGCTGGGATCAAGCCCGCCAGCAACCCTATCACAACAGCCATCGCCAATGTCGCCAGCAATAGATCCGGGGTTATTTTTGGGGTTATTTGTAATGAAAATGTTGCTGCCTGACCTCTACCCGGCTGCCTGAATGGTGCCCTAATATTGCTGAAAGGAAGGTAGAAAAAGTTGGCCCCAACAATTCCCGCAATAATGCCCAGTAACCCTCCCATAAGCCCTATCAGCGCGGCCTCTGTGAGGAATAATCCCAAGATGTGTCTCGTCCTGAATCCAACAGCCTTCAGAATTCCAATCTCCCTAACTCTCTCAGTCACCGAGGTGAACATCGTCGTCATTATCGCTAGGAAGGCCACGATGAAGGACATGAAGGATATCGAGGCCAGGAACGTCGAGAACTGGCCCATCGCCTGCTGAATTGTCTGCACCATCTGTTGCGGTGAAAATGTTCTAAGATTACTCCCCATGATATTTGTTATCTCTGTCTGGACCTGTTGGACATAACTTTCATCCTTGGCTATTACAAGAGCCTGCTGATATGCTGACGACCCGGTTAACCTCTTTCCAGCCCTTAATGGAATAAATATCGTCGTATCGGGATTGAAGAAGAGACCCTGTCCATATTCCCTCAATATACCGACCACCCTCACCGTGATCGCTCGTTTCTCCCCACCACTTGCAGTCATTTCAATTGTTATCGCGTCACCGAGATTTATCTGGGGAAGATCGGGATTATCCGGCTTTGAAACCTTAGCGCCTATAACCGCTATGGAGCTACCCGTGCCGGATAGATTTCCCTCACTGATTTGAAGTCCTTTGAAAATGTCATCGAGGTATTTTAGATCCACAGCGATGATTCTATATGTTTCTTCCATCGGAGATAACTCTACGGTTGCGCCTTTAACCCTAACCGTAGCGCTGGAGATAGAGTATATTGGAACTACCGCGGCAACACCATTAATTTCCGACAATCTTTGAAGGGTCTTATCGGTTAACTCCACTCGACTTTCACCTCTCCCCGGCATTGACATTATCTGTATGACGTTGGCGCCCAACGTCTGCAAGCTGCGCGTCAATGATTCCCCATATCCCTTGGTTGAGGCGATTGCCGCAACATAGAGGGCTGGGCCGATGGTCATCCCGAGTATAGTCAATATAGTTCTGAGCTTTCTAGATCTCAAGGCGGAGAATGCTAGATATAATATATCAAGCAGCCTCATCTCTTGTCTCCCGCCTCCTTCCCCCTTGACGATCTCCTCTTAACAAGCAGGATTGTGAGTATTGCTCCAGCCACGATGGACACCGTTAACAGGATTATTATCGGATTCTGCAGCATTGATATATAGCTTGATCCTCCCGCTGTCATGGCGCGCGTTCTTACAGTAATGGCAGCCCCACCTTGAGTCATATTCCACCTTCGCATGGTGCTCATTGTCTCGTATGTAAGACTTGGGAAGGTGAAGCTTGGCGTTACTTGAACTTCGAATGGCTTTGAAATCTGATACGTGTTCCCGAATACATCGCTGCATGAGACAATAAGGGTGCCAGAGTATTTTCCGGGCCTTGCATTATTAGCCACATCTACGGTCACGGTGAAGGATGCCTTGGAAAGGGATGATATATCGCCGATATAGTCTCTTGAGTCCTCGGTTACGATCAGCGGGCTTGACGCCTCCACTTTAACCTCACATAGCTTGCCCGCCGAGAGCCCCCGGTTATATATGTCGCCGGATATATCAATAGACTCCCCTGGGGCCACGGAGGTGGAGGATAACGTGAAGCTAGCGATTTCGAGTCTCACATCCGGTTTGATAATTACTGGAAGTGAGATCTCATCGGTCCTAAGGCCTCCGAAGGGGTTGCGATAAGTTACCGAGAGCTTTACATAGCTTGTTCCCGTTGATGCTGATGGCGGCGCCATCACGGGGATCTTTAGCTCGACAGATCCCCTAGCAGGGATCTCATCGAAGAAAAAGGGTATGTCTCTCGATGATGCCAGCGCCGTGCCCTCGAGAGAAGGCTTGATGCTCACATCCCTTATCGGGGAATCATAATTATTCTCCACGACGATCATGAGCTCCCCGCTCTTTCCCAAAACGATCTCAGGATTCTTTATGTATCCTGAAATGCTGAGTACCGGTTGCGATTTAACATAGATCTTAATAATCTTGGATAAGGTCTGCTTAATACCGCTCGAGTCGACGTATTCCGCTTGGACAGAGATTGAGTATGTTCCCTCGGATAGCGTGACTGGGGCCCATATTGAGAAGGGGAGGTTTAACATCTTTCCTGGCCCTAGTTCATCTACATCGGTCTCACCATCAACCACAACCAAGCTTTCCGAAGAGACGGTCACCTTAAGGGAATATATCGGCGCATCTCCGGTGTTAGAGACTTTGACATTCATGTTTGAAGATAACCCGATGCTCAGGGCGGGGGGCTCTATTGAGAGACCGAGCTTACCGCCGCCAGACACGGCAACTGGGATTAATATCTCCTGAGATTGTAGGGCCAGCCACTTATCATAGTACCTCATAACTAGCCTCAGGTTATATGTGCCAGGTGGGGTATCATTCTCCACATTTAAGGGGAACTTTAATGTAAAGTATCCGCCTTCGCTTACAACCCCAGTGTAGCTTGCCTTTACCTCCCTTCCTCCTGTGAGGTTTGTGAAGTGTTCATCGAGATACAGTGTTGCTGCCACGTCGGAGACCTCATAATATTTTGGAACAGCAAGGGTGACCGAGAGCATCCTATTTACATCCCCAGGCATAGCGTGAACCTGAAGTCCCTCGCTGCTAAGCCAGCTTACATCGATCACGCGGAACTTTGGAGGGGGCCAGACTTCGATGCTTATCTTCTGCAGCCGCATTATCAATGGAACCTCAGGATTTCCGCAATCATAGTAGAAGAAGTAGAGATATGCGTCATAGGTTCCGGGCGCAGCATCATCTTTGATTTTCACGTCAAATGTAATCTCCGCCTTATCCCCAAAGCTTATCTGCTGATCCGTGTATGTTGTGATATTTCCTCCCTTTGGACTAGTGAATGGGAAGGGCCTATTAGGGTCAATAGGCCATAAAACCACCTTCAAGCCGCAGATCTTCTCATCCTCAATTAGGCTTCTGAACCCGACTATTAGCGTCGCCCTGTCGCCCGGCACTGCCGCCCACTCCTTTCCAGATTCACCCCAATGAACATCAATGATCTCTATGTTGCCGGTTTCAGCTTTCACATAGGGAATCATTAGCGAGAATATTATAATTGCCTGCAAGAGTATGCATAGTGCCAGTTTTCGGCTCATGACCTCACCTCCTCCCGCTCAATTCTACCATCCCTTATGTAGAGGATCCTCCCCGCATATGAGGCGACCTCAAGATCATGGGTGACAACAAGTATCGTTCTACCCTTCTCATTAAGCCTCTTAAATAGTTCCGCTATCGCTATCTTATTCTTGGAATCTAGGTTTCCAGTGGGCTCATCTGCGAGGATTATCGCGGGCTCGTTAACCAGCGCCCTGGCGATCGCAACCCTCTGCTGCTCCCCACCACTTAGCCTTGTAGGCTTAGAATACGCTTTATCAGCTAGCCCAACCTCATCGAGCACCATCAAAACCCTCTCCCTCCTCTCGCGAGGTGGAATACCCTTAACGATTAACGGCAGCTCAACATTCCTAAAGACAGAGAGATACGGAATCAGGTTATAGAACTGGAAGACGAACCCCATCTTCTCATTCCTCACTCTGGCTAAATCATCGTCAGATAGCTTGTTGAAGTCTATGCCATCCACTATCACCTTGCCGCTTGTCGGCCTATCAAGCCCGCCAACTATATGAAGCAGAGTGGACTTGCCGCAACCCGATGGCCCAACGATGGCTACAAACTCCCCCCTCTTGATCGCCATCGTAACGCCTCTCAAGGCCTCCGTTGGAACACCATCAGAAACATAGATCTTCTTAACATCCATCAGCTCAATAAACGCCTCGCCCTGCCCACCCATCATCGCATACTCTTGAAGGCTCATTCTCAACACCGCCGAGAACATCGGAAGAAACCCCGTAATAAGCAACTCCATGAAACATCCATGAAACAACCAATCTAGAACATTAAGCCCATTATCTTGGCGGAATAAGCCGAAGCTCAAATAATTGCCGGTCGATTCGCATGCTTAATATGCTGCCGCCTATTCAGGCTCCTTGACATATAGTGCGAAAAGTATTGTGGTGAGTGCTCCTAGCGTCCCTGTTATCCAGAATGGAAGCGCTATCCCCTGTATCTGGTATACTGCGACCCGATATATCTGGGTTGCGAGGATCTGGGTGATCCATCCTCCGAGGATCGATCCAACTAGGACCCCGCTATTCATGAAGAGCTCTTGTATTCCGAATATTGACCCCCTGACCTCCCTTGGCGCTATGTCTGCTTGGAGAGCCGTCATTGCCGGCACAGATATTCCAAATGTCATGCTGGATGGTATCGCGAGTATCAGAAATAGGGCTGGATCGCGAATGAGGGGCATGAGGAAGAATACTCCCCTCCCAACCACGTATCCAAGCACTATTATCGGCTTCCTCTGTTTAATCCTGTCGGCCATGTATCCGGAGAGGAGGGTAGCGGGCAAGGCGGCCGCCGACGAGACGATATAATACAGCCCGACATAAGTGGGATCCTTCACCACGAACTCGATGACATAGACTATTAGAGCCGTCTCGATTATCCCCATGCTGAACCCATTGATGACGCCATTGAGATACATGATCTTCAAGCTTCTCGAGATCATCCTCGGGAGTGTTTTGAGCACGCCTTTGATCTCCTCGAATCCCGTTTTGATGCTCGGGTTTGATCTCGCTGGAATACTTGGGAGGAAGATTGTCGTTATGAGGGAGCCGAGCACCATTACTGCTAAGAAGATTATCGGGGACTTAATCGCCATAATATAGTCCGCTCCACTGAAGACCGCGACCCACACCTTGTATATGGCGACGCCTATGCCGGGGCCTATGAGCTCGGCGATGAGCATCGAGGCCATAAAGGCCGATATGGCCCTCCCCCTCTGCCACCTCCTAGTCACGTCAGCGAGATACGCTTCGGCAACAGGCCACACCATCGCCGACCCCATGCCTTGGACGGCCCTGAAAATTATCAGCGAGGTAACATCCTGAGAAAATATGAAGCCAATTGTGGCGACGAGGTAGAGCATCATACCCGCAACTATCGCCCGTTTCCTCCCGAATATGTCGCTGAGGAATCCTGAGAATACCGACATCGGCGCCCTAGTAGCCATGAATGCCGCCATGAGGAGGCCGAACTCCAAGGCGCCTTGATGAGCCTCAATCACCCCCATGGTCAGCTCCGGGAGCTCCCTCAAAACACCCTTCAAAGCTAGGACTAGGTAGGGAAAGAGGGGGCCAAGAGCCGAAAACCCCAAATTTATGATGAAGGACGCGGCAACCAAAACCAAAATCGCTCTCACAACATCGGATCTCCTCAGCATCCCTCCCCCACTATCTGGTCAAAACACCCTCCACTTCGCCTTGGTAACCTTCCAATCTTTAAGGGCTTCCATTCATCCATGCATAAGGACATAATATCCAAAAATAACTAACACGCAAAACTACCCAAAAATAATAAACACGCCTCATACAGCCCGCTACAATATACGACAGTTTTTCATGTAATGTGGGGCCGCTGGGATTTGAACCCAGGACCTCGCGGGCCCAAGCCGCGAATCATAACCAAGCTAGACCACGGCCCCGCGTCCCGTTCTATGAACGGATAGCGCGCCAGCTTTTAGCTTTACAGACACTCCTGATGCTTTAAGGTTATTAAGGATGATTTTCGCGTCTCAGAAGGGGCCCCGGTAGCTCAGCCGGCAGAGCGGCGGCCTTGTACCTACTCTTGGCTAGAGGGAAAGAGAGCCGTTGGTCCCGGGTTCAAATCCCGGCCGGGGCTCCATCTTTATTTCGATATATTTCAACTAGAGGTGAGCACGAGGGCTTAAAAGTTTTGGAAGTTGGAAAAGGAGAAATGGGTTGAGGGTTTGATGAAGGGAGGGGCTTCACATAATTCATCCTTAAGCTGTATTCGACCTCCTCCCCTACTTAGGGTGGGGAGGTTTGGGCTACATCCCTCCTTCTGGAGGTTTAGCCCTTGGCCGGGTCTCCGGCCATTACCCCCTATCCCTCTCCGGGACTCGGGGGTTACTGGCGCCAATAAAATATTGTGCGCTGCTATGAGGTCAGCGTTGAATACCTTGTTCATCGTCGTGCACTTGAACAATCCTCGGTGTATCCTGACGCCGCAACCGTCACCATGCAATGGACACCTCGACGACGTATAAGACTCGTCCACGTAGATGACGCTGATACCATACTCTTCGGCAACCTCTCTAATCCTCCTCAGCAGATATCTGTAGGTCCAGACGTGGACGTTATTGAAGTTGCCGTTCTCCTGCGCGATGTTCTTCGGGTAGCCGACCTTGATTGTGGAGACGCCGGCGTCATAAAGCCATTCTATGGCCTCCCTCACCCTAGCATCTATGTAGTGTCTTACCTGCCTCCTCCACTTAGAATACATCCGCCCAAGCCTCCTAGAAGTCTCCAGGCCATACTTGTTCAGCGTTGATTGATATTCAGCAATCTCCTTCCTCCAGTAATATGATATTGACTTCAGCGGCCTACCGTTAATGAGCATCGTCAAACCATTCTCAACATAGATCGCCATCGAATTATTGATGCCGACGTCTACGCCCGCGGCCAGATTACCCTTCGGCTGCTGCGGCACCTGCCTCCACTCTCCCTTCACCATCCTTTCGGAGATCTTGGAGAAAGCTATGTGAGCATACCACTTCCCTCTATCATCGTCATAGCGTATCATGAGCTCTCCACGCTCACCCCTCAGATATACTGGCCCTTTGAACCTCATCTCTATCCATCCGATCGCGCCAAGCCACTTGATGATGATCCTATCGCCATCCATCTCGTACTGGTCTTTTCTAATAATGGTCCACATCACCCTAGACTTCCTCTTCTTCTTATATCCCGGCGGGCTAACCTTCTTCACGAACAGCGGCAGCCTCCCCCCTTTCTTTAGCTTTAGAAGCTCAAAGAAGCCCCTCCACGCCCCATCGTTCTTTCGTATAATTGTTTGTGTTGTGGCTGAGCCAATCAGTTGTTTGTATTTCTCGTAGAATTCCCTACACGTCGCCTCAAAGTCGATGGGCTTCTTCTCGAGCCACATCCTCAGCCTAACATAATTAACCTCGTTCCACAGCTTCGAAGAAAGGTCGCATAACTGCTTCAACTTCTTCTCCGTCTCCTCATCAACGATCAGCTCCACAGTACAATTCCTCCTCATCTCTTATTCACCTCCGAGGACTTCGTAGAGTAGGCTTCTCAGCTCCATGCAGGCATGGCCCATCACCTTGCCAACGTGTCTACGGTATTCCTCAAAGGCATCCACGTAATCAGCCATGCCTCCACAATATTATCCTAATACATGCCTGCCCTTATTTCTTGTGGATCTGCCTGAAAGTGGAAGATTATGATGCCTAGATGCCGGGAAGCCGGCTAAAAATAGGATTCCATGGCGATAGAAAGACCTCAGAGCAGACATTCATAATACCGTTCAGGGAGGGGGAGAATGTTGGGTATTTCGTGGTGAGGGGCGTGAGAGGAGGCGACAGGCGCGTAACAGGATGCGACATGGTGAGAGTAATGGACTGGGATCAATTGATAGAATATCTCGGGGACGTCTGGGAGAAGCTATGGGGCGCGACGCTATTCAAGCTGAAGATTGCCGAGACAAGCATGCCATAAGCATCATAACACCCCACATTTTATCTCCCATTTTTTCGGAGGCCTCCCCAAGAAATAAGGGCAAGCTCCTTATCCTTAGGCTTGTAGGCCATGACGAGGTATGGGAGGGAGGTGGCGAGGTTACTCAACCAAGAGCGTGAAGACCCAGACATATTGAGGGGTATTGGTTATACATGCTTAGGAAGAGGGTTTGTAGGAGGCTTGAGAGGTTGGGGCTGGCTGTTAGGGAGGGCTGGGAGGTGGTGAGGGCCTTGCTGAGAGAGTCCGAGGCGATTATTACGAGAGGGTTAAAGTGGGGAGCGTTGATGAGGTTGTCGCGAGGATAACGGGGGCTGATGATCGCGGGGCTGAGGGGGAGAAGGAGAGGAGAGTCAGAATTATTGCTAGGATCAGGGTTGGGGGCGGGATGACGAGAACTCAACAGCATACTACGCGTATATAGGATGGTGAGAGATACGTCCTGTCAAAAAACCCGCACCTATTATTGAAACTATAAGACTGCTGTTAAATGATCCTTGATGATCCTGTAAAATTTACACAGACGTTTTTAATATCTAGGGTTACATGAAGCGGCGAAAGAGATATTACCAGTGACATCGCCTTAGTTATGCTATGGATGGGATTGATATTGGGATCCTTTTCTGGCTCTTCCTTCTATTGTTAATCTTCCTCTGGCCTCAGTATAAGCAGAAGGCTCTTCAGGGGGCTAGGCTCAGTCTGATTAGAAAGCTCGAGCATAAGCTTGGGTGCAGGGTTGTGACGCTGATACATAGGCAGGAGAGGATAGGCCTCTTCGGGATACCGTTCTATCGCTATATCGATATCGAGGACTCGGAGCATGTGCTCAGGGCAATTAGGATGACGCCGCCCGACATGCCGATAGCAATCATAATTCATACGCCCGGGGGTCTTGTCCTCGCGGCAGCCCAGATAGCCCTTGCCCTGAAGGAGCATAAGGCGAAGAAGATAGCGATTATACCACACTATGCCATGAGTGGTGGGACATTGATAGCCCTCGCGGCCGATGAGATCTGGATGGATGTAAACGCTGTGCTCGGCCCGGTTGACCCGCAGATAAGCGACCCGAGGCACGGCGCAATCCCAGCCGCCTCAATACTGAAGGTCGTTAAGGAGAAGGGCAGGGATAAAGTTCGGGAGGAGTATCTGCTGCTTGCCGACATTGCTGAGAAGGCTATGAAGCAGATGGAGGACCTTGTCTACAAGCTTCTAAGGGATAAGCTTGGGGACGAGAAGGCAAAAGAGATAGCGAGAATCATGGTCGAGGGGAGGTGGACTCATGACTACCCGATAACGGTTGAGGAGGCTAGGAGCCTCGGGATACCGGTTAAGACCGAGATCCCGGCCGAGGTCTATCATCTCATGGAGCTATATCCACAGCCAGCTGCGATCAGGCCGAGCGTCGAGTATGTGCCTGCGCCATATGCTCCGCCGAGAACCCGGAGGGGCGAGCAGCAAAGGCAATAGCCGGGGCGTGGCTGAGTTGAGGAGGATCGGCGTTGTTACGAGCGGCGGCGATGCGCCGGGCATGAATGCTGCCATCAGGGCTGTTGCGAGGCTCGCGGCCTGGAACAATATGGAGGTCATAGGGTTTGAGAGAGGGTGGGCTGGCGTGATACGGAACGAGTATATCGTGCTCGATCCCAGGGCGGTTAGCGGGATTCTCCACCTAGGCGGCACAATATTGAAGACCAGCAGATGTCCCGAGTTCAAGACTAGGGAAGGCCTCGAGAGGGCTGCGAGAAGCCTAGCTGAGGACAACCTCGACGGCCTGATCGTGATAGGTGGCGACGGCTCGATAAGGGGGGCGCTTGAGCTAAGCAGGCTAACAGATACGGCGATAATAGCGCTCCCAGCATCAATTGATAACGATGTCTATGGGACCGATGAGACCATAGGCTTTGACACGGCCGTGAACACGGCGCTAACCGAGATAAATAAAATAAGGGATACGGCGGTGTCCCTTGAAAGGACGTTTATCGTCGAGGTTATGGGGAGAAATAGGGGGTTCCTCGCGGCCGAGGTAGGGTTGACCGCTGGGGCGGAGGTAATCCTCGTCCCGGAGATCCCGTATAACGAGGAAGCCGTTCTCGAGAGGCTCCGGAGGGATGCGGCTAGGGGCAAGAGATCAAGCATAATAGTGATCGCTGAGGGTGTTGGTAAGACGCGTGAACTCGCTGAAGCGATAGAGAAGAAGGTTGGAGTGGAGGTTAGGATAAGCATTCTCGGATATGTTCAGAGGGGTGGGAGCCCGACCGCGAGGAGCAGGCACCTTGCATCAGTATTCGCCGAGAAGGCAGTAGAGCTCCTGCTCGACGGGGAGAAGAACAGGGTCATAGGTATACAGGGCGGGAGAATAACCTCAATAAACTTAGAGGAGGCGTGTAGTAATCAAAAGCCGCTCAACCTAGAGTTACTTAAGCTCGCGGAGAAGCTCGCAATATAAGCCCAAGCAGGCATAATTCTTATCCGGCGAGATTCCTCCAGCTTTATGGAGATGATGAGCACGTCCTTCTCCGAGCGTGTATGCTATGAAGAGGGGGCGATGGGAGGAGCTGATCCCCTCTCCTCCACATAGACCTTGCCATAGCCAACGTGAAGTATCTTGTCGGGCTCAAGCTCTTCCAAGAGCTCAGCCCTATGAATGCTCAGGATCATTGTCAATCCTATGTTCCTAGCAAGCTTAGCGATCCTTCTCGCTATTCTCTTAGCGGTCTCCACATCAAGATGCGCGGCGAATTCATCCACGATAAGAAGGTTTGGCATCTCAGCCAATAGGCTCGTGAGCTTAACCCTTTCCTTCTGACCTGTGGAGAGCTCGCCATATTTGGCCCTATAGAGAACGGCATCGCTTATCCCCATTATGCTGAGAAGCTCGAGGGCCGCTTGAATATCGCCTGTCTTAAATGCTATATGCTCGAGGATAGTCTCCTCACCAAATATGGGCTCAAGCTCCCCCGGGAGCATGCATGACAGCTTAACATTATTGGGCATCTTCACCTCGCCTTCGCTAGGCTTATACTTCTCCTCCTCAAGCCTAGCACACGCCCCTATCAATATTCTAAGGAGCGTCGTCTTGCCAGCGCCGGAAATCCCGGTGATAGCGACTATCTCGCCGGGCCTAATCTCTATATCGAGATCCTTGATTATCGCCCTCTCGATTATCCTCTTCTCAACGCCGAAGGCCTTCAAGACATCTCTCATAGCCGGGCTTAAAGCCGAGAGGTCGAGAATGCTCCTATAGGTCTTCGAAACCTGGCGAAGCACTATCGGGCCTGAGAGAGGCTGAACCCTGCCAATTCTCGATCTATACAGCCTACCACCATGCTTCGAGGCATATCTATCCTTCGAGAGGAAATTCTCAATCTTCCTCCGAGCTTCCTCTGATAACGGGTAGAAGAGGACAGGCCTTCCACCAGCCGTATCCCATAGGTATATGAAGCCAGCCCGCTCGAAGAATGGATTATACCTAGCCATTTGAGCTATTGTCTCAACCAGATGCTTCTTCCTCTTCATCTCTGGTATCCTGCGTTCCTGAATCCACTCAACAGCCGCTCTCACGGCCAAGACACCGATACCATCGCCCCTGAAATCGGGGTGTATCACGACCCTGGCTATCCTCGCCGCCGCGGTATCAACATTGGCGATCATCGCGGCCCTCTCGTCGGCGACAAGCTTCTTGGCGAGCCTAGGGCTATACAACACCCTAAGCTCCCGGTATCTCTTCATCAAGATCTCGAAATCCTTGTAAGCCCTTGGCCAGAACGTTGGGTGAATCCAGTTAAGAGGGAAAACCTTCTCCCTAATCTCCCTCTCGACCACAATCCTACCATTCTCAGCCTCGATCTTCCTATGCATTAGAGGAACCGGTGTATCAACCCTGACATATCCTATGATTCTCGGCTCATAAGGCTTCGCGTCCAAGAGCTCGAGGACGAGGAACCTAGATGGCGGTATGCTACCCTTGATCTCTTGGATTTTCATAGTAGCGCCGCATCTACGGCACTTCGGCTGGGTATTCGCCTCAGTAAGCTCGCCGCATATCGGGCACTTCCATATAGCGACAAGCTCCTTCTCGGAAGCATAATGATACTGCTCAAGCTCAGCTATCGCCACATAATCCTCCTCGAGATAAGCCTCTCTCGCGAGGACCCTCCTACCCCTATGCTCATAAACCCTGCTATGGAGGGGCCAGACATTGATAACCTCATCCTCCCAAATCCTCCTGAGCCTGAAGTCATGCGGGGTCAGCAAATTCACACCATCAAGCCTATGGGGCTCGCTAACCAGCTCAAGCTCGACAGAGTCGCCAGGCTTAAACCACTGAGCAATAAAGCCCGGGAGGAGGAGTGTGAAATCCCCGATAACAAGATACCCCCGCCATCTATACGCATATTCGTCGATGAAGACCTCATTTACATGAGTCTTAAGGCTCATTTAAATGAGTGCTAGGAGAAACCGATAGATAAGAGTTAATGTATATGCCTTGCGAGATACTTGTATAGAGGATCGTCGGGATCGAGGATCTTATAGCTCACCGGAGGCTCAAAGCTGAAAACCTCCCTGAGTTTCTCAAGAGTTATCCTCCGGATGCGAACAGGGCTCCTGACCTCTATCATCATCCCCGGCCTCTTGGCATCAAGATATGTCCAATCCTCATCACCGAGGCCATTATCCCTGAACTTCTCAGCGATGCTCCTAAGCTCATCCCTAGTCCCCTCATAGACCCTGCCAGCCCTAAACATGCAGAGAATAGCCCTCACGGGATAAGAGAAATAGAGAAAGACCATGTCACCGGTTCGAATCCTATCCTGATTACAATACTTCCTGAGCTCAAATTTCTTCCTACCCCTAAGAATCCTATAGCCGAACTTAGGCTTAATTGACATGACAATGATCCTATTCATTCCAATCCCTAGCAGCCGCTGCTAATAACCAGAAATTATACCTATGATCAAATGCTTATATTCATGACTTTATTTCAAGCTCCTTCAACACATCTTGGGGGACCCAGCGAGAGACTTTGAGGACCCGGTGCCGGAGGGAGAGACCAAGGGAACAACCTTGGATAGGGAGAGGTTCGCTGAGCTGCTTAGAACATATTATGAGCTGAGGGGCTGGGATGAGAATGGCATACCAACTCCGCAGAAGTTGATGGAGCTGGGGTTGGATGAAGCGCTAGCCAAGCTCCACCCATCCACGCAAGGAGCCGGAGGAGGCCGAACATATGAGTTCGAGTTCTAGGGGATGCTCACAGTATAGTCTGTCTCCGCCTCCCAGTCCTCCTTAACGGCCAGCCCCAGCTTCTCAAGCCTCCTACAAGCCCTCCTCCTGAGCACGTATAGCTGATACCTTAATACATTGGGGTCTTCGCGCTCCTGGTTAAGTAGCCTCGCCACCTCCTTCCCATACTTCTTCAGTATTGAGACTGCCTCCTCCAAGGCCCTATACTCCATCATGGCCCCTAACATGTCTAAGAATAAGAGACTTGCCCTTATTTCTTGGGCTCTCCCCCGAAAGTGGAAGAAAAAATAAAGAGTGGGATATTATGATGTTTATGGCATGCTTGTCTCGGTGGCCTTCAGCTTGAATAGCATCGCGTCCCATAACTCCTCCCAGACATCCTCGAGATACTCGATCAACTGATCCCAGCCTATTATCCTGGCCATGTGGCACCTCGTCACGCGCCTATCACTTTCGCTCACACCCCTAACGACAAAATACTTGACATCGTCCCCATCCCTGAAAGGTATTATGGATATCTGCTCCGAGGCTCCTCTATTACCATAGAATCCTATATTTAGCCGGCTTCCCGGCATCTTGACATCATCATAATAGTCTTCCACTTTCAGGCAGGTCCCCAAGAAATAAGGGCAGGCGTGTGTTAGATGGTATTGTGGAGGCATGGCTGGCTGCATGGATGCCTTTGAGGAGTACCGCGGACATATTGGCAAGGTGATGGACCATGCCTGCATAGAGCTACGAAGCCTACTCTACGAGGTCATTGAGGGGGGCAAGGACTTCGGGGGGTGAGCGATGATGCCCGTGGAGGAGATAACGCTTACCGCGAGGTTTAAGGTGGATCTCACGGATGTTGATGAGGCGGCGATCTCGGAGATACGTCACTTATTCGCGGAGTATCGGAGGATTGTGAATGAACTCATTGAACATGCCCACTCACATAGAACTACTAGTTTCATCAGCCTGCATCATGCAAAGTATCGCGAGCTGCGGCAGAGATATCCAACACTGCCATCACACTATATTTTTACTGCCTGCAGACATGCCGCCAGCATCTACAAGTCCTTCATAGAACTGAAGAAGCTAGGAATGTGTGAAAGGGAGAAGCCAATATTCAAGGGGCGGGCGATATGGCTGGACAGCACGTTATTCAAACTCGATATCGAGGGTTGGAGGGTTTCAATAATAGTTCATGGTGGAAGGTGGGTTACATTGAGGCTGCTTCACGGGAAATATCACGATAGGTTCAGGGGCATGAGGTTGGGTGAGGCGCGGCTGGTGCTGAGGGATGATAGTAGCCTTTACCTGAACGTTGTCTTTCGCCGGGCCGTCGTGTTGCCGGAGATAAGCGCGGATGCCAAGATCATCGCCATTGACATCAATGAGAACGTTGTCGTATATGGAAACAATGAGTTTACTAAGAGAATTGAGACCGATGAGGGTATTATTAGGACTCGCTATTTCCTTAAGCGCCGGCGGATACAGTCGAAGATTCGTGGTAAGGAGTTGCGGAGGAAGCTGCTAGAGAAGTATAAGGGCCGCGAGAGGCATAGAGTCAAGGAGATCTACTATAGGGCGGCCAAGGAGATTATCAGTAAGGCTAGGGAGGTCGGGGCCACCGTGATCGTGATGGAGGGCCTCAAGGTCTATAAGGAAGATAAAGATTCAAGGGAGCTTAACGGAAGAATACACCGATGGGGTTATAGAAAGTTCCAACAAATATTGGAGTATCAGGCGAAGCTTCATGGATTAAACGTAAAATATGTTGATCCTAGGAACACTTCGAGAATATGCCCGGTATGCGGGAGTGAGCTGAAGGAAAGCTCGAACGGGCGCAGGCTAATGAGATGTCAGAGATGCGGCTTAGAGGAGGACAGGGATGTGATAGCAGTAAAGAATCTAACAAAACGCTACTACGAGGAGTGCATAGATGCCAAAACTCCCTAAAACCTCTTTTGATCGTCGGCGCCAGATAGATGTGGGGAGCCCGCGTTCCCCCCGAAAGCCTCCCAATGAGAGGAGGGAGGAAGGGCTGAAAAGCCCAGAACGTGTGGTTAAGCCCTCTTGCCTAGAAGGTCGCTGGCCTTAGGCCAGTTGATGTCGTAGAGTTGGGGGCTCAGCCTCGGGATTAGCGCCGATGTGACGGCCTGCACGCATAGATCTATTCTTCTCACGTGGTCTCTTGTCAGGTATCCAACCGCCCCACCCTTGCGTCCAATCTCCCTTATCCCCGATATTTCCTCCATCACTTCCTCAGCCTCCCTCGCCTGTCCGCTCAATATCTTCCTCACGGCGATCTCGGGAAATTCTAGCGTCATGCTAAAGCCCAGCGTAACCTTCTCATCAGCATCGACTATTGCACATATATGCTGGTCAACATATCCCGTGATCGTATATGGTATCTTAATGAGTCCGGCCTCTATTCCGATCCCGAGATCCGCGTCTGCACTTTCTAAGGCCTCCAGCGCCCTAATAACTGCGCCTCTTAGAGTCTCCTCGAAGCCTATGGGCTGGGGTGGAACCTCAACCGAGACCGGAACTATATCTGCGCCGCCGAAGAACTTCTCAAAACATATTCTCACAGCCTCAACCTTAACTTCATTCATCGAGCCGACCCCAATCCTCATGTCCTAGGGCATGGTAAGCAAGGCCGCTAATTATAAGTCGTCTCCCCGGATGAGTTTCTGCAACCCATCTTCGAGGCTTATCCTCGGGCTCCAGCCAAGAGCCCTCATAGCCCTAGTTATGTCGGCATAGCTATCCCTTATATCACCCGGTCTTGGCGGCGCGTGGACGGGCTCAAGATCTAGGCCATATAGCCTGATCATCATGCGGGCTAGCTCGAGTATCTTGACCGGCCTGCCAGATCCGATATTGGCCACAAGCCTCTCATCAGGAGAAGCGTCAAGTGATTTTATGAATGCCTCGACTACATCATCAACGTGAATGAAGTCTCTAGTCTGGCCTCCATCGCCGAATATTATCGGAGGCTCACCTCTGCTCAGCCTCTCCATGAACCTCGTTATGACCCCAGCGTACTCGGGATTTTGGCCAGGCCCATAGACGTTAAAGATCCTGAGTATCACAGACCCCTCCTTTCCCAAGAACTCGGATGTGACGTGATATTCTCCCATCAACTTTGAGAGGCCATAGGGTGAAAGGGGGTTCATCGGATGATCCTCGGATATAGGGAGCTTGATGGGGTTGCCGTAGACCGCTGCGCTGCTCGCGTAGATGAACCTCTTCACGCCGGCCTTATTCGCGGCCCTTACGAGATTTCTAGTGCCCTCGGCGTTGACCTCCATGTATAGCCCCGGCATCCTGATACTCTCCTCGACACTGACTAGCGCGGCTAGATGTATAATGGCGTCGGGCTTGACGCGATGCAGGATCCCGTACACCATGGCCCAATTCCTGACATCAGCCCTATGGAAAATCATGCCAGCACCCTCGAGAACTTTAACCCTCTCAGCAAACCCCCTGCTCAAGTCATCCAGCCCATGAACTTCCATTCCGAGATCAAGTAGCCTTCGAGAAAGACGAGAGCCTATGAATCCGGCAACGCCAGTCACTAGAACTCTCAAAATCGTGAAGCAACTCGCCCGCGGGAGATATAAGATCTACTCTCCTCCTTAGAGCCTTTTTCACGCTCGTCACTTTTACGAATATGCGCTCACAAGGCATATAGCTTGGAATAGCATACTATGTATTGGGATGTGCAATCATACTCGCCTCATCTATCTCGGCGCTCAGAAGGCTTATGATGGTTACAATCATTACTTCAAGTGCCTCGAGTGCGGAGCTGTTCTAGTAAAGCTCCCCTCGGGGAAGATCTTCAAGATAGGTGGTGCGGGCGCCGAGCTTAAGGAGGCCTCAGCAGCCCCGATAATGGGATAGGCCATGCCTTCACATCTATTTTTTCTGTCCCCAGTAGCTGGCGAGCACACTTCTTAGGCTCTCAAGCTCTCTCCTTATAGCTTCTTCATGAATCCTGGCAAACCATTCTTGGTTCTTCGAGATGCTCCAGAGCCTCTCAATCAAGTTAATGCTATTAGTTAGATGCTTCTCTATGTCGCCTGGCTCATAGTTATATCCGGTATAGAGTGTTGTCTGCCTCGCCGACCAGTCTCCAGGCTGATCAGCCCCAGGGATATACTCGGGGAGAAACCGTGTGAATGTCTCATAATCCGTTATCCCGCCGAGCAGCCTCAACTCTCTCTTCTCCGAATAGTAACTCTCATCCGGGCCATATAGCGGCATGTCATAGAGGTTGTGGCAGAGAGCTGTTAGGTTACAGATCGCGAAGAAGTATGTTCTCCTGAACCCAATGCTCGATGCGGTCTCATATATGGTCTTGAGTCCGTCAATTGAGATGAATCCATATACTATGAGCTCCTCGAGCGCAGAGTTCTTCTCCTCGGCGACTTCTGCCAGTCTCTCCAGCGACGCCCTCCCAGTCCTGCCGCTCGCTTCTGTATCAGGCTTCAGTACAATCAATAGCTCCCTCCTAGGAAGCTCCGAGAAGTCCTCGTAAACGATCTCTATCCTTTTCTCGTCCGCGGCGTGATGAGCCCGATAGGATGGAATCACGTAGCGCGGCCTTATCCAGACCTCCCTGAATCCAATTCCAGCCTCTCTAAGCGCCTCATGAAGCCTGTAGCCGGGCGCCGCCCTTAGGACATGCTCAAAGACGATAGCATCCTTGTCATATTCGCTGATGCTCGTCAGCTCGATTATCGCCTTAGCGGCATCCTTCGCGCAGGAGAGGGCTAGCTCGGCGAGCCCCTCACCAACGATATGCGGGTGGCACGCTATCTCCCTCCCAGCTTCACAATCAAGTATGTAGACCTCGCAGTCCTTTGGGAATCCCTTAACCCTATAAACTCTACTCCTCGGAGAAAGTCCCTTAACGTCGATATCCTCCGTGAGATCCACCTTGACCCTGAAGGTCTCGATGAGCTTGTCGGCAAGATTATCATGTTGCATCCACGCCAGCCTCCTAGGTTGGGCCAACCCCAGCCCCTCTATTAAAGGCGAGCTTCACGTTTATGGTCCAAGGCTATGACGCGTCTTGGCCACGTCCCCTCCGGTCCAAGATTTTCTCAGGCTGGTCTCTTACCGGCAGATAGACCTTCTCATAGAATTCTCGCTGGCTTTTAAGGACGCTCTCCGGGAAGCTCTTAACATATTCTATGGCCGCGCTCCAGAATTTCTCGAAACTCCGTCCAAATCTCGAGGCTATCATTCGGTCAAAGTCCACGGGCCTCTGAATCTGTCCACCTATCATGAAGTAGCCATGTGGAGATCGGTAGGCGACCTCATCACCAACCCTCTCCTCAATCTCCCCCCTCTCGGCTGGCTGGGCAGACCTCAATCCCCTCCCAGCCCTCCTTACAGTCACGCCGCGCTTCTTAGCCCAAGCGTAGAATATCGCCCTATTGAGGCCAAATGACTTAGCAAGCTCTAGATCGCCCTTCAACACGTAGTATCTCGCAGCTTGGAGGAGGCCCATAACCTGAAACCTACCCACCTGGCCAGCCCGAGCAATCTGCTGAATATCCTCGATCCCCTCCTCTCTCACCTTCTCCTCCCCACCTATTGTCGTCCTAAGGTCTCCTCTGATCTCCGCGAGAGCCCTTAACGCGAGATTATCAGCTTCACCCGGCTCATACTCATCCCAGCCACTCCAGTGCCTATAGCCATCAATCCTAGCCCACTCTATCTCGAATTTATCAAGGTCATCCGGCTTAACCGCGACGGCGACGAGATCAAGCTCCCGGTGAATGCTTAGAGGCGCCGTGAAGACCCTCTGAATATCCATGAGATTCTCGACCTTGAGTCTCCTATCAGGCGACCTCGACCTCTCACATACGGTCTCGAGCTCATCTTTCACGCGCCCGAGAATATATTCGGCTATCGCGAATGAGATTCTCAGAGGCCCCCTCCCCCATATCTCACCACTTATCGCCCTCTCATTTAGGTGGACATGTATCCCGCGGCCAGACCAGATGAGATATATCGACTTCTCGACGCCCTCGCTTCTAAGAGCCTCGACGAGTATCCTCGCAGCTTCCTTGATCAGCTCAACCTCCTCTAATGATCCATCAACATCCCAGCTTGGCGTACTCATGATGATATTACTCGCATCGGAGACGTCCTCCCTCCGCTCAAGCCTCCTATAGATACTTGCGGAGCCATAGATCGTCCTCAGCATCCTATTACCAAACCTGTTAATCAGCCTCTTTATGTCAGCCGGCTCCCTAATCGTAAGCGGCCCATCATCAGGCCAATACCTGTAGAAGGCTCGACCGCTGCCCGACTTACACTCCAAGGCAACCCATCTACCAGAGCAAAATTTCGAGATTTCCCTTGCAACATCTTCCCTCAGATAATGCTTTAAGATGACTTCCATCCCGCCCCGCCCAAATATGCCTTAAATCAAGTTTTAACCTCAAGCCCGGCGAGAGGCGGGGATTATACTTGGGGCTTCATGAGGGTATGGCTCCGCGAAAGCTCAGATTCTTGAGAGCGCTTTGTCTAGATCCTCCTTTAGGTCCTCTACATCCTCGAGGCCGACTGATAGCCTGAGGAGGTTCTCGCCTATCCCGAGCGCATCCAACTGCTCCTTGCTCATGTTCTTGGCAGCAGTCCATATTGGATATGTTAGGAGACTTTCGACACCGCCTAGGCTCGGCGTTGATTTGATTATCTCCGTGCCCCTGAGAACCTCTATGGCCTCCCTCTGGCCTCCCCTAACCTTGAAGCTCAGGACGCCGCCATAAAGCCGACGCTTGAAGAGCCTGTCAGCAACACTCCTATATGGGCTGCTTGAGAGCCCAGGATAATAGACCTCCAAAACCTTCGGGTGATCCTCTAGGAACTCAGCTATCTCCATGGCGCTTCTCGACTGCTTTTCAAACCTCGCCTCAAGGGTTGCCACACCCCGGATCGTGAGAAAGGCGTCGAATGGGCTCATTATAGACCCGAGCTTCCTCCTCCAGTTCCAGAGGCTCTTCGCATCATCCTCGTTCCCGACTATTATCGCACCACCTACTACATCATTATGTCCGGCGATATACTTCGTCAAGCTATGGATCGTTATCCAAGCACCATCCTCGAGCGGATTATAGAGTATTGGTGTGGAGAATGTGTTGTCGACGATGAGGGGTATTCCCAGCTCCCTACACCTCCTCGCAATCTCTCTAACATCAACAACTCTAATCATCGGGTTCGTAATCGTCTCGACGAGGGCGAGCGAGACGCCGCCCTCAAGCTTCTCAAGGAACTCGCTCGTATCAGACCTAGCGAGAACGCACGTGACACCGAACTTTGAGAGGTTTTGAGCAAGCTCTTGGGTGGTCCCATAGCATTCTAGGGGGACTAGGAGCTTCGACCCCGCATTGAGCCTTGAGAGATATGCAGTGGCTATCGCGGCCATTCCGCTTCCGAAGGCGAGACAGTCAACACCCTTCTCAAGCCTAGCTAAAATTCTCTCAAGAGCCCTAACCGTGTGATTCTCCTCCCTGCTATACTTGAGGTCTAGGCCCCGATCACTAAGCCTAGGCGCCCCTGTGGCCGAGTCGGGATACTCGTAGATGGCTGTCTGGTAGATGGGGACCTTAAATACCCCCCTCTCCCGATCCCGATAGCCATGTCCGTGAATCGCCTCGGTGGACGGCTTCCGCATCACCTCTGCCCGTAATCTGCTACTCATAAACGTTTATAATCAGATATTCCTATAGGAATCATGGGTGCCATAACACTCTTGGAGAGCCTCTGGGATCTCGAGTCCCTCGCGAAGCTTAGGAAGAGGCTGGGTCTCACGCAGAGGGAGCTTGCTAGGATGTCAGGGCTAAGCCAGTCCCTGATCTCGAAGATTGAGCGTGGCCGGATTAACCCCTCCTACGAGGCTGTTAGACGCATTCTTCAGGCCCTCGAGATGGCTAGGGCTGAGAGGGGTGCTAAGCTCTTGGCCAGAGACATCTGCACTAGGGACGTCATTTGCGTTGAGGCATCCGATCCACTGAGCAAGGCGATAAGCCTGATGAGAATACATGGGATATCTCAGCTACCGGTTCTAAGAAGCGGTAGCCCCGTTGGAAGCATCTCGGAATCAACAATCATGAGGAAGCTCGAGAAGGTGAGGTCCACGGACATGCCTGTGAGCGAGATCATGGATGAGGCTTTCCCGATGATACCCGAGGAGGCGTCATTGAACATCGTCAGGCAGCTCCTCCAAGAGTATCCAGCTATCCTCCTCCAGAAGGATGGAAGAATAACAGGCATCGTGACAAAAGCCGACCTCTTCAAAGTGCTGGAGTCGAGGGCTGAGGAGCTCTAAACCTGTTCATGACTCTCCCCGGAACTCGCCATGGCCTCGCTCACAGCCCTCAATAGCATCCTTAATGCCTCAACATTCTCCCTCCTACAACTCCTTCGCCTCTTGTCGATATAGATCCCAAGCCTCTTCGCCTGATCAATTGTTATGCCCGCTTCCTTGAGCTCATTCAAGCTGAAGCCTCTGCCCTCCCTCTCGATAATCCTACCATCTCTAAGCTTTCTCTTAACTACCGGGATTGGCAGGCTCATGAACACACCCCCAAGAATATGATAAAAGATCTCTAAATGTCGCGGCGCGAGGCTAAATTTAGCCATAACGTCCACTAGAATGAAATCTTGGTTAACATGATCCAAGAAAGTTGGCGGGGCGCTGAAACGGAGAGGCTTGCCTATATCGCCATCTTCGTCCTCGTGATCACCTTGGCCGCGGGAGTTTTCATGGCATTTTTACCCTGCCTGAAGGCCCCAACCGGGAAGCCCGCCTTGACATGTAATGTGAGCTGTTGCTTCAGCGTAAGCTATGATGGTCTCACAACGGGATATGGTTCGATGAGCAGGATTAAATTCGCAACAAGTCCCCCAACAAGTATTTATCCATCATTTAAGATATACCTGCTGCGCCGATATTAGTGGTTGGCTTCGGGTTCATGGAACATTGTGGAGATTCTTTACTTCTCGAGATAATTGAGAGAAATGCTAGCGAAATGTGCAGGTGCGTCTGCGGATGCAACATCATAATCAAGATTACGGATCTTCATCCAAGGTGGTACAAAATTGAGCTCTACGAAGTCGGATATAAGATGGTCGGCTAGAAGGTTCTTGGAGGGAATTTATCGAGCTTTAGAGACCAGGTATTCTTCTCCAGACTTCAACTCTTGATCCATGAATCCTCACGATATCCCCGGTTGAGATCCTACTGACGTCTATCAGGTCAACACATGGTATCTCAGCTATTATCGCCCCAACGGCTATTATGGGCTCACATCTCTGGTTTATTATTGCTCTTGGCGCTAGGCCGTGCTTCTTTAGCCTGAGAAGTATGTATGAGCCGACGGTTGAGCCCTTACCATATGGGAAGACAAGTATTTTGTCGCTGATTGATACTCCCTCGAGCTCATGCCCTTTCTCAATTATCTTCCCGGTCCTTGGATCAACCCCGCCATAGAAGCTTATCGGCTGCCGTGTCGTGAGCGCCTCGCCCTCAACATGCCCTTTCCATATCACTCTGCCCTCTAAGACTATCTTCATTTCACAGCGTCCTCCACAAGTCTTCGAAGAGGCTTAAGTTGAACCCTGACCTCGTGAAGGCTCCTCAGGTAGTATGCCGCCTTCATGGAGTTTGTGAGCACGTTCTTAAATCCAAGTCTCTTAAGTGGCGCCACCACTGGACATGTATCGCAGTAAACTCTTACACCGAGCTCCTCGAGCTTCGCTAGCAGCCCTATTCTCTCTGCTTGAGCTCTTACAGCCCTAGAGGCGAATATCCAAAATCTTCGCGAGACACTCCTGCCGCTGAGAAGCAAGTATATCTCCGTCAGTTCTTCAATGGATGCATGCGGGCAGCCAACGAATATCAGGTCTGGTTCATCAAATTCCTCGCCAAGCATTTCAATTTCATTCCGGAGATCATTCTCTGTTACCTCGATCACATCCTCTACATGTTCTCTGGAATACCTCTGTGCCTCAGGCGTTACGCCCTCGACGTGGAATAGAGCTATTCCTCCGGATGATGCGAGGCCAGCTCCGAGGGCCTTGAGCTGATCACGCGAGATAGCTCCGAGCCCGGTGAAGAGGGGCACGCCGCCCACGAGGATCCTGCCGACATGGTAACCGAGGGCTGAGGCATCGAGTTCCCCGCCTATCCTTGGGGCTCTCACGATTATTGTGGGTCTTCTAGCATCATCAAGATGGAGGCCATATAGTGGTGTCCTGCCGGTGATCGCGGCAGCTAGGGCGCTTGGCCCGCCTTCACGATTAGTTCTCGCGCCGATGACTGAGTTAATGTAAATCACGGCTGAGCTCTCGCTCCACGCGACATGATCCCCGAACTCCGGCATGTTGCCGGCTAGATAGGGCGTGCAGGTAAGCGTTGGCTCGACACCGAGTCTCCGATAGGCCTCGATAACCCTCAGTTGCTTCTCTGCGAAATCCTCAGGAATGCCCATCTCACGCCACTCCTCTAAGTCCATCCCACAGGGATTCAGCGTTGTGGGGACCCTGACACATCCATCCTCCGCGAGCTTGAGGAGGAACTCGAGCCCCTCCTCTCCGAGATTGCTGTAGGAGACGCCGGAGATCTGCGCGCTCCTTATCTCTATCATCCTCTCCGCGCCATAGATCTTCCCCAGCGCCACTAGTATCTCCATGGCCTTCTGGGCCGCATAGCCATACTCGCCCGCAAGCATCCTCTCCTCAAGCCTCGTCAAATACATCCCGCTCACTTCACGTAATCTTCTATTCTAATCTCATCCTCACCCGGTATTCTTGCCTTAATGAACTTGCTCTTATCAGCCTTAAGAGGAATCGTCGCATCCAAGCCGGCCTTACAAGTCCTTCTAGTAACCTGATCAGCTGACGGGTCAAGCGATGATCCAAGTTCATTCGGCCTAAGCACGAGATCCTTATCCAACTGAGCTCTCGTCGCTATTGCCCACTCCAAGTCATATGGGCTCGAGAGATCTATATCGTCATCAACAACTATGACATGCTTGAGACTTTGATGGGCCCTCAGCGCAGCCTCGATAACCCTCCTCGGATCATCATCGCTCCTCTTCTTGATGCTTATCGCGCAGTGGAGCCAGTTGCAGCCACCCGGCGTAAGTCTCACATCAACGACCTCACAAACCCTTGATGCTTCAGCATATATCGCCGCTTCCCTTGGCATTCCCATCAAGTTTCTATGCTCACTGCCAGCTGGGAGTATCTGCTGGAATATTGGGTTCCTCCGCATTGTGATGCACTCGATCTCGATAACTCGTTCCTTCCTTACGATATCATATGTCCCCGTTATGTCAATAAATGGTCCTTCATCAGCCCTCTCATCCGTTATCCTCCCTTCCAAGATGAGCTCGCAGTCGGCTGGGACGAGAATATCACTCGTCACGGCTTTAGCATACCTTATCGGGGTGAGTGCAGCGGCTATATCGAGCTCGCTGACGCCTAGCTTCCACGTAACAGCTGCCGCTAGCATGAATGCCGGATGATTGCCCACGGTTATCGCGATTCTCCTAACACCCCTCTTAATGAACTCGTCGAGGTGTCTTGGCAGGATCCTCGCCACAACCCTTCTCTCATTTAGGAGCATGAGCCTGTGATAACTCGCGTTATGCCCCAGCTCCGGATCCCGGGCTATCACTATCCCGGCAGTCATGTATGGGCCGCCGTCTTTTTCCCCGAAAACAAGGAATGGAAGTTTCCTAAGATCTGGGTCATCTATTACGATCTCTTGGCATGGTGGGTCTCTCACGATCTCGCCCCTCCTAGGATTCTCCATAGCCTTGACAATCCTCTTGAGTAGATCCCGCTCCGAGACCCCTAAAGCCCTTGCAAGGATCTTCCTGTCAGCGCATAGGTTTCCGATGAGTTTGAAGCCCGGGGCCTCACGTATATCATGAAATAATACGGGCCTCGGATCAAGCTTCTTCATTATTGCAGCAACCTCATACCTCACCGAGACGGGTCTCCTAACATGGGTGAGAAGCCCCTCATTATCCAAGACTTCAAGAAAATCCCTTAAGCTCATTCTAAGGGTTTGAGGCTTGATCGCTAAGTATTAAGCTATCTCTTACCATCCTTAACAGCTTTATCATCCACATTTCATTATTTCTCAGCCCTTGTGCCCCAGATTTGTTGTGCATGAACATCACGCCCGCAGGGCTGGGCTACACTTTGACCTTAGGCTGGAGATTGGCGGGGTCCTAAAATCATGGGCATTTAGGAAGGAGCTCCCGACAACGCGCGGTGTCAAAAGGCTTGGGATACCCCAACCCGACCATGAATTATGGTATGCGGACTTTGAAGGAGTAATTGAGGAAGGGTATGGTGCTGGCGTGGTGAAGATATGGGATAGGGGTGAGTTCAAGCTTGTGGAATATGAAGAGGACAGGAAGATAGTCTTTGACTGCATGGGCTCAAAGTTAAGAGGAAGATACGTGATGATAAACATCGGGAGGGGCTGGCTCCTCTTCAAGACCTCATAGAGGTGGTATGCTTGCTCAGGGTAGAGAATCTTCACGTTGCTGTGAGGGATAGGCTGATACTCAAGGGTGTGAGCCTCGAGGTTGGAGATGGCGAGGTTCACGTGATCTTCGGACCGAATGGTTCCGGAAAATCGACGCTCGCCATGGCCATAATCGGTCACCCGGATTACAGGATAGTCAGCGGGAGGATATTCTTCGATGGCCAAGATATAACTGAGAAACCGATAGATGAGAGGGCTAGGATGGGCATAAGCATAGCATTCCAGAATCCGCCAAAACTTCATGGGGTAAAGCTGAAGGATCTCCTAGCGAGGATAGCGTCTGAGAATGGTGTCGGCGAGAGGTTCCTCGAGATAGTTGATAGGCTCAATATATCGCAGGAACACTTGAACCGATATGTTAATGTTGGCTTCTCGGGTGGGGAGATTAAGAGATGCGAGCTTGCACAGGCGCTTGCGTCGAATCCAAAACTGATAATACTTGATGAGCCGGACTCAGGCGTTGATGTGGGGAATCTCGAGCTTATCGGGAGATTTCTCTCGGAGAGCTTAAGGGGTAGATCCGCCCTAATAATAACACACCATGGCTATATTCTCAGGCACCTGAAGCCCGTGAAGGCCCACGTCCTCATAGATGGCGTGATAGCGTGCGAAGGAGACCCGGATCAAATACTCAACAGGATAATGAAAGACGGATACAGGTGGTGTGAGAGATGCAGGTTGATGAGAGGCGTCTGAGAGAGGCTCTTAGCAAGCCAGCTGAATACGGCGAGGACTTGGATCTCGGGGAGTTTGAGCAGGAGTCTAGGGAGAGAGTCGAGGTGGATGAAGATGTTAGAAGGAGGAGCCTCGAGGTCGGCGTGGATCTAAGAAGGGCATCATCTCTTACAACATTTCTCCAGATAGATCATGAGATCGCGTATAGGGCTGTCCAGAAGCAGTTCCAAGGAGACATAGAGCTCATGCCGATACAGGAGGCCCTTGAGAGGTATCCATGGGTTCGTGAGCTTTTCTGGAATCTTGTAAGCCCCTATGCTGACAAATATACCGCGTATAATGCCCTGAGGCCGCCAAGCGGGTTCTTTCTCAGGATACTTGAGGGTAGGAGGCTTCACATGCCGATTCAGGCATGTTTCTTCTCCTACTCACCCGGGATAATCCAGAGCGTTCACAATCTCATAGTTGCTGAGCCGGGCTCAGAGGCGTACATAATCACGGGCTGCACGATGAGGAGGGGTGATCAGAAGGGGCTTCATATCGGGGTAACCGAGATATTTGTTAAGCCGGGCGCGAAGCTGAATTACACGATGATCCATAGGTGGGGGCCGAACTTCCACGTAAGGCCACGGACCGGTATAATTCTCGAAGAGAGCGCGGCGACATCCTATAACTATGTCCTTCTAGGCCATGTTGGAAGCTTTCAATCAAAACCGTTTACAAGGCTCGAGGGAAGGGGCGCGACAATATCCATGAGCAACATAATCTACTTGGACGGCTCCTCGAAGATGGATATGGGCGGCGACTGCTCGATAGCAGGGAAAAATGGAAGGGCTGAGCTGACCACGAGCGCAGTTGCCTTGGACAGGGCCAAGCTCACAATGCGCGGAAGGATATTGTGCGAGGCGGATGATGGCCGCGGCCACATAAGTTGCAGGGGCCTAATGCTCTCCGATGAGGCGGAGATATACACGATACCGGAGCTGATCTCGAGGAGGATGAACGCGTCGCTAACGCATGAGGCAGCGATAGGTAGGATCTCTGAGGACCAGCTGATATACCTAATGTCAAGAGGCCTCTCAAGGGAGGAGGCTGAGTCCCTAATAGTCAGGGGCTTCCTAGACGTGTCCCCCCTTAACCTCCCAAGCTTTCTCGAGGAATCCATCAAAAAGATTATAGACCTCGCAATTAAAGGATTCTAGGAGCTTGGCATCCGAGGAAAGGCTTCTCGACGAGGTTAGGAGGCTTAGAGAGGAGATCTCAGGGAAGATCCAAGAGCTTGAGGAGCGGGTTAAGAAGCTTGAAGACGCAATCTCCCCTTCGAGGATCGTCTCGATAAGCTGGAGGATAGCGCGTGTAGAGGCCTCAGCTCACAGGATCCTAAGCATGGCTAGAAACACTCTTGTAAGCGTCCCTGATATGGAGAGGGACTTGAGGGACTATTTCGCCGATCTCGGGAGCCTAGTGGAGGTAATTAGAGGGGAGACCGGCGCAGTGAGCTGGGATCTTGTCAAATCATGCACATCGGTGGCCATTCATGCAGCAAAGACGGCCGGTCTACCATTCAGGATCATCGCAAATATCGCCATTGATAAGCTTGGCGAGGTGGCTGCCGACGCGATAGACGAGAAAGTGATCAAGGAGGTTTACGGGCTTGTGGACTTGGATTACTGGAGGAGGCTAGTCGCGGGCTATAAGCGGCCCTAGAATCCGATATAGTGAATCTTCAAGTGATTCCAGTACTCCTCCTCGTATGGTGTTATGAAGCCGCAGTGGGGGCAGATAAAGAAGCCCGGCCCGCGGCCCCCTCTTCTCTCCGGCTCCTCATCCTTGACTATAACCTCTCTATCGGATGCCGTGATTCCGCGGAATCCTATCCCGAGCTCTGATAATGCTCTTGTCGTGATCTCAATTATCTCATCGATGCTAGGCGATCTATTCGCGAGATCATCATCTAGGATTACCTGAGATCTGTTGATCACTGGGAGTATCCCCATTGGGGCCAGAATCTCCGATAACTTCGCCGCCAGCCTCTCCGCGTTCTCCTCCCACCTCAGCCTTATTTTTATCAATCTTTCTTATTTTCTTGGTTGCTCTCCTATAATAGGCTAGCGGGTTCCTGATCCCGCCACATAATGCGCCATCCTTTATGCATAAACCGTTGGTCTTCATCGTGCTGCAGCTCGGTGTCATGTACTTTGTCCTGCTGCCCCTGAGGCCCGCGATATGTTCGACTTGATACTTCGCGATCCTCTCCTTGAAGTCCGGCCTATTTGCATAGAACCTGATTATCTCATGTGGCTCGAAGCCTATGTTTGAGAGGAATGCGGCAAAGGCGAAGTTCGCGAAGTGGCTGATATTCTCGCCGGCCATGAGCCTATCCGCTATCGTCCTCATACATGGCGGCCACGTCTCAGGCCCGCTCTTAACAGTAGTGAGTTCGAGCTGTATCGCGGCCGGCATCCTCTCCTTGATCTCCCTAATAGCCTCCTCGACCGGGCTGGGGAGGGCGCCGACTTTGCCAGCTTTCTCCACGAGGGATAGGATATGTTCCATAACCCGATCCTTTAGAAGCCTGATAAGCTCATGGGCCGTCACCAAGACTCTGCCGCGCTCGACGACGCGGTTCACGAGCTTCCATTCAGGCTTATTAAATGCAAGTGCTCCCCTTAGGTAATCCCTAAGTCCCAAAGAATAGTCATATGCTATGCCGCTGACAATCCTGCTATCCCTCCTAACATCCATGCCGAAGAAATCTCGCGCGATCCTGAGAACCATCTCATCTCTCCACTCGGGATTCTCGGATTCGAGAAGTTTTATCACAAGGGAGGATGTGGCGAGCGCGAACCTTCTCGCGAGCCTTTTATCACCGATCGCGGCTATCATTGCGACTGAGAGTGGGAATGATGCGAGCTCCACGAAATCATCATCAGAGATGCTTGATGGATTGACATCATCCCCATATTCTATCGCGTCGAGTATCCTCCTCTTCGCCCTCTCAACAACCCTCCGGTAAGCCGGGTCGCTGAAGCTCTCGAGAGTTATCCCGTATTTCGCGAGCTCCTCCCGGGCTTCTGGGAGGAATGGGTACTTAGCCATCATAGAGAGCTCCCGGATAGCTGCCATCCAACACTAGCATGTGGCGCTCGACGTATTAAGCTATC